>JADMIO010607062.1_pt1 | contig 40491 bp, 44 predicted proteins | sample 8958161 | NCBI WGS metagenome assembly JADMIO01 (sample SAMN16585339, study PRJNA669376) | soil metagenome | isolation source: Crop rotation soil | place: USA: Cullars Rotation, Alabama | collected 2011
GTCCAGTCCCGCCTCGTCCACCTCGAGCCGGGCGAGCGCCCGGGCGGCCACAGCCCGGTCGATGGCCTCTGCCCCCTCCGCGGTGGCGAAGTCGCGGACCCGGCGGAGCAGCCGACCCGCGACGCGCGGGGTGCCCCGGGCGCGGGCGGCGATCTCGGCGGCGCCATCGTCGGTCAGGTTCGCGCCCAGCTTGCGCGCCGCCCCTAGCAGCACCTGCTTCAGCTCCGCCGGGGTGTAGAACTCCAGTCGCAGCGGAATGCCGAAGCGGTCGCGCAGCGGCGTCGCCAGGAGGCCGGCGCGGGTGGTGGCGGCGACCAGCGTGAAGGGCTGCAAGTCGATGCGGATCGACCGGGCGGACGGTCCTTCGCCGATGATCAGGTCCAGCGCATGGTCCTCCATCGCCGGGTAGAGGATCTCCTCCACATTGGCCGGCAGCCGGTGGATCTCGTCGATGAAGAGGACGTCGTTGGCCTCGAGATTGGTGAGGATGGCCGCCAGGTCCCCGGCCTTGGCCAGCACCGGCCCGGAGGTGGCGCGGAAGTTCACCCCGAGTTCGCGGGCGATGATCTGGGCGAGAGTGGTCTTGCCGAGGCCCGGTGGGCCGAACAGCAGCACATGGTCCAGGGCCTCGCCCCGCTCCCGGGCGGCGTCGATGAAGACCTTGAGGTTCCCCTTGGCCTGGGCCTGGCCGACGAACTCGGCCAGCGTCTGCGGCCGCATGGCTTTGTCGGCGCCTTCGAAGACGCCGGCCTCCCCGGAGATGAGCCGGCTCACCGTCCGAACTCCTGCAACGCGGCGCGCACCAGCACCGAGACCTCGGCCTCCTCGCCGAAGCGGATCATCGCCTGCTCCACCAGCCGGCGGGCCTGCGACTCGGGGATATCGAGGCCCATCAGGGCGGCGACGGCTTCGCCGGAGGCGGTGGGCGGCGGCGGCGCCTCGGCATGCAACTGGTGGCCGGCGCTGATCACCAGCCCGTCGCCCAGCGCCTTGTCCTTCAGTTCGGTGACGATGCGGATGGCGAGCTTGGGGCCGACCCCGTTGGCGCGGGAGACGGCGGCCCGATCCCCCCGCGCCGCCGCCTGGGCGAGCTCCGATGGCGACAGGACATCCAGCACCGAAAGCGCCGCCTTCGGCCCCACTCCCTGGATCGCCTGCAGCAGCACGAAGGCGCGGCGGTCCTCACGGGTGAGGAAGCCGTAGAGCCGCAGGCCCGTCTGGTCCGCCCACTGGCTCTCGATGTGCAAGGTGGCCTCGTCGCCCAGCGGCGGCAGGCGCGAGAGCGTCCGGCTCCCGCAACGGACCACATAGCCCACCCCGCCCACATCGATCAGCGCCTCTTCGTCACCGATCTCGGCCACGATGCCGTGCAGACGGCCAATCACGCGGACGCCCCGATCTGCCGGGCTTTGCGGGCGTGAGCGTGGGCGATGGCGACGGCCAGAGCGTCGGCGGCGTCGGCTACCGCGCCGCGGGCGGCGGGGAGGATGCGTTCCACCATGAAGGCGACCTGGGTCTTGTCGGCGCCGCCGGTGCCGACCACCGCCTTCTTGACCACCTTGGCCGCATATTCGGCCACCGGAAGCCCGGCCTGGGCCGGCGCCAGGATCGCCGCGGCGCGCGCGTGACCGAGCTTCAGCGTCGAAGACCCATTGGCGGTCATGAAGGTCTCTTCCACAGCCGCCTCGTCCGGCGCGTGCTCGGCGACCACCGCGCAGATCGCCTGGAAAAGATGCAGAAGCCGCTCGGAAAAGACCGCCCGCTCGGCCGGCGCGATCACCCCATGCGCCACATGGGTCAGGCGCGCGCCGTCGACGACGATCACTCCCCAGCCCGTCCGCCGAAGCCCCGGATCGAGGCCCAGAATGCGAATCGCGTTCGTCATGTGTTCCGCACCATAGGCGGCGCACAGGGTTAAGGGAATCTCACCCGCGAGGGTTCGCCTCAGGCCGTGAGCTTCGCCAGTTCCTCTTCAGAGATGTCGTAGTTGCCCCAGACGTTCTGGACGTCGTCATCGTCGTCGAGGGCGTCGATCAGTTTCATCAGGGTGGCGGCGTCCTGGCCGGAGACCGGCGTTTCGGTCTTGGCCTTCCAGATGACGGTGGTGGATTTGGCCGGGCCGAGCGAGGCCTCGAGGGCTTCAGCGACGCCGTTCAGATCCTCGAAGGCGGTGTAGATGGTGTGGCCTTCCTCGTCGGACTCCACGTCATCCGCCCCCGCCTCGATGGCCGCTTCCATCACCTTGTCCTCATCGCCGGCCTCCGGGGGGTAAGTGATCTGCCCCAGGCGGTCGAACATGAACGACACCGAGCCGGTTTCGCCCAGGTTCCCACCGTTCTTGGTGAAATAGGAGCGCACGGCGCCGGCTGAACGATTGCGGTTGTCGGTCAGCACCTCGACGATCAGGCCGACGCCGCCCGGGCCGAAACCCTCGTAGCGGATCTCCTCCATCGTGTCGGTCTCGCCGCCGGCGCCCTTCTTGATCGCCCGGTCGATGTTGTCCTTGGGCATGGACTCGGCCTTGGCGTTGGCGATGGCCAGGCGCAGGCGGGCGTTCGCCGACGGGTCCGGCAGGCCCTGCTTGGCGGCGATGGTGATGTCGCGCGACAGCTTCGAGAACAGCTTGGACCTGATCTTGTCCTGCTTGCCCTTGCGAAACTGGATGTTCTTGAATTTGGAGTGTCCGGCCATGGGGCAGCGCTTCTAGGCTGCTGCCTCCGCCGTGTCGATCCGTTCGAGCCCGCCATCGGCCAGGCGGAAGAAAGCGTCCTGCGGCACGTCCTGGCGCAGCGCCTCGTCCGGATCGAGACCGGCATAGAGTCCGCGCAGCACCCGCCCGGCGAGCCCATGGGAGACGGCGATCAGCGGCAAGGGCCCCGTCACCGCTTCGGCCAGCCAGTCGCCGAGCCGAGCCGAGAACGCCTCGCGGCTGTCGCCGTTCGGCGCCTTGAAATACCAATCCCAGCGCGTCGCGCCGTCCCGATGGTTGGGATAGACGAACTCGATGTCCTCGTCGGTCATCCCGTCCCAGTCACCCAGCGAGGCTTCCCGGATGCGGGCGTCCTCGGCGAAAGGGCCGGTGAAGCCGCCGGCTTCGCGGATGATCTCAGCGGAATGGCGCGCCCGGCCGAGGGGCGAGCAGACCATCGGGGTCTGCGGCGGCAGCAGCTCGCCCAGCCGGCGGCCGATCCGCGCCGCCTGTTCGCGGCCCAGCCGCGTCAGCGGCGAATCCAGCGCGCCCTGATAGCGCCGGGCGAGGTTGAATTCGGTCTGGCCGTGGCGGACGAGATAGATCATGACCTTGCAACTAGGCGTTCGGTGGACGGTTGTCACACCAGCTTGAGCGTGGGGCGAAATCACGGCGCCCGCCTAAGGGCGCGCTTGGGAGTGAGCATGAATCCGCAAGACGAAGACCCGCGCGACCCGGATGTCCTGCCCGAGGAGATCGTCCACTGGCAGCCGACCCATCCGAACCTGCCCGTCGCCCGCCCCGCCGTCGCCGGCGGCGCTGCGGCGATCGGTCTTGGCACGGTGGCGGCCATCGCCATGGGGGCTTTCGCCATCGGCGCTGTGGCGGTGGGCGCGCTCGCCGTCGGCCGCCTCAATGTCGGGCGCGCGCGCTTCCGCGAACTGGAGATCGACCACCTGATCGTCGGCAAGCTGTCGATGCGGCGGGGCCGCTAGGCGCGGGCTAGCTCCCGCGCGACTTCAGGAGGTCGCGGATTTCGGTCAGCAGGGCCTCGCTGGTGGTCGGCGCCGCCGGCTCGACCGGCGTCTCGGCTTCCCTGCGCCGCATGGAATTGATCCCCTTGATGATCAGGAAGATCACGAAGGCGATGATCAGGAACTGGATGATGGTGTTGATGAAGAGGCCGTAGCTGATGGCTACTTCGCTGAGGTGATGGGCCGCATCCGCCGGCTGCAGCACGATCTTCAACTGGGAGAAGTCCACCCGGCCCAGCATCATGCCGATCGGCGGCATCACCACGTTGTCCACAAGGCTGGTGGCGATCTTGCCGAACGCGCCGCCGATGATCACGCCCACGGCGAGGTCGATCACGTTCCCCCTGGAAATGAACTCGCGGAACTCCTGGATGAACCCCACGGCGGCCTCCTTGGCGGCTTCGGTGTTAATCGGCGTTCAGCCGCGCGCGCAGCTCCTTCCCGCTCTTGAAGAAGGGCACATGCTTGGCCCGCACATCCACCGGCTCGCCCGTGCGCGGATTGCGCCCGGCGCGGGACGGACGGGCCCGCACCGAAAAGGCGCCAAAGCCCCGCAGCTCCACGCGTCCGCCGCCCTCCAGTGCCTGGATCATGCGTTCCAGGATCACGCCCACCACGCGCTCGATGTCGCGCTGGGTGAGGTGCGGATTCTTGCTCGCCAGGGCGGCGATCAGTTCGGACTTGATCATCGCGCTTGAGTCGTCCCCATCTCTTGGGCGGACCTTTGCCTAAAGCCTCGTTGATCTTCAAGGCGAGTTTTTGCCCTTGTCCTTAAAGGCGCGGAAAGGCTGGCGCCGTATGCACACCAAATGAGCAGCGGTCTGAGGGCGGCCGCGGCGCGGGCGAGCAAGTTGCAGGTACATGGTCAGCGGCCTTTCAGCCTCCCTTCAATCGGCGGGTTTCGAGGCGAGGCTGGCCGCTTCGTCCGGCGCCGCGCTCCGCCTCGAAGGCGCCTGGCGGCCGGTCATCGCGCTCGGCGCCGGCAAGATGCGCGGCGGCCTTCTGCATCTCACCGTGAAACTGGAAGCCGGCGACGGCGCTCTGCGCGGCGTCTCCTCGGAGCAATTGAACGCGGTGGAGGTCGAGCGGATGGACCTGGCTGGGCTGGAGCATGCCCTGGCCGCCCTCCCCCTCACCGAGCCGTCCGAGACCCCGCCCATCGCCGTCCTGCCCATCGCCTGGTCGACCGCGCGGTCGGCCCGGGCGCGCCGGCCGCTGTTGCGGCTCGCCGCCGACCTGCAGGTGAAGCGGCAGATGGCCCCCGTGGCCGAGATCTATGGCGTGGAGCGCGGCACGCCGCCTTCCGTGCTGCGGGAAAACGCCGCGGCGCTGCGCCCCATCTTCCGCGCCGTGGTCGTGCGCATGCAGCCCCGCAAGGCGACCATCGGCGAGCTGGCCGACTGCGGGCTCTCGGGCGCCAGCGCCGAGGCCGGCGACCTCACCGAGACCGAGGGCGAGAAGGCCATGCTGCGCACCGTCCTGCAGCTGCAGCGGGTCGGGCCGACGGTCCTGGTGCATTCCCTGCGCTCCGTCGCCGCTCTCACCGCCGCGCGCAACGCCGGGGCGGCCTGGGCCAGCCTCGACCTGCAGCGCTCCGGCTGGCACGTGGCGCAGGCCGCCGCCGAAGCCTGGGCCGCCGAACCGGCGTAGGCGCGTCCCGGAGGTTTCCGGCAGACCTTTTGCGTCTGGCTTTTGAAAGAGAACGCAGAGGAAGAAAAAGGCCCGCCGTCGCCCGGCGGGCCTGATCCGTTCATAGCTCGGCTGAAGGCTATTCCTTCGCCGCCTTCTCGCGAAGGGCGGCGCCCAGGATGTCGCCCAGGGAGGCGCCGGAGTCGGACGAGCCGAACTTCTCGATCGCTTCCTTGTCCTCGGCCATCTCCAGCGCCTTGACCGAAACGGAGACGCGGCGCGCGGCCTTGTCCACGTTGGTCACCTGCGCATCGATCCGGTCGCCGACGGCGAAGCGCTCGGGGCGCTGTTCCTGGCGGTCGCGGGAAAGGTCCGACTTGCGGATGAAGGCGGTGACCGGCGCGGAGTCCTCGCCGAACTTCACCTCGATGCCGCCCGAGGTGACCTCGGTGACGGTGACGGTGACGGTCTGGCCCTTGCGGTAGGTGTCGGCGGCCATCGGATCGCCGGCCAGCTGCTTGATGCCGAGGCTGATACGCTCCTTCTCGACGTCCACGTCCAGCACCTTGGCCGATACGACATCGCCCTTCTTGTAGCGGGCCATGGCCTCTTCGCCGGGCGCGTTCCAGTCGATGTCGGACAGGTGGACCATCCCGTCGATGTCGTTGTCGAGGCCGATGAACAGGCCGAACTCGGTGGCGTTCTTGACCTCGCCTTCCACGGTCGAGCCGATCGGATGGGCTTCCACGAAGGCTTCCCAGGGATTGGCCTGGGCCTGCTTCAGGCCCAGCGACACGCGGCGCTTGGAGGCGTCGACATCCAGCACCACCACGTCCACTTCCTGCGAGGTGGAGACGATCTTGCCGGGATGGACGTTCTTCTTGGTCCAGGACATTTCCGAAACGTGGACCAGGCCCTCGACCCCCGGCTCCAGCTCCACGAAGGCGCCGTAGTCGGTGATGTTGGTGATCCGGCCGGTGAAGCGCGCGCCCACCGGGTACTTGGCCTCCACGCCGTCCCAGGGGTCGGACTGCAGCTGCTTCATGCCCAGCGAGATGCGCTGGGTGTCCGGGTTGATCTTGACGATCTGGACTTTGACGGTGTCGCCCACGGCCAGCACCTGGCTGGGGTGATTGACGCGCTTCCAGCTCATGTCGGTGACGTGCAGCAGACCGTCGATGCCGCCCAGGTCCACGAACGCGCCGTAGTCGGTGATGTTCTTGACCACGCCTTCGCGGACTTCGCCTTCCTGCAGCTGGCTGACCAGCTCCGTGCGCTGTTCGGCGCGAGCTTCTTCCAGGATGGCCCGGCGGGAGACCACGATATTGCCGCGCGGACGGTCCATCTTGAGGATCGCGAAGGGCTGTTCCTTGCCCATCAGCGGGCCGACGTCGCGCACCGGGCGGATGTCCACCTGCGAGCCCGGGAGGAACGCCGAGGCGCCGCCGAGGTCGACGGTGAAGCCCCCCTTCACGCGTCCGACGATGGAGCCGTTCACCGGCTCGTTGCGGGCGAACACCGCTTCCAGCCGGGTCCAGGCCTCCTCGCGGCGGGCCTTATCGCGGCTGATCACCGCCTCGCCCATGGCGTTCTCGATGCGCTCGAGGAACACCTCGACGGTGTCGCCCACCTTCACGGTCGGCTTGCCGGCGTCGTCGACGCCGAATTCCTTCACCGGGATGCGGCCCTCGGTCTTCAGGCCCACGTCGATGATGGCGAAATCCTTCTCGATGGCCGCCACGCGGCCTTGCACCACCGTGCCCTCGTGGAAGTCGCCGCCGCCCATGCTCTCGTCGAGGAGGGCCGCGAAGTCTTCGCGGGAGGGATTCATGCTCAAATCGTCAGCCATGCTGAATGTTAAGTCTCGTGTTGGGGCGGGCGGACGCGACGCTGCGTCGTCCAACCGCGCGTGGATGTGTGGATCAGGGGTCGCGGCCGTCCGGGCTAGGGCGCGTTTGGATTGGACCTTCGGGATTGCTCCCAGCGGTCGCGCGCCGGCCCGACGATGCGGCAGGCCTCGTCGAAGGCGCGCTCTATAGTCATTTCCGTGGTGTCGAGCAAGGCGGCGTCAGGGGCCGGGCGCATCGGCGCGGCGTCCCGCCCGCCGTCCCTGGCGTCGCGGATGCGGATGTCGGCCAGCACGTCGGCATAGGCGACCCTTTCGCCCTGGCCCTCGAGTTGGCGCCGCCGCCGCTCGGCCCGCACCTCAGGGCTGGCGGTGACGTAGAGCTTCGCCGGCGCGGCCGGGGCGATCACCGTGCCGATGTCGCGCCCGTCCATCACCGCTCCGCCGGGCCGGGCGGCGAAAGCGCGCTGGAAGTCCAGCAGGGCCGCCCGCACGGCCGGATGCGCCCCAACCCGGCTCGCCGCCTCGCCGGCGGTGCGGCTGCGCACCTCGCCGCGTTCCAGGTCCGCGGGCGTGAGCGCCCGGGCGACGCGCTCGGCGGCCGCCTCGTCGCCCAGGTCGCCGCCCGCCTCCAGCACGCCGACGCCCACCGCCCGGTAGAGCAGGCCGGTGTCGAGGTAGGGAAGGCCGTAAAGCGCCGCCAGGCGCGAGGCGATGGTGCCTTTGCCCGACGCGGCCGGTCCGTCGACGGCGATGACGAAATCCATCTAGACGATCTCGGCCCCGAGGCCGCGCATCAGCGCCCCGAAACCCGGGAAGCTGGTGGCGATCATGCCCGGCTCGTCCACCGCCACTGGTTCAGCCGAACCCAGGCCGAGGATCAGGTGGCTCATGGCGATGCGGTGGTCGCCGTGGGTGGCGACCAGGCCCCCGCCCCGCACCCCATGGTTGGCGCCCGCGGCGCCGGCGACGATCAGGCCCTCCGGCTCCTCCTCCACCATCACCCCGCAGGCGTTCAGCCCTTGCGCCATCAGGGCGATCCGGTCGCTCTCCTTCACCCGCAATTCGCCGATGCCGCGCATGGTGGTGGGGCCTTTGGCATAGGCGGCGGCGACGGCGAGGATCGGGTATTCGTCGATCATCGAGGGCGCGCGTTCGGCCGGCACGTCGACGCCGTGAAGGGCGGAGTGGCGGGCGGTCACGTCCCCCACCTGCTCGCCGCCTTCGTCGCGGACATGGTCGATGGAAAGGTCCGCGCCCATCTCGCGCAGCGTCGCGAGCAGTCCTGTGCGCAGGGCGTTCAGGAGCACTCCCTCGACGGTCACCTCGGAGCCCGGTGTGATAAGGGCCGCCACCAACGGGAAGGCGGCCGATGATGGGTCGCCCGGCACGCGGATCTGGCAGCCGGTCAGGTTCTGTCCGCCGGCGAGGCGGATGCGCCAGCCGGACCCTTCATCGGACGCGTCCACGACAGCGCCGAAGGCGCGCAGCATGCGCTCGGTATGGTCCCGCGTACGCTCGATCTCGTACACTTCGGTCACGCCTGAGGCCTGCAGGCCGGCCAGCAGCACGCAGGACTTCACCTGCGCCGAGGGCTCCGGCGGCGCGTAGTCGATCGCTTTCAGGTTCCCGCCGCGCAGGGTCATCGGCAGGCGCCCGCCGCCGCGGCCGATGAAGCGCGCGCCCATCAGCTCCAGCGGCCGGGTGACCCGGCTCATCGGCCGCCCCCGCAGCGAGGCATCGCCGGTGAAGGTGGCGGCCAGATCGAAGCCCGCCGCGGCCCCGCAGATCAGACGGACGCCGGTGCCGGAATTGCCGCAGTCCACCACGTCGGCGGGCTCGGCGAAGCCGCCATTGCCGAGGACGCGCCAGCGCCCTTCGCCGAGTCGCTCCACCTCGGCGCCGAAGGCGCGCATGGCCTCAGCCGTGCGATGCACGTCATCGCCTTCCAAGAGGCCCTCGATCTGGGTCACGCCGGAGGCCAGGGCGCCCAGGATGAGGGCGCGGTGGGAGATGGATTTGTCGCCCGGCGCGCGCACGCGCCCCTTCAGCGGCGCGCCCGGTCGGGCGGTGAGGCCGGTCTCGGCCATGTCGGATTTTCTCGGCTGCGAAAGGGTTGTTGAGGCCAAGGGGGATTGCTTTTGACTTAGGCTAGGACCCGTGGCAAGGGAGCCGGCTTCATTCGAAGCCCCCCCAACCTTTTCTCCAGAGGATCGCCACTTGGCCAATCCCGAACTGGGCGCCAAACAAATCTGCCCGGCTTGCGCGACGAAGTTCTACGACCTGACCCGCAGACCGGCGCATTGCCCGAAATGCGGCACGGACTTCGACCCGGAAGAGGCCCTGCGCAACCGTCGGGTCCGCGCCCGCGCGCCGCTGCCGGAAGATGACGAGGTCGAAGAAAAGCCCGCCGCCGCCGCGGCCGAATCCGAGGACGGCTTCGAGGCCGAACCGGACGAGGCGCCCGAGATCGATCAGCCGAGCCCGGACGACCTGCTGGTGGTCGACGAGGACGAGGAAGGCCCGGTGCCGCCGGACGAGGCGCTGGGGGTCGATTTCGCCGAGGACGAGGATCTCGAGGACGCCGAGGACGACGACGAGGTGCCGTTCCTGGAAGAGGACGACGACGACTTCTCCGAGGACGAGATAGACGGCCTCCCGGACGGGGGCGACAACGACGACTAGCGTTTCCGGTGTGACGCCCCGCCGCCTTCAGGGCTCTTGATCGGGTGGGGCGTTGGCACTAGGAGTGCGCCCCTTCGCGGGGGCGCAAGCGCCCGCGGACCCGAGACCTCGGGGCTATAGCTCAGTTGGTAGAGCGCTTGAATGGCATTCAAGAGGTCAGCGGTTCGACTCCGCTTAGCTCCACCATAAGGGCCGCTTCCGGCGAGGAAGCGGCCCTTTCCATGTTCGGCGCCGGTAACCAAAAGTGCGCAGAACGGGCCTCGCCACACGCCGTTCTCGCCGCTAGGCTCAGCTTCATGGGCCGAAACCCCGCCTCTCCCTCGGCGGGGAGCGGCCCCTCGTCAGGGAGAATGACAAACAATGACCTTCAAACTTCGATCCATGGGCGCGGTGGCGATCCTCGCCGCCTTCTCGATGGCGGCGGCGGGCTGCGGCGGCGGGGGCTCGTCCTCCTCCAACACCAGCACCAGCACCACCACGACGACGTCCAGCGACAACGGCGCGACTGCGTCGACCACCACGACGACCACCACGGCGGCGACGGGCAACATCCCGCACGAATGCCAGGAGTATCTGGACGCCGTGCAGGCTTGCGTGAACCACCTGAGTTCGAGCAATCCGGCCGTCGCGACCCAGTTCCGCAACTCCATGGATCAGACCCGGGCGACCTGGTCGAGCATCACGGATCAGGCGGCTCTGGCCAGTGCGTGCACGACGGCGAAGAACGCCTTCACCTCAACATCCCACGCGATGGGCTGCTGAGTTTTGCGGCGGTCGGGCGCCTAGGCCCGGCCTCAAGCTTCCTGGCGGGCGCTCCTTCGAGGGGCGCCCGCTTAGCTTTACACTCGAGTTGGGTTCCGTAGCGGGCGCCTTGCGAAGGGCGCGCGCCTCCCCTTAGCTGCGCCGATCAGCCGAGGGAGACCTTTATGAGTGAAGCCGCGCAACGGACGGACGACGAGGTCCTCTACGAGGTCTCCGAGGGGATCGCCACGATCACCCTCAACCGGCCCGACCGGATGAACACCATCTCCGGTCCGATGCTGAACCAGCTCTGCGAGCTGCTGCTGAAGGCCGAGCATGACCGCGAGGTGCGGGTGATCCTGCTGACCGGCACGGGACGGGCTTTCTGCGCCGGCCTCGACCTCAACGCCGCTACGCAAGGCACGGGCATCGCCTCTCCGGGCGCCAACACGCCGCCTTCGGTCACGCTGAACCTGCGCGATACGCCCCCGACCGTGCTGTTCAACCTGGAAAAGCCGGTGGTCTGCGCCATCAACGGGGCCGCGGCCGGCTACGGCATGGACACCGCCCTCGGGGCCGACATCCGGGTGATGGGCACGTCCTCGCGGCTCGCCCCGGCGTTCGTGAAGCGGGGCATCGTGCCGGAGAGCGGCGGCACCTGGTACCTGCCGCGGATGCTGGGCTGGGCCAAGGCCTCGGAGATCATCTTCACCGGCCGCACCCTCGGCGCCGACGAGTGCCTCGCCATGGGGCTGACCAACCATGTGGTGCCGGACGACGAGCTGCAGTCCTTCTCGCGCAAGCTCTGCGCCGAGATCGCGGCCAACGCGCCGCTCGCCGTGCAGTCGGCCAAGCGGCTGATGAAGATGGGCCAGGACGAGAAGTTCGGCGACCACGTCCACCACGTCTATCTCAACCTGATCGCCCTCCTGCGCACCCAGGACGCCCGCGAAGGCATGGTCAGCTTCGTCGAGAAACGCGCCCCTAAGTTCGAGGGTCGATGAGCGACCGGCGCCGCTTGGCGCCGGCATAGGATCGACAACGATTTGTCGATCCTCGCGAAGAGCGCCCGCGCTGCGAGCGCGGGCCGGACGGCCGGCGCCCCTTAACCCACCCCCCGGACGCAGGCGAGGGGTTCACCCCCATCCCCTTGCGCCCTAAGTCTTCAATCGCCACTTAAGTTGGGTCCGCCGACGGTCGCCGATACCGGGGCCGAGGGGGGCGAAGAGTCGCTGCTCTAGGGCTCAAGGACATGAACCGATCGATCTTCTTCGACAGCCCCTTCCTGCTGGGCTTCGAACATACCCGCAACCTCGTCGAGCGCGCCGCCAAGGCCGCCGGCGAAGGCTACCCGCCTTACAATGTCGAGGACGTCGGCGACGGATCCATTCGCATCACGCTCGCCGTGGCCGGCTTCACGCCCGACCAGCTGACCGTGACCGTGGAGGACAACCAGCTGACGGTCGCCGGCAAACGCGATGGCGAGGTCCAGGCCGGCGAGAAAGCCTACCTGCACCGCGGCATCGCGGCGCGCGGGTTCATGCGCACCTTCATCCTGGCCGACGGCATGGAAGTGGAGGGCGCGCTCCTCGAGCACGGTCTTCTGCACATCGATGTCGTGCGCCCGGAACCGGCTCGCCTGGTGAAGTCGATCCCTATCCGGACGGCCCGATGAGGGCGGCCCGGAACAGTACCCCAAGACGCCCCGCTGAACCGGCGGACGCCGGGGGCGTTAGTTTTGACAAGGAGGTGGTCGCTATGACACCCAACAGTCTCTCATCCGAAGCCTTTGCCGCCCTTGGCGCGCCGGACCTGGTCTATGTGCGCCCGATCAAGGCGGCCGAAATCCTCGCCGACACGCCTGTCGAACAGATCAAGGGCTTCGCGCTTGATCCGGAGCAGGTGCTCTATGCCGTCCACCGCGCCGACGGGGCGCGCCTGGCGGTCATGACCGACCGCGACTCGGCGGTCGCCGCGGCCCTCGCCCACGAACTGGCGCCGGTGTCGGTACACTAGGTCCGGGTTGCGCGGGAGGCCGCGCCTCAGGCGGCGCTTGGTCGGGCTTCCTGCGCCAGTAGGGCGTGAATCGCATCCGCGCCCCGGGCTTTTCGCAACTGCTCCCTGATCTCGGGCCGGCGCATCATCCGCGACACGCGCGCCAGAGCGCGCAATTGCTCGGTGGAGGCCACCGGTGGGGAGAAGAGGGCGAACAGCAGATCCACTGGCTTGTCGTCGATCGCCTCGAAATCCACCGGCTGCTCCAGCCGCACGAACACCCCGCGCAGGCGCTGCAGATCGTCGATCCGCGCGTGCGGGATGGCCACGCCCGAACCAACCCCGGTCGAGCCCGTGGCCTCGCGTTCCACCAGCGCCTCCAGCACCTCGGAGGTCTTCAGGCCGAACGACCGCGCGGCGATCTCGGCGATCACGGTAAGGGCCTGGCGCTTGGTGGAGGCGGTGACGCGCGGCGCGATGGCGCCCCGATCGATAAGATCACCAATATGCATGAAACGCCTTCGAAAACGACTGCCGCCCCAACTTGAGACCGGCCTTGAACGCGGGGCGGCGCGTGAGGCTCCCTGAAGATCCTAGGCGCCGACTCCGGCCCTGCTTTCAGTCAGGGCTTTGGTTCGTTCGGGGTCGATCCAGCCGATGTTTCCATCGGGCCTGCGATATACCACCGACAATCCGCCGTGCGCGGCGTTTCTGAACACGATTGTTTGAGATTCGGTCAGGTCCAGCTCCATGACTGCCATGGAAACGGTCATTGTTTTCACAGAAGCCTGGGTTTCGGCGATGACCATGCCCCCGGGGGCGCCGCGGACATCGTCCTCCGGGAAGCCGTCCAGCTCCTCCTCGTCCAGATCCTCGGGCGCGCGCAGGACCACATAGAGCGCCTCGGTCTCGGCCTGCTTGGCCGTGGCCGCGCCGGCGTGGCTCTTCAATCTTCGTTTGTAGCGGCGGATGCGCGTCTCGATCTTCTCGAGCGCCTCGGTGAAAGCGGAATGGGCGTCCACGCCCAGGCCGTGGCTCTGCAGCGCCTGGCCCGAGGCCAGGACGATTCGGCAGTCCACGCGGAAGCTGTGGCCGTCCCGGGCGACGATCACTTCGGCATCGCCGCCGCGCTCGAAATACTTGCCGATGGAGGAGAGAAGTTCGTCGGTGACCCGCATGCGCAGGGCCTCGCCGACGTCGACATGCTTGCCGGAGACCTGAACTTGCATGCCTGAACAACGCGCCCGGGCGGACCGGGTGTCAAGCGCGGCTACGAGAAGTGAAAGCGTCGCCGCAACGCGACTCGATCAGGTGAATTCGCGGCCTTAGGCCGTCGCTTTCAGCAACCGCTTGCGCTCCACCGAGGAGGGGATCCGCATCGCCTCGCGGTACTTGGCGACAGTGCGCCGGGCGATGTCGACGCCGGCCTCCTTGAGGATCTCGACGATGCGGTCGTCGGAATGAACGTCCGGCTCGGCGCGCTCGGCTTCGATCAGCTGGCGGATCTTGTGGCGCACCGCCTCGGCCGAATGCGCCTCGCCGCCCGACGATGAGGCGATCGAGGAGGTGAAGAAGAACTTCAGCTCGAAGACCCCGCGCGGCGTCGCCAGATATTTGTTCGAGGTGACGCGGCTGACGGTGCTTTCGTGCATGCCGATGGCGTCGGCGACGGTGCGCAGGTTCAACGGCCGCAGATGCTCGACGCCAAAGGCGAGGAAGCCGTCCTGCTGGCGCACGATCTCGCCGGCCACCTTGAGGATGGTCTTGGCCCGCTGGTCCAGGCTTTTGACCAGCCAGTTGGCGCTGGCCAGGCAATCGGAGACGAAGGTCTTTTCCTGGTCCGAGCGCGCGCCGGCCGAGACCCGGGCGTGATAGCGGTGGTCGACCAGGAGCCGCGGCAGGGTGTCGGCGTTGAGCTCGACATGCCAAAGCCCGCCCTGGGCTTCGCGGACGAAGACGTCGGGGATCACCGGGGCGGCCGGCTCGCCGCCGAAGGCCGCGCCGGGACGCGGGGTCAGCGCCTTCAGCTCGGCCACCATGTCGCGCAGGTCCTCGTCGTCCACGCCGCAGGCGCGCTTCAGGGCCGCCATGTCGCGGCGGGCGAGAAGTTCGAGATTGTCCAGCAGCGCCTGCATCGCCGGATCGCAGCGGTCGCGCTCCTTCAGCTGCAGGGCGAGGCACTCTTTCACATCGCGGGCGAAGACGCCGGTGGGCTCGAAGCCCTGCAGCGTGGCGAGCACCGCCTCGACCCGCGCCGCGTCGCAGCCCAAGCGCTCGGCGACCTCGCCGGTGTCGGCGCGCAGGTAGCCGCCCTCGTCCACCGCGTCGATCAGCACCGCGGCGATGGCCGCCTCGGCGGCGTCGAAGCCGGCGGTGGCGGCCTGGGCGGTCAGGTGATCGGCGAGGCTCTCCTCGCGGGCGAGGCCGCGGCCCTCGCCGTCGTCGTCATGATCGAAGGAGCCGCCGCGACCGGCCTTTGACCAGTCCACCTGGCCGCCGGCCTGCATGGCGCCGCCGTCGCCCACATCCCCGCCCGCGCGCTCGCCGGGAGAGGCTTCGGCATAGGTGTCGGGCGCATCCATCTCGGCTGAGGCGACGGCGTCTGGTGCGCGGTCGGCTTCGTACTCGGCCGCCTCGGCCTTGACGCTCTCGGCCTCGGGTTCGTTGTCGCGCTCGTCGCGGGCGAGAAGCGGATTGCGCTCCAGCTCGCCCTCGACGAATTCGTCGAGCTCCAGATTGGAGAGTTGCAGCAGCTTGATCGCCTGCTGCAGCTGCGGCGTGATGACCAGGGACTGGCCCTGGCGAAGCTCCAATCGTGCGGCAAGCGCCATGGAACGCTTTTTGCAGGGCGGAGCGTGTCGGAAGGGTTAAGGCGCCCGCTACGACCCGCCCAGAAACTCCAGGATCCGCCGCGAAGTCTCGGCCGGCTGCTCCTGCTGCACCCAGTGGCCGGCGCCGTCGATCAGCCAGCAGCCGCGCATGTCGCTCAGCACCCGGCTCTGCATCGCCTCGAACACGCCCGGCGTCTGATGGACGCCCCAGTCGGACGCGCCGGCGATAAAGGCCGAGGGGATGTCGATGGTGCGGCCGGCGAAGAGCTCCATCTCGCTCCTCAGGATCCCGCTCGTCGCCGCGCGATACCAGGAAAGGCCGCCCTGGAAGCCGGTGCGCTGATACTCGGCGGCGTAGACCGCCATCTCGGCCTCCTGGAGCCAGCGGCAGGCCGCGATCTCGGCGGCGGTCGGCATCACCTCGGCGACGGTCTCGGGCATCGTCCGCGCCTTTTCCATCACATAGTAGGTCGGCAGCCTGGCGAGCTCGGCGGCGGTCCAGCCGGCGAGCGGGTAAGGGCGGTTGGCGGCGAAGTCGGCGCTCTTGTGATGGTAGTAGGCGCGCAGGAACGCGTGCACGCCCTGCGGTGAGCCCATCAGCTCGGCGTTCGCCCGGCGCTCGGAATAGTACCACTGATAGTGCAGCCGCGGCGGGTCGAGGGCGGCGAGGTCGGCATGGATGTCGCGGCGGGGGCCGGCCGCCGGCCCCGCGGCGCCGAAGGGGATCGCCGGCGGGCCGCCGAAGGGGGCGCTCATCAGCACGACGCGGCGGAACACGTCCGGCCGGGTCAGGGCGCACCAGGCGGCGACGGGGGAGCCGAAGTCGTGGCCGATGACGGCGTGGACCTCGCGCCGGCCGAGCGCGTAGACGAGGCCGAGCGCGTCGCGGGCGAGGTTCAGCATGCGGAACTGCGCGAGGTCGCCGTCATAGTCGGCATCCCAGCCCGTGGTGCGGCCATAGCCGCGCTGATCGGGAGCGACGACGTGGAAGCCTGCCTGCGCCAGAGCCGGCATCACCTTGCGCCAGCTGTAGGCGAGCTCGGGGAAGCCGTGCAGGAGCAGAAGCAGAGGCGCTTGGGGATCGCCGGCCTCCAGCAGGTGCATCGTCAGGCCGTTGATGTTGGGGGCGAAGCGCGCGCCGACGCCGTCAGGGAGGACCTCGGCGGGGAGCGGCTCCACTCAGGCCTCGAAGCGTTCGCCCAGATAGACGCGGCGGACGTCCGGGTTGGCGAGGATCTCGTCGGGGGCGCCCTCGAACAGCACCTCGCCGGCATGGATGATCGAGGCGCGGTCGATGATGTCCAGGGTCTCGCGGACATTGTGGTCGGTGATCAGGATGCCGATGCCGCGCTTCTTCAGATAGCCGATCACCTCGCGGATGTCGGCGATGGCCAAGGGGTCGATGCCGGCGAAGGGCTCGTCCAGCAGCATGAAGGCGGGCTCGGACGCCAAGGCCCTGGCGATCTCCACCCGCCGCCGCTCGCCGCCCGAGAGCGAGATGGCGGGCGCCGTGCGCAGATGGCCGATATGCAGCTCGTCCAGGAGCTCGGTGACCTTGGCGCGGGCGCGCTCGCGGTTCTTGATGCGCAGCTCGACGATGGCCATCACGTTCTCTTCGACGGTCATGCCGCGGAAGATCGAGGTTTCCTGGGGCAGGTAGCCGACCCCGGCGCGGGCGCGCTGGTACATGGGCCAGCGGGTGATGTCCTGGCCGTCGAGGCTGATCATGCCATAGTCCGCCGGCACGAGGCCGGTGATCATGTAGAAGCAGGTGGTCTTGCCAGCGCCGTTGGGGCCCAGGAGGCCGGCGACCTCGCCGCGGCGCAGGCGAAGCGAGACGCCCTTCACCACCGGCCGGCCGCGGAACGACTTGCCGATGCGCTCGACCTTCAGGCCCTCGCGGGTGTCGGCCTGCGGCGCGGCGGTCTGGACGGCTGAGGAGTCGGGCACGGTTACTGGGCCGCCGGCGCCGCGGGTTCCGGCGACAAAGCGCCGGGATAGAAGACCCCGCGCACGCGGTTGGGCGTGCCGCGGCCGTGGGTGTTGGATTCCATCTGCGCCTGGCGGGTGTTGACGTTGATGGTCAGGCGGTCGCCGCGGGCGACGTTGCGGCCCTGGACGATGATGACATTGCCGGTGATGACGATAGTGGCGGCGCCGGCGTCATAGGTGGCGTGGTCGCCGCGCGCGGTCTGGGTGGGGGTGACGTAGAAGACCCCGCCCTCGGCCTCGATCCGCCGGGTGGCGCCGCAGGCGGCGCCCCGGCGCTGGGAGAAGACGCGGATGGTGTCGGCGCGCAGCCGCGTCTGGCCCTGCAGGGCCTCGGCCGAGCCGCGCCAGATGGCCAGGCACTGGCTGTTCACCACCTCGGCGGAGTCGGCGGTGATGTCGATCGGCGCGTTGGAATTGGTGATCTGGGCGCTCGCGGCCGAACTGAGGGCGGAGGCCGCGATGGCCAACGCGGCCATCCATCGAAGCATGCGGGTCGAACCTTCCATGAGCTGACGCCCCCTGCCGCCTACTTAGTGCGAATTCACGCGGGCATGAACCCTGCCGCTGAAAATCACCCGGTCGCCCCGATTCTGCACCTGGTACCGACCGGCGTTGATCGAGCCGACGGTGGTCTGGCTGGCCACCTGCTGCTGGCCGACCACGGTGCCGGCGCGGGTGTCGACGGTGGCCTCGTTGGTGGCGATGGTGGAGGCGCGGCCGTCATCGACGCGCACGTTGCCGCGCAGGACGAGGATGCGGGTGTCCTCGCGGTAGACGCCATGGTCAGCGGTCATCCGGCTGGGATGGGCGCCGTTGACGTCCAGCGTCACCGACACCTCGTCGAGATCCACCTCCTGCATGTTGGCGTCGGAGCGGGCGGCCTGGGCGGCGCCCAGTTCGAAGGCGCGGCCCTGGCGGTCGCGGCCGAAGAAGTGCGGGTTGACCATGCGGATGCGGGTGGCGGTCTCGCGCGGCGCCGTCGCCTGCACCTTGGCCGCGTGCGAGGCGACCAGCGCGCCCAGCAGCACCGCCAGCGCCGCGACCGCCACGGGCAGGACGATGCGCAGCGTCTTCACCATGCGGGTGTGGGCGCGGAAGGCGGCGGCGGAGACGCGGGGGGTGTCTCTGGAGGTGTCGGCGGCGGCGGTCAAAGGGCTGCCTTCAGCTATGGGCGAAGATGTCGGCGTCCTCCCAGCCGGCGACGTCCAGGGCCGCGCGGTGGGGGAGGAACTCGAAACAGGCGCGGGCGAGGCCGGCGCGGCCCTCGCGCTCCAGCATGGCGTCCAGCTTCTCCTTGACCGCATGCAGCGAGAGCACGTCGGAGGCGGCGTAGGCGAGCTGGTCGGGGGAGAGCTGCGGCGAGCCCCAGTCCGAGCTCTGCTGGGCCTTGGAGAGGTCGATGTTGAGCAACTCCTTGACCACGTCCTTGAGGCCATGCCGGTCGGTGTAGGTGCGCGCCAGCTTGGAGGCGATCTTGGTGCAGTAGACGGGCGCGGTGGCGACGCCGAGATGCAGCTGGAACATGGCGATGTCGAAGCGTCCGAAATGGAAGATCTTCAACACGTTCGGGTCGGAAAGAAGGCGCTTCAGGTTGGGGCAGTCGTAGCCGGGGCGGGCCAGGCGCACGACATGCGCATCGCCGTTCCCGTCGGAGAGCTGCACCACGCAGAGCGGGTCGCGGCCGAGGCGCAGGCCCATGGTCTCGGAATCCACCGCCACCGAGGCCGCGCCGGCGAAGACGCCGTCGGGGAGGTCGCCTTCATGAAGATAGTTGTTGGGCACGGGGGCTCTCGGCTGTCGATTCCGGGGCTGGCTTAGCACGGGCGGCGCCCTCCCCTCAAAGGTTCGCGGGCGATGGAGGCGGGGGCCGCTAAATTCCACCGTTCGGAGCGGCGGAACGGTGGGAGCCGGGCGGCGGCGCCGGTGGGGCGCAGACGGCCGTCTTGTCACCAAGGACACGAAGGACACCAAGGCGGATGAGGCCGCGGCGCTAAATTCTGCCGCAGCTTGCGGTGGAACGGTGAGGGTCCAGGGAGAACCGCAAAGACGCAAAGGCGCAAAGCTGCGGTGGGACGGCGCCGGGCGGGCGACACCCTCCCCGAGGACGGGGAGGCTGGGCGGATGAAGAGGCTCGCTCCAGATCATAGGAGAACAATATGAGAACATTAGCTTGACTTCAAGGGAAAAGTTCGCTATAGGCGTTGTTCTGAAAGTCTAGGAGGGTCGAAGGATGACCGATGTGCCGCGTAACGCGAACGGGACGTTCGCCAAGGGGAATCCGGGGCGGCGGCCCGGGCAGACCAACCGGGTGGGCCGGCAGCTGACCCAGTTCGTGCTGGACCACTTCGCCGCGCACCGGGTGAATTTCCTGGATCACCTGATCCATGAGGATCCGCGCGGCTATCTGATGCTGCTGCGCATGGTGCTGCCGAGGGCCTCGGGCTACGCCGATATGGAGGCCGCCGAGCTGCCCTACGATCCGGCGGCGGAATACGCCTACGGCATGCGGCGCATGGCGGTGCGCATCTCGAGCGAGCAGGCCAACTGGACCGAGGCGGCGGCCTTCAGCGCCTGGAAGAAGCCGGCGCCGGACGCGGAAGGCGATGCGCTGAAGCCGCCGCACGAGGCGCCGCTGGCCGCGGCGGCGCAGGCGCTGGCGCCGGACGTGGCGGGGCTGAACGATGCCGCCGGGGCGGCTGAGGACGAGGACTCAGTGGAGGACGGGGCGGGCGCCGGCGCGCCTCTCGGCAGCCGCGCCGGACAGGGCGCCCGCTCGCCGCTCTCCCGGGTGAAGCTGCCGGAAGCGGGCGCCAAACCCCAGCGACAGGTGGCGATCTTCTCCTCCGAGCCGCTGACCATGGAGGAGTGGAAGCAGAAGCACGCCGCTCTGCTGGGCCCGGACGGCGGCCGGCCGCCGGGATCGGGGCGGGCGCCCCCGAATCCGGAGCCGGCGGCGGAAGCGCCCGGGGGCGCCGAGGCGATGCCTTGGCCGGAGCCGGAGGAGGACGATCAGGCCCGCAAGGCCAGGGAGGCCGCCGAATGGGCCCGCAAGAACCGCGAACACCAGCGCTGGCGAGAGGAGTGGGGTGGGTAGGGGCGACGTATGATGTCTGAACGCACCCCCATGCAACGCAGCTTGACCCCGTTGGGCGGGGTTGCTGGTCCTTTCGGAGCGTGATTCTATGCCTCTGTGCGATTCGCGCTTGGTTGGCGCCCGTGCGGATCGGCGGTGTGTACTGAGCGTTGGACTCAGTCCGTGGCGAATCATACGCTACACGGACGAGAGCTAATTGTCATGCCCACTGCTCATCAGCTTGACCGAGAGAAGCTAAAGGAGGCCGTCCTCCTAATCGCTTCGCACTGCCCGCCAGACGAGCTTGGCAACGTCAAGCTGCATAAGGCGCTCTACTTCTCCGACATGATGTACTTTCTGCAGGAGGGTCGCCCACTCACGGGAGTGGAGTATCTCAAGCAGCAGTTTGGGCCGACAGCGCGCCACCTTTCGTCCGCGGTTTCCGAGTTGGAGCGAGAGAGGCGGCTGACGGTTTCCGTCGATGAATATTTCGGAGTTTACAAAAAAACTTATCGGCCTACTTCGCCGTTTCAGCCACAGCGACTGAATGAAAATGAGATCGCTCTGATCCGAGAGATGGCAGACTTCGTTCGAGGAAGAAGTGCCAAGGAAATCAGTGCGTTAAGCCATGACGCAGCATGGGCGAGCGTCGAAATGGGCGAGGTGATCCCCTACTTCACAGCGTTGCGGCTAGTCCCTGCAGAGATTAATGACGACGACAGACAGCGGGCGCTCGATTCGACCCTGGAATATGCAACTCAGCCCTTACCCTTATAAGATAAGAGACACCGAACTCTTTGAGGCGGCGGTAAAAAGATTTGAACGTAAGTATCCTCTAGCTGAGGCATTGTTACAGGACTTGGAACACCTGCTGAGAACCAAGGCGGACGCGGCAGGCCAAATTCACCCCGGCTTCACCGGACCGGCTTTCGAAGGCCGCATCATGAAGCTCCACGTCTATCCGCGAACGCGATACTTTCCGGGGATCTGGACGACATTTGAGATCGTTGGCCCTGTGGTGGTTCGGTGGTCCCTGGGAGAGCGCGCCAACGAGAGCGTGTAGATCCGCGAGGAAGGTTCGGGACGTGGAGAGGGCGCCACGCTTTGTCCCGCAGGATCTCTCGCCAAAAGGCCATCGACTCCTCTCCCGGAGGGGGAGATAGTATAGGTGACAACCTTGGCGAGCATGACGGGGCGGCAGGCGAGCCCGATCTTATCTGCGTTGATCGGGCCGCTTTGCGCGACGTTGTTTTGGAGGCTTTGGCGAAGGCCTTTGCTGGCCGCGAATCTGGTTCAATGCCTCTAGAATATGAGGCCTTGTGCTTAGTGACTGATATCGTTGAGCGCGCGCTTGCGGCCGGTCGTTTATAGCCAAGTAAGCGGAAACCTGCCCCACACACATCGCTGCTTCTAGAATCAGTTCGTAGGCGGTGGCCAGGTCCTCCGGCTCATACACGAACATGCGCTCCCTCTGCCACGCCATGGAAGCCTCAGGACTAGCGAACTCCTTGAACTGATGGGCAATCCGGTCATCAACGTTCATCCACGCCACCGCGCGAGGCATGTCATAGCATCCGCCGAAGTGACCGTGCGCAAGGTCGTTGCGTTCCTTTTCCGCCCTATCTTTGACCCGCAACGCCGCCATCACGAGCTCATAGTCCTGCTCATTCAACGAGGCCTTAGCGGTAGTCGTTATTGCTTCGGTCTGAATGCGGTTACTCCTGATTGCCGAAAAGGCGGCGACGGCGGGGCTTCTATGCGAACCGAGAAGGCTGAAAAACAGCGATGCCACCGCGCTATCAACCTCAGACCAAGCGCCAAGGCAGCGGCCAACCATCGCTGCGGCCTCAGGCCGGTCCTCTAGAAAACCCGGTCCGAACAGAGGCTGCGCATCGGGGTAAGCTTCGTTGAGCGGCATCTTGCTGTGGCCGCTGGGCTGCAACCTGGGACTGGTAGGGGCCGTCCAGGATTCACCGGCCATGAAAGGTTTAACCTCTGAGGTAGCGAAGAGATCAACCTTGAGGCACTTCGGGCACTGAACCTTCAGGCGGCCAGGGCCGCTCATTAAGGGAGAGTGGCCGCCGCTCACCGCTGGTGAAAGATGGATCTGAAAGCCACAGTGCCTGCACTTGGGGCCGTGGTATAATCCACCTACCACGGCGTCTCCTAGCCGGCCAAATGGGTAAACACCTTTCGGAAAGTGGACCTGCAATGCGCGAAACTCCGAAGGACGCCGACGAGGAGAAGGTGGATGATGTGCTGGGTCGCATGCTGAACACGCACCGACGCCGCACCAGCCGTAGTCGGGGCCGCGCCAGAAAGCGAAGGGCTAGCGCTTAGCCCAATCGCCTGCGGAGTCGATTCAACTTTCCGGCTTTCTGGTTACACGTTCGCGCATTCACGGGTCCGCCGATAGGTGAGGCCAGTTTGGGGGACAGGATACCAACACCCTGAGATAACGCGGGAGCCGGCGCACACATTCGATCCTGTGGGTGAAGATCTCTCCTTTCACCCTGACCTCTCTTCAGGGAGAGGGGCGTTTATCATTGGTTCGCGGCGCAGGATTGGCGGGCGGGCGCATTGGTTGAGGATGGAATCGTGAACTTGCGCTTCGTCATTCTCGCGGCTGCGGCTTTTCTGAGCGTGGTCGGGCCCGCCCAGGCGGCCGGTCCGCCGGCGGATGTGGGGCATGAGATCATGGTCCGGGCGCCCAATGTGCTGGAGGATTATGCGAGCGCGGTGATCGCCGAGAACCAGCGGCGGCATACGCGTATCCGGGTGCAGGCGAGCGCGCGGCCCTGGGACGATCTGGGCGCCTTCTGCAGCCTGCCGCGCATGCAGCGCGCTGAGCGGGCCGGGGAGTTCATGGCGACGAACGTGGAGTTGCCGCCGGGGCGGGACCTTTCCAGCGCCGTGCGGGTGATGGGCGAGGTGCAAGGGCACCTCGACCGGCAGCTCTACGCTATCGAGGAGCGGCTCCCCGTGGCAGGTCACGCCGTGTTCCTGGCCGAGGGCCGCACGTTGCGGGCGAGGTCCGGGACCTGGGGCGAGGCGGTCGCGGCGCGGGGAGAGTGGGGGCTGGTGCTGCACGAGATCGCCGGCGACGTGCGCCAGGCTTCGGTGGGGACGCTCGATTTCCGCGCCAACTATACGGCGGCGGTCTGGACCGCGATCGAATGCGACCTGATCGCGCGGCATACGCCGTTCCTGACCGAGTTCGAGGCGAGCGGCGTGACGCTGACGGATGAGCGGCAGCTGCGCGGGCTGGCGTTCCTTCGGGGTTTCAGGGGCGCGGCGGCGCCCTGACGAGGAAGCCTCCCTCGCCCCGACCGCCTCGCCGCCCTATCCTGGCGGGATGGCGAAGCTGCCACCCGAGGGGTTGCTGGAACAGTCGCTGGAGCCGACGGCGCTGACGACTTGGGAGGCGTTCGTGGCGGCGCTGGGGGCCGTTGTGACCGGGCCGCGGACGTCGTTCCGGCTGGAGCCGGATCGCCGGATGGCGCAGTTGCGGGCGGACACCGAGGCGCAGCTGGACGACCTGGTGACGGCGCTGCATTCCCGCCACAGCATCTTGGCCCATGCCGGTGCGCCGCGGGTGGCCTATCGCGAAACCATCAGGCGCAAGGCGCAGGTCGAGGCGGCTCACCGCGTTGGTGAGGGATTCGCCAGGGTGCGCCTTGGCTTCGAGCCGCAGCGGCGGGGGCGGGGCTACGCTTTCCAGAATCGCGCGGCGGCGCGGCGCGTGCCGAAGGCCATGGTCGCATGGGTGGAGCGGGGGCTCGAGTCGGCGCGGCAGGAAGGGTTGCTCGACGGAGGTCCGGTCACCGACTTCAAGGCGGTGCTGCTGGACGGTGATTGTCAGGGGACGTCGAGCGACGGCGAAGCGTTCGAAGGCGCGGCGAGGAGCGCGTTTCAGCGGCTTCGCGACGTGGGGGCGCCGGTGGTGCTGGAACCGGTGATGGAGGTCGCGGCGAAAGCGCCCGTGGAATTCGCCGGCGACATCATCGGCGATCTGAGCAGCCGCCGCAGCATGATCAGGGGCGCCGCCGAGAACCTAAAAGGGGAAATCGTCGTCATGTCCGAAACGCCGCTGGCCTGCCTGTTCGGCTACGAATCCGCGCTGCGGTTGTTCACGCGCGGATTGGGCAGCGCGGAGGTGACGTTCCTTCGCTACCAGGAAGTGGGCGGCGACGATGATGACCCCGATCGGATGTTCCCGGCCGCGATGGCGTTGCGGGCGTAGGTCTGACCCTCCCAGCACCCGATCCCCTCACCCTGCCCTCTCCCCACGGGAGAGGGTTCGCCTCAGTGCGCCAACCGAGAGCTTGTGGCGGGAGGAGGCTCCGGATGGGGTTGGGCGGCGATCAGGTAGCAGATGATGTCGTTGAAATGCAGATGCTTGAATTTTTCAGGCGGCGGCGGAGGCGGGGGGCCTTCGAGGACGACGGGCATGATCTCGGGCCTGTGAGTCGAAGACCGGGTCTGGCGTTCGAGGGCTCTGTCGACCTCCCACTCCACCCATTTCGAATGGCGGGCCGATTCCGACCAGAAGAGCAGGAAGAGGTCGCAGCGGTCGATCTCATCCTCCAGTCTGGCCTGCCAGGGCTCGCCGGTGCGGATCGAAAGAAGGTCCTGGAAAACCTCGATGCGGGCCGCCTGAAGCGCCTGCGCCCGCTTGAGGACCTCGGTCTGGTCTTCGTGGGCGTAGGAGAGGAACGCGCGGCGGAAGCGGGTGGTGGAATCCCCCACGCGATCCAGGCCGCGCCGCGCTTCGCCGGCCTCGATGCGCAGCGCGAAGCGGACCTGGCCGATCGGAACGGACGCGCGCATCACCCGCACGCGGAAATGGGCGAGGCCCGGCGGCCGGTCCGGCGGAATGGTCGCCAGGAATTGCACGGACCGCGGCGCTCCCCGCCAGACCAGGGGCTGGAGCGGGTCCTCGATCGCCAGCCCCGGCGCATCGACGGCGATCTCCAGCCGCTCGTCCCGCTCGAGCGCCACGTCGAGGGTGGCGTGGCCCTTCTGCTGGGCTGTGGGGTCGGCGGCGCGGGCCGGGGCGGCGACGTCGCTGTCGAGACCGTGAAGGAAGACCTGGACGAGCAGCTGGTCGCCCGGCGCCGCCGACGGCGGGGCAAAGACGCTGACGTCCACCAGTTCGGTATGTGCAACCCTTGCCGGCGAGGGTAACGGCGGCGTGGCGAAAAGCTTCGCCATGGCCGCGACGGCGGCCCCGATCTGGCGGCCGAAGACCGTCTCGACCACGTAGAGAAGGCCGATGACGCCGACGGCGACGCCGGCGAGCCTCAGCCATGCCGGGCCGGCCGCGGCGGCGACATTGGCCGAGGGCCGGATGGCGTGTGAGGGAGCGATCGAGGGCGAAGGGTAGATGGCGGGCGAAAACGCGCCGAAGTCCTGGTCCCGTCGCGCGCTTCTGAGGATCAGGTCGAAGTCATCGAGGGGCGTGGTGAGAGCCGTTCGGATCCCGGGGTATGGGCGCGCAGGGGAAAGCCAGGGTCTGGTTTCCACATAGCTGTTTTCCTGCCTCGCTCCCCCCGACAGCCATTCGCGAACGCGGGCCACGAGCCGTGTCGTGGCGTCCGCCTCGAATACGACTTCCGGTGAGCCTTGGAGGATGGGCGGGAGCTGCGCGCCGCCCACAAGGACATTGATCAGCTTATTCAGCCGCCTGGCGAACTCAGCCTCCCTGACAAGAGCGGCGCTCGTCACCGACTCCGGTGTCCAGACGGCGACAAGCAGGTCAGACTCCAGAATCTCGCGATTTGTCGCGGCTTGCCAATCCTGGGCGGGGCGCAACGACTCGGCGGCCGTGACGGTGTAAATCCCGCTTCGATGCAGCGTTTCGCGGATCGCGTCGGCCAGCCGAGCGTCGCGGCGCGAGAAGGATAGGTAGACCTGCGCCACCGCGCGCACCCCCCGGCTGGAATGGCGACGATATCCCGGGGGGGCAGATGGGCCAAGCTCCCGGCGGCCCGACTTGCGCCGATCCCCTCACCCTGCCCTCTCCCTCAGGCAGAGGGTGCTTGCCTTGCCAGCGGATGGGGGCGGGATAGGATCGGGGGATGGGGATCACCGACGCGCATATCGAGCACTATCGCGAGCACGGCTATGCCGTGATCGAGGGCCTGCTGACGGCGGAGGAGGTGGCGCGGACGCTGGAGGAGATCGAGGCGATCCGGCCGGGGTGGGTGGAGTTCGTGAAGAACCCGACGGGGCCAAAGCCGAAGGACTGGGGCGGGGCGGAGACCAACCGGCGGCAGGTGCGCTTTCCGTTCGCCGGCGAGCAGCTGAACCGCAACACGCTGCATCCGGAACTGCGGCGCTTCGCCTCGATCATGGCGGGCGGACATCCGATCGTCTGCGAGCAGTCGGACCTGAGCCTGAAGAGCTTCGGTCATCCGTCCGACGCCGAACAGCATATGCACTGCGACTACGGCAACCATACGCTGGCCTATCCGCCGGACGTTCCGCAGTACTGGCAGACGGCCTATCTGATCTACTACACCGACGTGGACGACGGGCTGGCGCCGACGGCGGTGTGCTCGAAGACGCACTATCCGGAGCGGATCCTGGTCCCCACGGTCTACAGCCCCGAAGCGCGGCCGGCTTTGTACGAGAACGAGGTGAAGGTGACGGTGCCGGCCGGATCGGTGCTGGCCTACAGCATGCGCACGTTCCATCGCGGCACGAAGTTCAAGCGCGAGGGCGCGCGGATCGGGCAGTTCGTCACCTATGCGCCGGCGGGGTGTCCCTGGCTGGGGATCGTCGGCTGGCCGGAACAGGCGGTCTATGCCTCGTTCCGGCGCTGGATCGAGACGGCGAGCCTGGAGGAGCGCGAACTGCTGGGCTTTCCCGCGCCGGGCCATCCCTACTGGACCGAAGAGACCCTCGACGGCGTGGCGGCCCGCTATCCCGGGATGGATATGGCGCCCTACCGGGCGGCGGTCTGAAGCTCTTGATGCGGAGGAGCGAGCCCCCCGCCTCTCTCCCTGAAGGAGAGGGCGGGGTGGGAATGCTAGTCCTGCGAAGCCCGCAGGGCGAAGCAGGATGGTGCCCAGGAAAGGACTCGAACCTTCACGACCTTTCAGCCACTGGCACCTGAAGCCAGCGCGTCTACCAATTCCGCCACCTGGGCCCGCCGCGTCAGCGGGAGGCGCGCCACATAAGGCGCCTGTGGGGGAGCGTCAATCTGGCGCCGTCAGCGCCGGGCAAGGGAGGTCCCCTCACCCCTGCCCCTCTCCCCAGGGGAGAGGGTCGATGATCAACGGGCTGGCTTCTGCAGCGGGGTTTGTCTAATCCCGGCGCAATTGCGCGAGAGGTGCGGATGCAGGGTCTGGTGACGATCTTCGGCGGGTCCGGCTTTGTCGGCGGCCAGGCCGTGCGCTCGCTGGCCAAGGCGGGCTGGCGGATCCGGGTGGCGGTGAGGAAGCCCGGGATGGGCTACCGCCTGCGGATGCTGGGCGATGTGGGCCAGATCGAGATCGTGCAGGCCAATGTGAGGAACGCGCCTTCGGTGGCGCGGGCGCTGGAGGGGGCCGAGGCCTGCGTCAACGCCGTGGGCCAGGCCTTCGAGACCGGGCGCCAGAGGTTCCTGTCGGTGCATGCGATGGGGGCGAGGACCGTGGCGGAAGCCGCCGCGGCGCGGGGGATTTCCCGGTTCGTGCACATCTCGGGGATCGGCGCGGACGTCGAGGCGGAGTCGAAATATGCGAGGAGCCGCGGGCTTGGCGAGCAGGCGGTGCGCGAGGCGATCCCGCTGGCGGTGATCCTGCGGCCATCGGCGATCTTCGGGCCGCAGGACGTGTTCCTGAACAACCTGGCGCAGCTGGTGTCGCTGCCCTGGTTCCTGATGCCGGTGATGCCGGTGTTCGGCGGCGGCCAGAACCGGTTCGCGCCGGTCTATGTGGCCGATGTGGCCGCCGCGGTGACGGCGGCGCTCTCGGACCCGGCGGCGGCGGGCCGGACCTACGAGCTGGGCGGGCCGGCGATCTATTCGATGCGGGAGATCACCGAATATGTGATGGCCGAGACGGGGCGGCATAAGCCGCTGCTGCCGCTGCCGTTCCAGATCGGCGTGCCGCTGGGCCAGCTGATGCAGCTGCCTTCGAACATCCTGGGCATCTCGCCGGTGGTGACCAGCGACCAGGTGATCCTGATGAAGGCCGACAATGTGCCCGCCGAGGGAGCGCCGGGGCTGGCGGAGCTGGGGGTCCAGCCGACGGCGATGGAGGCCGTGGCGCCCTCCTACCTCTACCGCTACCGCCGCGGCGGGCAGTACGCCGAGGCCACCGCCGCGGCGATGCGCTGACGGCGCCTGGGGAGGCCTTGCGACCGCCCGGAGCGGCGCTCGGTGGACCACGAAACACACGAAGGTCGACGGCGCCGAGGGAAAAGGATCTCACGCGAACGACAGACGCAGTTCAAAACGCCTGGGCCCACGCGGGCGCCGGGGTGATGGGATTGGGGGTCAGCGGCGGGGGACGACGGCGACGGTGAGGCGGGCGATGCAGGTGAGCTGGCCGGCTTCGTTGCGGATCTCGATGCCCCAGACCTGGCTGGTGCGGCCGACATGGATGGCCTTGGCCGTGCCGGTGACGAGGCCGGAGCGGACGGCGCGCAAGTGGTTGGCGTTCACCTCCTGGCCCATGACGATGAAGGCTTCCGGATCGACGCAGTGCTGGGCGGCCACGCTGCCCAGGGTCTCGGCGAGGACCACCGAGGCGCCGCCATGGAGGACGCCGGCGGGCTGGATGGTGCGGTGATCCACCGGCATGGTGCCGCGCAGCCAGTCCGGGCCGGCCTCGGTGATCTCGGCGCCGATATGGCCGTTCATGTCGTTCGCGTGGACGCGCTTCAGGGCCGCGATGTCCGGCGGGTGATGCCAGATCGGCTCAGACATGGAGGTAGATCATGGCCAGGCCCGCGGCGCCGACCAGGATGCGCCACCAGCCGAAGGGGGCGAAGCCGCGCTGGGTGACGAAGCCGATCAGGGTCCTGACCACTACGAGGGCGACCACGAACGAGACCACGAAGCCGATGCCGATGGTGGCGAGGCCGCCGCCGGCCAGTTCATGGCGATGTTCCCAGAAATCGAGGGCGAAGGCGCCGACCATGGTGGGGATGGCAAGGAAGAAGGAGAACTCCGCCGCGGCCTTGCGGTCGAGCCCCATGGCCAGGCCCCCCACGATGGTGGCGCCCGAGCGGGAGACGCCGGGGATCATCGCCAGGCACTGCATCACCCCGATGCCGAGGGAGGTGACGAGCGGCAGGTTCATGGCGTCGGTGTGCCGGGGGCGAAGCAGCCAGCGGTCGATAAAAAGGAGGACGACGCCGCCGGCGATGAGGCTGATGCAGATCAGCGTCGGGTTGCCGAAGGCCGCTTCGATCATGCGGTGGAAAAGGGCGCCGATCACCGCGGCGGGGAGAAAGGCGACGATGATGGAGAGGGCGAAGCGGCGCGCCCTGGGATCGGTGGGAAGGCGGATCACCTGCACGATCAGGCGCTGGAAATAGAGCACCACCACCGCCAGGATCGCCCCCAGCTGGATCATCACGGTGAAGACGTTCCAGAAGGCGGTGTTGAGGCCGAGGAGGCGCTCGGTGAGCAGCAGATGGGCGGTGGACGAGACCGGAATGAACTCGGTCAGCCCCTCCACCAGCCCGAGCACGATCGCATTCAGCCAGTCGGGCATGGGAACCTCACCGGGACGAGTTCAGGCCTCTTCGGCCTCGGCTTAGACCGATTGCGCGGGGGGCCGCTAGAGGCCCGGGGGCGGGCCGACGTAACGGGCCCTGGGGCGGATCAGCACACCGGCGGAGGCCTGCTCGATGGCGTGGGCGAACCAGCCGGCGCAGCGGGCGACGGCGAAGAGCGCAAAGGGCGCGCCCTGGGGCAAGGCCAGCGCGGTGGCCATGGCGGTGAGCGCGAAGTCGATATTGGGTTTCTCGCCGGTGGCGGCGACGGTGGCGGCGAGCATGGCCTCGTAGGCCCTGGGCGGTTCGAACACCGAAAGCAGCGCTTCGGCGCGGACGTCGCCCTCCGGATAGAGGTTGTGGCCGAATCCAGGGATGGGGGAGCCCTGAGCGAGGCGCGCGGCGACCGCCGCGGGGGCGCCTTCGCGCTCCACCTCGGCGGCGAAGCTCTCCACCCGGGCGGCCATGCCGCCGTGCAGCGGCCCGGAGAGGGCGGCGAGACCGGCGAGCGCCGCGGCCGAGAGCGAGGCGCCGGTGGAGGCGGCCACGCGGGCGGCGAAGGTGGAAGCGTTGAGCTCATGGTCGGCGAGGAGGACGAGGGCGCGGCGGATCAGGTCGGCGCGGGCGGGCGGGATCTTCCAGGCGCGGGCGAGGCGCTCATGGATCGGGCCCGGGCCGGTCTCGCCCGCGACGGCGTCGGCCAGGGTGTCGAGGAGGCTCGCGGCCTCCACCGCCAGGACCAGGGGGGCGCGGCCGCGGGCGGGCGGATCGCCCGCGGCTCTCGCGGCCATGGCGACGAAGGCGCGTTCGCGCATGTCGCCGGCCGCGGGCGGGGCCGGTCGCTCAGCCCGCTTCAGGGCCGCGCCATGGCCGCCGCGCAGGAGCCGGGCGACGGCCTCCAGGGGTTCGGTCTCGGCGAGCAGCACCGCGTCGCGGCCGCGGTAGTAGAGCCGGCCATGATCGATGGTGGTGATGGCGCTGGCGAGCACCGGCTCGCCCCAGGAGATGGCGGCCTCGGCGACATCGGCCTGCTTGCGGCCGCGGGCCTTGCGGGAGGCGAGCTGGGCGACATCGGCGGCGCGGTAGCGGCTGCGGCGCGGGTCTTCCGGATCGGCCTCGGCGCGGACGCGGCCGCGGCTGACATAGGCATAGAGCGTCTGGGGCCGCACCCCCAGCCGGGCCATCGCCTCCTCCGTCGTCAGCCAGTCATTCATGTCGATATATTGATTAAGTTGATCAAGATTGACGGTACATATGTTCGTCGCCAAAAGGCAAGCCGTCAAATGGACGGAGCGTGAAATGTTCGATGGGACCGATGGCCTGGAGACGGTGGTCGCCGCCGAGACGGTGCTTTCCGAGGTGGACGGCCAAGCCGGGCGGCTGGTGATCCGGGGCTGCTCGCTGGACGACCTGGCGGGCAAGGTGGGCTTCGAGGATGTGATGCAGCTCTTGTGGGAAGGCTTCTTCCCGCGCCTGCCCGGCGACATGGGCGCGGCTTTGGGCGCGGCCCGTGAAGCCGTGTTCGCCGAAGTGGCCGCCCTGGACGCGACGCTGGTGGCGCGCCAGCCGATCGAGGCGATGCGGGCGCTGACGGCCAGGCTCGCCGACGGGGACGATGTGGAAACGGCGCTGCGGCTGACGGCGGCCCCCTCGGTGTTCACCGCCGCGTCGGTGCGCGCGCAGATGGGCGAGCGGCCGGTGGCGCCGGACGGGCGGCTGACGCATGCCGCCGACACGCTGCGGATGCTGCGCGGCCAGGCGCCGACCGAGGCCGAGGCCGATGCGCTGGACGCCTATCTGGTGACGGTGAGCGACCATGGCCTGAACGCCTCAACGTTCGCGGCGCGGGTGGTGGCCTCCACCCATGCGGGGCTGACGAGCGCCGTGCTGGCCGGGATCTCGGCGCTGAAGGGGCCGCTGCACGGCGGCGCGCCCGGGCCGGTGATCGACATGCTGGATGCGATCGGCAAACCGCAGCATGCCCGGGCCTGGATCGAGGCGGCTTTGGAGCGCGGCGACCGGCTGATGGGCTTCGGCCACCGGATCTACAAGGTGCGCGACCCCCGGGCGGACGCGCTGAAATCGACGGTGAAGCGGCTGGCGGAGCGGTCCAACCGGCCGACGGGGCGGCTGGAATTCGCCGAGGCGGTGGAGAGCGCGGCTTTGGCGATCCTGAAGGAGAAGAAGCCCAACCGCTCGCTGCAGACCAATGTGGAGTTCTATACCGCGCTGCTGCTGGAGGCCCTGGCCTTCCCGCCCTCGGCCTTCACCTGCGTCTTCGCCATGGGCCGCACGGCGGGCTGGATCGCGCATGCGCGCGAGCAGCTGGCCGGGGGCCGGCTGATCCGGCCGCAATCCCGCTATGTCGGCCCCTCCCCGCTGGTGGCGGCCTAGGGGATTGGGCGAGGTTCGCTTGCGGGCGTGAGTGGCGCGGCGAGGTTCGGTTTTTCAACACGAACCACACGAACGGAAGGCTGCGAGTCGTTCGCGCTGTAGGGTGACGCTTGGGGCGGGTAGAGTGGGGCGATGACTTCCGCCCACCTCAGCATGGCCGACACCACCGCGCTCACCCGGCGGGTGACGGCGATGAGCGTGCTGACGGCGCTGATCCTGTCGGTGATGAAGGCGGTGGCCTGGTGGATGAGCGGGTCCGTGGCGCTCCTGGCGTCACTGGCCGATTCCGGGCTCGATCTGGTGGCCTCGCTGATCACCTTCTTCGCGGTGCGCTATGCGGCCGCGCCGCCGGACGCCGAGCACCGGTTCGGTCACGGCAAGGCCGAAGCCTTCTCCAGCCTGATCCAGGCGGGGCTGGTGTTCGCCTCGGGGGCGCTGGTGGCGCGGGAGGCGGTCGGGCGGCTGATCGCGCCGGAACCGGTGCGCCAGGAGGCCTGGGGGATCGGGGTGATGCTGGCCTCGATCGCGCTGACGGCGGTGCTGATCACCGCGCAGAGCCGGGTGCTGCGCCAGGCCTCGTCCGTGGCGGTCTCCGGGAACCGCGCCCATTACGCCTCCGACCTCGCGTCCAATGCCGCGGCTCTGCTGGGCATCGCGCTTGCCTCGACGTTGGGCTGGGGCTGGGCCGATCCCGTGGCGGGGCTGATCGTGGCGGCGATCCTGGTCTGGAGCGCGGTCGGCGTGTTCCGCGACGCCTCGAACCAGCTGATGGACCATGAGCTGCCCGAAAAGGACCGGGCGAAGATCGTCTCGCTGGTGACCAACGACCCGCGGGTGACCGACGTGCATCAGCTGCGGACCCGCGCCTCCGGTCCGTACGTGCATATGCAGATGCATGTGGACCTGGATCCCGACCTTTCGTTGGAGGCGGCGCATACCGTGCTGGTGGAGGCCGAGAACCGGGTGCTTTCCGAGTTCCCGGCGGCGGACGTGATCATGCACGCCGATCCGCGCGGGCGGGCCGAGCCGCATGGGGGGCAGTTCGGCGAAGCCCATGACGTGGGCGAGATCGAGGTCTAGCCCTCGGCGGTGGCGAAGCGGGGGGAGGCGAGTTTCCAGCCGGCCCAGATTCCGAAAACCGCCAGGGGCAGGAAGGCGGCGAAGAGGATGACGCCCCCGGTGTGAGCGTTCGCGGGGGTGATGCCGCGGTCGAAGCCGTAGAGATTGGCGATCAGGGCCGAGAGCGCCGCGCCGGCGGCGGTGCCGATCAGCTGGGTGGTGGGGATGGCCGATGAGGCGAGGGCGCGCTCCGGCTCCGGCGCCGCGCCGGCGATGCGCGACGAGGCGAGCGCCCAGGCAAGGCCAAAGCCGGATCCCTGCACGAAGGCGCAGATGGCGATGGCGGTCAGCCCGCCGAAAGGCGCGGCCCAGGCGAGGCTGGCGATGCCGATCGTGATGAGAACGGGGCCGAGGCGGATCGGCCAGGCTCCGGCCTCCCCGCGGACGCCGGATACGGCGAGGGCGGCGAGGGTCCAGCCGACGGCTTCCAGAACCAGGATGTAGCCGGCGACGACGGGGCTCGCGCCCAAGAGCGCCTGCATCATGGCCGAGCCATAGACGTTGTAATTGGTGGTGGCGCAGCAGAAGGCGAAGATCATGGCGAGGCCCGCCCCCTCGGCGCTGGCGAGGTCGGCCGCCCGGCGCGGCAGCATGTGGCCGGGCGCGCGGGCGTCGAGGCGCAGGAACCAGGCGAGCAGGGCGAGACCGGCGGTGGCCAGTCCGGCGGTGAGGATCCAGCCCCGCACCACGCCGGCCGACGAGAGGGCGACGATGCCGGCGCCGAGGGCCAGCACCTGGCGCCAGGCGAGCGGCGCGTCGGACGGCCCCTCCCCGCCCTGGCGCGGCACCAGGGCGGCGACGATGGGGATGAAGAGGAGGCCCTGGGCGGCGAAGAGCCAGAAGCCGCCCCGCCAGAATCCGGCCTCGGCGAAGAGGCCTCCGATCAGCGGGCTGGAGAGCGTGGCGACGCCCCATACGCCGGCGAGGCCGCTCAGCACCCGCGGCCAGAGCCGCTCCGGGAACATGGCCGTCACCGCCACATAGCAGAGGCCGCTGGTCCAGCCGCCGCCGATCCCCTGCACCACCCGCCCGGCGAGGAACCAGAAGATGTTGGGCCCGAGCGCGCTCGCCGCGCAGCCGACGGCGTAGGTGAGGCCGCCCAGCATCATCGCCCTTCTGAGGCCGAGGCGGAGTGAGAGCCGGCCGGAACTCGCGCCGGCGAGGATCGAGCCCAGCACGTAGCCGGCGACGGACCAGCCGAACCAGGCATAGCCGCCGATGTCATGGGCGATGGTGGGCATCATGGTGGCGGTGACGAGGGCGTCGGCGGCCGTCAGCCAGGTGCCGAACACGATCAGCGCGAAGCGCGGCAGGGCGTCCGGCGTCATCAGCGCGCGCCAGCCGAGGATGGGCTGTTCGGCGGTCATGAGGAGGCCCGAGTGCGGCGCATCGCCCTCCTTAGCCGTGAAGCGGAGGGCGTCGCCAGACGGTTAAATTGGCCTTAAGGGATCGCGCGCATGTCTCCATCGACCGCCCCCTGACCGGTCCAGGCGCCCGCATGACCGTCCAACGCACCCTGCATCACTTCCCGCTCGATCCGGCGTCCCGGCAGGTGCGCCTGGCGCTGGGGGAAAAGCGGCTGCCCTATTCGGACGTGGTGGTGCGGGTCTGGGAGCGGCCGAAGGCGCTGACCGACCTCAATCCTTCGGGGCTGACGCCCGTGCTGGTGGAGGACGGCCCAGGCGGGCGGCTGGTGATCTGCGAGAGCCGGGCGATCCTCGAGCACCTGGAGGAGACCTATCCAGAGCCGCCGCTGCTGGGCCGCGAGGCGGCCGACCGGGCGGAGGCCCGGCGGCTGGCCGGCTGGTTCGACCGCAAGTTCGACTACGAGGTGAACGGGCTGTTGCTGCACGAGCGGCTGGAGAAGCGGCTGATGCAGATGGGCGCGCCTGACCTGGCCAATATGCGGCTGGGGCGCGAGGCCCTGCGCGCGCACCTCGGCTACATGGAAGAGTTGCTGGGCGAGCGCGACTGGCTGGCGGGGCGGCGCCTGAGCCTCGGCGACATCGCCGCGGCAGCCCATATCTCCGTCATCGATTATTTCGGCGACCTGCCCTGGCGCGACTTTCCGGCGACCAAGACCTGGTACATGAAGGTCAAATCCCGCCCCTGCTTCCGCACCCTCTTGACCGACCGCTGGCCAGGCCTCGCCCCGGCGGGCCATTATGACGACCTGGATTTCTGATCCTGAATTTCTGACCTTGGGGGGTCTCGTCATGCGCCGGCTCGCAGCCGCATTCGTCCTTGTCATCGGGCTTGCCAGTGCGCCGCCGACATTCGCGCAGCACACCGCCGAAACAGCCGCAGTCGATGAGCTCCTGTCGCAATACGCCGATTACGGCCGGGCTCATGGTCAGGTCATCAGCGCGGCGACCGATCTCATGGAGTACATCATTTCGAGCATGTCTCAGGCCGCAGATCTCTGGGAGCGTCATGCCTCCCGAGCGGACCGACAGGCATGGGCCGATCGTTTCAATGCCGGCGCTGATAGCCGGATCGCCATCCTCGAACAGGATCAGCGGAACCTTCCGGCAATCGACGGCCTGTTGAGCCGCGTGCTGACCATGCCGGAGCTTGCCAACCAGAGGCGCGGCCTCGAAACCATGCGCCAGGGCCAGGTGCTGGTCGTCGGCGCCGCGAACGATCTGCTGGCGAGGGTCCGCGTTGATATCGCTGAGTTCGTCAGAGGCGACGATGCTGCGCCTATCGCTCTGGCGGCCGACCTGCAACTCGGCATGGCCTCAAACCTGGAAGCCGAGAACGCCGTCCTGGAGGCGGGAGAAATCGTGGCGGGCGAGGCCCATCCCGCCCGAGCCCTCGTGCACGCCGAGCGATGTCTGAATTCGGCGCTCGCTCAGCTGTTCGTCTACCAGGCCGGCGCGATTTCCGGCCGGGCTCCACCCAGCGCCGAGACTCGGTCGAGAATGCTGGCGCTGGTCGAGGAGGCCCGCTCTTCGGCCCGAAATATGGAGCCTCTGGCGACCGCGATGATCCGCGACCTGGAAGCGGGCCGCTACGGGGACATCCATGCTCCCGGATTCAACACGGTGGTCAGCCGCGCCCGGGCGGCCTTCGCCACTTATCCCGCGAGTGCGGAGGTTGAACTTCGGATCGCCGATCTCGTCACCGCCGCGGCTGCCCATATCGGCGAGACGGACCACGATTTCTCGGACGACTTGACTGGGCTGGAAGACCTGGTTTCGCGTCGGGTGCTCCTGCAGGAGCAGCGAGCGCGAGCCATGCTCGGGTGACGATGGCGAGAGGCCGCCGAGCGGAGGTTCATGAGGCGACGGCGGCGATCCGCGCGGCGGCCCTGGCCCTCGGATTCGACGCCTGCGGGTTCGCCTCGGCGAGCGAGGCCTGGCCGGCCTCGGCTCGCCTCGAAGAGTTCGTCGGCGAAGGCCGCCACGGCCAGATGGGCTGGATGGAGACCACGCTGGCGCGGCGGCGGCATCCGAACGGGATGTGGCCGCAGGCGAAGTCCGCCGTGGTGCTGGGCCTCAACTATGGGCCGGACCGGGATCCGATGGAGGCCCTGAACGCCGTCTCGACCGGGACGATCAGCGTCTATGCCCAGGGGGATGACTATCACGACCTGATCAAGGGCCGGCTGAAGCGGCTGGCGGGCTGGATGCAGGGCAAGTTCGGCGGCGAGGTGAAGGTGTTCGTGGACACCGCGCCCCTGATGGAAAAACCGCTGGCGGAACGGGCCGGCCTGGGCTGGCAGGGCAAGCACACCAACCTGGTCTCCCGTGAGTTCGGCTCCTGGCTCTTCCTGGGCTCGGTGCTGACCACGCTGGAGCTGACCCCGGACGCCCCGGGGACGGACCATTGCGGCGCCTGCCGCGCCTGCCTGGACATCTGCCCGACGAATGCGTTTCCGGCCCCCTATCAGCTCGACGCGCGGGCCTGCCTTTCGTACCTGACCATCGAGCATGCCGGGCCGATCCCGGAGCCGTACCGCTCGGCGATGGGCAACCGCATCTATGGCTGCGACGACTGCCTGGCCGTCTGCCCCTGGAACAAGTTCGCCAAGGCCGGGCGGGAAACGAAGCTGGCGGCGCGCGAGGCGCTGCGGAGCCCGCCGCTGGCCGAACTGGCGGCCCTGGACGACGCCGGCTTCCGAGCGCTGTTTTCGAAGAGCGCGGTCAAGCGGATCGGACGCAACCGGTTCGTCCGCAACGTCGCCTACGCCATCGGCAATTCCGGCGACCGGGACCTGGCGGACGCGGTCGCGCCGTTGCTGGACGATCCGGATGAGACGGTGGCGGACGCGGCGCACTGGGCGCTGCATCGGCTGTCGCGGACATAGGAGGTTTGCCCTCCCCGGGGGCGGGGAGGGCTAAGCTGGAGTCTCCCGAAGCGTCTCCGCGAGGCGGGCCATGAAGGCGGCGCCGCGTTGGAGTTGGGCGATTTCGACGTATTCGTCGGGCTGGTGGGCCTGGTCGATGGAGCCGGGGCCGCAGATGGTCACCTCGTAGCCGGCCGCCTGGTACTGGCCGGCCTCGGCGACGAAGGAGACGACGCGGGGCGGGCCGTTGTCGCCGGCGAGCCCGCGCACGAGGCGCTCGGCCGGATTGTCCGGGCGGGGCGCGAGGGGCGGCACGATGGCCACGGTCTCCACCCTGACGCCCGCTTCCGGCGCGCGCGCCTTCATCGCGGCATCGAGGGCCTCGGCCGCCGCGAAGAAATCGGCGAGCAGCGCCATGGGATCGACGCCGGGGAGGGTGCGCAGGTCGAACTGGAAGCGGCATTCGCGGGCGAGGATGTTGCCGGCGGTGCCGCCGGAGATGAGGCCGACGGTGAGCGTCGCGCCTTTGGGGAGGAAGATGGAGTCCGCATCGGCCTCGCCCTCCTTCTCCAGCCGGTCGGCGAGGCGCACCAGGATGTCCATCAGCCGGATGGCGGCGGTGTTGGCCGAGACGCCGAGATGGGTCTGGGCCGAATGCGCCTCCCGGCCGGTGACGATGACGTCGAAGACGGCGATGCCCTTATGGCCCAGCACCGCCTGCATGGAGGAGGGCTCGCCGATGATCACCGCCGCCGGCGGGGCGATGAGGCCCTTCATGGTTTCGATCAGGCGCGGGGCGCCGATGCAGCCGATCTCCTCGTCGTAGGAGAGGGCGTAGGTCACGGGTTTGGCGAGCGGCTGGGCCAGGAAATCCGGCGCGGCGGCGAGCGCCAGGGCGATGAAGCCCTTCATGTCGGCCGTGCCGCGGCCGTAGAGGCGGCCATCGCGCTCGGTGAGCCGATAGGGCGGGCTCGCCCAGGCTTGGCCGGTGGTGGGCACCACGTCGGTATGGCCCGAGAGCACGACGCCGCCCTCCGCGCTGGCGGGGCCGATGGTGGCGATGAGGTTGGCCTTGTCGCCGGCAGGGTTGGGGTTGCGGACGGACGGGACGCCAAGCTCCGTGAGGTAGGCTTCCACCCATTCGATCAAAGCGAGGTTGGAGTCGCGCGAGGTGGTGTCGAAGGCCACCAGCCGCTCCAGGATCGGTCGGGCGCGCTCGGCGATGGCTTCGGCGGTGGTCATGAGAACTGCCCTACCCCGAAGGGTGGGTTGGGCGGAAGCGGCCCAAGGTTTTTCACGCGAACGACGCGAAGAGCGCGAACGCATTCGAGCGCCGTGACGGGACCCGTACAGTCCTGAAGCGGCCGGGTTCGGTTTGGCGCGCTTCGCGCCGAATCCCGTTCCCGCTGCGGTCGGCCGGATGAAGCGTGGACACATCTGCCGGCTCTGAACGTGTTCGCGTCCTTAGCGTCGTTCGCGTGAACTTCCTTAGGGGCGCCCGGGTGGTCTACGTTGCGATGAGAAGAGCAAAAGGGAGGAACGGGCATGGCCTATGAGGCGATCATCTATGAGAAGCGCGGCCCGGTCGCGATCGTGACCCTGAATGTGCCGGACCGGCTGAACGCCATCGGCGGGGCGCTGCGCAATGAAGTGCACGCGGCGATGGACGAGGCGCGGGCCGACGATGCGGTGCGGGCGGTGATCCTCACCGGGGCCGGGCGGGGCTTCTGTTCCGGCGCGGACCTGACGGGTGGGCCGAGGCCCGCGGCGGGGGGCGAGCGGCCGGCGCCGGCGGCGCCCAGCCAGAACGCGCTGTTGGACGAGATGCACTGGGTGGGCCGCTGGGCGCACGCCTTCGCCGATCTATCCAAGCCGCTGATCGGGGCGATCAATGGCGTCGCCGCCGGGGCGGGGATGAGCATGGCGCTCGCCTGCGATGTGCGGGTGGGGTCGGAGAACGCCCGGTTCAAGACCGTGTTCATCGAGCGCAACCTCTCGCCGGATTCAGGGATGAGCTATTTCCTGCCGCGGATTGTCGGCTATTCGCGGGCGGCGGACCTGATCTTCACGTCCCGGAATGTGGACGCCGAGGAGGCATACCGGATCGGGCTGCTGGACCGGCTTGTGCCGCATACGGATCTGATCGAGGAGTCGGTCAAGCTGGCCGAGAGCATGGCCCAGCATCCGCCGCTGGCGCTGCGGGTCTCCAAGCGGGTGCTGCAACGCAACCAGGACGCCGACCTGGACGAGGCGCTGAAATACGAGGCGGTGTCGCTCGACGTGGCGAGGAAGGCCGTGAACGACGCGCGAGAGAGCCGGCTGGCCTTCGTGGAAAAGCGCAAGGGCGTGTTCACCGGGACCTGACCCGCTGCATCCCGGCGAAGGCCGGGACCCAAGCGATGCCCGTCTTTCCAGCACATTGGGATCCTAAGCTTAGAATTCCACGTGGACAAGTTGTCGC
>JADMIO011413704.1_pt1 | contig 40486 bp, 36 predicted proteins | sample 8958161 | NCBI WGS metagenome assembly JADMIO01 (sample SAMN16585339, study PRJNA669376) | soil metagenome | isolation source: Crop rotation soil | place: USA: Cullars Rotation, Alabama | collected 2011
CGACAACTTGTCCACGTGGAATTCTAAGCTTAGGATCCCAATGTGCTGGAAAGAGTATTCACAACCAAAGGCCGTCCCAATCACACACGGGGCGGCTTTTTTATTTTTTAATGCTGCCAATTTCTAATCCGATTCTAAATTCCTCAAAGCTATCTTTGAATTCTTGCGGAAGTAGCTCAGTGGTAGAGCGTCAGTTTCCCAAACTGAAGGCCGCGGGTTCGATCCCCGTTTTCCGCTCCATTTTTTCAATGGGCTTTTTAGATAGTTTAAGATTGCGCAGCCAGAAGCAGGTCCAGATCCGTGTACTTTATTCCAAAGCGCTTCGCAATCGGAGCATTGGTGACACAGCCCTTGTAGAGATATACTCCATTGCGGATCCCGTTCTTCATCTGGATCAGCGCCTCCACTCCGCCGCTATCGGCGCTCTCCTGAAGGATAGGCATCAGGATATTGCTTACCGCCCTTGACGCCGTTCGTGAAACTCCTGATGGGATATTGGGCACACAATAGTGGATCACGTCATATTCCTTGTAGATCGGCTGCTCATGCGTTGTTGTCCTCGAGGTCTCGAAACAACCGCCCCGATCAATACTGACATCGATGATTACGCTGCCCGCTTTCATAGCCTGTACCATGGCCTCGGTAACCACCATTGGAGTAATGCCGTTGACAGGCTTCAATGCACCTACCGCAACATCGGCGGAAGCCAATTCATTGGCCAGCGCCACCGGCTCTATTACAGATGTGAACAGCCGGTGCCCGACATTATTCTGAAGCCGCATCAAACGGTAAATAGAGTTGTCAAATATTTTCACGGAGGCTCCAAGACCAAGGGCTGTGCGGGCCGCAAACTCACCAACGATCCCCGCACCGATGATCAGAACCTTTGCTGGCGGTACTCCGGAAATACCTCCAAGCAGGATACCCTTCCCATTGTGCACATTGCTGAGATACTTTGCTGCCGTCAGGATAGCAGAAGAACCCGCAATCTCACTCATTGAGCGAACGATCGGATAGTTTCCGGAGTTATCCATGATTGACTCAAAGGCGATTGCGATGATCTTTTTCTGCATCAGCTTCTCGAGCATCTCCGCCTTCAGGAACGGCATATGGATCGGCGAAAAAATCACCTGGTTCGGCTGCAGCCATTCCACTTCCTCTTCCGAAATCGGAGCGCTCTTGATGATCGCTGTGGCCTTGTAGAGATCGGCTTTGTCGTAAACAATGCGGGCGCCTGCCTCGCTGTAGTCGTGATCAAAATAAAAGGAGCCTTCACCCGCAGCATGCTCCACCACTACATCGTGGCCACCATTTACAATTACCGACACCGCTTCGGGAGTAAGCGGTACCCTGTTCTCCTGGAATGACGTTTCTTTCGGAATGCCTATAAACAGCTTCTTTTTCCTGGGCTGGATTTCGAGGGTTTCTTCAAGTGATACATACGAAAATGAAGGTGAGATAAAAGGCTTCCGTTCCACAGCTGCAATTTCAAGAAATGTACAACAACATTCTTTATAAACATAGAATAAATGTGCCACCATCCATCATGAAAAAGCATCGCTACTTAGGCTCGAAACGCTATTTTTGTTCAGCACCCGACAACCCGTTTTCGCCTCGAAATGCTCCGGCAATCTACTCAGCAGCGAATGCTGCAACGACTCTCACCACAGCAGATTCAGATAATGAAGCTGCTGCAGGTTCCTACGGTCAACCTGGAAGAGCGTATCAAGGAGGAGATGGAGGAAAATCCTGCTCTCGAGTATGGCGACGAGCACGGCAGCGATGACGATGATATCTATGGTCTGGATAAGAAAGAAAACCAGGACGAGTATGAATCCGATGCCGAAATTCCCGAAGAGGAAGTTGCTCTGACCAGCGACACAGCGGACAAGGTGGATCTCGACGATTATCTCCGCGGTGAGGATTCCGGCGATTATGGTGGCGACTATGGAGGAGATGATTATGGGAGTAGTGAGGATCGGCAGTCTATTCCTATTCGGCTGGAAAACTCTTTCCATGATCACCTGATCGGCCAATTAGGTCTTCTTGAGCTCAACGAGCGTGAGAACATTATTGCAGAGCAGATCATTGGCAGCATCGACGACGATGGCTATCTGCGCCGGGAGGTCCCGGCTATCGTTGATGATCTTGCCTTTGCACGCAACGTCTCTACCGACGTAGAGGAAGTGACCAATATCCTGACACGAATCCGCAACACGTTTGATCCACCCGGAGTCGGCGCCTGGTCCCTGCAGGAAACACTGATCCTCCAGTTGCAGCGCCTGCAGCCGCAGACTGCTGAAACGCGTGCGGCAATCACCCTGCTCTCCCGGCATTTTAACGAGTTTACCAAGAAGCACTATGATAAAGTGCAGCGGCAACTTGGCGTTGATGGCGATACATTTCGGAACATCATCAATCTGATCACCCGCCTCACTCCAAAGCCCGGGGCCGCTTTCGGCTCCGTCAACAAGGCTGAGAGCTATATCATTCCGGACTTCTTTGTGAGCAATAACGGTGGAAAGCTGGAGCTCACGCTGAATGCAAAGAATGCTCCCGAGCTCCGCGTATCCGAAGGTTACCGGGAGATGATGAGTGCCTATGAAAGGGGCAACAAGAAAGATAAACGGCAGAAGGAAGCAGTTCAGTTCATCAAGCAGAAACTTGATGCTGCAAAGTGGTTCATTGATGCGATCCGTCAGCGACAGCATACCTTGATACATACTATGCAGGCGATTATCGATCTGCAGCGCGAGTTCTTCCTCACAGGCGACGATGCAACAATGCGCCCGATGATCCTGAAGGATGTAGCCCAGATTACGAACCTGGATATTTCCACGGTTAGTCGTGTGGCTAACAGCAAGTATGTACAGACCGAGTTCGGCACCTATAAGCTGAAGTATTTCTTCTCCGAATCCCTTCAGACTGACAGTGGGGAGGAAGTAAGTACCCGCGAGGTAAAAAGCATCCTGGCGGGCTTCATTGCAGAAGAAGACAAGAAATATCCGCTGGCCGACGACCGGCTTACCGAGATGCTCCAGGAAAAAGGATACAATATCGCCCGCCGTACGGTGGCAAAATACCGGGAACAATTGAATGTGCCCGTTGCAAGACTCCGTAGAGAACTGTAGGATTTACGCTCAGGACAATCGCCAGCTTTAATAAACTACGAATTGCCTTACTGGCATCAGTCCGCTATCGCTGTTCCGCAAGATGAATAGCTGTCGCATCCAGCGCCTCAAAAAACTCCTGGCCCCATTTCCTGATGATAGGCGCCTTGAGGAACTGGTAAACGGGCACCTGTAGTTTGCTGCCCAGCTTACATGCTGGCCTGCAGAGCTTCTTTCTGGGTTCGTAGTTAACCGCAGTATAGCCCGGTTGCTCGATTACCCGGATCGGGAACAGGTGACAGGAAATCGGCTTCTGGAAGTCTATTTTGCCATCGCGCCATGCCTGCTCGATGCCGCACTTCACAATGCCTAGTTCATCCCGGAATGCATAGGTACAAGTTCCGTCGGGCATAGTCGGAGTTACGTATCCGAACTCGCCATCTGTAGTGTGTGTCCCGTCCTGCTCGACCTTGGCAATGTAGTCTTCCGGGAGGTACTCTCTGACCACAGGTAAAATATCCCTGATTATGACGGTCTCTTCTTCCGTCAGGGGTGCTCCGCAATCGCCGTCCACGCAGCAGCCTCCCTTGCAGGCATTCAGGTCACACACGAACCGGGCGCTCACTACATCGTCCGCCACCAGCACATCGCCTATCGCAATCATCTAAAGGAAAAGAAAAATGAATAACAGTGCGCGAAGGTACGGCAACAGGCAAGGCAATGAAGACCGTGCATTACTCCATCCTTGTTTTTGTATTTTCTATCACATGTTGATGTAGTTCATCAACAGCCGGTAGCGGTCCATTACATCCTCTTCACCGCTCTGAGCGCCGAATACCTGCTTCACGACGTATTCGTGTCTTTGGAATGAGGACACGAGCGCCTCAAGATTGGTACGATTGGTCTTCAGTGTCACCTCGATCATACCTGTTTCCGGATTGGTGCTCACCTGTGACGCCATCACGGTAACATCCTCATTCTCGCAAAGCCGCGCGATCTCGGAGAGGCTGTATTGACGAGGTTCCAACTCGAGGACGATAATACCGCCGGGATTATCCAGTCCGCTGTTCTCCGTAATGTACTTAAGAAGATCGTCGCGGGTGATCGATCCGATATACCTCGAGGAGTTGTCCAGCACCGGGACGATATTGAGGTGTTGCTCACTCGCCATGCGAAGGGCATCGAAGGGGTGGCCGCTTACCGAAACAGCAGGACGGTAGTGCGCGAAATCAGCGCTGTCCAGTGCTTTTTCAGGCTTATCCCAGTCGAGCACGTCCGTTTCCTGTATAAGCCCGAGATACACTTCATTCTGTACCATCGGAAGTTGAGTCAGGTGAGACTCCTCCATCAAAAAAAGTGCCTTGCTGCCAGTGTCGGTGGGTAGTAGCGTCGGAACATCAGGCGAAATCAATTGTTCAATTAACATGGCAGTGCATTATCTGTGATTCCCAGCAAATAGCGATCCAATTCTTCCGCGCAATGCCTATAAATTTAGTTATGACCGGTCAGTGATAATCTAGTTGCTGTGACGCGCCAGAAAATCCTCGAGAATTACATTGAATTCGCCTGGCACCTCCATCATGGGAGCATGACCGCAATGATCGATCCAGTGAAGCTCACTCTGAGGAAGCAGTGCATGAAACTCCTCGGCAACCATCGGCGGAGTAATTGTATCATTCTTGCCCCAGATCAGGCAGGCTGGAACCTGGATATCCTTCAGCTCGTCGCCGAGGTTATGCCGGATCGCGCTCTTGGCAAGCGCGATGATCTTAATGGCCTTCATCCGGTTATTCACGATCTCAAATACTTCGTCCACCAGCTCTTTGGTGGCGACCTGAGGGTCGTAAAAAGTGAGCTCCGTCTTCTTGCGGATAAACTCCCTGTCACCTCTTTTGGGGTAGGTCTCACCCATCCCGTTCTCGAACAGACCGGAAGAACCTGTGAGGACAATTGACTTCACTTTGGACTGGTGCTTAAGCGTGTAGACGAGGCCTACGTGCCCGCCAAGCGAATTGCCCAGCAAAAAGAAACGATCCAGTCCCCGGGCTTCAACAAATTTGGCGACGTGCCTGGAAAGGCCTGCAACGGTAGTTTCAAGCAGGGACAATTCAAACAGGGGCAGTAGCGGTATAATCACCCGGTGCGTGCTCTTGAAATGCTCGATGAGATCCTGAAAATTACTCAGCGCACCAAACAAACCATGCAGTAAAATGAGGGTCTCTCCCTCCCCTTCTTCCACAAACCGGAATTTGCCGTGTTGCTTGATTTCGTAGTCCATTTACGCTGAAATAATGTGGTGGTGTTCCGCTAAAATAAGGTAAGAAGCTTGATTTTCGGGATTTTGGCAATTATCATACGTCCGGGAGAACCGCTTCCTCCACCCGGATGGGGTTACATTTGAACACTATGTTCCAGACAGACTTTTTGGTAATAGGCTCGGGAATTGCCGGACTCACCTTCGCCGTCAAGACAGCGAAACGGTTTCCTGAAAAGAAGATCACCATCCTCACCAAGGCCGCCACGGACGAGACGAATACCAAATATGCCCAAGGCGGCATAGCTGTGGTGAACGAAAGCAGCGAGGATTCATTTGAAAAACATATCCAGGATACACTCATCGCCGGCGACGGGCTCTGCGACGAATCGGTCGTCCGGATGGTGGTTGAAGAAGGCCCCCAGCGGGTCGCAGAAATGATCGCCTGGGGTACTGAATTTGATAAGGACACAGAGGGCGACTACATGCGTGGAAGGGAGGGCGGCCATTCCGAATTCCGCATTCTCCACTACAAGGATATCACCGGGTATGAGATCGAACGGGCCCTGGTAGAAGAGGCCCGCAGATATCCCAATATCCTTATCCATAATCACTGGTTTGTGGTGGACATACTTACCCAGCACCATCTCGGATACCTGGTCACCAAGGTGACGCCCGATACGCGATGCTATGGCGTCTACGCGCTGAACCTCGAAACCTTTGCCATAGAAAAGATCCTTGCATCCATAACCGTAATGGCCGCCGGCGGGACCGGCCAGGTATACCGTACAACCACCAATCCCCGGATAGCTACAGGCGATGGCATAGCCATGGCATACCGGGCAAAAGCAAGGATAGAGAACATGGAGTTTATCCAGTTTCATCCTACCGCCCTGTATGAAGTCGGCATATCTCCATCCTTTCTGATCACTGAAGCCGTTCGGGGAGACGGGGGGATACTTCGCAACAAAGAAGGAGAGGCCTTCATGGAGCGGTATGACAGCCGCCGGGATCTTGCACCGAGAGATGTAGTTGCAAGGGCGATCGATAGCGAAATGAAACGTACCGGTACGGAGAACGTTTTTCTGGATTGCCGGCATATGGATCTCGAAAAATTCAAGGCCCACTTCCCGAATATCTATGCAAAATGCATGAGCATCGGGATAGACGTAGCCTCGCAGCTGATACCGGTTGCTCCCGCTGCCCACTACTGTTGCGGAGGTATCCAGACGGACCAGTACGGACGCTCCTCGATCATCAACTTATACGCCTGCGGGGAATGCGCTTCAACCGGTCTGCATGGTGCCAACCGTCTTGCCTCCAATTCATTGCTCGAAGCCCTTGTCTTCGCGCACCGATGTGCCGAGGATGCCGCAAACGCGATCCTTTCGTCCGAAATATCCAACGATGTTCCGGATTGGAATGCTTCAGGAACACGGGATCCGAAGGAAATGATCCTCATCACCCAAAGCCTGAAAGAGCTACAGGCCATCATGAGTGACTACGTCGGTATCGTCCGGAACGATGTTCGTCTGGAGCGGGCTATGAGGCGGATCGATCTGATCCATGAAGAGACCGAATCCCTGTACCGGACCACAACACTGTCTCCACAGCTAATGGAGCTTCGAAACCTCATCACCATCGGCTACCTGATTATCAAGGGTGCGACATTCCGCAAGGAAAGTAGGGGACTTCATTTCACGACCGACTACCCGGAGAAGAGCTGGTTAAAACAGGATGTGGTCCTCTAGGAATTAATAGAAGTCATAGTCCCTGCGGGCGATATTCAACCTCAGTCCTCCATAGAAGTAATTCGTCGTGATGTCCGGCTTGCCGCCATCATCATAGCTCCTGCTTCTGTGCGTCGCTCCCAGATCAATGAACAGATTCTCCCTGAGCTCGAAAGACGCGTTGAAATTGATGGATAGAGTCGTTGTCTTTACGCCATTGATCAGTTCATATCCGTGTTGCGGATCTGCAGGATTTACAGGCGTATTGTCGTTGTAATTAAGGAAGGGGTTGCTGCCAAAATTTGTCGTTCCGCCGCCGGCAGTCATGCTGTCCAGTCCCTGTTTATAGAACATACCTTTCACGCTGAGGTAAAGGTTATGGATCGGCTGATACCGGGCGATACCAATGACCTCGCTGAATCCAGCGCCGAGAGGATGTGCCAGAGGCTGATTGTAATGCGTATAGTTGGCCGTGCTGTCGTAGTGGGAATAGCTGAAAGGCCTCACCATATTGATCTCTCCCTGCAGGTCCAGGTTTGGAATAGAAAATGCGTCAAAATACTTGCCGCCCATTTGTACACCGAATTTGTTCCCATACCATCCATTTCCGGAGAAGAGCTCGCTGCTCTTAAATTCATCAAAGAAGATCTGTCCGTAGAACTGCAGGTGTTCTGCGACCAGAGCCTTCAGATTCATACCAAGGTTAACATTGTCCGGAGATCCGTTCGCGCGCTCGATAGAGCGATACAATATCACCGGATTCATGTAAGAAAACTCAAACCGGTTACCCCTGGAGAAGATGGTGCTTTCAAAGAGCCCAACGTTGAGCCATCGGGTTGCATTGATGCTGAGATGGTGCATGGTGGCGTATTTGTGCGGAAGCTGCCGGTCTGCGCCTCGTGTATATTGAGGCGTCAGCTCCATATAAAGATTCTGGTAATTCAGCTTCCATATCCGTGTGTTGAGCCGCAGGAAGGTCGCACCGGCTGCAAAATCAGACAGAAAGAGTGACCGGATGCCATCCCCGAAAAAGTGCTTGTCGTATCCGAAGGTTACATTGAGCACGTCTTTTATCGCAGCAAAGTCTATGTAGCCGCGGGCCTGCAGATAGTCAAATGTGGTGTTGTTCGAATTGGTCTGATAATAGTCAGCGCCGGGTACTGCCTGATGGCCCAACGCATAGCTGCGCGCAAATGACGGCAGCTGCTCCTGGTTATCCGCGAAATAGGTATACAGGCCAATCTTGTCGACGATCCGTGCCCGAACCTCTACGCCACGACTGCTGGAAAAGAGGGATTTCTCATCCGCGGAATTGGAAGAGTTCTCTGCGATGGCGCCAAACGAGATCACGGGGTTAGCGACCAGAAAAAAGTTGGGCTTCCTGACATGCAACAGGTCCGGTTGCTTGTTATAGAAGGCTCCCTTGAACCATGGATGGCGCGAGTTGATCGCTCCGTCACCGTTTGCGGCCCACTCGCCACTTACAGAAATGGCATGCTCGATATTGAATCGATCAATCGACGTCAGACCTATGCCCCCGTTCACTCCGTCACCAACATCCAGATCGCGCACAGATTCGAGAAAGCCCACCGCACCTTTCCGGGATACCGGCTTATTCGCGAGGAACAGGTTCTTGTCGAGGAAGCCCTGCCTGGTTTCAAGGCGGTCCAGAAGATGATAATCCTCCTGACCCAATTGAAGATAAGTTGTCTGTGAAAAAGAGCTGAAGGGCAGCGTCAGCAGCGCCAGGATCGCTGGAAATAATTTCTTCGCCATCGGCATCGGGAAGTACGATTATGTGTCGGTAACTTGCTGTAAAAGTATTCGCAAAAGGGCCTATTCTGTCTATGTCTGTAAATATCCTTATAAAAGAAGCCACAATCATCAACGAAGGAACAAGAACTGTATCCGACATATTTCTGAAAGACGGACGCATAGAGTCTATAGGAACCTCACTCTCCCCCGGAGCGGTATCCCGGGAGATTAATGCATCCGGTCTTTACCTTCTGCCGGGTTGCATCGATGACCAGGTACATTTTCGCGAACCGGGGCTGACGCACAAAGCCTCGATCGCCACCGAATCCTGTGCTGCCGTAGCTGGCGGCACTACTTCCTTTATGGAGATGCCCAATACGAATCCTGCGGCACTGACACAGGAACTTCTGGAAGACAAATACCAGATAGCTGCGAATAGCTCACCGGCTAACTATTCCTTTTTCATGGGAGTATCCAACGACAATGCCGATGAAGTGCTTCGCACCAACGAAAAGAAGCAGGAAGTCTGCGGCGTCAAGATATTTATGGGGTCCTCCACCGGGTCCATGCTGGTAGATAACTATGTTACCCTGAATCGCATCTTCTCCCAGTCTGAACTGCTGATCGCCACGCACTGCGAGGACGAACGGGTGATCGCAGCCAACAAAGCAAAATATCCAAAGGCCGACCATGCATCATTTCATCCGCTGATCCGTGACGAGGCAGCCTGTTTTGAAAGTTCCTTTTCCGCCGTGCAGCTGGCCAAGCAGACAGGAGCGCGACTGCACATATTGCACATCTCGACGGAAAAGGAATTACAGCTATTCAGCAACATGCTGCCGCTGCGGGACAAGCGGATCACCTCAGAGGTTTGCGTTCACCATCTTCACTTCACAGCTGAAGATTATGAGCAATTGGGCAATTTAATCAAGTGCAACCCCGCGATCAAGGCGCCGCATCATCGGGATGCGCTTTGGAAGGCATTGCTGGACGACCGGCTGGACATTATTGCTACCGACCACGCGCCGCATACCTGGGAAGAAAAGCAACAGCCTTATTCCACGGCGCCTGCCGGCGTTCCACTTGTTCAGCATTCCTTATTGCTCATGCTGCAGTATGTCCAGGAAGGACGTGTATCACTGGAAAAGGTCGTTCAGAAAATGAGCCATGCTCCGGCCGATTGCTTCCGCATCAGGGATAGGGGCTATATCCGCGAAGGATATGCCGCAGACCTGGTGCTGGCAGACCTCAACGGCACAACAAAAGTTGATAAGGGCAATATCCTCTATCGCTGTAAATGGTCACCGTTTGAGGGACATACCTTTCCTGCCCGCATTACGCATACCTTGGTAAATGGCGCCGTCGTTTATGAAAACGGTCAGGTAAATGATTCTATAAAGGGCCAACGACTGAAGTTTGACCGATAGATGCAGAACGACAAGACGACCCTCAGGGATCTAAGCATATTTAATCAGGCTGGTGAAGACGTCTCTTCACTCATTGATAACACAACCACCGCTATCGGGCGCGAGATGCTGCGGCAGTATATCCGGACACCTCCCGATAACTTTCAGCGGCTTCGCGGCATGCAGGACGTGATCCGCTGGTGGAGTCTTAACCATGATCGCTGGACGAAAACGATCAGCAACGGGACCATTGTTCTACTGGAGAAGTATTTTGACAGCTCTGACCACGAAGGACTGGCTCCTTCCGGGCTGTCATTAGTGCTGGGCTCTTTTCTCCAACGTGTCCTCAACCGCAACCAGTACACCTTCGTCCAATTCTCACTCACACATCTGTCCGATTTCCTGAAGGGCTGCACGGAACTTGCAGCATTATCCGACCTGGAAGAAATTCCGGACATACTCGCTTCGGAGCTGGGGTTGATCAAAACAGAACTCGCACATCCCTTGGTGCCGCTATTGCTTGATATTCGCAAGGACACTCCCTATAATACTCTCACCCGCCTCTCCTACCGCGCACGCCGTGAGCTGAAAAATGTCTGTTACCGTCTTCTGGACAGCTACGCCCGGCTCGACGCCTGGCACAGTATGGGCAGCGCCACGATTGCGCAGAACTGGGTGTTTCCTGATCTGCATGAAGCGCTTCCGGTTCGCCTGCAGGCTGAAGGCCTCTATCATCCCTTGCTTCCTACACCAGTTCCTTATGACATAGGTTTTGATGCACGGCGGCATTTCCTGCTCCTTACCGGAGCGAATATGAGTGGGAAAACCACTTTTATGCGTGCATTGGGAGTAGGCGCGCTCCTGGCACATCTCGGAATGGGCGTACCTGCAAAGTCTATGGAAATATCATTCCTGCAGGGCATTATTACGAATATGCACGTTGAGGACAACCTGCTTCGAGGGGAGAGCTACTTCTTCGCGGAAGTGCAGCGAATGAAAGGAACGGCAGAGAAGATATCGGGAGATCTGCCGCATCTTGTTCTGATGGATGAGCTGTTCAAGGGCACAAATGTGCACGACGCCTATGAATGCACGCGGGCCGTAGTTGAAGGTCTTCTCCGGCATCCACGGCACATTATGATCCTCTCCACCCATATTCACGAGGTTGCGCATCACTTCGAGAATCGTGAGGATGTGCTCTTCTCGTATTTCGTCACGACCATGGGCGAGGATGGATCATTCCGCTTCACGTATGAGCTCCGGCCGGGCATTTCCGATGACCGCATCGGATACCGGATACTGCTGAAGGAGGGTGTCATAGATCTGCTGAAAGCCTGATCCACCGCAATGGAACCGGGTGCCTAATCTTTCCTGAGCAGCTTGTAAAGGCGGATGGCGCTCATCAGCAGAACAACAAATCCTACGAGTCCCGCAAGCCCCCAGGCCCAGCTCATATTCTGCTTCACCTCCGCCAGCATAACGATCGCGACCAGGAAGATGGTTGCCACCTCGTTCCAGATGCGCAATTGCTGCGATGAATATTTGAATACGCCCCTTGCCTGCTGCCTGTAAATCGCATGCAGGGAGAAGTGATAGGCATACAGTCCGATCACGAAGGCGAGCTTTATCATCAGCCATTGCGGCAAAGCGCCCATCAGGTACCACATTATAGGGCCGAAGATCAGTGTAAGAACTGCCGAAGGCCATGTGATCCCAAACCAGAGACGACGAATCATCAGATTCAGTTGTGACTGAAGAATGCCCTTTTCGGGATCCGTTTTCAGATTCGCTTCTGCATTATAAACGAAGAGCCGCACGATATAGAACATGCCGCTGAACCAGGTAACAATAAATATTACGTGAAGTGCTTTTACGTAGGAATACATGCGGCCATCTGTGATTGTTCAACGATCATCTCTTTATTGCCGGCCGCAATATCGTCAAACCAGCTGTTTATGGCTTCAACCCACAGTTGATCGGTATTCAGGCAGGGGACGCGCACAAATGACTCAGCTCCCGCATTGAGGAAAAGGTCTCGTCCTTCCACATCCATTTCTTCAAGTGTCTCGAGGCAGTCAGCAGAAAACGCAGGACATACCACGATCAACCGCTTGATGCCCCGGGCCGGCAACTTTGGCAAAAGGGCGGCTGTGTATGGCTGGAGCCACGGATCCCGCCCGAGCCGGGATTGAAAAGAAGAGCTGTATGAATCGGGATGCAGGCCGAGATCGGAAGCCACTTTCTGGGTGGTAAAAAAGCACTGATGCCGGTAACAGGTCTTGTGCGCGACGGATGCGGTGCTGCAGCAATCCCCGGACTTAAGGCAATGGCTGCCTGTCGGGTCAGTCTTTATGACGTGACGCTCAGGAATACCGTGATAGCTGAACAGGACATGGTCAAACGGTTCCTTCAGGTGCGGCCGGATACTCTCGGTAAGCGCATTCAGGAAACGATCGTCATCGTAGTATGGCCGGATCGTCTGTACGTCAAAGCCATACTTCTTCTTTTTAAGCAGATCCATAGCCTGCACTACGGCCGTCTCATAGCTACTCATCGCATAGTGCGGATATAATGGCAGCAAGAGCACTTCCACTACGCCGGCCTTAGAAAGCTCATCGAATGCGTCTTCAATATCAGGATGTCCATATCTCATGGCCATCACAACAGTCTCAGTGGGACGCAGCTTCTGGATCAGGTCCTTCAGCCGCTTGCTATGCACCAGGAGCGGCGACCCCTCTTTCGTCCAAATGCTTTTGTACAATTTCGCGGAGCGAGGCGCCCGGAGCGGGGCAATGATCGTATTAATCAGAAAAAATCTGGATAAGTACGGAATATCGATAACCCGCTCATCCATCAAAAACTGTCTCAGGTACTTCCTTACATCACTCGTCGAAGGCGAATCAGGTGAGCCCAGATTCATTAACACAATACCTTTCTTTGCCATCTATGCCCTTTGATTCTGTTAAAACGGGTGCAAAGAAAAACGTTGAGCGCTTGCCTCCCGTTGAGTAAGGAGCTTGTGACTTGAAAATGACAAATCAAACCCAACCCTCCGGGCGCGTGACAATACTTTTGCGCCTCCATAGCGCGATTACTAGATGAGGGTCACCGGAAAGAAAAAGAACATTACTGATTTTTGGGTAGCAGGAATTACTTACAGAAATACAGATGTTTCGACCCGTAGTGCTTATGCCATTAATCAAGCGCAATACGCCGATATTCTTAAGCTTGCCCAGGATCGCGGTGTCACAAGATTATTCATTCTTTCCACCTGTAACCGTACTGAGATCTACGGGTTTGCTTCGCAGGCGAGCGAGCTTACTTCGCTGATTAGCCCCCACCACGCGGTACCGGGAGTAGATTCATTTCATAACCTGGCGTATATAAAGAACGGCCTCGAAGCCTGTCGTCACCTGTTTAGCGTGGCCGCCGGTCTTGACTCTCAGTTGCTTGGCGACTATGAGATCGTTGGACAGGTGAAGGCTGCCGTCAATTTTTCACGTAAAGCAGGCTTTATCGGACCTTACCTCGACCGGATCGTCAACTGCGCACTTCAGTCCGCAAAGGCAATCCGCACCAATACCCGGCTGAGTAATGGAACCGTGTCGGTGGCCTACGCTGCCGTACAACATATGAAGTCTCACTATGCGGAGACACTTCAGGATAAAAAAGTACTGCTGGTAGGCACAGGCAAAATCGGGCGTAATGCCTGCAAAAGCCTTATTGCCTGCCTGCCTTCACAAAATATCACAGTGATAAACCGGACGGCTTCAAAAGCGGTTGCTCTGGCTCAGGAGTTCGGCATGCAACATGCCCCCTTTTCCGGAATGCAGCAGCAGATTGATGCGTCGGACATCGTGATCGTTGCTACGAATGCCGAATTGCCGATCATCAATGCCGGTCACCTGTCAGATACCCGCGAACGTCTGGTTATAGATCTTTCTATTCCCAATAACGTCGCCCCGGAAGTGCACAATCTTCCTCACACGACGCTCATCAATGTGGATGAATTGTCCCGCATAAAGGATGAGACCCTGCAGGCTCGTGAAGCTGAAGTCCCGTTGGCAGAGGTCATATTGGATACGCACTTAAAGGAATTGGAAAACTGGTATGGCACACGTATCATTTTGCATACCGTCGAGGATAAGCTGAAGCAGCTTCATACCACGTATCACAATTCATCTCCGGAGGACTACGACTATACGCCCGTTACGCTACCAGGCAAGAATGTTCATAGCATAATAGCATCCCTTGCTGTCAGGGTGAAGCAGGAGAATACAGTTGGCTGCCACTGTATCGCTGCAATGAATGAGTTTATCGGCACGCCGGTAGCATGAGGCGTGTGATAAGCATCGGTACCCGGAGCAGCCAACTGGCTACCTGGCAGGCCGAACATGTAAAAGCGCAGCTGGAACAGGAAGGCTTTGAAGCCGAGCTCCGCTTTATCAAGAGTGAAGGCGACATCGATCTTAAGACGCCACTATACGAAATGGGCGTACAGGGGATCTTCACAAGAAGCCTCGACATTGCCCTCCTGAACAACCAGGTGGATATTGCCGTTCATTCCATGAAGGATGTGCCCACTCAATTACCGGTCGGCATCATCCAGGCTGCGGTACTGCCACGGGCAAGCCACTACGATATCCTTGTCCAGAAAGAGCCTGTGGACCTTAAAACGCTCAGCGCGATGCCCGCGGTGATCGCGACCAGCAGCACCCGCCGCAGAGCCCAGTGGCTCCGCCGCTTTCCGCACCATCGGATTGAGAACCTCCGTGGCAATGTAAACTCCCGGCTTCAAAAGCTTGCCGAAAGCAACTGGGATGGCGCCATTTTCGCAGAAGCAGGTCTCGAACGTATCGGCCTGCGGCCGCCTGAAGCCATTACTCTGGATTGGATGTTGCCTGCTCCTACGCAGGGAACAATTGTCATTGCGTGCCGGGAAAACGACCCGTTTGTATTTGAAGCATGCAAGCGTCTCAACGACGATGCTTCCGCCCTATGTGCCAAAATAGAAAAGGACTTTCTGCGAACGCTGAAGGGCGGATGTACGGCACCGATCGGCTGCCTGGCAGAGCTAAAGGGAGGCGAAATTCACTTCCGGGGAAACCTGTGCAGTCCCGACGGTCTGGACGTTTTTGACATTTCAGGAACAGAGCTCGTGGAAGAAGCTTCGGAACTTGGCAGTCTTATGGGGGAGACATTATTAGGGAATGGAGGGTCGAGGATCCTGGAGCAGTTGCATAAAGCGTAATCAGTGTCAGCCAGTATCCGAATACTAAGTACCCGAAGCTTGCGAAACGATGCCCGGCAAGCCCTTGAAAAGACGGAAGAGGTTTCTTTCCAGGAATTGGATTTTGTCGCGACAGTTCCCTCAGACTTCGACTCAGATTCGCTTCCTGCCAATTCCCCCTCAATACCCTTGGTCTTTACCAGTGCCAGGGCCGTAGAATATGCAGCTGCATTGTTCCCGGCATCCGGCCCCGGTTTTGGGGACGCTTTTTGTCTGGAAGGAAAAACGTATCAAAAGGTAGCCGAATGGCTGGGAGCAGATCGTATAATCGCTACGGCTCCCGATTCCGAAAACCTTGCGAAGGCGATCCTTCATACCGGGAGCTATTCAGAAGTCCTGTTTTTCTGTGGCAACCAGCGCCTGGACCAACTTCCGGATATGTTGAGCCGGAACGGGATCACGGTTCATGAGGCCAGGATCTACTCAACGGTCGAGACCCCTGAAATGATCGATTTTATTCCCGACGCGATCCTTTTTTTCAGCCCCTCCGCCGTAAGCAGCTTCCTGCGATTAAATCCGCTGACAGACGCGACAGTCTGTTTTGCAATTGGTCAAACGACCGCTGCTTCAATCCGGAACACACACCCTGAACAACGAATCATTACCCCGCCGCGCCCCGGACAGGAAGCGATGGTGGATATCATTTACCAGCATTTTCAACTCAACGATATTGAATCAACTAAAAAATGATCTTCTGCTCCGTGCTCTGAGCGGTGCAGAAGTAGAGCGCCCACCCGTTTGGATGATGCGCCAGGCGGGTCGCTACCTGCCCGACTATATAAAGATTCGTAAGCAGTACGATTTCTTTACCCGGGTACAGACACCCGAACTGGCCTGCGAGATCACCCTCCAGCCGATCGATCAGATAGGCGTAGACGCTGCGATCATCTTCTCCGACATCCTGGTCATTCCTCAGGCTATGGGGCTCAGTGTACTTCTCGAAGAAGGCAAGGGCCCACTGCTCCCCAAGACGATACAGAACAAGGCGGACGTGGATGCGCTCATCACTGACACGGCAGTAACAAACGGACACCTGCAGTACATGGCCGGGTCGCTGAAGATGACCAAAGCAGCACTCAACAACAGGGTACCTCTTATCGGCTTTGCCGGCGCTCCCTGGACCTTGCTTTGCTATATGGTTGAGGGAAAAGGAAGCAAGACGTTTGACAAAGCAAAAGCGTTCTGCTATACACAGCCGGAAGCCGCGCATTCATTGCTTCAAAAAATCACCGACGTCACCATCGCCTACCTCATTATGCAGGCGGAGTCAGGTGCCGACCTCGTCCAGATATTTGACAGCTGGAGTGGTATGCTGAGCCCGGAAGACTTCAATATCTGGGCACTGCCCTATCTGCAACAGATTGTAGACGGCGTACAATCCCGCGTTCCTGTCATCCTATTCCCTAAAGGCAGCTGGTATGCCTTGCACGAATTGAGCAAGACAGGCGCTTCAGGTATCGGTATCGACTGGACGGTCAAGCCTTCTCTGGCCAGGAAGCTTACCGGAGGCAGCGTTTGCCTCCAGGGTAATTTTGATCCTGCAAAGCTGCTATCTCCTATCCCGGCCATTCAGAAGGCAGTGAAGGAAATGATTGATTCTTTTGGCCCGCAACACTACATTGCCAACCTAGGTCATGGCATCCTGCCAAACGTGCCGGTGGATCATGCCAAAGCGTTTGTAGATGCTGTAAAAGGATGGACAAGCAGTGACAGTAAATAGGGCCTCTTGCTTTTGAACCCCGACGCATTTGATTTTATGAGCGCAAACAAAACAAATGTCACTGACGACTCGTCCCGCAGCTTCCGGGACCAGTGGATTGCGTTCATCATGGACCTCCAAAATGATATCTGCAAGAGGCTCGAATCCGCGGATGGGAAGGCGGTCTTCGCTGAAGACATTTGGGAACGCGAAGAAGGTCATGGCGGAGGCGGCAGGACCCGGACGATCACGAACGGAAATGTCTTCGAAAAAGGAGGCGTGAACACATCTGTTGTGCATGGAGATGTCACCGAGGTCATGCGAAAACAACTGCAGATGGATGGCTCTAAATGGTTTGCCTGTGGACTTAGCCTGGTGATTCATCCGTATAGTCCGATGGTGCCGACAGTTCATGCCAACTGGAGATATTTTGAGCTGTACGATAACGACGACCAGATAGTCGATAGCTGGTTTGGCGGAGGAAGCGACCTGACGCCCTATTACATTTTTCCCGAAGATGGCCGATGGTTTCATACGATGCTGAAGCATGCTATGGACCCATTTGGCAGCTCGCTATACCCCAGGTACAAGCAGCAGTGCGACGAGTATTTTGTCAATCGCCACCGCGACAATGAGGCACGTGGGATCGGCGGCGTCTTTTATGATCACCTGCGGCCCTCCGCCGATACGGAGCTGAAGGACCTGTTCGCTTTTCAACAATCGAATTCCCGGGCATTGCTGCCTGCATACCTACATATCGTCGGTAAAAGAAAGGACGAAACTTTTGGAGAAAAGGAAAAGGAATGGCAGGAAATCCGACGCGGCCGCTATGTTGAGTTTAATCTCCTCCACGACCGTGGAACACTGTTTGGACTGAAGACCAAGGGCCGGACCGAGAGCATTCTTATGAGCCTGCCACCCACGGTACGTTGGGAGTATGACTACCGCCCGGAGCCCGGTTCGAGGGAGGCAGAGCTATTGAAATATCTTAAGCCACAGGATTGGATCAACATGAACGTGTGATCTTTTGCCCTGGCGCAATGAACGAATAAAAGACACTAAGATGTACTTACAAAGAAGAAACCGGATACTTCGAAGCACCGCCGCTATGCGCAGCCTCGTCACGGAAACCCGGCTTACACCCGACGACTTCATCCTTCCCGTATTCATCGACGAAGGCGAGAACATGAAGCACGAGATCCCCTCTATGAATGGATACTACAGGTACTCACTGGATCTCCTGATCAGAGAGCTCGAGGAGGCCTGGTCATTGGGCATCAAATGCGTCAACACCTATATCAAATGCCCGCAACACCTGAAGGACAATACCGGCCAGGAATCGTGGAATCCCGATGGCCTGATGCAGCGAAGCATCCGGGCTATCAAGTCCGCCATCCCGGGTATGGTGATCATGAGCGATATCGCATTGGATCCATACTCCAGCTACGGACATGATGGTATCGTAAAAGACGGAGAGATCCTCAATGACGAAACGGTGGAAGCGCTTGTAAAGATGAGCCTGAGCCACGCAGAGGCAGGTGTCGATTTTGTGGCGCCGAGCGACATGATGGACGGGCGGACCGCGGCGATCCGCAAAGGCTTCGAAGAAAACAATCATAGCGTAGGCATCATGTCCTACTCGGCAAAGTATGCTTCCTGCTTCTACGGTCCTTTCCGCGACGCATTGGATAGCGCGCCGGGATTCGGAGATAAGAAAACTTACCAGATGAACTATGCCAATCGCATCGAGGCCATCAATGAAGTGCTGCAGGACGTCGAGGAAGGCGCCGATATCGTGATGGTGAAACCGGCACTGGCGTATCTCGATATTATCCGTGAAGTAAAGAATACCGTGACCATACCGGTGAGCGCTTACCAGGTTAGCGGCGAATACGCTATGATCAAGGCCGCGGCGAAGAATGGCTGGATCGATGAGCCCCGCGCTGTACTGGAAACCCTTACTTCCATCAAGCGCGCCGGTGCAGATCTCATATCCACTTATTTCGCAAAGGACGCGGCGAGAATGCTCGCTTAATTTTGCGCGATGCAGAGATCGAATAGCCTTGCACTTTTTCAGCAGGCGCAGCAGTCCATTCCCGGCGGAGTCAATTCTCCGGTAAGGGCTTTCCGTGGAGTAGGCGGTACTCCTGTCTTTATGGACAAAGCGTCCGGGCCTTACCTGTACGACGCCGACGGAAACAGGTACATCGACTATATTAATAGCTGGGGACCTATGATACTGGGCCATTCCCACGAAGATGTGGTTAAGGCCATACAGGAGCAGGCTGCGAAGGCAACTTCGTTCGGAGCGCCAACCGGCCTGGAAAGCAAAATGGCCGAGTTGATAAAGAGTATGGTTCCTAATGTGGACCTCATACGAATGGTCAGCAGCGGTACCGAGGCGTGCATGAGCGCTCTGCGTCTTGCCCGGGGCTCCACCGGCCGCAACAAGGTCATTAAGTTCGACGGCTGTTATCACGGTCATGCCGATGCCTTCCTTGTGAAAGCAGGCAGCGGAGTTGCCACGTTTAATATCCAGGATGTTCCGGGCATACCACAGGCCGTTTCCGCAGATACATTGATCGCGGCCTACAATGATCTTAAAGGTGTGGAGGCGCTGGTTGGCGACCACCCGGACCAGATTGCCGCTATCATCATCGAGCCCGTAGCGGGAAACATGGGTTGCGTGTTACCTCAACCTGGCTTCCTGGAGGGACTACGGTCTATATGCGACAACTCAGGCATCCTTCTCATTTTCGATGAAGTAATGACCGGTTTCCGCCTGGCGCCGGGAGGCGCTCAGGAACGGCTCAACATCAAGGCCGACCTCGTGACATATGGCAAAGTGATTGGTGGAGGACTTCCGGTAGGAGCGTTCGGAGGCCGCCGGGAGATCATGGAACATATTGCGCCGATTGGTAAGGTATACCAGGCCGGCACACTGAGTGGAAATCCGATCGCAATGACGGCCGGCTATACCACATTGAGTATCCTGAACGACAATCGCGGCTTATATCAGCAATTGGAAGAACGGACCGAAAGCCTTCACAAAGGCCTGGAGGCATCCGCCGCAAAGCATAGGATCCCGGTCGTTTTTAACCGCCTCGGCTCCATGATCAGTCTGCACTTCTCTGAACATCCGGTGCTTGATTTCGCAAGCGCAGCCGCTTCAGACATTGCGCGTTTCAACCATTTCTTCCACTACATGCTGGACAATGGTGTGTACCTGCCACCGTCCGCATTTGAAACCTGGTTCATCTCTGCAAGCATTAACGCCGAACACATAGATCGGACGGTCTCTTTGTTCGATTCATACTGCGCTGGCCTGTAGTTGAACCCAGGCAAGTAGTACTAGTTCCAGTCAACTCCCACTTAAATCCTGCCGTAGCAAAACAGGATTAGTGAAGCCTTTATTTTTGTCTGAGCAACGATGAGTAAGAAACGGCTAATTGCTGATGCAGCGGAACTCCTGTTTGGAACACAGGGGTATGAGCAGACATCTACGCAGCAACTGGCAAAGGAGGCCGGAGTTTCCGAAGCGCTCATCTTCAAACACTACGGCTCCAAAGAAAAACTGCTCGAGACCCTCATCAAGGCCGGATACCGGCGTATCGTCGATTCACATCGGGGGCTGGTAAACTATGACACCTCGCAACCCCTGGCCTTTATCCACAGCTTGCTCGATCTCCCGGCCCGGCTCGTTGCCGAAGAACCCAATTTCTGGGAGATGCAATACCGGCTCATTGATCTGCCGCTTTCTATCAACGAGCATGAGCGCTTTCTCACTCCGGTTCGTCTTCTGCTGGTAAAGGCCTTTGCAAGTCTTGGCTATGCCGAGCCGGCTACAGAAACCGATCTTCTGCTTCTATTAGTAGACGCAATGTGGAAGCGTGAAGTAGTCCGGGGACCCGGAAGTACGTGGGAGATTTGTGAGAGAATGAAAGAAAAGTACAGGGGGAATTAAGAACTATGGTCCAAAGACTCCAACAACTGTAAACATCGATTTGCTGTTTTTCTCGTCTGCAATACGACGGCCGCAGCGTGGATTCCCTGCAGAATGACGAATGGCTTTGGACGTAATTTCCGCGGAACTATTATCGATTACTACGTTTCTTCATTTCAGTCCTTCCAACGCTCTCTCCAGATCATTCAACGCTTGCTGTATTTGCGCCTTATCACAGGTTCCGACACTTAACCTGTACCAGGGTGATGAAGGGCCGGCGCCGAATGCATAGAATGGAACCACCGCCATCCTAGCCGCGTCCAATAAATAGTCAGTGACATCACTCTGCTGCGCGAGCATTTTGTCACCTGCCGCTTTGCCGGCCACATCTATTTTCATCGTCAGGTACAAAGCGCCGCGCGGAGCAATGGCATCAACCGGATATCCTTTTTTACGCAACGCAGTAATCCCGTGATAGAAGGCCAACAAGCGCTCCTCCAGCTCTGACTTCAGATGCTGCATGAACTTCCCTACAACTGCGCTTTGCGGAAGGAACTGCGCCGTCGCAACCTGTTCGGCCATCGGCGCCCAGGCCCCGATATGACTCAGGAGCGCTTTCATCTTTCCGATCAAAGGCGCGGGGCCAAGCGACCACCCCACCCGGACACCCGTTGCCGAGAAGCATTTGGAGATCCCATCGATGAAGACCGTATATGCTTTCATCCCGGGTCTCAAAGACACTGGATTGTAATGCCTGTTCTCGCCGTACGTCAGCAGGGCGTACATCTGGTCGTACATCACATAGAGCTTCTTCTCATCGCTCCCCCTTCGGGCATTCTCAGCCAGAACCATATCGCAGATACTCTCGAGAGCTTCTTTGCTCAGCGTAGTTCCGGTGGGGTTCTGCGGACTGCAAAGACAAAGCAGGCTGGCACCCCCTAAATGCGGACGGATGTCTTCGGGAGCCGGCATGAAATCATTTTCCGGGCTTGCCTCAATTACACAATGCTCTCCACCATTCATGTGGGTATAGTGATTGTTATTCCAGGACGGGACGGCATATATGACCTTGTCTCCCGGATCGACCAGCGCCCTGAACATCGCATAGATCAGCGGGCGGCCACCAGATGCGATCAGTATTTCATCAATACCGTATTCGAGCTGATGCCAGTCCTGAACGAACCCGGAGACGCTCTCCCTTAATGCGCGGATACCTTCGGCGGGAGGATAATTCGTGTAGTCATTTTTGTAGGCCTCCGCTATAGCTTCTTTCAGCTCTGAAGGGATGGGAAAGAATGCCGGATCGAAATCGCCGATAGTGTAATTATAGATCGTCTCACCGGCCTGGAGCCGCTCACCTATCATGTTTCCAAGCTTAACGATCTCGGAACCGATCAGAGTTTCGGCGAGCTGACTGTAATTACTCATGTTCTTTGGGTTGCCTGGTAAATATAATGTCGCGCCGCGATGTATCTCCCGCACGCGACAAAAATGCACAAGGAGAATGATGCCAGGAACCAGGCGTACAACATGCCGTTGTTCATGGTAGTGTTTTTATAAGGTGATTATCGTCTTTATGAAACCTAAACTCAGCATTAAGGGGATCTGGAAAGTGCTGAAAGCTTCTTTCGGCGGATTTTCTGATGACAAGGTGACCAAGCTCAGCGGCTCCCTGGCGTACTATATGGTTTTTTCAATGGGGCCTTTGCTGGTGCTCCTCATTTCATTGTGCGGATTGTTTTTGAGCAGGGATGCTGTGGAGGGCAAAATATACAGCACTCTTCAGGGCTTCGTCGGAAGTGATACCGCTGCCCAGCTTCAACAGATTATTAAGAATGCCGGCCTTGGCAACAAGAGCAAGATCGCAGCCATAGTGGGGGGCATCACCCTGCTGGCGGGCGCTACAGGCGTTTTCGCTGAGATCCAGGATTCCATCAACAGCATCTGGGGGCTTAAGCCCAAGCCCAAAAGGGGCTGGCTGAAGATCCTGCAGAACCGCTTCTTGTCTTTCTCAGTAATTATCAGCCTTGGATTCATACTGCTGGTATCGCTTGCGTTGTCCAGTATCATCGAGGGACTGAGCGGCCGGCTTCAGGCGGCTTACCCCGATGTGGCCGTGGCCGTATTCTATATCATAAACCTGCTGATCACGTTCATTGTCACGACCTTCATTTTTGCCGTCATATTCAGGGTACTTCCGGATGCGGATATTCGCTGGCGAGACGTAACTATCGGGGCAGTCGTCACGGCGATTTTATTCATGATCGGCAAGTTCGCGATTAGTATTTATATCAGCCAAAGCCATGTGGGCAGCACATTTGGTACTGCCGGTTCGCTGGTAATCGTGCTGCTGTGGGTGTACTACTCCAGCATCATTCTATACTACGGGGCAGAGTTTACCAAAGCATACGCGATGGAGTACGGAGCACCCATTCACCCGAACAAGTACGCCGTCACCACTCAGCAGGTAGAGGTCGAGACGGGCAATGCCACTGTCCAGCAGAAGGAAGAGATTGTTGAAAAGACTGTGAAGGTCGATGAGGTGAAGGGCACTACCGATGCAACCGGCGGTAAAAGTTAGCTTGCTTCCTCGCTTCTTATTGCTATTCAGGAATCAGACTATCGTTCCAGTCTTTGATGACAAAAGACTTAAGCAGCCCTTCCAGGATGAATGGATCTTCGGCCGCAAATTGCTCGGCCGCTTCGCGGCTTCTGAATATGCCCATGTTGCCGCCATTGATGAACGGTCCGATTCCGATCACGTCTCCACGTTCGATGAATTTGTCCGCCACTTCCTTGTGACGTGGATAAACAGACATGATGGTTTCCATTGAAGCGCCTGGGCCTTCGCCTATTAGTACTGCTTTCATGATTGAGTCTTTTGGGGTTTGCTGATACTGCTAATAAACCAGCAGTCTTAGTTGAGGCAAAATGCATAAAATTTGCCATTCCTGGTATCAACGGCTATGACAAACCATCGATTGCTACCGAAACAATTTACTGTGGCTCCAAAATCCTGCACTGAATGAAAAAGATAGCGCTGCTTGTAACTGCCCTCGCAACATCCTTCTGCCTTGGATTTGCATTCCGGTCAATGAGGTCTGAACAAACGAACGATGTCTCAAAAAGGAAGAAGGTGACCGGTATCGGAGGGATCTTCTTTAAGTGCAAAGACCCGAAGAAAATGAAAGAATGGTACCAGACCAACCTCGGGATCAACACAAACCCATACGGCGCGGTGTTCGAATGGTACCAGGGGGCAGACAGCACCAAAAAAGGATTTACATCCTGGGGGACGTTCGGCGAAAAGACGAGGTACTTTGACCCTTCAACAAAGGATTTTATGATCAACTACCGGGTAGAGAACCTCGAAGCGCTCGTCAAAGAGCTCAAAGCTGCTGGCATTACCGTTGTAGATACCATCGAATCGGTGGACTATGGAAAATTTGTTCACATAATGGATCCTGAGAACAACAAAGTAGAGCTTTGGGAACCCAACGATGCAGAATACGAGAAGCTGGGCAAGCAACTCGGAGCCAGGACTACAAAATGACCGGCACTTAGGCCTCTAAGTGATGTCTGACCCATTCCTTTGACTTACGCATATTCAGCAAGCCCATTACGATACCCAGGATAGCTCCTGTTGAGGCGTACTTAATGATCTGACTTCTGGTATGTGGCTCTTCAAAAGGAATACACATAAGGAGTGTGTATAATCCACTGCACACAATAGCGGTTGCTGCAACTAACAGGATTCGTTTCACGGGTACTAAAAATATGCGATCGCAGTATGCCACTCGCATCCGGCCTTACATGGCCGCACGGCAGGGTTTTTTCGTACTGTTTTGCAAACTCAGCAAAAATGGACAGCAACGAATTCAAGGCCGCCTGGGAGCGACACAAGGAAGCCTTCAGGCTGCAACATCCCCAAGTCTCAATTGAAGACCTTGCGTATGAGATTGGCAAAGAAGGTGAATTGCTGGAACGTCTGAAAGCAAAATCAGGGAAAACGGAAGAGGAGATTCGTGACTGGCTGTCAATCCTTGGTTGAGGCAGGCTTGCCAAGGAACGTTAATTCGTTCGTACACTTACAATTGTAGCGATACCAATTGACTACCTTTACCAAGTATGGATGCCGGTAAACCTCATATTTTTTATTCGGACGACGACGAAGATGATCAGGAATTATTCCGCGATGCGCTTGGCGAAGTCGACAGAGCGTTCGGTCTGGTAATGGCCGACGATGGAGATGAGTTGCTTCAACTCCTGGAATCACCTCCCCCGTTTCCAAGACTCATTATTCTGGATTTGAACATGCCACGCGTAAATGGCTACCAGGTACTGGAGAAGATCCGCAGTGATGAATCTATGAAGAACTATCCGGTGGTCATTTTCTCGACCAGCTCCAGCAATGAAGCGGTTCGCAGGACCCGCGAGATGGGCGCAAATCTTTTTATACAAAAGCCCAGGAGCTATGATGGCATGAAGCAGGCCATCAGGACCTGCGTAAGCATGGATTGGGAAGAATTCAATTCCGAAAAACAACCCTACTTGATGCACTTCAACTAGTATTTGCCGGAGATCAGTCTACTTACATGTCAGCACATATTCTTACTGCCGCGCACACGACAGAACCGGATGCATTCCTAAAGAATTTAAGGAGCGGAACCGCTGCATTCCATCAACAGCTTGAATCTCACCCCATTTCGCAGCGGATCACCTCAACACAGATCTCGGCTACGGATTACCAGCGCTATCTACAAATTATGCAGCGGGTTGTTGTAGCAGTGGAAGCTGCGGTTAATCCCATGCTCCACCAGCATATTCCGGATATCTATGCCCGTAGCAAGCAGGAATGGCTAAAGCAAGATCTTAAGGATGGATCCGGGGAAACTAACCCATATCCCCCTTTTCTTTTTTCTATTGATGAACGAAACATCGCGTACGCGTTGGGTGCGTTCTATGTGCTCGAAGGAAGTACACTAGGTGGACGGGTTATCCTGAAGTCCCTGCCAGCGAACACGGCGGGGGGAACGCGCTATTTTGAAGGCTATGGCCCACAGACCGGACCAATGTGGAAGGCCCTTCTGAATATCATGTGCGACTATTCAAACAGCTCTGAGACGCAGGATACCATTATTAGTGCTGCGATAGATACTTTCGCCGCTATCCACCAGTATTTTAATATTTGCCTTGCGCATGAAGCTACGGGATATCGTCAATCGTGAGCTTGTCTCCCTCACCAACTGCGAGAGCGAGCCGATTCATATTCCCGGTGCTATCCAGCCCCATGGTTTGCTGCTTGCGCTAAAGGGCCCGGGCTATGTTATTGACTTTTGCAGCGCCAATTCCGCCGGGTATTGCCAGGCGGCACCTGAACAACTGCTCGGTAAGTGCCTTGCAACCTGCTTTGGAGAAGATATTTCTGTGCGACTGGATGAATATCTGGCCAGCAAAGAATTCAGCTCAGGCAATCCCGTTTCACTGAAGTTGGGAGACGTTTCATATAGCTGCACAATACACAAAGCCGGAAACAGCCTGTTTATACTTGAGGCAGAGCCATTCCCCGATGGGATGCGCAACCTTCCCGACCTTTATGAGCAGACCCGGAAGTTCGCTGCCTTGCTGGAGCGCACACAATCACTAAACGCGCTCTGCCAGGAAATTGCCGAAGAGACACGCGTCATTACCGGCTACGATCGGGTAATGATCTATCGGTTTGACGCAGAATATAACGGAGAGGTGATTGCCGAAGCGCGGGAAGAGCGGCTGGAGCCATTTCTCAATCTCCACTACCCGCATACCGACATACCGGCGCAGGCGCGCGAGCTGTACCTGCGCAATCTGCTCCGGATGATCAGCGATGTGCACTACACGCCGGTTCCGATACTGACGGTTGATGACGAGCCGGGCAAGAACCTCGACCTCTCCCATTCCGTGCTCCGGAGTGTTTCACCGATCCACATCGAGTACCTGAAAAACATGGGAGTGGGTGCAACGCTTACTATTTCCCTCATTCATAATAAGAAGCTGTGGGGCCTGATTGCGTGCCACCATTATTCGCCAAAGAATATTCCCCACTACACACGTCTGAGCGCTCAACTGCAGGGGCATTTTCTGACGTCCCAGATTGCAGTGCGGGAGCTGAATGAGACATTTGAGGCCGGACGTGAAAACGCATCGGCACTTAAAGCACTTCTTCCGATCGCCGCACATCTGAAGGATTCCGGTCTGACTGTATTTAACAGGCGCCCTGAATTACTCAGCCTGACAGGAGCAACGGGAGTAGCGATCAGGTTCAACGACAGCTTCCACCAGGCCGGCAGTACACCGTTTCCGGAAGAGATTGAGGAACTGGCAGCATGGTGTGCCAGCAAAAGCGAAAGCAGCTACGACACGGACGAGCTCCGGAAAGACTTTGAGGGTACTGCTGCGGCCAGCCAGAATGCCGCGGGCGTACTGTTTCATTCGCTGGCGGCATCCGGCGCTCATTATATTATCTGGTTTAAGAAAGAACAGCGGGAGGAGGTCATCTGGGCCGGCGATCCGGAGAAAGCCATCATTAAGGATCAGAGTGGGCTTTCTCCCCGCAAGAGCTTTCAGCAGTGGAGGCAGCAAACGCACGGTCGAAGTAAGCCATGGACAGAAAGCGCAAAGTCGGCAGCATCCACCTTTTCTCACGCACTTCAAAAGGAGCTAAGCCTCATTTTGATGAGCGCTGAAGAAAGGCGCTATCGCATATTGAGTGAACAGTTGCAGGAAGCCAACGATGAGCTGGAACGCATTAATTGGATCAGCACACACGATCTCCAGGAGCCGTTACGCAAGATCCAGATCTTTGGCAGCCGCATTCTTGAAAGCGAGGCGGCTGCGCACACCGATAAGGAGATCATTCATGGAGTAGAACGAATGAGCGCTGCAGCCGATCGCATGCAAACCCTGACTTCCGATATCCACGAATATGCACGGCTGCTGCATAAAGGCATGAGTCTTGAACGGACTTCGCTGGATGCCGTTGTTACTGACATACTTCAGACGCTGCAGGAAGAACTGGCCGACAAGGGAGCAGCCGTTTCCGTAGGTCCGCTTCCCGAAGTCGCCGGAGAGCCCTTTTTGCTGCGCCAGGTATTTACCAACCTTCTTCGCAATGCTATGAAGTTTAGCAGGCAGGAAATCCCGCTCAGGATCACAATCAGCGCCCGGAAGACACCTGATGCGCCGGCTGTGCCTGAGCTCGCCGAACACACAGGGATGTTTCAATGCGTCAGTGTCGCTGACAACGGCATCGGTTTCGACAATGCTTTTTCCGAAAGCATTTTCAGGCTATTTAAGCGCCTCCATACCCAGAAACAATATGGCGGTACCGGCATCGGGCTTGCCTTATGCAGAAAGGTGATGCTTCACCACCACGGCGCCATCACCGCAGATGGCGAACCTGATAAGGGCGCTACGTTTCATCTCTGGTTTCCGGCTTAGCCCCCCTTTACTTTGGCTTGGGACAAGGCGGCGGAGATTTACCAACGCCGCTTATGCGCAGTTGACCAATGCAATTTCCCCTTCCGGGCTCGGCATTGCCGGTGGGCGTGATAGCAGGGTCGTTGTACCCTGTTCCTACCGGGCTGTTGCATAGGATGGCTCCCGGTATTTCAGGAGAATAGCCGATCAGCCAGCCGGAGCCTTCCTTGCGGAGATTATCATATCGCATCACACAATTAATGACCCCTTTCCGGAGCGGATTCTCTTTCTTGTTGTCATACTCTACCGTCTCATCTCCCTCACCATGATGGCAGATATTGCTGGCATGGCAAAGCTCATGGGCAATTACCTGTCGCTTCTTTGCAAGCGGGTCAATATCCTTCAATGCCGATCCATCCGGATTTTTCTTGCCCTTGTCCCTGGCATGTTTTAGTTCGTCGTTCTTTCCCTTCAACCACTTTTCCACCTGTTCCATATCTACAGCCACCTTTCTTGAGTCATTCGGTCTGGCCGGGTGATCCCCCACTTTACTATACGCTTTGCCTAACAGCCGTCCATCCAGCTTTTCATTCACCAGAAACAGTCCTTCCTGATCCACAACGTGGGTAGCCTTATTGAAATTGAAATTCACCACCTTCTTTTCATCGCTGATATACTGTGCGGCGCTTATTTCAATCACCTGCAACCCGGTGATAGAATCGTACAGGTCTATCTTCAGGTTATCCCGATTGTGGATGAAAAGGTCCTTGATGAATGGATGCGTGCGGATATGGGCAGGTACCGGCTTCTTTGCAGGCGCAGGTGATCCGGACATGACGACGGCAGGAATTGGCGGTATGATGAACCCACGATACTCTTCGTAGGATGTTAATCCATCGCCTGCAAAGCCATCCGCCATCGGGATCGTATCGATATCGGCAATCGCCCGGTCTATAAAATCCTGGATCCATACATCCTCCAGAACGCGCCATCCACTGTCGGGCATCTGGTTTTCATCAATATCATAGGGAATGTTCACCCGGTTGTCCACATACGTCTTTGCCTTGCTGCGTCGGACAGGATGCAGATGCTTCACGGTTTCATCCGTCCAAGGGATCGATTCATACTCTCCTGCCGGATCATCGCCGAACCAGGTCTGGATCTTAGCCGAGCTGCTCAGAAATCCATAGCTGCCGTAGTCGTTGGAATACACTTTCGGCGCATAGCTCAGCTCAGGTTTTTTGGTGCGTGCTTTCATCCACTGATCCTTAAGCGTGCATTTCTCAGGCTCCTCCGTACCCGCATCAAATGCTTCATGATCTCCTTCGTCTTTGAGCTGAAGATCGCGGCATTGGTCCGCCTTTGCCGGCAGAGGATCGTTGAGGCACAGGCCCTTTTCCGTCGATACATCCTTCAGCTCAAAGAAATGAATGCGGCACATGTGCGCGAGTGCAGGCAGCCAGTTGTTAGCACTCAGATATTTCAGCTCCGAGCGCGGCTCAACGCTGTTGCCGGGCTCAGGCACCCAGTCCGGCGCAGGGTACTGTTGCTGAATTCCGGGCTTGTAAATACTGATGCTGACCGGATCAGAGGCTTTCGGATCCTTGTCCTTGCATTGGATGGCTTCGGGGTTCCGCACTTTGACCGTGAAGCTTACCTGTGTCTCTGTCTGGCCATCAGGCATCCTCTTGGGGGCCTGGTAGATGACGTATCTGCCTATGTTGCTCCCCACGAATTGCCCCGGCCCCGCGCCTTTGGACCATTCCCATTCGATATTGTCTTCATTGGCGAATTCCCCCGGAAGTTCTGTGTGACAATTCTTTTCGCTTTTACATTCTATGCCGGTGAGCAGGTCGCCGTCCCTCTGGCTATCGGCCATCAGTACGATCATCTCGCCCAACACCATCTTACTGTTATCGGGAACGTCGGGCAAATTAATTACCGGTGTTTTGAGATTATCGTCAAGCGTCCATTTCTGAAAAATAGCATGGCAGAACGTATCGCCCGGAAAGCGTTCCGGCGCCTTCGGCATTTTGACTTCAGCGGAATAGACGATCTGCGTGTAGTACCGGTCCGGTTCGGACTTCTTTCTCCTTGTGACGACCCGGAATGGTCTGTCCACCTGATCATCTCTTGCAGCATCGTCTTTATCATCAATGATGCTGAGCATCATTTCGGTGCTTACCTCAGACGTATCTTTTCCTTTCGGCGGCAATGGCACAACGGGCGGCATGAAGATCACATGCTCACCCTTGTCCTGCTGGTCGTCCCCTCCATTGGTGTACAGGCAGCCCAGCTTGACAAACCGCCCTCCCCCTGAAATAATCTTCCACTCGAAGCGAACCCTTCCGGCCAGCGCAAACTGCTTCGTTGTCGCCTTGTCGGGACATTTAGGAATGGGAGTGCAGCTTACCAGCAGTCGGTCGTAGTCGGCGCCGTAGGCAGCGAGTGGCAGATAATCGTCCCGGAGGATCTTCCGTTCCTTTACGAAAAACTCGTTGATCAGTAAGCCGCCGTCCATCTTCGGTAATTTATCCGCTTGCATCGCTCGCTTACAGATATCGGGCTCACCGGGCGGTGGCAGGCCTTTTTCCTCCCAACCGCAATGAAATTCACAGGGCGGTCCTGCATTGCATTTTGCGGTTCCGTTCAGGTAGAGATTATAAGGTCCACGCCCTTTCCGGACCACATTCACAGAAGAACCATCATCAGGGCCAATGATCTCGGCTTCGTCCACTCCGCTTTCTCCAATATGCCATTTGTAGGTATAAGGCCGCACAGGGGTACATGCGACCTTCGTGGATCCACGGCCAATTGCACCTTTGCACCTTACATGGATGTCGGCTTCATATTGCGTACCGGCTACCGCCACGCCAGAGGAAGACATCACGGAAACCGGCAGCCCCGCCTTTATCGAGCAGGAAGCATCGCAGGAACAACCGCCATTGTCGACCGTTGTGTCAGGTGGCTGCGCTTCCGTGTTGAAGCTGCAGACTTCGCTTTCCCCATTGTTGACAAACACAATTTCCTTCTGCCTGTCGATGACGGTTACATTGAAGGCAAAGAGTGCCCCTTCCAAGCGGCTCGCAGGCATTAGTAAGGCCGGGTTCAGGAGATACGTATTGTTCGGCGTGGTGACGTTAAGCAAAGCTGGCGTTGTGGCTGAGTTCATAGCCTCCTGAAGGTTTCTGGTGGGCGGAATGACCTCCACGATCTTTAGCCGGTATTGCATTCGCTGCAGAGGCACTCCAGACGGGGGAGCCCATGAAAACTGTATGAAGGCTTGGTGTCCCGTGCGCACAGTGCTGCCACAGGAGGGCGATGTGATGATCGGTGGATTGGGCGAGCTGATGTTGAAATGCTGGCTGCATGCCGAAGGCTGGACGGTTCCCATCAAATTGCCCGTGGCAAAGTCCCGGACATCTATGCAAATCTCGTACGAGCCTTCGGGCAACATACCGCTTCGCTCAATTTGCTGCGTATTCACCCCCTGCAATGTTCCCATGTCCCAATTGAAAAACGGACTTAGCTGTGCGCCTGAAATCTGAACGGACGAATTGGGGGCAATCTGAATGGCGTTTGCAGGTTTATAGCCTTGCTTCGTTTGCGCACTCACGCCGTTGTCCCCTGTTACCGATCCTGTGAAATAAACGCCATGAGGCTTGTTGTCTGTATTGGAGAGAAGGACCACCATCGCGTTGGCCTTTGAGGTATAGTCGCTGAGGAACGGAGAGTATGGAGGAAGCACCTGCAATTGTGCAGACACCTGTGCCTGCAGACATGGTCGCTGCGCAAGCAGCAACAGCAAACTGATAAGGCACAATTGGAAATGTGATCTCATGACAGGTCAATTGGCAGATGATCCAATAATACCCGCAAGCCACGCCGTCGACTATTTCCCCGTAATGATAGAACTCACTTAAATATACAAATAAATTGTTGGAAGCTCGCGTTGGAGGCTGCGCGTTGGATATTGTTGGAAGCTCTACGTTGGATATCGTTGTCCAACAACGTCGAACGACTTCCAACGACTTCCAACGATATCCAACAATTTCCAACGATTTCCAACAACTTCCGACAACAGTCAAATTCCCCTGAGGGTCCAAGGAAAAACCCTGAAGGTTCGAGGAAAAATCCTGAGAATTTGAGGAAAAACCCTGAGGGTTTCGAGATCAAACCTATCTGATTTCGAACAAGACTCACGTGTTCTGAACCGAACACCCGGAGTTTTTTTGGGGGGAAAACTATTTGCGTTCGACTTGAAACTTAAGGGGTTCGAAGCAAAACACTTCCTGTTTTCATTCGAATACTATTGGTCTTTGTGGCCTTCTTCCAACAACATCCAACAAGCTCCAACAACCTCCAACAACCTCCAACAACCTCCAACGATCTCCAACAACATCCAACAACATCCAACAACACCGACAATATTGCCTTTCGCTTCGCCGTTTGAAATCGCCAACACCCTAAACAATTTCTTATGATCCGCCTTACCTTGATTATTGCCCTGAGCCTTCCGGCGAGCTACTTTGTTTGTACTGCCCAGGAAACTTCCGTACTTCAAATTGAAAAGGAGGATCGCAAAAGCAGACCTGCTGAATGGGCATTAAATACTGCCAAAGAACCCTTGCCAGCTAAAATGCAGACCGAAGGAGATACCGACGCCAATGCTCATAGTGGTAGCGGTATCAGAACTATCGCGACAGGACCGGTTCAGGTGAGTGCATTAACGGACCTCGGCATGCTTTGGGGTTTTATCAAGTACTACCACGCAAATGTGCAAGACGGCAAATACAACATGGATGCCGAATTGTTTCGTGTGCTGCCAAAATTACTGGCAACGACGAGTCGAGATGAATCGAATAAAGTACTGGAATCATGGGTAGATGGCTTTGGAAAGCCTGAGCATTGCCCGAACTGCAAAGACACGAGTTCATTCGACGACATAGTCCTGAACCCGACTACGGGTTCTTGTTTGAGCCGGGGCATCTTAGCCCTGCGCTTATCGCGAAACTGAAGTTTATCAGGGATAACAGGGAACACAGTTCTTCTATTCTCAGCAGGCCTGGAAGTCTGTTCAACAAAAGTACCAAAGGCAGACCTCAGTACTATGTTCAACTCGAACCTGGTGTTGGTAATCCGAAATTCCTCAACGAATATGCATACCCCGAAAGTCCTTTCCCGGATGCGGGCGTCCGGTTGCTGGCACTGTACCGCTACTGGAACATAATCAGGTACTTCTTCCCTTATAGACACCTGATCGGTGAAGATTGGAACAATGTACTGGCGGAGGAGATACCAGCCTTTTGTGGTGCCGGAGATGCCCTCGCTTACCAATTGGCCTGCAAGAAGCTTATTGTAAGAGTTCAGGACTCACACGCCGATTTATGGGAGGGGGGCGACAAAATAGAAGAGTCTAAAGGCTCCTTTAGCCTACCGCTCCGGGTGAGATTCTTAGGTGATTCGCTCGTTGTAACCGGCATCATAGCTGAGATGGCTCAGGACGACAAAATAAAGCCCGGCGATATTATTAGCGCAATTGATGGTGTGCCAGTAAAGGAACTCATTCAAAGGTATTTGCCTCTGACAGCTGGTTCCAACTTTCCGACTCAGCTACGCAATATGAAAAGCTGGTTATTGCGAAACAAAAAGCAGGAGGTAAGCCTGGACATTAGCAGCGACGGTCAGCGAAAATCGGTAACTCTTCGTGCCGTGGCTACGACAAGGAAGGACTTTTTCAAGGATGACCCTTCAAAAGTTGGGTACAGGATCTTGCCGGGAAATATTGGCTATCTGTATCCCGGACTGCTTACCAACAATAGCTTTGATAGTGTAAAGGCCATGTTGCATGGTACTAAAGGTCTGGTGATAGACTTTCGATGTTACCCAGGGACTTTCACGACATTCACTTACGCAAGATGGCTGAAGCCTGCGGCGAGTCCTTTTGTCAGGTTTACCCATGGAACCACAGACCTGCCCGGACTGTTCCTGAAGACCGGGTCGCTTTCAAACGGAAGCAGTAATAGAGAGGCATACAAAGGGAAGGTGGTTATCATCGTGGACGAGAAGACACAGAGCAGTGCCGAGTATCAGACTATGGCATTTCAGACCATACCCGGTGCTGTAACAATTGGGAGCACCACTGCAGGGGCCGATGGAAATGTGAGCACCATAGTATTGCCAGGGGGCTTGCTAACTATGATCTCCGGCATCGGAATACTATATCCGGACGGATCGGAAACCCAAGGCAAAGGCGTAAGAATAGACCGCGTAATGCACCCGACAGTCCAGGGGATTAGAGAAGGCAGAGACGAGCTTCTCGATGAGGCGGTGCGTATCATTGATGAGCTCCGGGCCTCGAGGTGAGACCTTGTTGGGATCAATCATCAGCCTGTTCGTAAAAATGTATTCATGCGATGGCCCCTTCTTTGTTCTTCTAATACCATAGCTCGCTCCAGCCGGCATAGGCACTCGTCCTTCCAAACTCCTTGTTCGTCCCCGTTAATAAACAGGCCGTCGAAAATACCCTGGGCATTCAACAGATGAATTACATTTATTATCAAAAGGTTGCAGTAACAAATAGCATTCTCTAGCCTCAGTAGCTCCGAGCTGCTGCTTTCAAAAATTGACCAGATGATCAATTGCGCAATAGTAGATGATGAATTACACGCTATAGAAGTCCTGCAATACCATGTAAAGCAGTGCAATCTGCTAAACCTGGTCGCTTCTATGACGAATCCGGCCGATGCTATCAACCTGGCCGCATCGGGAAAGATTGACCTTTTGTTTCTCGATGTTCACATGCCGGAAATGACCGGCCTGGATGTCATACGGAGCATTTCAGGAAAATGCAGGATCATTCTGACGACCGCCTACACGGACTACGCCGTGGACAGTTATGACCTGGGCGTCACGGACTATCTGCTTAAGCCTATCTCCTACCCCCGATTCATGAAGGCCGTCCAGAAGATACACGACGCACTGAAGGATAAAGAGCTCGATGATGCGGAAGACCGGAAAAGCAGCACACATATTTTCGTAAAGACCGGCATTAAGAACAATGTCCTGAAGATTGATCTGAACGACATTGAGTACATCGAAAGCCTTAAGAATTACGCAGCCATCTATCACTCCGGAAAGAAAACCGTCGCCTACCTCAGCATGAAAGACCTGGAAGCCACACTTCCTGCGGACAGGTTCATCCGGATACACAAATCCTATATCGTATCCATGAAGCATATCAACCGGATTGAAGGCACAGAGATCCAGCTCCAGAGTTTGAACAATACCCGGGTGGCCATCGGAGAGAGCTACAAAGACCGGCTGTGGGATATTGTGAAAAAGCGCACTCTTGGCTGATACCAATCTATACAGTTGACGATCCGATCAAATCACCATTTCTGGTCCAGGTACTCGGCATCGCCGCTGGTATTGTTGAGGACCATGAAGCCCGTCTGGCTACCGTACAGATTATGAGCCGGTATGTGGAAGACTTCAACACCGTTGATGTAGCCGATCCATGCGCCGCTTTGCGTAGACTGCAACTCTACATCGTTCCAGCCCTGCCGGATTGCGTTGCTTTTAGTCCAGCTGATAATAGGCTCGGGGCTAATACGCGACGTGCCCTCATCATACAGGGCAAAGCTGCCGTCCTTGTCGATAAAGAAGGAGTATCCGTAGTCCTCGGCAGATACCCCGAAGACCATCGCCATGGCATTGTTGCTGATGAAGCGTGTCCGGATATCGAAGGATTTTTGGTAGAGAGGCATACCGGTCGTTACCGCAACCGTGTTGGTACCGGTTCCGTTAGGATGGTAGTCGTAATGTAATTCACCATTGCTGATGTCCACGAACGCGTGGTTCTGAAAATCAGAAAAGCTCCAGTGATTGATATCGCTATTGAAATCATCGGAAAAAACGAACTGGTAGCCTGGCTCTGCATAGTAATCACGCTTGACGCAGGACGAAAGTCCAAACAGTGCAGCTAGTGCAACGAGTATCAGGGTGGAAGAGTATTTCATTGGTGTTGCCATTTGACTCCTCTTAAATCAAAAAGAAGGCCGGAAGTTTTGTTGGTCCAGGATGATTAACACCGTTCTAACTATCGGGCCGGATCTGCAAATCCTTGCAAAGCGAGATTATCCGTTCTACTTTGGCAGTTGAATAAATGGGATAATATGAAAACCTGTCTACTCCTGACCATCCTGGCGGCTTTCCTTTTTCCTTCTGAAGCAAGCTCTCAGAAAAAACCGGGGCCGGCAAAAAAACCGGCCGTTGTCAAGAGCACTTCCGCCGTGCCGTCCGAATCCGAGGTGAAAAAAGTCTACCGGGCCGGAGATTATAGCCAGGCCGTCAGCCTTGCCGAAGCCCGGATAAAAGCTAATCCTGGCGACAGGGCCATGATGGTCGTGCAGGCGCTATCGTATGGCATGCTCCGGAATAAGGAAATGGTGCTAAAGACGGTCAGCAGGATTTACAACAACAATGACACTGTTGCAATTTTCCTTTCAACGATGCCGTACAATCTCTCGAAAGAAGTATTGAAGTCGGACGGTGCCTGGTATATGGCGGAAGCTCACAAAGCCAACCCGAAGTCCGCTATTGTGTACCTTATGGAAGCCTCATACCTATTGGACGACAGCATGTACGACAAGGCAAAAACGGCTGCTTTAGCAGGATCTGCATTGCTGTCGGACAACGACGCGATGAGCATCCAGACGCAATATGCCAATGTACTGCAGGCAACAGGTGCGAAGGAGAGTGCTTACGCGCTTATCAATAAGCTGCAGAGCGCACATCCTGAAGACAGCCTTGTTGTCGCCGAATATTATGCGATGCTCTTGACGGACAAACGCTATAGCGAATCATTGGTGGAACTGAATCACCTCATTAATCTCCAGCCCGGCTCTGAAAAACGGCTACGAAAAGAACGGGCCTACCTCTATGAGGATATGGGAAGACATAACGAAGCTTGTGCTGAGGCCAGTGCGCTGAATACATTGGATCCGGCTTTTATTTCTCTGCTGCGCAAACTGGGATGCCCCGAGGCCTATGTCAGCATGTCCCCGGAAACGATCAAGTCCTACACTTACGATGTCGATTATCACGGCATGAAATACAAGTTCGTGGTGATGCCCCGCAGCATCAACATGAGCAGCAGTGTCGTCTTCGATTGGTCTATGTCCATCAGGGCCGATATGAATGGCAAGATCACCATTGGGAAGAGTGCGTTGGATACTGCTCATGGTCAGATGAATCTCTTTGAAAAGGGAGATAAGACCCTCGATAGGCTTACGACCGTATGGGTCAGCAATGCCGTCTACAATGAAATCAAGAAAACGGGCAAGACGGTCATGTCTGCATCCGATCAGGGCGCGAAGAGCTTTAGTGTGGTGAACGATGATCCGGACGACGGACCAACCGTAATAGATTCTCATGGAGATACGAAGGCGTTTAAAGTCCTTCATATGCGGAGCGACGATCAAAAGGAAGAAATATGGATCAATGATGACCCCTTAAGCCCTATGATCACGCACATGGAAATCGGTTGGAGCATCGAGTTGAAAGAGCTGAATTGATCGTTTATTAGCGTGATGGTGATCTTAACTTTTCGTCTCGGGCAATGGCACGATGATTTAAGATTTGGGGCATAAAAACAATTAACTATGGATAAGCTGGAACTGAAAGGTAAATGGAACGAGCTCAAGGGTAGAATAAAGCAGGCAAACGCTGAATTGACAGATGATGATCTGCAATACGAAGAAGGTAAAGACGATGAGCTTTATGGACGCCTGCAACAGAAACTGGGGAAAACGAAAGACGAAGTGGTTAGTTGGATACGCTCCCTGGGATAAACTCTTGATAGCTTTAGATGAAAGGAGACTGTCTGCGAAGGCGGTCTCTTTTTTTGGGGGAAGTATCAAGTAGCAAGTATCAAGTAGCAAGTATCAAGTATCAAGTATCAAGCGCCAGGCATTCGGTCCTAATCCGTGTAATCCGTGTAATCCGTGGACCTTATTGCCGATTGAATATTGCAAATTGCCTATTGTTTAAACCAACTCGCTGATAAACGCCCCCCCGACCGGATTCTCTAAATTTGCGCTAACCATTCCAAAATGCGCATTATATCCTACAATGTCAATGGCATCCGAAGTGCCATGAATAAAGGCTTCACCGACTGGCTGAAAAGTAACCCGGCAGATGTCATCTGCCTCCAGGAGATCAAAGCGCTTAAGAGCGATATTGATTGGGCGGCCCTCGAAGAGCTGGGTTACCACTGCTATTTCTACTCCGCCCAAAAGAAAGGCTACAGCGGCGTCGCTGTCCTCACCCGCATCCAGCCCAATAATGTGCAATATGGCAATGGCATCATGCAAAGCGATGCGGAAGGACGAGTCCTCCGCGCCGACTTTGGCGACATTACGCTCATCTGCGCTTACTTCCCGTCCGGATCTTCCGGCGATGAGCGCCAGGTTTATAAATATCAATGGCTGGACGAGTTTTACGACTATGTAGATACACTGCGCAAAGAGCGTCCGAAGCTCATCATTTGCGGTGACTATAATATCTGCCATCGCGAGATCGACATCCACAGTCCGAAGACCAATAAGGACAGCAGCGGATTCCTTCCCGAGGAGCGCGCATGGATGGACAAGTTCTTCGCCGGAGGATTCGTTGATACCTTCCGGCATTTCCACGAAGACGTGCCTCACCACTACAGCTGGTGGTCCTTCAGAGCAAACGCACGCAACAATAATAAAGGCTGGCGGATTGACTATATCTCCGTAACGGCCATGCTCAAGAGTTCGCTCAAGTCTGCTACCATCTATCCGGATATTGCACACTCCGATCACTGTCCTGTGTTTGCAGAACTGGATCTGCAGTCCTCCTAATTCAAAATGCACCTATATGCCAGGGAAACTCCGCCTCATATTTTCGACGCTCCTGATCTTCTTTCTAAGCCTGAGTTCATTCGCTGCGAAACCGGGTCCCTATGGACTTTGGCCAGCCTACTACGGATCAATCGGACTGAACGATCGGTTCGGTATCTGGGCCGAGGGGCAGTACAGATGCTATGACCTGACAGGCGACCTGGAACAACTGTTACTACGCACCGCCATTACCTACAATCCATCAGGCAATAAGAATGTTCAATTTGCACAGGGATACGGATACGTCCGCAGCGAACCTTATCTGGCCGGCACTGAATCAAAACGCGTTACTGAAGAACACCGCCTCTATCAGCAGCTTATCCTGAGGCAACGCTTTAGCCCGTTCTATCTGCAGCATCGCTACCGGATCGAGGAACGTTTTCTCTCCAACGATTTCAGAGTCCGCTTCCGTTACTTCCTGAGCGGCAATCTTTGCCTGAATAAGCGGGAGCTATCCAAGGGTGCCATCTTCCTGTCCGCATACAACGAGATATTCCTACATAGCAACAAGCCCGTATTCGATCGAAACCGGTTGTATGCGGGGCTCGGATGCGTGCTAAGTAAATCCGTGAGGATGGAGGCCGGACATATGTGGCAGATGCAGGAATCAAACACGCGGCAACAGGTCCAGTTGATCCTGTGGCACAATTTCGAAATCTAGTACCGGTTCTCTGCAAACACGGCCCATCTTTGCAGCCATGCGCTTTAATGAAGTCGCCGGACAGGCCGTCGCTAAAGACAACCTGATCCGGATGTGGAAGAGCGGCCGCATGCCGCATGCGATTCTCCTGCTCGGCAGGGAGGGGACCGGAGGATTGCCGCTTGGAATAGCCTTCGCGCAGTACGTCCTGTGTTCGGACAAGAGAGGCGACGACTCCTGCGGCGAATGCGCCAACTGCCATAAGGTTCAGCG
>JADMIO010833496.1_pt1 | contig 40485 bp, 36 predicted proteins | sample 8958161 | NCBI WGS metagenome assembly JADMIO01 (sample SAMN16585339, study PRJNA669376) | soil metagenome | isolation source: Crop rotation soil | place: USA: Cullars Rotation, Alabama | collected 2011
GCCGCGACTTCAAGTCACGTGAATTCCAAGCTTCGGATCCCACTGTGCTGGAAAGTCAAGTTCAATTAGCACTCTCAGGAAGGCGGTTCAAACAAGTCTATAAAATTTGCGTTCGGGACGAATTGCCACTTCGGGGATTTATTAATTGCCCTCGATGTGGCAGGAAATTATGCGGAAGTGCCTCAACAGGCGGTAGCGGAATTAAGCACAATTATTACCACTGTAAATACCCCTGCAAGGAAAGGGTAAAAGCCCATATTGTAAATGATGTGTTTTCAGAGCGCATTGCTAAATTTCAGTTTAAGGCGGGAGTTCAGGAAATGTACGAGCTAATCCTTAAAGAAGTGTTTAAGAGCAAGAGCGGGGAGAAAAACGCCAATAAACAGGCTTTACAGGTGGAGATTGAAAAGAACAAGGAACGCCTGAACCGAGCCCAACAAATGATGTTGGATGGTGAAATGGAAATGGCGGATTACAAGGAAATAAAACGCAATATTGAGCCTAAAATTGAAGCGATGCTCAGTCAGCAATTAGGCTTCAACCAAATAGAAGTCGAATACAGGGGTTATTTGAAAAAAGGACTCACCGCAATTCAGAATTTAGCACATCTCTTTGATAATACGCCAGTTGCCGGGAAACAAGAAATTATCCGTTCGACTTGGAAGGAAAATGGGGTAATTTCAGATGGCAAAGTTCGAACGGAAACATTAAACAGTTTGATTTTGCTAACTACCTACGGGGACGGGCAAATGGGAGGAGATAAAAAAAGGAAAGGGAGCAAAAATTGCTCCCTTTCCGGTATAGTACCCGGAGCCGGGGTCGAACCGGCATATCCGTGAAGATACTGGTGTTTGAGACCAGCGTGTCTACCAATTCCGCCAACTGGGCATCTTAATAATTTCCTTGTATTTTCCGCCTATTCAGCCTAAAACCTATTTTTCTTCTATTCTGCAAAAGGAAACAAAAGGCGACAAAACAACACTCCAAACAACACTACGAAATAATACTTTTTATTACTCCTTTTGTTACTCTTTGTAAAGCTATAACAAGTTTAATTATTTTTTCTTAGATAACCCAACTTATCCGCTATAAGCGGATTGTTATCCAACCACTTTTTTAAATCCTGTAAATTACTGAAATCGTTTGATCCTTTGCTTCGGGATGTGTCATAGACAACAGTTATTCTTGCTGAATTAACTATTTCCTTTTTTATCTCATTCATAGCTTTTTCTGAATTAGGCCAAAAGTTTTATTTCAGCATCGTTACCAATAGATTTGTGCCAATCATCATCTCCTGTATTGCCCTTAATAAATCGTTTTACGATATTTAGCACTCTTGAATCGGTTAAAAATAATGCATGGTAGTTTACAGTTGAAAGCCCTTCCATAAATAAACTCCCTTTTTCTACCGTAATTGTTTTAATCACATCCTTATAGATAGTCGAACTAACAAGCGGAACAGTACAATCACCATAATCAGTCCAAACAGGATTTTTAAAGTCGTAATGTTTTTTTGTAGGGTTATCTTCAATCAATTTTACTTCTTGTAATGTTTTTGATCCTGTACCAGCCACTACTAAACATTTATCTCTTACTTCCTGTGGAAGTGTACTTAAATCAATAAATTGATTTTTTCTAAATTCAACCATTGACTGAATACGAGCAGGGAATATTTTTTCCATATTATCATCGTCATAAATACTGGTCTGCCAATTTTCGCGTAATGCTAAATCAATTTCTTTACCGTTCTCATCTTGTACCGCCTTATCATACCAAGGACATAGTTCATAGATAGCTGGATAAGTGCGTACTGCTTTTCGTGATCCTTCATCGAGATGAAGAAAACCTCGTATTCCGCCATCACCCATAGCCATATGTTTTAAGGCTTCCATACCTCCTTTAAATGGAGGAGCGGTGAAAACTATTTTATTAATAGTAGAGTAATTGCCGTTAAGGTTTTTTAAATAACAACCTAAAACCATCGCTCCCATACTGTGAGTAATAAAATTAAACGATGTTTCATTTAATTTTTCTTTTAAATTATTTACAAAATCAGCAAGGAGTAATGCATTATAAGCATTTGATTTACGCCAGTCGTATCCAAATAAATAAACGATTTCTCCCGTATATGTTTTTATATCCCTCATCGAGTTTTCATACGGATAACTCATAATGTGGTTCCGTTCAATAATATTTTGCGGAAGATAGTCGTGTTTGGGATTTAAGTTCAATTGCTCCTCCAAACGCACTCCAAGAATTGTACTGCCTATGGAAGCCCCAAGAGTATCATAGTTATCATAGATCAACTTAAAATCGAAGCGGTTGGCGTTTGCCAATGCAGTGGCTTTTATGCCAGGGATAAAAATTATTGCCATATTATTTAAGTTTTATATTATTATTCATTTTCCGATTTAATTTTTTTCTTAAGCAGTTCAAAATCATCCCACGAAAGGTAATCTGCTGTACAATATTTCCTAATCAATTCCAACATAGAAGAAGAGTTTTTACCTTTGCGCTCAATTATTTCATTCAATCTTAAACCCAATGATTTTCTGAATTTTGACATTATTTCATCGGCTCGATTCATTAAAAAAGTATAGTGTTCATCGGTTAAAGAACCTTCTGAAAAATCCTGTGCTAATTTATTCCTTAATTCAAGTAATTCGTGTATGCCTGGGACAATTTTAAGATTAATAATTAATAACTGATTCTTCTTAATTTCAGGAACAATGAATTCCTTAATTTCAGATTCTTGCTCTTCTTCTCCCTGTTTATTATAGTTTTCAAGTTTATGAAATTCTTTTTCGGGGAGTTCATTGCGTGGTATTTTAAGGGTTATTCTAACTAATTCTCGAATATAATTATCATGCTTATGCCTCGATAAACCCCATATTAAAATAGTAACTATGGAAATTGATAAAAGGAAAACAGAAATGGCGAATAGAACAAAATTCCGAATGATACTCTGTTTTGTTTTGTCATCGCTATTTTCATAGGCGTCTAAAAACCTATATTCATCTAAAGGCAAATCTTTTTTCTCATCAATAGAAATCGATTTTAGTTTTTCCAGTATTTCGCGTATATCAGATGGAGGTGTTTTGGGATTAGTAATTAAATAACAATATGTGCCCATTGTTACGATTTTATCAGAATCCCGATTATGGATATATATCGACTTTTTATTATTGACTCTTTTAAAGTCAGTAATACGCAAACCTAAATCGTAATCTTTATTTAATTCAGATATAAGAGACGGATCAATACTCATAAGACCGAATTTTGGCGTCCCAAGATTTGTGGTTTCCATTAAAAGAGAATCGACTTTTTTTAAGGGAGCACCCGCAATTATAAAGAGTATATCAATACTATCTTTTTTAAGGTCATCGTATGCTTGATCCAATCGCGTATTCACAATTTTCTCACCAATCAATTTTAATGACTCTGAAGGCTTTATTTTTTTATTAAGATTTTCAATTTGATTATTGAGTTCGTTAATAATGTAACTCGCCAAAATTTTTGTTCCACTACCCACAGGCCCGGTTGATATTTTTTTACCTGAAAATAATTTTAGAACTGCGTCATCGGTGTTTTTCGATATTGCTGCATCATTTTTTAAATCAGCTTTCCTATATAATATATGCATCCTTTCTAAGTAGATTGGAGCTATATAGTTTAATTGCATTCTTACTACATCATCTTTAGAATAAATATCATCTTCTACTAATCCAAAAGCATAAGAAGTGGGATCAGTTAAGACACTTAATGGGTTTTGATAACCTCCATTTGTAGGGGAATTGATAATTTTAATATCTCCAAAAATATTATTAAACCCATTTTTCTTAATAGAATCTTGCTCTTGTAATAAAGCTCCTATTCTTTCATACATACCGCCAACTGTTCCAGAATAGAAGTTATACTTCTCAGTTCTCAACCTTAAATAGTCAAATGGGTTTAGACTTTTATCGTAAAAATCAATGAGAAAGCAATAAAGAAAACTTGCCAAAATAATAGCAAGTCCTTTAATAGTTCTTCTTTTTTTAAAGAAATGTTTTACTTGAATGAATGTAATTATGCGCCAATCCAGCATAGAATTTAAACTTATTTTTTCTATATCAAATATAAAAGAATAATCTTATTCCTATCAGACTTGCATTAATTTTTGTCGGAGTTATGATGTCCGACGCCGGTAGAATTTATCCCCTCAATTTACTCGGTTGATATGGTTGACATCAACCAACGTAACCAAAGCCCTATAACATAGGGGTACGTTTGCATTGTAATTTATTATTAACTCTAAAACCTATAATCATGAAAACAGAAAACAACAATAACCAAAATCGCCCAGCTCCATCGGGCAAGACGAAATTCTTAGAATACTCGTCAGCAAATCCGGGGCAACATTTTATAACCGTACTCCACGGCAAAAACGTAACAGGCCGTATCTATCGTGAATACAATAGCGAAACCCTAACAACAACTTACACAGCCAAAGATTCAAAAGGCAATTTGATCTTTTCTGAAGAATTGAGTTTAACGGGCATTAAGAAGTTGTTTGTAAAGAAGGCGCAGGAGCTAACACAATCCCTTGTACCTGAGATAGCGAAAGAAAGTGAGACTCCACCGCTGCCGGAAGATTTGCAAACGTACGACAGAACACAGAAGTTAAAAGAGCTGCGCGGAAAGGATTCACCCGAACAACAAAATGAAATAAGTAGATAACCTAAAAATCAGAAATCATGGAAACAGAATGGGGAGATGAGCTATTCGCACATTTCAGTTTAGCAGAGGAATTCGACGATCCGGTTATTGTCAGCCGATTCCAGGCGGACGGCTCAATAGTGCCTATCGGGCAAATACGCATGGAGTTCAGTTGTAAAAGCGAGAACGATCCGCCGATGTACATATCCGTTGACAATAAAGGAAAAGAAATATTTCCTCCCACTACCGACCTTTTTTTCGCAGAACGCATGTTTGAAAAATATGCTAAACGCTTAACTAAGCAGGAAGAAATTCGCAAAAAAAAGTCGCTGGAAAAATCAAAACAACGAAACAGATAAACGATGGAAACAAATAAAAAACAGGCAGCAGAACTCAGATTTGTGGACGGCCACATTTGGACAAACGGAAAGCCGTGTATGGGAGTCTTATATGATGGCCTGGTAATAGGAGAAATATATTTAGTAGACAATAAAGAAATAGAAAAATGCAGATATGTGGCCAAAGATCTTAGAGGCAAGCCCCTTTCCAAAAAAGTGGTTTTAAGCAAGGCTAAAAACGCATTTATTACAAAAGCCCCAATGCTTTTACAATCTCGTAAAGAATATGATGCTCAAGAGGACAAAATCATTGAAGAGTTCCAAAGACTTGCAAAGAAAAATACCAAACCTCGCCCTTTAAGTCGAAGAGATTATGAATTGATACAAATCCGGGCGCGCAAAAACATTCTTGGAAAAGAAAACGGAATCAGTAGATAATTATCAACCCTAAAAACAATCAATATGGAAAACAAGGAATTCAAACACCACACAAGCATTACCACTGCTTCGGAAGCAGAATGGGAAGCGAAACACAAAACCATAATGGCAAAAGTCCCCGACAGGGGTATTAATTGTGCTAAACGCAATCAGCCCGATCTGAAAGGCGATTCGATTGAAACATACATCGGTGATTTTAGTGCCGAGTACGATGGACTAAAGGTGAGAATAGAACAAGAACTGCAACCTGCTACATCGAAAACAGAAGCAAAAATGAAAAATCAGGAAGCTGACCGCAAGCTGAAAGCAAACAGCCAAAAGAAAAAAGAAGCCGAAACAGGGAAGCATAACTTCCTGCTTGACCTGGAGCAAAAAGGATTAAAGCCGGAAGACCTTATCGTCATGCCACAGAACAAAAGGAAGTCCGACATATTTATGATCGCCATTAATTGCATCGACGTGGGTATCGCCGCCACCGCCCTGCAACTGCTTGGTTTCAATATGCTGTTTGCTGTCGTTATCGCCGTATGTTTCAGTCTTATGGTCTTCTACGCCGCAAAATTGCTGGGCGAACATCTGAAAGAAGATACGGAAGACGCCAATAAAAAGAAATTTATAGCCATTGTCGGAACCTTGCTTGTGTTCGGGCTGTTCTACTTCTTCGCCATGCTTCGCGCCCAACATCTCAAAGAACACAATTTTGTTGTTCACCCATTGTGGCTCACTCTGCTGAATGTAGTATGCTACATCATCACAGTCGTTCACTTTTACAAGTACACTAAAACCGAAGCGCAAAAGAAGGAAGAGGAGATTATTAAACATTACCAGAAAATCCTACAAGAATTTGAAGATCAAATCGCTGAATGTGAAGCCAACGAAAAAGCCATGTTGGAGGAAAAAGCCAATATGCAAAACTTCCTCATGCATAAGCCGGGCTACGCACTGACGATGATGAGTCGAGTTGATGCATGGAAATTGGAAATGATTAAATGTTTCATTTTTCACAACACCACCAACCGCCAAGACCGGAAGTCGCCGGATTGTTTTAAACCATATACTAACTCTTAAAAATCAGAAACCATGAAAAAAACAATTACAATAATCGGAATAACAATCATGTGTATTGCATCTCTGCTATTCCTGTATAGTTGCAATACTGATGACAAAAACGCCATTGCTATAAGTGTGGTGGTGGATAAAACAGATACGCTTCTTGCCCTGCCTGACAAGCAAAGTATCGTTCAACGGCTTCAAATGGATGATGATTGGGAGGGCAGAATATTTCGAGCGCAAACCATCACAGACGTATATCCCAACCCTGTATGGGAGGTGAGTGTCAATTCCGCCTGTGTGTATTTAAGCAATCTCTATGACCGGGAACGGGTAAACGCTGAATTTGAGAGTGGAGTCGATACTGCTTTAAAAGATATACAGGCTATTCCGCCGGGGCGGAACAGTTCTTCAATTTATATATCACTTAGCCGAGAATTATGGCACTTACACGAAATTAACGCCAAACGAAAGGTATTGGTGGTCTATAGTGACCTGATGGAATTCTCTTCTACAGCGAGTTTCTACGATACGCCAATGCTTGAACAATTGAATAATAACCCGCAATTGGTACAGCAGAAGTTCGAGAAAGTGGCACCCCTGCCTGATTTGAGAGGCATTGAAGTGTTTATCATATTTCAACCAAAGGACAAGGAGGAAAGTCAGCAGTTCGATGTAGTCAGCGAGTTCTATCGATCCCTGCTTCAAAGCAAAGGAGCTCGGGTCTCTATAATGGCTAACCTGGTACTGTAACAACCTTAAAAACTGAATAGCGATGCAGGAAGAAAGTACGTTAAGCAAAGTAGGCAAGTGGATATTAAAAACTGTTTGGAAATTGTTTTTAATTCTCGCATGGGGATGCATGAGGCTGATCGAAGTCCTTGCCGGCCAGTTGGCTATATTATTCAAAAAAATCTTAGACTAAACAATGATCGAAAAACTATTCATATTCATATTTGAAGTAGCCGAACAGGGGTTAAGATTCACCTTTGAATTTTTGGAGGTGGCATGGTCGGCCGTACCTAAAAAGAAAGAGGGCTACTCGGCGACATTTATTCCTCAAAGTTCTTTGTTGTCGAGTCGTGATACTGGCTTTTGTTTAACAGGTAAAAATAATCTGTCGGTTAAGGATTCATATCAAAACGCCCTTGTGGTGGGTGGTACGGGTGTTGGTAAGAGTTCCGTTACGCTCATTCCGTCTGCCTTTACCATGTTAGGTTCTTCTAAAATTTTCCATGATCCGAGTTCAGAAATATATAATAAGGTAAGTGGTTTTTTGGCGCAAAACAATTACACAATTAAGGTACTTAATTTTTCTAATCCCGATGTGTCCTGTGCTTGTGGTTACAATCCTCTCGCTCGCGCGAATACTCAAACAGAAGTCCAAAAGGTGGCAAACCTTTTAGTAACAACAGCATTAGGCTCTAACTCGAAAGATCCATTTTGGAATTCACAGGCGACAGCTCTTTTAACAATGTTAATTATCATTATCAAGAAGCAAAAAATTGAATTTCAAAATCTCTATAATGTAAGGCAATTATTAAACAGTTTAGGAAGCAATCCGAAGGGTGTAGATGCGCTCTTTGCTCAACACGCTGACGATGTTCTGTTTTCAGAGTATAGCAGTTTTGTAGATATGGATGACAAAACAACAAGTGGCGTAATTGCAACCTGTAAAAGTGCATTGCAAATTTTTGCTGATCCTGCTGTTGCCCGAGTTACCTCATTCGATACTATTGACTTCAAAGAATTTCGGGAAAAACCTGTCGCCTTGTTCATTAATAATTCTGTTGCCGATCAAAAATATTATTCTGTTTTAACTTCCATTTTCTTCGAGCAATTTTTCTCTTATGTGATGAGTCGTTTTCCCGCTGTCAGCGAAAAGGATATTTTCTTTTTGATAGACGAAGCATCGAGTTTGAAATTACCCACGCTACAATTAGCACTTTCAAATGTTAGAAAGCACAGAAGCGGGATCATGTTAATTGTTCAAGATGTGAATCAATTATCAATTCAGTACGGCAAAGACGAAGCGACAGCAATCAAGGCTATTTGTTTCGCAAAATTATATTACACAGGCGCATCGCTTGAAACATCGAGGGAATTGGAAGCCCTGCTTGGTAAATATGAATACACTGAAAAGAAGAAAGGGACAAATAATACTGAAACAAAAGTTGTCCGTAGTTTAATGACTGCCGATGAAATACGCACAATGAAAGTTACGAATGCGATTTTGATTTGCGGACATCATAAGCCGATCATGGCAAAGTTAGAGCCTTACTATACCCAACGCCGTTTTCGGGGCTTTGATTCAATTCCTCCTCCTGTTATCAATAACGGAATTTCGGCTGAATCCGTTTCAGTTTTACCATTACCAAAATCAGAAACAGAACAATGAGAAAAGTCCCACGAAATAGTAAGATGTGGGACTTTTTGAACGCCTCCGGCGTGCTTGTTAATGGTACAGACGAACAAATAAAATCTGCAAAAAAGCAATACCGAAAAAACTATCTTCTGGAATACAAGCGGAAGCAAAGGAGTAACAGCCCTGAGTTTGGCGTGTACTTTTCAAAAGAGAACGGCGAATTTAAAATGGTGCAACGCTCTGCAATGGAGCATAAAAAAACAATTCCGGGATTTATTAAAGCCTCGGTGCTTGCGTACATCAACAAAGCCTACATCGTACCTGACAGGGATCAGGTGGCGAAACTGGAAGAGTTGCTTGCCAATTGTTTTAACGAAATACAGGCTTTCGCCAAAGCAAACAAAACCCTTTACTGGCAACAGTATGAGGATATACAAAAGCGGATTGAGAAACTGGAAAGGGAAGTAGCGGAAGTATTACGCCAACCAAAAAGTATAGAGGATTTTATTATGGAGTCGGTAAAACACAATCCCGAATTACGACAATCACTTATCAGCCTATTAACTGCCAACAGCCCATGATCATCAAAATAAAAACGAGAAACAAACCAACGTATTTCCAACTACTCAGCTATATGATGAACGACAAGGATCGATTGTTTGATAAAAGTGGGAAGTCATTTGTACTTACCCACAATATGCGTGGCAATAGCATATCAAGTTGGGTAAACCAATTTAAGGCGGTAGAAAAAAATAGACTTTACCGGCGGTCCGATAATACAATGTTATTTCATGAGATCGTTTCTTTCAGCCCTGGTGACTCCGACAATATTACGATTGAAAAATTACAGGACATTGCTCAACAATATATTAAAGAACGAAACCCAAAAGGTTTATTTGTGGCCGTGCCACATTTTGATAAAGGACATTACCACATTCACTTTTGCGTAAGTGGTGTCGAAAGGAGTGGAAAGTCTATGCGTTTGGAAAGAGTGAGGTTAAAAGAGATGAAACTTGCGGTTCAAAAATATCAAATTGAGAAGTACGGAGAGCTTTCTCACTCAGTTGTAAAACACGGGAAGGGTGGGCAAAACATTTCAGATAATGAATACCAATTAAAAAAGAGAGGAGGCAAGACGGAGAACGAACGAATAATAAGTATTCTAAAAAACTGCTACAAAAAAGCGAATAGTAAAAATGATTTTTTTAAGCTGTTGGAAAATTTCGGTTTAACAACTTATGTGCGTGGCGGACAAGTCACAGGAATTCTTGATGAAAGAAACAAAAAGCACCGTCTTAAAAAATTCGGCTTTTCAAAAGAGCAAATAGAAAAATTAAATAAATCTCAAAACCGGGCAAAAGAATTAGGCGAAACAAGAGGGAAGAAAGTAAAAAACAGAGGTCGCTATCTTTAGTGGATAACAAATTGCCTTTTAAGCTTGATAAGCAATACAAATTTTATGGCGATTCCGAGGGAAAATTCTCTGTTTATTGAGGATTGTCGTATGAAAATTCCCATTACTCTCCTTAATTTATTTTACTAAATAACTCTTTTTTGTTGGGGACTTTCGTTATTTTGCAGTTTATAGAATTTTATTTATTATTTTACAGTCGAAATATAACATATGTCAAGCAAATTTAATTTCATAAGACTTGAAAAAGTAATTCTTAAAAATTTCTCTTTATATAAGAAGAATGGTAAGATCTATGAAGTAAATGAGGACATTAATGAAGGTGTTTATTGTTTAGCCGGTGCAAATGGGTTGGGTAAAACAACTTTTTTGAACTCTATAAATTATGGTTTGACCGGAGTAGTTTTAGAACCTAATAGAGATCCTTATTCACCTGGAGAAATTGTTTTTGAAAATAAAAAATATACTGAAAGATACTTCAAAGGTAGGCTTGCCTCAAAAGATGAGAAAAAAGCTGAGATAGAAATTATTTTTAAAGTTAAAACTACGTATTTCAGAATAATTCGTGGTTTTTTTGAGAGAGAAGAATTAAGGCTATTAGAAATTTTCACCTCGGACGGCAATAGAAAACAAGTGCTTTTCAAAAATAAAAATGAAAGCCCTAAACAATTAAATGACCGTTATCAAAAAGCGTTAGCAGAAGAAATTGGATTTGTTAGTTTCGATTATTTTATGTTTTATCAATTGTATATACTGACTTTTGATGAAAATAGAAGAATGATCTTTTGGGATGACAGAGCTTCCTCCAATGCGCTCGCAGTTGCTTTTAATTCCAATCCTAAAGATGCAGAAAAGATTTCCGATCTAACAAGACGAATGGAAAAACACGAGTCAAATGGTCGAAATGCAAGATGGCAGGCAACTCAGGCTAATAATAAAATAAAGGAGTTAAAAGAGAAAACTAAAGGAAAAAAAGTTGCCAATATTGATAAACTTGAATCAGAGTTTAAAAAAATCCATAAAGAGGTAGAAAAAAGTGAGAAGGCATTTAATAATATTAGCATAGAATATGACAGTATGCTAAAAAAACAGAGTCATCTTAACTCTGAAATTATGCATTTGAGAATTGAGCATACAAAATTATTCTCGCGATATTCAAAGCCTCGTTCTAAACTTCTTGAAAATACAAATGTTCAACTTTCTGTTAAAAAACAAAAGTGTTGCCTTTGTGATTCCCACGGTTCCTATGTTGTTGAAAGTATCGAACGAAATATTCATAAAGAAAAGTGCCCGCTTTGTAGTACTACAATAAATGAATCGGATAATGCTGAACAAAGTAAGCTTTTGAAACAAATTCAAAAAAATGATGAAAATATTTCAGTTAAAAACGTTCAACTTGAGAATTTGATTCATGAAGTAGAGGGTAAAAAGAATGAACTTGAAAAAGCAGAATTTGAATTTGAAAACGCAAAGAAAAAACTTACAGATTTTACAGAAGATCATTCAGATATATCTTTTAAAGGGACAGGAAATCAAAATATCGACTCTCTCATTGAGCAGTATCAAAGCCAATTTACTTTAGCTGACAAAGAAGCGAAAGATGAATACGCAAAACGTGATAAATTAAAACCGGAATACGAAAAACTGCTGAAGAAAGTAGAAGCTGCATACAAAGAAGCTCAAACAGTTTTTGTTCCCATTTTTAAAAAGCTGGCAAAGAGTTTTATAGGACTTGATTTAAATATTCAGCCTAAACGTAGTGATAAGACTATAAAATTAGTTTTAGAGCTAAAAGATTCTGCAGTTGAAGCCCACGTGCAATAAAATCTTCTTTTTCTTTTGAAGAATAATTATAAATTCTTGTACATCTTTCTGCTGCAATCATAACATACTCTCGGTGAGCATCGGGATTTTTCAGCATTTCCCAATCAAAATTTCTTTGGCAATCAAATGGGTCGTTCAATTCTTGTGCAGTTGGAAAATATACCTCTCGTCTATTAATTAATCTCTGATGGTATTTGTTGTCCCAACTTCTATATTTATAAATGGTTTTCGGAATTTCCTGATCTTTCCATTTAATAAATTCAATTTTTTCCGTTTGAGGAGCTGGATTAAATGTGATTTTTTTAAAAGTTGTGTCCGCCATTGCCATTACATTAAATAAATTATTGAGTGAAAGTATGAAAAACGATAACGTCTTACAATACCAATTAGTATCTAAAGTGTTGGGGGTTTGGGGGCATCGCCACCAACAAGATAGCGTGTTGAATCGGCTCAACTTCTTCTGTTGACCGTCAACACGCTATCTTGCTGAGGCTCTGCCGAAATTTTTATAACGGACTTTTCCTAAAGGACATGAGTTTATTTCTCCGCTTTTATCCTGACCATTTCTTCCTGGGCCGAGAGCATAATCTGTTGCAGTTCGGTTGCCACGGTCGGATTGATCTTCTTTTTATTTCGAATCAAATTAAGCTGTGCTTTATCAATTAAGCTTTCGCAGTAGCTTAACCGTTCTTTTTTGGGCAGTTTGCTGATCGTTTGTTTATACAGGGAGTCTATTTCCGACAGAGGCTTATTCAAAATCCATTAAAGTTTTAGGGGAAATTTCAAGTGCGGTACAGATTTTTAACAACGTAAGATAAGTTGGGTTTGTTCTGCCCGCCTCTATTCTCCACATAGATTGCCTATCTAAATTGCACAAAACACCCAAATCCGTTTGGCTAATGTTTTTCTTCTTTCTCAGTGACGCTATGCGAGCACCCAGTTTTTTTAGCGATTTTTTCCCGTCCTCCATTTTGGTTGTGTACGGTACAAAATGAACGAAAAGTGAAAAAATCTTGTAAACATATTTGTTTACAAGATTTTTAGCCATTACCTTTGAATATAAATGGTTCATTAAATATATAAGCAAATGAAAAAACTATACCTTTTTGTAATTCTCGCCATATATGGCTTGGGGATTCAGCAAATTCAAGCCCAAAGCAATTTTGCATGGGCAAAAAGTGCAGGCACTTCTGGCATTGATGATGGCTATGACATGGCGGTCGATAACTCCGGCAATATATACGTAACAGGCTCTTTTGAAAATAACCCTATCACTTTTGATACCGTTACAGTATCCAATGCCGGTTCTTATGATGGATATATTGTAAAATACGATCCGTCCGGGAATGTGCTGTGGGCAAAAAATGTCGGTGGTGCTTCTGATGATCGTGGCTGGGCTATTGCGACTGATGATTCCGGCTATGTGTACGCTGTTGGCTCTTTCATGGGTTCTGCTGTTACCGTGGGAGGATCAGCTCTTAATAATCAGGGCGGAGCTGATGTGTATGTTGTCAAATATGATAGTTCGGGCAATGTAGTATGGGCAAGAAGTGAGGGCGGTAGTACCGAAGATCGCCCATATTCTGTTGTTGTTGACCATTTGGGAAATGTAGATATCGCCGGATACACCATTTTCTCCGGCAGTAAGAATATTTACCTGCTTAAGTTTGACGCTTTGGGAAATGTGAAGTGGTCTAAAAACATCGGCGGAAGCGCAGACGAGGAGGCTACCTCTATTGCGGTTGATACGCAAAACAATATTTATGTGACCGGATACTTTGCCAGCAGTTCAGTTTCCTTTGACACCATAACTGTTTCAAACTCCGGCGGATTTGATATTTTCCTTGCCAAATACGATACCGCCGGAAATGTGAACTGGGTAAAAAAGATGGGTTCGACAAGTATTGAATGGGGGGAATGTGTAACCCTTGATCCCTTTGGAAATATTTATACCACAGGGTATTTTACCGGGACCGTTGATTTTGATCCCGACACGGGAACCTCTTATCTTACTTCTTCATCCGGTGGGTACTATGATATTTTTATTCAAAAACTGGACGCTTCCGGTAATTTTGCATGGGCTAAAAGCATGGGGGGAGCAATTAACGATTACGGATTTTCCATTGCTCTCGATCCCGTTGGAAATATATATACGTCAGGCTCATTTCAAGCAACAGCCGATTTTAATCCCGATGCGGGAGTTTATAACCTTTCGTCGGCCGGCAACAACGATATATTTATTTCAAAGCTAAATCCCACAGGCGATTTTGTCTGGGCAAAGGCTATGGGTGGAACAAGTGATGATGGAGCGCATACCATCGCTCTTGATCCTTCCGGGAATATATATGTAACAGGATATTTTCAGGGAACAGCCGATTTCGATCCCGATACAACATCCTTTAATCTTACTTCGGCCGGTGCTGAAGATATGTTTATTTTCAAACTTGGATGTACGGGTCAAGCCACCATTGTCGGGAAAGTAACTTACCAATTAGGGAATATCTCGAGTGCAAACATACTTTTATTAAATGCCGACAGTACCGGTCAGTTTTTACCAACGCAAACCACAAGTGTTGATACAGGAGGGAATTATGCATTTAGCAATATTCCTGATGGAAATTATACAATACAAGTCGTTCCCGATACGGCGGTGTATCATGCCAATGTCATGAAAACTTACTACGGCAACCAATTCCTATGGGATTCCGCCTCGGTTATATCCGCAGTTTGTGGTGGTAGTTATACCGCTAATATATCGGCGACCTACATTGCGCCATTAGCCCCAACGGGGGCAAGGATCGCCGGGTATATTTTAGCCGATGCAAATTACACCGGAAAAACAACAGTGCAGGGTGATCCGATTCCAGGCGTTGACGTTTCCATCGAACAAAGTCCCAGCGGGATCATTATTGCCTCCACTCAGTCTAAAACAGATGGCAGTTATATTTTTACCAATGTCCCGCAGGGGACGTTTAGAATACTCACCACAATACCTGGTTACGGACTTGATTCTTCCCGAACGGTACAAATTACTTCTAATACAGATGTCATCACCCAACAAAATTATTTAGTCAGCGATTCCACAATATATATTAATGGAGATTCAACAGTCGTTACAGGAAATAACCCTATTATCAAAACAAATAATTCCCCGGCTCGCATTTTTCCTAACCCGAACAATGGAATTTTTACATTACAGTTGGGAGAAACAAACAGCGGTCTTGTTACCATTACCGATATGTTGGGAAAAGTAGTCTACAAAAAGCAGGTTAAGAATAAAGAGGGGATTGACCTGTCCAATCAACCCAAAGGAATCTATTTTATTAGTTTAGTTTTAAATAATCTTGAGTTTAGAAATATTTTAACTCTCCCGTGTATATTGACAAATGAGTAAAGTAAAGTTATACTTTACTCGTAGTTATTAATAATTAAATAAAAGCTGTTGCCCTTAAATGGGTCTTCCGTTCATAGCGGAAAGAAACGAACAACAGAGCTATTTTATCCAACTTATTAACCCTTTACTTCATGGGTATTTGTGTTAATCTACTTAGTTAGAGTCCCCCTTACGGGACTTTACTGTATACAGGGATAGAGCCCGTTGATTCGTTTCGGCGGGCTTTATTCGTTTATGTTAAAACATAAAGAGAGTTATTTAGGGTATAAGCAAACTTATACAAGTAGGGCATATGACAGATATGGTGCATGGCTCGATAAGTTTGAGGAAGTAGTAGGGAAAGAGGAAGAGCAGATAACAGTCGAGGATATTTTAAAATTCAGATTATGGCTACAAGTGAGATATGCTGAAAAGTCGGTGGAGTATGCCATGACCATTCTCCGTAATTATTTCCGATTTTTAAAACTTAAGGACATCGTTTGCCTCAATTATGAACTAATCAGATCACCCAAAGGCAGAGCAGTTTCTCACCAAGCAGTTGAGCCGGAAGACTATCAAAAAATATTAAAAACACTCCATGAGTGTATGCCCGAAAATGAATTGCGATATCTGCAAACGCATATAATGATCCGCATACTGGGCGAAACAGGAGTGCGTGTCAGCGAACTAACAAGCATTATGATAGATGATATCAACCTTAATAAATGTGGTTCGATTATTCAAAACAAAAAGAATAAAGATGTACGGTGGATATATTGGTCGCAAAAAACCAATGAGATGATACAAAAATATCTTCCAGCCCGGGAATATTTAAAAAGGGGAACAAGGGCCTTATTTGTTGGATCACAAATGAATGACAAAGCCATCTCAACGAGGCAGGTAGAAAGAATTATAAAAGCCTGCTGCGAGAAAGCAGGGGTCAGCAATATTGTTCCGCATTCATTCCGTCATGGCTTGGCTCATAACGTACTTGAAAAAGGAGGCAATGTCGCCGATGTCCAAAAAATGTTAGGACATCGTTCACCATTATCCAGTATGAAATACCTGCAATATTCAGATAGAGAACACGCAAAAAGGGCAAAAAGATTCTTAATCGAAACCGCTTAATTCACAGTGGCACTTTGACAATTAAAAATCTCTTCTATAAAATTGGACTTAGGTTATAGTTCGTTGTTAGGGGGGATTTAAATACGTTTTAACATTTTGTTAAAAGAGGCAAAGATATTTGTAGCATGGCTCGTCCATCAGTTACTATTTTTTCTATCCAATATCGTGTTTATCAGCTAAGTTGGTAAATGCAATATTGGATGGAAGAGCAACTTTCATCATAATTTTCCATTCTCAGAAACTCTATTTCTGGGGGATTTTTTAAACATGATCGTGTCGCACAATAGTTTCTTACACGACGTCAATGTTGACAAAAATAATACCCTTTGAAAATCGTATTGGAATTGCGGTAGCTCATTAAGTAAAATGTTGAAACAAAAAAATCACCTCTAAATTTTTACGTATATGCGCAACGATCTGCGGGAAATAATGATGTCTGCAGACAATCATTCCCGCAGGACGTTGCGTGTATGCCATTATTATTAATCATTTAAAATTATGAGGTTTCATATTTGTGCAAAGAAGAAAAGTATCGAAGGGGCAACACAGGAAGAGTTTTACAGGATCGGCATATTGAAAATATCGCCACAAGGAAGAACCGGGTTTATCAAATTGTTTCATCAACCCGATAACAAGTATTTTGTTTTTGATTCGGATTGGGTGGAGCTACCGACGAATTCCATTGAGTAATATGGAGACCGCAAAAGAAGCCCGCGTGGTAAATGTTACACCTGTACCAAATATATTATTTGATGTTTACTTAAGTGAGTTTAAAAAATCTCACTTAAAAATATTTTTGGTTGTTGTCAGGCAAACATTAGGCTGGAAAGATGAAAAAACCAAGTTAAAAAGAAAAATGCACGATTGGATTTCCAACAGCCAATTGCGCAAGAAAACAAAAATTTCCAAAAGGGGTATTACTCGTGCCACCGATGACCTTGTTAAAAAAAATTTAATTGAAGTACTTGATTGCGATGGCAACTTGTTAGATACATCCGAATTAAGAAAAGGGAAAAAGCGACTTTACTATCGGCTGTCGACTTATGTACTTGCAGGCATTACACCTGTGGATAAGGAGGGGACAACGAGTGAACAAGGGTAAATATCACCTGTCATCAGTGCCAAAAAGGTATGTGACATCACCGACCTTTTTGGCTGATAACAAAATAAAAACACAAAATATTTAATACTAATAGCAGCAAAAAATTATATGAACAAAAAAGAAATAAAGAAGATAGTTAAAAAACACGTTTTACTCACTCTCATAAAGCTATTAATATACCTGGCACTTCTGGAATGCATCATTTACTTATTACACCCACTACAATCCGCTTGTTAGCGATAGGAAAAAATTAAAAAATAATTCACTACAATTTCCATGAATAAAAAAGAAAAGAAAATTACGATTGAGGCACAACTATTAATCCCATTGAGTGAACTGGAAACATACCTCTGGGAGAAAGGCGATGAATTTTCCAATGTGAGTGATCTTATTTACAATAAGAATTCAAAAATGGCAGAGTGGAAAATGGAAAGAAATGTTAAAAAAATCTTAGTGCGCAAAAAGCTTGATATTAAAATAAAGGAGTTTAATTTTTCACATAATTCTTCAAGGAATATTTCTCACGGAACCGCCTATTTCAATGCAACATTGAAAGGGACTGAAAAATCTCTTAGAAAAATAACAGGGGAAACGGCGCTATTTGTTTTCGATTGGGAGAAATATAAGCAGGTCGAAAAGTCCAAATCTAATGTTACAATGAGCAGATAATATGACCACATTCAGCTATTTCAAATCAAAACCATACAGCCCTCAACAACTCGCCTATTTTGAAGCCGAAATAAAAGAAGCCGGAAGTTTTGAATTGTTGATGGTAAAAAAAGAAGCCATGCTTCAAAAAAACAGAATAGAGTTTACCGTTCTCAAACAGGATAGAGTAAGTTATCCCTTAAAACATCTAACCGGAATATATAAATCGCTCCGCCCTTTATACAATACCGACACGCCGTTTACTTTTTGGGTTGCCATGCACCAGAAATTACAATGGTGTTATGAAATCGAATGAGAGTCGTTCAACCCATCTCATACTATGGTGGCAAGCAACGACTCGCAAAAAGAATAATCGCACTCATTCCTGATCACAACTTATATGCGGAAGTTTTTGCGGGCGGGGCGGCGATCTTCTTCGCGAAAGAGCCATCAGCATTGGAAGTCATTAACGATACAAACGGAGAGCTGATTAACTTTTATAAAGTCTTAAAAACACAGTATAAAAAATTAGCGAAAGAAATACAATCTACGTTGCACAGCAGGGAATTACATAATGAAGCGAGAGTAGTCTATGCCAATCCAAACTTATTTAACGAGGTAAAACGTGCCTGGGCTGTTTGGGTGCTTGCCAATCAAAGTTTTGGTTCTATGCTCGGTGATGTATGGCGGTGCGACTATAAGGATAATTCGTGTTCTAAAAGTCTTCGTAATAAACGGCAGAATTTTACTAAAAAGTTTGCCGAGCGTTTAGAATTGGCTCAAATAGAATGCAGGGACGCATTACAAGTGATAGCTTCACGAGACCAAAAGGAAGCGTTCTTTTATTGTGATCCTCCTTACTTTAACTCAAACATGGGGCATTATGGCGGTTATACCGAAAAGGATTTTGAGAACCTGCTTGAGCTACTTTCTAAAATAAAAGGGAAGTTTTTATTAAGCTCGTACCCATCTGATATTCTCATGAAGTATACTAAAAAGTTCAAATGGCATACCCAAAAAATGGAAATGTCCGTATCAATCAACGGCAGATCCAACGGCAAAAGAAAAACAGAAATGCTGACAGCGAATTATGAGATATAATTTGGCACTAGAACCTTTCCCTAAATTTATGCGTTAAAGGGTTATATTGCTAAACAACATACATCCGGTAAAAGGTAAATAAGGTTTCCGCACAGGTAACGATATAGAACCCGCCTGGTAAAAAAAAGCTGGGCACCGGGCCATGTTGTTTAATGAAATGAATAAAAACTTGTATACTTGTAGTGCAAAAATAGAAAGAACATAAAGCAGAATTCTTATTGATATGTGTGGCTGCTTTAGAAAACCGCTTCCTAAACAAGGGCGGTTTTTTTATTGTACGAGAACTCTTTTTACTTCTATACCCTGAGGGGAGGTTAGACGAACATTGTACAATCCTTTAGCGTAGCGACTTAAATCTATGATTGTTTGAGTATCTGTTATTTTACTTTCATAAATAGATGAGCCAACAGTATTTATAATACTAACGTTGGCAGGTTGGGAAACTTCATTATTAATTGCCAAAGTAAACTGACCGGTGTTAGGATTTGGATAAATATCAAACAATATCTTATCCAGATTGTTTGAAATAAGTTGTTGTTTTTCTGTACTAGCTATAGATAAATTATTTGAGGATAAACTATTGCCTTTATTCGAATGATTTGAAATCATCATAGCCGGATAGCCACCACAAGGATCTATGTATGCATGAAAATCGCCACCACTAGCAGAGCGGAAACCATTTTGTAAATAAATTTTATTACCTGCCTTGTATATTACATTAGTTCCAGCAGTAATAGTATTTCCAGTTCCAATATCTGAAGCTGTTGAATAAATATTATCTCTGGTTCCATAAAACATTGGCGAAGTCGTGGTTGTGTTACTTAAAGTCAAATCTCCTGCAGGCTCACAAAATAAATCAGACTCCCATAATCCTCGGCCCCAAGTACCAGCCCTTATTTTATTGCCTTTATAATTTATTTCTAACCAACGAACCGACACATTTGGAAGATTAGTCATAAAAGGCTCCCATGCGGACATAGAGGCATTACGGTAATATACTCCCAAATCATTAGCAACATATAAACCATCATTACTGCTGTTTTCATATATTATACAGTTAAGAGGTATGTTTGGTAAACCTGTAGCATATTCTGTCCACGTTCCTCCTCCATCGGTTGTCATTTTTAATTTATTGTTTGCATCAAACCCTGACATTGCAATCCAAATCTTGTTTGGATTCACATTACTTACGGCAATCGATTGAAACCATTCATCATTAACACCTATATGAGGGGTAGGTGTTATTTCCTGCCATTGATATGTTGTGCCATTAATATTGCCGCCGCTAGTAGTTTTGAAAATTCTATTATAATCCGTGGATGGAGTACTATATCCTACTATTGATGCATAAATATTATTTGGAGCAGATGGAGAAACTGTGATGGCTGATATAGATTGATAAAAGCCTGGCTGAGGAGTCATCTCTCCAACAAAATTTGAGATTCGCTCCCAATTTAATCCATCATCTAAAGTACGCCAAACCTGTTGTCTTCCAAAATATGCAATTCCATTATTACTTTGTGTAATTGGCGGAACAAAAAGACTGGGCTCATTGATATCTATTGTATGGTTGTAACCACTCCATGTGCTCCCTCTATTTGTTGATCTAACTAATTCACCATTAACTAAATGCGGGTATGGATCATATCCGTACGTACAAGATATCATATCATTATCCGCAACGTCATTCGAGGAAATCAATTGTTGAAAACCGTCACCTGACGGATTAGTGTTTAAATATTTCCATCTCTGATTGAAAGTCAAACTGCCATCATATAAATGAACATGATTATCCTGCATTCCTACAAGAATTACATCAGGATTGTTAACAGAAGACGAAAAAGCATTTACGGTTGCTATGTTTAAACCATTATTGAGCTGTGTAAAGGAGTTTGTTGCTATATTAATTTTTGTAAGCCCTCCATCTGTACAAGCGAACAAAGTATTAGAATCATAAGGATAGAATGCTAACTCTCTTATGTCGTCATGTATATTGCTTAATTGTCCCCCAAAACTTGTACCATTAGTACTTTTTTGAAGCTTATAACTTCCAACATATATAAGATTTTGGTCACTTGGGGAGATTACAACAGGAATTTTTGTATAATCGTCCTGAATTGGAGAAGAGATTTGTGTCCACGAACTTCCATTATACTTATAAGCTCTCTTTTTGGAGCCAGGGTCTTCATAGTTTACAGTCGCCAAAATCAAACTTGGATTGACAGGGGTAACAGCAATATTTATTCTAATTGGAGGATATAAATCATAAGGCGATGCAGAAAAATCCAGACCTGTGCTGCTTCCGGTTAATGATGCCCAATTTGCACCGCCATCGGTACTTTGCATAATATCAGTACCAGAAGCATAAATAGTTCCATTATTAGAATTTGGTTTAAATAAAATATTTCTAAAATAACCTGAAATCAATGGGGCTGTACCCCAATCACAATTAGAAAGAGCATCAGTAGTTTTATATATGCCATTTGAGGTTGTTATATAAATGGTATTTGACCCAGTTAGCCCACCAACTGTAGCATAACTTAAAGAGTCGATTAATATTTTACCAATTTCGTGATAAGTAACACCATTAAATAGACCTGTATTAATAGCATGCCATGTAGATCCACCATCAGTACTTTGATACATACCATAACACAAAGTAGAAAACCTAGGATCATCTCTATCTCCAGTAGCTATATATATTATATTTCCATTATTTGGATCAACAGCTACGTCTGCAATATGGCTTGTAGGTAGTAAAAAATCGGTATTTAAGTTTGCCCAATTCTGACCACCATCTGTCGTCTTCCATAAACCACCAAAAGGAGAGCCTACGTAAAATGTATTATTAGTTAAATAATTAGGGTCAAAAGCAATACTTGACAAGCGTCCGTTATAAATATAATTCTGAGAAGGTGAAAATGGTCCCAAAGGTTGCCAATTAGAAGTTCCCACGGAAGCACTCCTGGCACTTGGGTTATCTTTAAAGTAATCATTATATGCATCAATCGCTTTATTAAAATTACCATGAGGATACAGTCGTGGCAACCAGTATTGTTCCCAACGATCTAATTGAGTTACTTCACCATCATCGTCTGTTGAGTCCTCAGGAACAGATGTGACGCTTCTATAGTAATCTCTTAAATCATAAAAATTACTGGTTGTAGGCAAATTTATTTGCCCCTGTGCAAATAAATTAAAAGGGAAAAATAAGAAGCTAATTAACAGCAGCCGGAATATTCTGTATATCATAATTTAATTCTTTAAAATTTTATAAGTATAAACTTCATTATCAATTGTTTTTATGTAAAGAAAATAAAGTCCAATCGGATATGTCTTAAAATCAAGATTGGTTGTGATTGTTGAATGAATACAATCTATTTTCTTTTCAATCAGCTTATATCCAAGTGTATTATATAAATGGATATCCATAACATTCTCCGACTCAAATGATAAAGTCTCTTGTACAGGGTTCGCTAAAATTTTTAAGTAGTAATGCTTATTTTCAGTCGATTTGACATCCGTAATTATAGTTGCGGAATCACAATAGTAATAGCTCTGTGGATTATGTGATGTGTCTATTATTTGAACTTTGAACTTTACCGTATCATTTACAGTAAAACAAACTAAAGAGAAACCGGATTCAAAAAATGGTTCTATCTCATTAAATAAGCCACTTGTAAGTCCGATACCCTCGATGTAAGTGCCTTGTTCAAAATTGTTTATACTAACGTGAATAAATTTACGATAACCTGCATCTGTTAAAATCGAATCAATTGAAGAAACAAATACGGTATCTCCAAATTGATTATTCAAATAAGTACTATCAATAATATCCCCAATCTGCCAGTTGCCATTGTATGCAATATACTCAGTACTATCGTTATAATTTCCATTATTTTCAGCAGGTAGAATATATACTTTCTTGGAACTAATATCCTGTCTAATATATCCCTTTGTTAAATTTCCCTCCTTTACCTTGTGATATAAATTTCCTTTTATAACAGTATCAATAGATAGTTCATTAGTAGTTACATAGCATAAACCACTTGATGGACCACCTGAACCACAAGTGTTTGGATTGAAAAAGCCGAGATACCACACGGCATTACTATCCGGAAAAGTGTGGTAGATATATGCTTGAGCCTTTGTACTTTGGTCAAAAACAAATACAAAGGTTAATAAGAGTAATAACCTTTGCATTATTATTTGTTTTTAAGGGATTGTATTTCTTTTTCAAGTTCAACAAGACGCTTATTAAGCTCTAAAGTATATTTGTTCAATTCAATTATATATAGTGTTTGTTCTTCTATTTTCTCCACTAATTTTAATTGATTTCCACCAACATTTAAACCACCTTTAGCCACTTCTGCTGCGCTGGGAAATCCTTTTAAATGTCCATTTTTTAATATATATTCATTTACTTCATTTATTGATGCTAACTTATATTCGGGTTTAAAAACATAATCAGGAAAAGCGCTAACTTCAACTATAATTTCTCGTGCATGAGTAACACCATCAGCTGTTATTTTAAACAATTCACCATTATTATAAGTTGTATTACCGTTTGAAACTAATAATAAAGGTGTTGATGTGCCACTGTCATAAATATTAAGTTTGGCGGTTCCTGGAGTTGTTAGCCCAATATTTGTAGTGCCTCCATTTGGAGCAAGTAAAGTATTTCCGGTTGAATTATTAATATTGAATCTTAATGTTTCGCCACCACTTCCTGCAGTACCACCTGAATAAAAACTATAGTCACCGCTATTAGTTACTTGTAAACGCAGGTTACTATTGCCAGGTGTTCCATTGTATACTGTAAAATCACTGCCCGCAAAATGTGGACGAAGTTTGCCAGTAACACTTATGTCTCCGAAACTATTTCCATAAAATTTAATAGCATCCGTCCCATCACTTACAACTAATTTGGCATCAGGTACACTTGTGCCAATACCGACATTTCCTGTATTTGAATTGAAAATATCATTTGCATGAGCAGCAGTTCCACTCGACCATATTCCTGAAAAATTTAAAGGATTGTTATTTAAATAATACCCTGTAGAATTAATGTAACCATTGACATCCAATTTATAAGCAGAATTTGGATTGTCTGTTGCAATACCAACATTGCCATATGAATTTGCAGTATTATCGCCGGCAGTTACTTTTAAAGTAGGTTTATTGCTTTTAAAACCAACAGCGAAAGAGTAAGGTGTGCTGTTTTGTAAAGGGATATTGGTACTGGTTGAATTACTATTTACATCTGTAATAATACCACTACCAAGAGTAATTGAGTTTTCGCCACTGCTTTTTACAAAAGCACCTAAAGTCATAGAATTTAAACCTGCCGCTTCAGAGTTTCCACTACCAATTGCAATTGCATTTTTACCTGTGCCTTTTGGCCCTAAATAACTATTTATCCAGGTGATCTGATTTATATTAAATGCGTTACCCATTCCAAATCCAATGAAATGAGGTCCATTTAAAGCATCGCTAAAAGGAGTAGTTGCCCAATTTATTGTGTTTCGAACTGTATTTATATAGATAGTATGATCGCCAAGTCTGATTAATGAATCGGGACTAGTAAGACGTGAAGTGAAAATTTTAGGTATCGTTATGCTATCTGCTAACAATTGTCCTTCCACCTTCACATTTCCCAGTATATGCAGTTTTTCTGTCGGAATTTCTACACCAATACCTACCTTACCGGTATTCCCTGAATTGAAAATCGTGTGCTGAGCTCCAGAACCATCCTGAATACGTAATGGTGCATTTTGTGTACTAATATTGTTTTTTCCACCCGCACCACCTGCGCCTTCAATAATTAAATCGTTTTGTACAGTAATATGATTGCTGTCGGTTTCCATAATATCTATAATGTCAAACTCTCTCGCACGTACTTTCCCGTTCACAATTGTATTACCATTTACAATTAATGCTGCTCCTGTACCAGTTGGATTATAGCCAATACCAATTTGTTTACCGCTGTCGGTATAAGCTACATTTCCGCTTGTGTGCCATAATGAGTTGGATGCCGGTGCTGTACCAAAAGTTCCATCGCCTAATAAAACATCGTTAGCATTACCGCTAAAGGTTGTTCTTGTTATTGTTCCGGTGCTGTTGGTGGTTACAATTCCATTACCCGTTCCGCTTAATGTATTAAAACTTGTTGTACCATCGCCTTTAACTCTTGCTCTTTCTGCTCCGTTTGTTTTAACAACAACATCTTTGTTATCGGTAGTTCCAAGAAAATTAATAGAATTATCTGTGCCTGTATTTCCTTTTGTTCCCCACGCATCACTACTGCTTAAATCAACCGTTAAAGTTCCTGTACCCGAAGTTGCCGAAGGTGTGCAAGTACCCGAAACAACACAACGGTATTGATGGTTGCCTGTGGCTGTAATTCCGCTGATGGTTACATTGTTGGTAGTTGCATTTGTGTAGGTTGCTCCTGTGGGTGTTCCGTTTGAAACGCTGCCCCAAGTACCACTATTATATTGCCATTGATATGTTAATCCTGCACCTGATGCAGTTACACTCATATTAGCATTACCGCTTGAAAAGATAGTTGTGCTTGTTGGATTAGCAGAAATAGAAGGCGGTGCATTTATAGTCAATGTCGCACTATTGCTGTTTACAGAACATACTCCCGAAGAAACAACACAGCGATAATAATAGGTACTTAAAGGAGAAGTGCCATTCGCGGTAAGTGTTGAAGTGGTGGCATTGGTATAGGTAACTCCGGAAGGTGTTCCGTTAGCAACATTTGCCCAGCCTGTGGAACCATCGGCACTGGCCTGCCACTGATAGGTAAGTGATGTTCCGGTTGCAGATACAGAAAAGTTAGCGTTAGATGAAGGGCATACAGTCTGATTAGACGGATGTGTATTAACGGTTGGGTTGGTACAATTCCCCACGGTGGTTCCCGATATAACAAGATTCCTTACGTAGTTGCGGATGGCTGCATCTGAACCGTTATTGGTAGAGAAATAAATTCTTAACTTAAATGTGCTTCCGTCGTTTACAACTACTGCTAAAACCCCGCTGCTGTATGATTCCCATGTGGCACCGGCTCCCATTGAAAGAGCCTGTAAATTAACGGGAGTTGTAAAGTTATTGGTCGAATACCGGGAACGAATTTCATTAGCATGGGTGGAGCAACCTGAAAAGGTTCCTGCATTATAGGAATAGCTCACGGAAGTTACGGTAAGAATATAACCCGATGCAGGGCTTATCGACACTTCATAATATTTGTTGAGGGCGGTCAGTGTATTATCCCAGTTGTTGGCACAATAGCCTGTATTACTGTTACAAGTAATAAAGCCAACTGCGGTAGCTGCGGTAATTGTCGCCGATGTGGCCGTCACATTTCCGCTGACCGAGCCGCTCGTATTAGCGGTCAACGACCAAGTGCTGCTTGCTGATTGTGCATATGCATTAAAGTCTAAAAGATTAAGCATTATACTTAATACAAAACAAAAAGTGAAAACTTTTTTAGTTGGTTTTTGAAAGAAATTACTAATCATAATTTTATTTGTTTTTGATTTATACTGGGGAGAGAATTTTGATATATTCATAAAATAGTTTTTAAAAAGTTAAGACTAATGCTAAACAATCTATAACTAAAAGCAGATAACCAAACTTAAGAAATGGAATTATCATGATGTTTATTTAGTAAGAAGTTTAGACAGTTAATATTTTTAATTGAGTTTGATATATCGCTTAACTCACTAAAATGTTTCTCCAGTTAGTCGTCCTTCTTACCTTATGTTTTTAGAAACACTTACATCATTCACAATACAAACTTAGAATAATAAATAAGAAAAGCAAAAAAAATCAAATTTTATTGTGTTACTATTTTTCAAAGTAAAAAATAAAAGATCAGATCACTTACATGAAGGAATTTTTGGTTGTCGCTGATATTTTGAAGAATGTTTTTTAGCTTTGATTTATAAATTATAACAAAGTGGGGGATAGTTTAAGAGAGAGTTACAATAAAAAGATCGCTCAGTATTTGGTTAATGAATTTGATGTTGATGTAGCTGAAATAATATCAAAAGAATTAAACTCACTAACTGAAGATGATTTAGAATCTATCGGTTTTCAAAAAACACAACATGAGGAAATTGAAGACCTATATGCTTTTGAGGATTTGACTCATTTAAAAATATATGTAAATCGTATTGGCAACAAATTTGAATTGAGAGGATTAATGTTACGAAAGGAAAAGGATATTTATACCACTAATGAATTACTGGAGGAAACATTGCTTAAATGGAAACTTAAAATAAATCCATAAATAAAAAAAGCCGTAACAATAATGTTACAGCTTTGGTGATGAATAGAAAACAACCTTTACACTTCTTTTAGAATCCTCTTTAGCAAATTGATAATTTCGCCCAGGTGTTTGTTGCTCTCAATGACAACCGTTGCGCAATCCTCCTTTCCATTCCAGAATTTTTTAACCGATTCCGCCAACGTCTTTACTACATGATGCGTAATCTGTGCCCGGATAATCTTTTCGGGGTGCATGATCACAATAGATAACTTCTTCCTATTCATTTGAAAAACGGCTATCTTCTTGCTCTTATGAAGCGAAATATAATAGTTGGTAACAGCGAAGCGAATCTCTTTATCAGCTTTCAATAATTCCGATTTAATCTTCTCGAAAACTTCACGAATCTCTGTAGAAGTACCGCTTAAATGCGCCTCCTCATTTTCCCTGATAACTTTGGGCTTTTCATTTTTCCCCGATTTGCTTTTCTTCGGTTGTGAGATGGCAATATAATCTGGCTGAAAATCACAAATTAGTTTTTGATTAACTAAAAACTTCTTTACCACCATGATCTTTACCATTGCGCCCCATGTGTCGGTATATGTTTCCATGATTCCGGCAAGCTCCGGCTTTTCACCGTCCATCATAAGCAGCAGGGAAGGCTTATTCTTAACCATTTCCATTAACACGTCAGGAATTGGCGTACCGTTACTTTTAGTAATGAACTGACTTTTCAATCCAACATTCTTGTTAATGATTGTCATCATTTTTTCATAAAGCAGAGTTTGTCCATCCTTGTTTTTCATAAAAAAGAACAGGGTCGTTATCTTCATAAAAAGTAATGCAAAACTTTGCTTTGTCATCGCTGTTGTTATCAAATACAACTTTTTGAAATGAAAATCAAACAGAATTCCATCGGGTATAAAACCGCCATAAAATTCAATGTCATTTTTCTTTCGTGCATCGAATAGAATAGTAGAAAGTCCAAAAATTGATATGCAATTTTTTAAGACAATATCCTGAAACTCTTTTTCAGATTGAAAGTTTCTTGCAACCTTTTTCATGGATTCATGATCGGATGGTAATGGTTCTAATTTCAGCGTGGTGCCTTTTAGCACATACATATACGCTAAATTCATGGCGAGCTGTTGTGAAGCGGGTGGATTGCTGTCTACTGCCACGGTTGAGGGTTTAGCTTTAACAAGCCCTTTATTTCCCGTAGCGGCATTGATAGTTTCCCATACAGCGCGCGGTATTTCTTCCATCAAACTGGCAGAAAATCCCGAAGAATAATTTACGGCTTTTTTATACTCTTTGGCCTCATACAAACCATTGAATCTTTGTAACTGTTCATGGTCGGCAACATCCAAATGTTTGGGTGTAGTCCATGCAGGGTCTTTATCTAACTTTGCTTTATTAGATTTAGAACGCTTTTTGGGTTGTTTTCTTTTATTGTTTAAAGAACCTTTTTTCATAATAATTAAGTTTAAAAATTAATACTGAAATGTCATCTGAAGGGGAGTGTAACTCCGGCGGCGGTTCGCAGTCAAGCGGAATAAAAAAAGCCCGATAATAATTACCGGACTTTGCGATTTAAAGCATTGTATTAAATGCTCTATTAATAATTTCCTGCTCTTTTAAGAAGGTCTTTTTGCCCTCAGGTAACAATGTGCCACCTATTTCCACCCAAATAGTGGCAGGAATGGCATCTCTGAATACAGTGTCTACACTACAGCCTAAATCCAATGCTTCCTCAAAATTACCTTCGATATAAAGACGACGAATTTTCTTTAAATTAGGGTAATCTGATGGTTGTAAATACGGCTGTGTAGTCCACGCAAGTGCTTCATCTAATATCTTCGCTTTTTCAGCTCTGGTGGGTTTTTTGGGCTGTTCTTCTTGGTTCTTTTTCATGGCTATTTAAATTTAAATGAATAAAAAAATCTTTTGGGAGTGTAACTCCGGCTTGCATTAAAAACAAGGGGAGTTATACTGCCATCGTAAATCTGAAGAGGAAACAGGCTCTGCGGAGGCAACCTGTCAGCAATAGGATTTACCGGCTTTGGTTATAACTAAAGTTTGTTTAGCCCCGATCTATATAGGTCGGGGTTTTGTTTTATATATAACCATTGCCGTCTATGGCTAAAAACTCACCTTATCTGTCTTTATATGATCTAACCTTATCAATGATCTCATGGTCGATCAGTTGCAACCGTTCATCATTCCGAACACCTTTATTTAATAATGTGCGTAAAGTGCCGGGGCATATTTTTTTCCCGTACTGGTCAAGAAAGTGTTTTGATAGTAGTAAGTGAGGGTATTTCTGAGAACCTAAAACGTTACAGAGTCTTAAAGAATCAATTATGTACGGTAACTCATTAAGGCTTTTTTTGAAAACCACTTCTTCAACTATTGGTAATGTACTACATGAAAAATGCGAGCAAAAAAATTCTGGTGAACATTCAATAAAGTCAAAGTTGACAAGCAGTCGATAGAAAAAAAGCAAACAGGCTTGACTCTTTTTCCATTCAATTTTCTCAATCGACGGATTGTTGTGTTTTAAAAAAGCATCAATAGAAAGGATCGCTAAATGTAGGTTGTGCCTTAGCTTCGGCAGACCATCAGAATTATATGCAGATATATTTTCCATGGGCTTAAGTATTTGGATTTTTTATAAAGCAAAATTACTTTGCTCACAGAGGGGAGGGTTATGTTCACATTGACTTGAAATTGTTTGGAAATTTCAAGTCAACTTTATTTTGCGGTTACTTTCTTAGCGATTTCATCAAGAAAGTGATATTGATTGTTATTGCGGGCATTGTTAATCTGTGATCCAAGAATCTTAGGAGTGAAATCACCATCCTTGCCAGTGAAATTTTCGCACATCAATGTAGGTAAATTCTCTCCATCGTGAATTGCGTTTCTGGAAGTTAACAGGTCAAAAAGATAGATTAAGTGTTTTGCCCGGCCAGTCCATAAGATTTTTCCGGCAACAACTTCGCTACCAAAAAAATGAGCCTTAAATTCAGGGTATGGACAAACAATAAATGCATAACGAATTAAGTCTCCGTAAAGTAATTGCAGTCGTTCTTCACCAATCAGCCAACTTATTTTAGGAGTGAATTTTTGAGAAAGATGCTGGGATACAGCTTTGGAATCCACATCGTTTTTTTTAGACGCAGATTGCTCTTTAAGGAACAGCCGAATCTCCTGACGGATTATCTGCCTTAAATTGTCATTGAATGAAATATATGAAGGTTTCCCTTTCATTGACACAACTAAATTTAGTTTGTGCGTTTACAATGAAAGAAGAAGTATAAAGAACACTTGCTATTTATAACAAGTGGAGATAAATATGTAATCTCGCATCTAAAATATCCTCCCTCTCAACTGTTAACACTTCATGTTTAAAAACATGATCTTTTTTAGGGTGTTGTAGAGGGAACAGATATAATTAAAACATTTTCACTACATACTATAACAAATATAAAAAGAATACTTTAAAAATCAAATAGGTTTAAAAATATTTGCGCAAAAAAAAGAGCTACCATAGTAGCTCTTTAATGAAATAAAGTTTTTTCGCTTAAACCTAAATCCCGTACGGAAAGTATAAGCTGGTAAGAAAGTACCCAATCAATAAACCTTCTTCCCAGAAAAGTTTTTGATTAGCCCACAACTTTCAATTAAACTTTGGAAATTCTTATAGAGGTTGGATAGCCTCATATTTCAAGGAAAAATAAGGCTCATTTCTGAACCTTTCAATGAAGATTCAGAACTTACCTATAAAAACCTGATATATATCTGTACACATTATACACAACTAGTAAAAATTGTCAAGCTATTGAAAATAGCACGCAAATATTTACATTAGCTATAAATTAAGATTCCAAAATATTCGAATTGCTCATTTTTATTATCTGCATTGCAAGTATTCAGATCTCTGTAAATGAAACAACAACCTGAAGCTTTTCTCGAAGCACAACATAAGATTATATCTTCCTATATGGATTGGGAGAGAGACAAAAACTTGGAAGGCACTGCTATAATTATTGCAAGAACATGTGTTGAAAATGTTTTAAAGGCAGAAATAATCCACCACCATAATATTTTTGAAATTACCGAATTTTATCCTGGTAGTCGTGATCAAATTGCTGAAAAATGGAAACTAAAGGGCAAAGTTGGTACAGGTATAAATTTTTCTTTTGTTGACTATACTAAGCTTTTAAACAATAAAAAGCTAATAAACGACAGAAATGTAGCTAATTGTATTAATGACGCTCAAATTTGGGGTAATATTTATGGACATAAAACAGACGTATTAACTAAGTCTGAATCAGAGAGCATTGATAAAAAATTGAATATCGTTTTAGATTGGTTTTTCACAAAGCACGGTAAAAAAAGCTGGAACGATGCCTATATAAAACCCCGATTAAAATTAATGTACCAAGGTATATCTCAAGGTATAGCATCAGAAACTAAAATACGAGAGGAGTCTAAAATTGAAGAAGGCCTTGAAGAAGCCAAGAAATTATATTTCAAATATCTTGAAAAAGAATGCGGGAGTATTAGCTTTGAAGGAATCCCGACAGAGGATAATATGTATTCTAAAAAACTAAAATTAGAAGAGATTTTTATTCCAATACATTTATCTAAAATTAATTTCAACGAAGAAAGAGTTCTTGAAACAACCGAAAAAAATAGAGTAAAAATAGATGAAATTTTAAAGAGCGAAAATTCTATTGCAATACTTGCAAAGCCTGGAGAGGGAAAATCCACTTTGATAAAGAGTATTGCATTGGCTTACGCGTTTCCAGACCGAAGAGAAAAAATTAGCAATACTTTGCCGGATATGTCTTGGTTCCCAATATTTATTCGGTGTAGGGATGTTGCAGAAACTAGTCTGCTTAGCATTAATGAGACTATTAATTCCATTTATTTAAAAGCAGAAATGCGTTCTTATTTTAAACAATTTGAGCGTGTAATTTCTAATTCCCTTATTAATGGTACTGCTTTATTACTTATAGATGGGTTAGATGAAATAAACGATGACAGAAAAAGGATTCAGTTTATTGACCAATTAATAATTTTTCAAGGCTCTTTTCCAAATATTCATATCTTATTAACTTCAAGAGAAGCTGGATTTCGTGAAGTAGCTGGACTCTTACCAGAAAATTGGGCTTCATACAGAATCTCACCACTTATTGATAGAGAAATTGAAAGTTTAACTGTAAAATGGCATGAAACAGTTATAGATAATTCTGAAAAAACGATAAAAGAAGCTAAAGAATTAGCAAAAATAATAATAGCAAATTCTAAGATTAAAGATTTAGCACAAAATTCTTTACTTCTTACGACACTTTTGTTCGTTAACAAGCGAACAGGTTATTTGCCGTCAAAAAAATATATCCTATATCAAGAGTCAATAACAATGTTAATGACTTCATGGAATATACGGGGGCACGAGCAATTAGATTTAGACAAAACCGAACTCTTATTGGCATATGTAAGCTATTGCATGTCTGCAAAAGGGCAACAAACTATTACAAGGGATGAGTTAAAAGAATATATAAATAAAGCGAAGCAAGAAAATAATTTTGTAAATATTGACACACAAACATTTATAAAACAAGTTGAATTAAGAAGTGGATTATTAATAATGGCCGGACATAGACAACTTGAATCCGGAGCAACAATACCTGTTTATGAGTTCTTGCACTTGAGTTTTCAGGAGTATTTGGCTGGAAAAGCAATTGCTAATAGATATTTACCTAAAGTAGATTCAAAAAAAACATTGTTTGAAATTCTAATTCCAAAAATTCATCAGTATAGTTGGAGAGAAATACAAACAGTTACTCTCTTTTTATCTTCATCTAAAGAAGATTGTCAAAAAGTAATTGAATTCCTTATCGCCGAGTCAAAAAAAATAACTCCGTTGGACAAAGAAATGTTCAAAATAGCAATCTCCATTCAAGATGAAAAAATTTCGGATGAAGAGAAGAAGACTAAGTTTATTGCAAAAATGTCGCAGAAAACAGGCAAAAAAATAACAGATAAGGAAGAAAGGGCATTTACTGTAAAATTTGCTTCGCTTGCCTGCATAAGTCAGCATTTAGCAAATGAAGTAAAAGTAAACCATGAATTATTGCATAATGCATGCAGATCATTCGCTAAGAATTACACAACCGATATGCATTCAGAAGCTCATCAAATTTTGGGAAGTAAATATAGAGATATGTTTAAACAAAGTGTATTAGAGTGTTTTTTTAGCAAATATGAAGATCAAAATGTAGTTGAATTGCTCTCCGCGATGATCGATATAATTCCGTATGAAACTAAAATTGAGAATATAGATGATTTTTTTGATATAGTCAGAAAAGGTATTTATAGTGGAGACAAAAAAGTAATATGTATAAGTATACTTAAATTAATTTATTACTATAATTTATCTCCGAAAGAAGATAACCAAAATTCTAAAGAAGAATTTTCGAAAAAAATGACAAATAAAATCAGACAAATTTTCGAAGATTTATTGAAAATAGTTTTATTCGATGACCTACACTATTATTCAGTTATAGCAGTCACTGTTGGAACCATAGGTGGTAAATTAGGAATTAATATAGTACCTAAAGAATATACCAAAGTTTTTCTTAAGGGATGGTTAACTTTATATTCTCATGATCAGCTTCATTTTTTATCCTCTTTCGCATTAAGTAAAATTTTGCATCCCAATATCCCAATTAATAAATCATCAAACGTTTATCCTAGAATTAATAGGATTATTTTTAGAAGAAGAGTCAATGGTAAATATACGGTTGAGGCACTCGTTATTTTATACTTGCAAATATTAATTGATAAATATTGGAATCGTGAAGAGGCAAAAAGATTATTTAATAAGGGTTATAATTGTGAGACTATGTCATTATTTGCGAATAAAATAGGATTAAAATATTCTGAAGAAGATAAATTATTTGTTTAAGCTTTCTTTTGAGTTGTGGTATAATTTAACCACTTTCAAACCAAGACACCTTAAAAAACAGAGTTCGATGTACTCGGGCTTTTTTGTTTTGCTTTATCACTCCTTTTTAAATCTTTCAAAAGCCATTCTAAAGAAAGGGTCTTTAACACGATCCTCTGCAGTGCTTATAACATCTATAAACTCTTTAACAATAGCATAGCTTTTATTAAACTGTTCCTCTGAAATTTGCCCCGGCGATTCCCATTCCTTACTTCCTTTATTTAACCCAAGATAAAAACCTCTTTTTTTAAGAGTGTCTGCATTATTCCACCAATCTTTATTATTGTCGGGGAGTAAGTTAGTATTTTCAATATCTTCTTCTCCTTCCAATAATGTTAAAAAATTTTCAAGATCATCTTCACCTTGCTCTTTCGCTTTCATTAATTCTTCATGTGTTAATGTTCCAGGTTTACCATTTGCTAATGTTTTAGCCGGATTTATTAAAGTTTCTGACATTTTTGAGAAGAGTGTACCAACCTTATTAATGTCCCTCATTGAATTATGCTTGAATTTATGATTTTTGAAATATTGATCGAAGTCCCCATCTATCGAATCCGAAGTGAAATTGTGCGACATCAACATGCCGGCTTTGAGCGCTTCCTCTGAAGCTAATACAAGCAATGCGGAGGCTTTGCCATAGCAAACTGCTTTTGCCATCTCTGCAATAGCCAGTAATTCTTGTGCATTATCAATAGCCAATCGATAGCCCTCTGTATAGTCAAGTTCTTTTTTCATGTTTTATAACATTTTAGGTAGTTTCCAATATAGAACAAATTTTTTTATTACTTCTTGTTTTGCAAATGAACTATTAAAATTCATCGAAGATTTTGTTTTTGACCGTCGATAGCTTGTCCATTCTTTGTCGAAATTAAAATAATTTATTTGTTTTCTTTTCCTTACTGAACGAAATTTGATTCAATCAATTAAACTATTAAAACCTTTTAAAAATGGAAACCATCGACACAAAGTATATTAAGTTCAGCAATGAAACTTATTATGATCAATACAATGGTAAAATTCTTGAGTTTACTTTTAAACCCAATACTCCTGCTTATAATACATACGGGAAGGTTATTGGGGGCTATGTAACTATTCCTGAGGTAAATCCTTATCATAATTTTATAGATAAACTGGGGGAAGTAACACATTCTACTCCTGTGCATACTAAGTTAGGGTTGTTAGTCAAAGGTGCAGCTATAAGCATATACAAATTAGAAGATAACATAGAGAACCTTCAAAAATTTGGATTCGATTTGCAGGATGTTCAATCCTTTAGAGTATTGTAAATAAGAATACTATCTAATTAAGCAAAAAGGTTTTCGGCACTCTTGAAATAGGGATTTTGAAAACTTATTTGCTTGCCTTTTAATTCGCCATTAAATTGAACTGTAATATGTTTACCTTGAAGTAATAACTCTAACTCATGTAAAGTGACGACCAAGAAATCGCTGTCGTACATATATAATGTTGGTGCATTAATTAGAAAGAGAGGTGTTACGCTATAATTTTCTTTGTGTTCAATTTTATAGTTGTAACGAAATTCAAAGTGTTCCAATAGATCAATTTTATTTGTTTTAATCCATGCGCATTTATTGTTTAACTGTTTTTCATATGTCTTTCTAAAATTATCAATATCTCGTTTCCAGCTATGATATTCATACCTTGACCTGTTGTGTTTACATTCCACTATATAAATAATAGATTCCTGCTCATCTAAAAATATCAAGTCAATTTCTCCGAGATTGGCTTTTATTAAACTTATATTTCGATTATTGGATTTTTGCAAAAAAGTAATATTTCTGTCAAATTTTAGATTGGCTTTTTCGATTATTTCAATTGCCGGATTTTCAAGGACCTTGTCATGTGTATTCATTATCCGTACTATAAAATTCTTTAATTCAGGAAGTTCTTTCCATTCTTTTGGAAACTGGCCAAACGGAAAACAATTAGTTGTAAGTTGGGTTAAGCTCTCTGCCCACTTATTCGCCCCACACATCAAATATTTAATATCATCAATTGTATATTCTAATATTGGGCGGTACATATATCTATTTTCATTTTGAGTCTTGAGTAAACATTCTTCAAAACTCATTACATTCCCTCTATGAACGATTAATCCCGAATAAAATTCATTTAAAGTATTCTTTGAATAACCAAGTGACGAATGCAGTTCATTGATTAATGTATCAAGTTTAGTAACTCCAAATCGATACTTTTTGTCTTTTAATTGATCGCCAACGAAACGACTTATTTCATCAAGATTGATTTTTAAATCATCTTTTAAAATTCTTTTGAATTCATGAATACTATCGGAAACGACAACTTTATTGGCGTGTCTTTTATAATCGTCAAAAATAAAAGCAAATAGACTGTTAAAGGGTGGATAAATATATGTCGTTAATTCATTATTTTGCACATGAACTCCAATGGAATGAGGGCATAGTAGACTACGGGTAATGTACTCCGTTATTTCAAATGCCCGTTGTCCAAGATACAATAACTCTTCCAGATGCTTTATATATATTGATGCATTTTCGCATATCTCTTTATAAAAAAAGGGGTGACCAACCAAATCCAAAGTGCAACCCTGCTCAAGAATGCACTTCATTATTCTTCTTGTTCCTGCAAAGTCTTCTTCATTTATTGGGATTTCGTTTCCTTTTAGTCGTTGTGTCAATATCTCAATAGAATCTTCATGAATATCCTGTACGCAAATAAAAAAAGAAGCCTTCAAGTTTTGGGAAAGAAGAGTTTTAAACTCATTCGATAAATAAGTAAAACAATCTTTTAATATTTCTTGGACTTTATTTGATTGTCTTATTTCTTGATCGCCGTACTTATCTTGTATGTATTTGGAAAGCAATGGCCAGTACTTCTCTCTATAACCATCATCGGATTCTATGACTTTATAATGTCCTATTTTTTTTAATGGCATCTTAAGTTTGAAAGGATATTTAGAATTAAAATGTCAGATGATACTAATCTTACTTTTAAATAAAGATATAAAATCTGTTGTAATATGAATAACAGGCTTGCCTTTTGATTTTTGGGAGTTATGCTGTCCGCAGAAAATTTGTTCATTAACTAATCCTTAAACTTATGGAAACAAAAATTGCTGATGTACCAATGATCAGAAAAAGCAAACAAACTGTATCAACAGGGGAAGTGAGCCGTACAGGCAACTTCTTCTTTCCTTTCATTCGCCTGCATGGTAAATACCTATTGCAATTCGATTTCAATATTGGCGACAAGATTGAAGTTTCCGTTGGTAAAGGAAAAATCTTTATTAGAAAGGTATTAAACGCAATACCTTAAGAGCCAAGCCCGATGTATTTCGGGCTTTTTTTATTGCTTTCCCATCACCACAGCTCTTGCCATTTCCCTCATTTGACGCGGTTGACATCAACTGCCGTAACCAATTTTTTTACAATGCCAGCCACCTTTGTAAAAAGTTAAAACCATGAAAAATATAAACGAAGATTACGCAAATAAGATGGCGCAGGTAGCATCAACCCGCCACTTAAATTTAAACGCTCTGTTACGAGAACATTTCTGTCCGCAAGAAGAACCCAAGCCGGAGAAAAAACCAAAACCAAAAAGGAAAAATAATAAGGATAGGGAAGAGTAATAACAGCAAGAATGTTAGACCTCGACACCATATTTATTACCGATCTAAAAAATCGCCTCCCATATAAGGATGTGCGGAGCATTAAGGCTTGGCTAAAAAAAAATAAAGTTATTTGGTATGGTGACAAAGGCTCAAAAAGACAATATATTTTTAAAGTGCCGTTCGAACGTGCCTTATTACAAATGAAAATAACCGATTTAAATAAAAGCGGTGCTGATTGGGCTACCGTTTTTTCTTTGGAAACGGAATTATACAACCAATACAAAAAACAGATTGAGAGCAGGGAAGTGCCACAAAGACTACCTGTGATGAATAGAAAGGTATATAAACCGTTTGGTGAAAGCGGTAATCAGTTTATACAAGACTTGCAAAATATATAACGGGAGGTATGATCGTTCAATGAAAAAAATACAAAAAATTCCGGAATCGAAAAAAATTCGTGGAGCCCGTGTCGTATTTTTTTGCAGTAAATGCAAACGCGATTTAACGGGAGGCATTTGTCACGAAACAAAAGAGGATCGCTGCGCTTTTGGCGAAACAAATCATTCCCTTAAATATTATTTATATGTTCCTGGTGGCGATACAAAAAGGGTTGCAAAGGTATTGCATGGGGTAACAGATATTAATGAAGCTAATAGGATTGCGATAAACGACAAAGAACTGCTAAAAAATGGCAAATTAATTAAAGAGCCGGTAATACCGCCTCCAGCGGTGCCACCTCCTGCGCCCTTGCCTGTAATAGAAACTCCGACACAAGAAGAACAGCCTTTACTAAAAGACTTATTAGCCCGTCACCTCGATGTGCTGGCTGATTTCAATGTGCCAACACATTTGAAAAAAAATCTTTCTAAAGATTATCAGGCCGATATTTCCAGAGGGTATATCTACCTGTCCAAAGGCTTGGTAGAAGCAGGTCACGATTTGAATTCATTTACCGTGGCTTCCATAAATGACGCTGTTGTAGGCAATATCTGCGACCATTTACGCAATGCCAAAGGTCTTAACTTCTCGGATAGGAGCTTTTCAAAATACATGCAATACTACTCGACATTTCTCGATTGGTGCATTGATGATCAGGGGCTTGGCAGAATTAATTACTTTAAAAAAGTCCCTAAAAAAACACCAAACTATACACCCGAAGTAATTAGTAAAGAAGTGTTTGATCAGTTGATTGAAAAAATAACTCCGGAAAATGGTATTGAGATACGCCCCAATAAGAAAAAGCCCGGTAAGTTTAAAAGACGGTATATGTTCAAACCCTGGCTTTCGCGGGTACTGAAAGTTGCACTTGAAACAGGCAGGCGCCGTCCCGAAATTGTAAACATGAAATGGGGGGATATACACACCAAAGACTCAACACCTATATATATTAAGGTCGCTGACAGTAAGGTAAATAACATTATGAAGTTAAGCGATTCAGAAAAAAAATTTGTGTATGTGCCTGTTACTTCCGGATTGTATGAATTAATTAAAGAAGGGTATGAAAACTATTTACTGACCAAACAAGATGGATATATTGTTGCGCCTGAGATTACAGAACGAAGGGAGGAAAAAATGTGCGATGCCATGTCGAGAGGCTTTGCGCATTATTATAAATTAGTTAATCCTAATGAGGATGAACAGCTTGAGTTTGGGTGCTTACGAAAAACGTACCTTACAAGCATGGAACTGCATACGAAAGGGGAGACTGAAATAACTGCTCTTGTCAGCGGTCATGGTTCCGGCGGTAAAATGATTTTAAACCGCCATTACATAGACCCAAAGGCGGTAGCTTCTGTTAATGCTTCTAAAGGTTTTAATGTCTTCCCAACGGAAAATAACGTCAGAAATGAGGAGCTAACTAAGATCAGGGAAAAGGGCAAGGGCGCTGAAAAAACGCCCGAAAGGTGAAAAAACAACACTACTGACAACACTACAACAACACTACAAAAAAATAGGCATTTTAGCCGAAAATCAGGAAAGGGGGTAATCTTACCCCTCTTATATAGAAAAAGCCCCCTACAACGCCCAATTTTGGGGCTTTCGGGGGCTTTTTTGTACAGATTTTTAATCGATGTTCAGTCGTACTTTGAACAATGCCAACCTTAAGTT
>JADMIO011251669.1_pt1 | contig 40474 bp, 35 predicted proteins | sample 8958161 | NCBI WGS metagenome assembly JADMIO01 (sample SAMN16585339, study PRJNA669376) | soil metagenome | isolation source: Crop rotation soil | place: USA: Cullars Rotation, Alabama | collected 2011
GCCCCGCCTGGATCTGGCTCGACTATGATCCGCGCAGCGGTGCGCCGGCACCGCCGCCGCCGACCTTGGCTCCTCGTGCCGCGACCTCGCCGGCGCCGGCCAAGTGACCGCTGCGGCGCATCTGTCCCCGCATCCATGCACACGCATGCACCGACGCGCACGCGCGCGACGCGCACAGTCTTTTGAGGACGCCGCTCATCGACCCACGGTCGAGGCGTTGCGCGCCGGATGCAGGGCTGCGAAGCCACCCTGCGAAGGCAGCTTGAGGGCGACACGGGAAGCGGGCTAGCGTGGCCAGCCGGTCGATCGCCGTGGCCGTTGCGGGCGCGAAGGGTTCGACAGCGAGCCTTGGCCAGCGAGTTCGGATGTGCTTGCGGTCGACGGAGATCGCCTTGCCGATCCGGAGGCGGACGTTCGCCAGCTGATGTGGAGATTGGGGCGATGCCGATCATTTCCGAGACCGCGAAACTGGCGACCGTGACCCCGCTGCCGTCGCGGCAGGCGACGACCGCAGCCGACGCCCAGGGGATCGCTCGCAATCCGGGCATGGCGCTCGACCTCGGCGTCCTCGAGGCGATGCGCAACGTCAACCGTTCGGCGGTGGAGCGCCGCGTCGCTACGCTGGCCAAGCGGCGCTCGATCAAGGGCGACAATCAGGCGGCCTGGCTGCTGCGTGCGATTGCGCTGATGGACCTGACGACGCTGAACTCCAACGATACCGACGAGCGCGTCCGCCGGCTGTGCGCCAAGGCGATCAACCCGCTGCGCGCCGATCTGGCGGCGGCGCTCGGCCTGGGGAGCACGGTGATCCGCCCCGCGGCGGTCTGCGTCTACCATCCCTTCGCCGCCGCCGCCGTCGCCGCCTTGAAGGGCACCGGCATCCACGTGGCCGCGGTGTCGACGGCGTTTCCGCACGGCCTGACGCCGCTCGCGACCCGCATCGCCGAGATCGAGACCTCGGTCGGCGACGGCGCCGACGAGATCGACGTGGTCATCCCCCGTGGCCTGGTGCTCGGCGGCAAGTGGCAGCAGCTCTACGACGAGATCACGGCGTTCCGCCGCGCCTGCGGCGAGGCGCATCTCAAGGTCATCCTCGGCACCGGGGATCTCGCGACGCTGCGCAACGTCACGCTTGCTTCCATGGTGGCGATGATGGCGGGCGCCGACTTCATCAAGACCTCGACCGGCAAGGAGAGCGTCAACGCCACGTTGCCGGTGGGCCTCGTCATGGTGCGGGCGATCCGCGAATATCACGAGCGGACCGGCTGCCTCATCGGCTTCAAGCCGGCCGGCGGCATCTCGACCGCGAAGGCGGCGCTCGACTGGCTGGTGCTGATCAAGGAGGAGCTGGGCCGGCCGTGGCTCGAGCCCGCGCTGTTCCGCTTCGGCGCCTCGAGCCTGCTCACCGATATCGAGCGCCAGCTCGAGCATCATGTGAGCGGCGGCCGCTACTCCGCCAGCCACCGCCACGCTCTCGCGTAATACCGAGGGGGCGTGATGCCGGAGGAAGAAATGAACATCGTCGAACGCTATCACGCGATGGACTACGCCGCCGCTCCCGAGGCCCGCAGCGGCGCCGACGCCTGGCTGGCCAGCCGCGATTTCGCGAAGTCGCTGTTCATCGCCGGCGCGTGGCGCGCAAGCGCCGAGGGCAGGACCTTCGAGACCGCCGATCCGTCCAACGGCAAGCTGCTGGCGAAAATCTCCGAAGCGGGCGAAAGCGACATCGACGCGGCGGTCGCGGCCGCGCGCGCCGCACTGCCCAAGTGGAGCGCCACGTCGGGCTACGAGCGCGCCAAGGTGCTCTATGCCATCGGCCGCGCGATGCAGCGCCACCAGCGGCTGCTCGCGGTGCTGGAGAGCATCGACAACGGCAAGCCCATCCGCGAGAGCCGCGACATCGACGTGCCGCTGGCAATCCGCCACTTCATCCACCATGCCGGCTGGGCGCAGTCGCTGGACACGCAGTTCCCCGGCCGCAAGCCCGCCGGCGTGGTCGGCCAGATCATCCCGTGGAACTTCCCGCTGCTGATGCTCGCCTGGAAGATCGCGCCGGCACTCGCCGCCGGCTGCACGGTGGTGCTGAAGCCGGCCGAGTTCACGCCGCTGACGGCGGTCCTCTTCGCCGAGATCTGCGAGCGCGCCGGCGTGGGTGCGGGCGTGGTCAACATCGTCCACGGCGGGCCCGAGGCCGGTGCCGCCATCGTCAACCATCCCGGGATCGACAAGATCGCGTTCACCGGCTCGTCGGAGGTCGGCAGGATCATCCGCAGGGCCACCGCCGGCTCGGGCAAGAAGCTGTCGCTGGAGCTCGGCGGCAAGTCGGCGTTCATCGTCTTCGAGAATGCCGATCTCGACAGCGCCGTGGAGGGCCTGGTCGACGGCATCTGGTTCAATCAGGGCCAGGTATGCTGCGCCGGATCGCGCCTGCTGGTGCAGGAAAGCGTGGCGGAGGCCTTCATCGCCAAGGTCAAGACGCGCATGAGCCGGCTGCGCGTCGGGGCACCGCTCGACAAGAATACCGATATCGGTCCGCTGGTCGATCGCAGCCAGCTCGACCGCGTCCGACGCCTGGTCGCGGAGGGTGCCAAACAGGGTGCCGTCTGCTGGCAGCCCGACTGCGACGTGCCGGCGACCGGCTACTACCACCTGCCGACCCTGGCGACCGGGGTTGCGCCGGCCAACATCCTCGCCCAGGAGGAAGTGTTCGGCCCGGTGCTCGCGGTCATGACCTTCCGCACGCTCGAAGAAGCGGTCGAGCTCGCCAACAATACGCGCTACGGCCTGGCCGCGTCGGTGTGGAGCGAGAACATCAACGTGGCGCTGCATGTGGCACCGCAGCTCAAGGCCGGCGTGGTCTGGATCAACGGCACCAACATGTTCGACGCCGCCAGCGGCTTCGGCGGCTATCGCGAAAGCGGCTTCGGCCGCGAGGGCGGCCGCGAGGGGCTGGAGGAATATCTGGCTGCGAGCGAGACCCAGGGCCCGGCGATCGCGCCGGCGGTGCCACGAAAGGCCGCGTCCGGCGACGGCAAAGCCGACGGCAACGGGATCGACCGCACGACGAAGCTGTTCATCGGCGGCAAGCAGGTTCGCCCCGACGGCAACTATTCGCTGCCGGTGATGACGGCGAAGGGCAGGGCGGCAGGCGAGGTCGGGCTCGGGAGCCGCAAGGACATCCGCGATGCGGTCTCCGCCGCCCGCGCCTGCAAGGCCTGGCCGGAAGCGACAGCCTACAACCGCAGCCAGGTGCTCTACTATCTGGCCGAGAATCTCTCGGGCCGCGTCGAGGAGTTCGCCGCCCGCATCGCCGATCTCAGCGGCGGCAGCCGCAAGGCGGCCAAGGCCGAGGTCGAGATGTCGATCGAGCGGCTGTTCTACTACTCCGGCATGGCGGACAAGTTCGAGGGCCGGGTGCACCAGCCGCCGGCGCGCAGCGTGGTGCTCGCGCTCCACGAGCCCGTCGGCGTCATCGGCATCGTTGCGCCAGACGAGGCCCCGCTGCTCGGGCTGGTGTCCCTCGTGGCGCCCGCGCTCGCCGTGGGCAACACCGTGGTGCTGGTCCCGTCGGCGACCGCTCCGCTGGTCGCGACCGATCTCTATCAGGTGATCGAATATTCCGACGTGCCGGCGGGGGCGATCAACATCGTCACCGGCCATGCGGCCGAGCTTGCGGCGGTGCTCGCCATGCATGACGACGTCGACGGTCTCTGGGTCGTCGCCGCGGCCGCTATCTGCGCCAGGGCAGAGACGGAATCGTCGGGCAACCTCAAGCGCGTCTGGACCGGGCACGGCCGCAGCATCGACTGGCGGATGCCACCGGGGGAGGCGTTCCTGCGCCGCGCGGTCGAGGTCAAGAATGTCTGGGTCCCGTACGGGGACTGACCGTCCCGGCGGCGTCGTCGCTGTCCCAACGCCGGGCGAACGATTGATGCGATGGTGTTTCAGACCGTAATCGCGATTCTCGACTGGACCGGCGTGATTGCGTTCGCGATCTCCGGGGCGCTTGTGGCCTCGCGCAAGCAAATGGACATCGTCGGTTTCGTGTTGCTGGGAAGCGCGACGGGAATCGGCGGCGGCACGCTTCGGGACGTTCTGCTCGCGGCGAGCCCGGTATTCTGGGTCGATGCGCCCGCCTATCTAGTGGCGTGCGTCTCGGTCTCCGCACTGGTGTTCTTCACGGCCCACATCCCGCAATCCCGCAGCAGGGTCCTGCTCTGGGCCGATGCGCTCGGCCTTGGTGTTTTTGCCGTCGTTGGCGCCGAGAAGGCGCTGTTGACGGGCGCGGGCGCGACCGTAGCGATTGCGATGGGCGTGATCACGGCGACCTTCGGCGGCATCCTGCGGGATCTCCTCGGCGCGGAAAGCCCGGTCGTGCTCAGCCGCGAAATATACGTGACGGCAGCCCTCGCCGGTGCCGCGACGTTCGTCGCCGGTTCTGCGGCCGGCCTGCATCGCGAGGTCGCCGTCGTGCTCGGTCTCGTCATCGGTTTCGGGTTGCGCGGCGCCGCGATTCGGCGCGGCTGGTCGCTGCCGCGCTACGGAGGGCGCCCCGACCGGTAGTGCGCGCGGGAGCGAAGCCGGCGCGGCCGGGTGCTGCGGACACCAGCCGTGGCGGGTCGGGTGGACCGCGGGCTTGACTGCGCAAGCTCATCGCGGGTCTGGTGATGGAGGAACGAGATGAACGACGAACGGCTCGGCGCCTGGGCTCCGCGAATGCTGAGCGTCCTGCGGATCGTGACCGGCCTCATATTCCTAGAGCATGGCACGCAGAAATTCCTGCGCTTCCCTGGGGGCGAAGGCGCGGGCAGCGGCCTCGCGCTCGACGATCCCTCGAGCTATGCGGGCATCGTCGAACTCGTGGCCGGCCTCCTGGTCGCCCTGGGGCTGTTCACGCGACCGGCGGCGTTCCTGGCTTCCGGGACCATGGCGGTCGCCTATTGGATCGGACATGCGCCGCAGAACCCGTTTCCGGTCAACAATGGCGGCGACGCGGCGATCCTGTACTGCTTCGTCTTCCTGTATCTCGTCTTCGCCGGACCCGGCCCATGGAGCCTCGATGCCCGCGCGCGGACAGCCGGCTGAGGACGAGGGGTTCGTTGCAGAAGGTCCAGACCGGCGGGTCCCTCGGCGCAGGCGGCGGTTCGACTTCAATCCGTCGCGCGGCGCAGCATCATCAGATGGATTACTAGGTTCCCGCCCGCGAGCGCGATCAGCCAGATCCACTTGATCTGCGGCGGCAGCGCTTCGTGGACATGGGTGATGCCGATCATTTCGCTGAGGCCCTGCACGACGAACGCCGTGTTCCACAGCATGTTGGCGATGACGAGCTTGCGCAAGGTCGAGCCCTCCTGGAGCCTTCGTAGCCGAAGGCCGGCCTGATCGCCAGTCCCGCCACGGCAGGGCGCGTGCGCGAGTGGGCTCGGGGGCAGCGACAAACAAACCTGCCTTGCCTGCCGCGCTTCACTGCAGCTCGCGCACCGTCCAGCCGAGCGACGCCAGCTCCCGCTCGCTCATCTGGGTAGGCCGGCCGGTCATGGCCAGGATGGGACCAGGTCCGGGCTGGCCGCGCAGCTGCGCGGTGACCGCGTTGAAGGCGCGTTCCATGCCCGGCGTCCACGACAGCAGGTCGAACGGGAAGACCGCGGCGAGGCGGCCTTCGCGCGTCCGGTTGAGCGTGATGCCCTCGACGGATACGAACTCGACGATGCCGAGAGCGCGCCCATGGCGGGCCAGCAACTCGGCCCGCCGGCGGTGGAAATAGGCTTCGTCGCGCGCCACGGCTTCCGCCACGCGGGCGACGAAGACCGACGTGTTGCGCGCGCGCAGCGTGCGCAGCGCCATCGCCATCGCCAGCAGGTCGCTCGGGGTGTAGTTCCGGTTTTCCATCAGCCGAGCGGCAAGCAGCGGCGACACGCCCAGCCCGCCGAGCGTCTGCTGCACCCGGTCAATGATCTGCGGCACGGTCTGGTCGCGCAGAAGCGCGCTCGGGCGCTCGCCCGCGGCGGCTGCACCGGCAGCCGTTCCGGCGGCGCCGGGGATTGCCGCTACCAGCGCCTGGACGGTCAGTCCGGCGGCGACGCTCGCCCGCGCGATGTCGTTGAGTCGTGCGGCGAGCGGCGGAAAATCGGTGTAGGGATCGACGCCTAGCTGGTAGGCGAGATGGCGCCGCGCCATATCCACGGCGAGCAGCGAGCTCACGCTGTCGTCACGCTGCGCGTTGCGGCTGCTGAGTGCGGCGCCTGCGCGGTCGAACAGAGTGGCGATGCCCGAGGCCGGGCTGCGCGGGGCTTCGGCGGGATCGTTGATCACGTCGGGCACGACGGGGACCGGCCGCCCCGCCGCCCGCGCGGGGGTGCGGGTGAAGACGTCGGACTCCGACATCCGATTCAGCCGCCGCAGGGCGTCGAGCTCGCGCAGGCGGGTGCGCATCAGCGCGTCCCCCCGCACCTCGTAGCTGCCTGAGCGCGTGCGCAGGCGGAACAGGTGCATGAAGCCGTCGCTGTCGACCTCGGATTCGACGACGTAGTTCGAGCCGGTTGCCTGCGCCCCGAGCACCGCGACCGCGGTGGCGGAGGGCGGCGCCTCGACCGCCATGGCGGCGATCGGCGCGGCGATGAGCGCCGCGGCCGGCAGCAGGCAGCGCCAGCGGCGGGGCGGTCGGCGCGGGCTCGATCTATCCATACCATCCTCCTCTGCCCACATCCCGTCGGCGCATGCGCGCGGGTTGCCTCGAGTACCTATACCTATTCGCACACGCCTGCGAGAGAGCAATCGATCCGTGAAGTCAGAACTTTCACAATGAGGCGGTGAGACAGTGAGGCTGCACGAGGCGCCGCGATCGGGACGCCTTTTCTTCCCTCAATGCCTCATTGTCGAGGCGTCTGCTGCGTCTATCGGGATCCGCTTTGGTACCGACTCGGCGGAGCATCGATGAGATCGGCTCGCGCCTAGACCGGGTTGGAGGGCGCAATCGGCGCCGGGCCGTCGCGCGTGAAGCGCGATTCCTGCGTGTCCGCGATCTCCCGCGTGATGATCGCGACCTTGTGCTGGGCGCCGCCGTCCGGGTCGTTCAGCATGACGTGCTCCACGCTCACCACCTGAAGGGGTGAATCGCGGGCCGGCACCCGAATCAGGTCGCCATGGGCGATCGCGCCGAACGCTGTCTCCGACTCGAAGGAGGCGATGACCGCGGTCGTGCTGCCGGGCTCGTAGATCTGGAGACCAAAGCGCTTGTTCATGCTCGCTCCTTCAGGTGGCCGCTCGACCAGGCACGAGCGGGTCACGCCGTTGCATCGTCGCCTCGCCATCGTACATGACCTTGGGATGCCCCGTGCACCACGTTCGGCGAAGGTTGGCCTGTGCTCTCGGGCCGGGACGGCGGGGATACTGCGCGGCTTGGCGCGCCTGTAGAAGCGGCAATGCGGCGTTTTGGGGGCAGATCCGCGGGCGACCGCAGCTCCCGCACGCGCGAAGCACAGCCCCGTGATGGGATTGCGGGCGCCGATTTACCAGGTATTAAGCGCAAATCCCTAGGGTGACAGCGGGCCCGAAGAACGGGCCGTTTCACCGTGTTCTCCAGCAGCAGGCGCCGATGGCCGAGGCGACAAACCGAATCCGAGAGCTGCGTCCCGAGCAGCAAGCCGAGCGCGCGCCCGTGCGCAGCGTGGGCAACCGCTTCGTGTCCTTCGCCTTCGCGAGCGCCGACCTGCTGTTCGAGGTCGATCCGCGCGGCCAGATGACGTTCGCCATGGGCGCGTCGACCGGTCTGACGGCTTCACCCGACCGCGAGCTCGTCGGCCGGCACTGGTCGAGCATCATCCATGCCGACGACCAGCCCTATATCGCAGCACTGCTCGGATCGCTCGGCATCGGCTCGCGCTGCGGCCCCGTGATGCTCCGGCTGGCGATCGCCGGGCCCGAGGGGGCGCCGCGCTCCGGCGTGTTCAGCGCCTGCCGGCTGCCCGGCGACGACGATCGCATCGCCTGCACCTTGTCGCGCGCCACCGCCTCGGTCGCCGCCAACGCCGCGACCCGCCGCCGCGACCCCGAGTCGCAGCTGCTGGAGAAGGACACGTTCAGCGACGTCGTGGCCGACGTCGCCTCTGCGGCCGCCGGGCTGACGCAGCCCGTGGCGCTGACCCTGCTCGACATCCCCGGCCTCGCCGAGCTGCAGCAGCGCCTGCCGGCGGGCACGATGAGCGAGCTCATCCGCGGCGTCGGCGCCGTGCTGCGTACCGCCTCGATCGACGGCAACGCCGCCGGCCGCGTCGCCGAAACCCGCTTCGGCGTGCTCCACCAGGACGGCGCGGCGGGCCTGCCGGCGCAGATCGTCGACCTCACGCGGCGGCTGGATCCGACCGGCAAGGGCGTGGAGGTCGGCCGCACCGATGTCGACCTCGGCTTCGACCGCCTCGCCCCCGACGAGGCGCTGAAGGCGATCCGCTATGTCGTGAACAGCTTCGCCGAGAGCCCGGCCGGCGCCCCGGTGCCGGCGACCCTGACCAACGCCTTCGAGCACATGGTGCAGGAGACGGTGCAGCGCATGTCGCGCTTCAGCGAGACCGTACGGCTCGATGATTTCGCCGTCGCCTACCAGCCGATCGTCGATCTCGAGTCGCGCGAGATCAAGCATTTCGAGGTGCTGGCGCGGTTCAAGAACGGCGAGAGCCCGTTCGAGACCATCCGCTTCGCCGAGCAGGTCGGCATCATCGAGGACTTCGACCTCGGCGTCTGCATGCGCGCGATCAAGCAGCTCGAGGCCGCCGATTGCGATCCGCGCCTGGCGCTTTCGGTCAACATCTCGGGCAAGTCGATCGAGAACGCCTTGTTCGTGAAGTGCCTGACCGAGCTGCTCGACAAGCATCGCGGCCTGTCGGGCCGCCTGATCCTCGAGATCACCGAGAGCTCGGAGCTGCTGGACCTGGCGCAGGTCGACCGCGTCGTGCAGGCGATCCGCAAGCGCGGCTCCACCGTCTGCCTCGACGATTTCGGCGCCGGCGCGGCGTCGTTCCAGTACCTCCAGGCGCTCACGGTGGACTGCGTCAAGATCGACGGCGCCTATGTGCGGCGCCTGGGACAATCGCCGCGCGACGACGCGATGATGAAGGGCATCGTCCATCTCTGCCGCGATCTCGAGATCGCGACCATCGCCGAGATGATCGAGACCCAGGAGCACGTCGCCCAGCTGCGCTCCATGGGCGTCGAGCTCGGCCAGGGCTACCTGTTCGGCCGCCCCGCGCCGGAGCCGGCCTTGCCCGCGCGCGTCACGCGCATCGGACGCCGCCGCGGCGTCACCGAGAGCTGGGGTTAGCTCCAAGTCCGGCAAGCGACGCCGTTGAGCTATGCGGCGATGTCTCCCACGACGCGCACCCGCACCCGCAGCGAATTCCCCGGCAGGTAGGCGAGCGGCAGGTCCTCGACCTCGACGACCTTGAGCGAGGCGGCGGCGGCGCCGGCGCGGACCGCCTTCTGCTCGGCGAGCGTGCGCGCCGCCTCGAGCGCTGCGTCGCGCGTCAGGCCGGAGAAGATCTGGTCGACCTCGCCGCTGACCTGCGCGATCGCGGCGCCGACCGCGTTGGCGACCGCGCGATGCGGCACCTGCACGACCTCTGACACGCCCTCCATCCGCTCGGGCACCAGGAACGCGCCGCCGCCGACCGCGATCAGCTTGACCGGCGCCGCGTCGGTCTTCATGCGGTCGACCGCCTCGGCCAGCATGGCGTGGGCGCGGGCGATCGTCGCGTCGACCAGCGCCCGGTCGAGCCCGCGGACCAGCGCAGGGTCGCCGAGATCGATCAATCCCGCGGCGACCGCGATGTCCGTGGTCGTGAGCGTGGAGCCGCCGAACACCAGGCCGTCGCGGGTCAGGCGGAAGCCGACGCTGCGCGGGCCCACCGTCAGCGGCGCCTGCGTCACCACCGTGCCGCCGCCGAGGCCCAGCGAGAGCAGGTCCGGCATACGGAAGAGGGTGCGCACGCCGCCGATCTCGACGACGTTGTTGGCCTCGCGCGGGAAGCCGTGCACCAGGCAGCCGACGTCGCTGGTGGTGCCGCCGACATCGACCACCATGGCGTCGCCGAGCCGCGAGAGGAAGGCGGCGCCGCGCATCGAGTTGGTCGGCCCCGAGGCGAAGCTGTAGACCGGGTTGTCGGCCGCGACCTCGGCCAGCATGACCGTGCCGTCGTTCTGCGTCAGGTAGAAGGGCGCCGCGATGCCGGCGCGCAGCAGGGCCTCCTTGAACGCCGCCGTGGTGCGGCGGCCGAGATCGATCAGGCAGGCGTTGAGGCCGGTCACGTTCTCGCGCTCGAGCAGGCCGATGCGGCCGAGCGTGTGCGACAGGGTGACCGCGACGCCGGGAATGGTCTCGCGCAGGATCTCGGCGGCGCGCAGCTCGCACTCGGCGGTGAGCGGCGAGAACACCGCGGTCACGGCGACCGAATCGAGGCCGGCGTCGCGGATCCTGGAGGCGACCTCGCGCATGCCGCGTTCGTCGAAGGGGACGATCGGCCGCCCGTCGTATTCGTGGCCGCCCTCGACCATGTACCAGGCCTTGCGCACCACGCCGCACAGGTCTTCCGGCCAGTCGATGAACGGTTCCAGCGAGGCGCCCGACGGCAGCCCCACGCGCACGGCGGCGATCGGCTTCAGCTCGCGCCGCTGCACCACGGCGTTGGTGAAATGCGTCGTGCCGAGCATCACCGCGTCGAGCGCCCCGGCGCCGGCCGGCCCGCCGCCGGAGGTGCGCGCGAGCAGCGCGTCGAGCGCCGCGGTGACGCCGGACGTGACGTCCTCGGTGGTCGCGGTCTTGACCGCTTCGACCACGCGGTCGTCCTCGATCAGCACCGCATCCGTGTTGGTGCCGCCGACATCGATGCCGATGCGCTTCATGCCCGCTCTCCCGCTGGTGCAGCCCTCGAGCCTGGGCCGGCGAACACCGAGCGGAACTCGATGTCGTAGCCGAAGGCGCGCGGTCCGACATGCTCGAGCCCCTTGGGGCTGAGCAGGATCGGCGGGGCGGGGAGCGCGATGACGGTCACGCGCTGGCCGTAGCGCAGGGTCTCGGTGCCGATCGCCTCGCCCGACACCGTGTCGAGCACGCAGATCAGGTCGGGCGTCATCACGCTCGGGGTGCCGGCGATCGTGCCGACGGTGAACTCGTTCTGGAAGTCGAGCTGCATCAGGCTGCCGCGGAAATCGTCGAGCCCGTCGATCCTGGCGATGCCGCGCAGGAAGCCCTCGGTGGTGCGCCGCGCGATGTCCACGATCTTGCCGCGGAAGATCAGCCGGCCGCCCTCGCGCTCGAGGATCGCCTGGATGGGGTCGGCATGCGCCTTGCGCGCCGCCATCACCGCCCGGCCGAGCCCGATCGCCTTGGTGGTGGTATAAAGGATGCCGAACTCCTTGACCTCCTTGCCGGTGCGCGGCGCCTTGCAGGTCGCGGCGATCGAGCCGACCTCGGTGCAGACCTTGCGCGAGATCCGCTCCATCCATTTCCAGCTCGCGGCGCGCGCGACGATCACCTCGTTGTCGCGGATGTCGACCAGGCTGAGCGGGAACATCGGCAGGTCGGCGATGGCGAAGCTGGTCATCTGCGCCTCGGGGAAGGCGCGGCCCATCGCGTCGGCATCGACCACGGGGAGATCCATCAGTGCCGCCGGCAGCAGCGGCTGCAGCCCGTTGCCGCCGCCGATCTCGACCGACATGATCGCGCGGAAGCGGGCGCCGATATAGTTTTCGAGCACCTGGATCGCGCGGACCTGGGTGCCCGGATCGGTCAACCGTTCCTGGCCGACCAGCGGCGCGCCCATGTTCGAGACCACGACCACGCGATCGTCGTCGGCGAGCTCCATGGGATCCATCAGGCGGCAGCGCCGGCCCTCGCGGTAGAGCTTGCGCACGTTGAGATAGTTCTTGTACGGGCTGCCGCCGCCGCCGGTGCCCAGGATCCATGCCCCGAGCGCCAGCGGCTCGATCTCGCTCTCGTCGATCTCACGCATCCGTCGTGCCTCCGCAAGCAGCCATCCGCCGGCCCACCATAGACATCCGCGCAACGCGGCGGAACCCGTGCGTCCGAGGGTGAGCAGGGTTGAAAAAAATTCCTCGCACGCGGGCGCGCGCTGCCGCAAAATCCAAGCTTCGCCCGACCGATCGCGGAGCCGCGCGCGCACTCCCGGCCGGCACTCCCGGAGCATGAGATGGCCAAGCGCATCGCCTTCGTCACCCTCGGCCAGACGCCGCGCAGCGACCTGGTGCCGGAGATCCTGGCGCGCATCGGGGCGCCGGTCGACGCGGTCGAGTTCGGCGCGCTCGACGGCATGAGCGCCGCCGAGATTGCCGCGACGGCGCCGCGTCCGGGCGAGGCGAGCCTCGCCACGCGCCTCGCGGGCGGCGGCGAGACGGTCGTCTCCAAGCAATGGGCCCACGGCAGGCTGCAGCAGGTCCTCGCGCGCGTGGACGCCGGCGGCTTCGACCTGGTGGTCCTGCTGTGCACCGGTCATTTCCCGGAGCTGCGCAGCCGCACCTTGATGGTCGAGGCGCAGCGCGTGGTGGACGGCTTCGTCGAGGCCTTGGCGGTCGACGGCTGCCGGCTCGGCGTGATGGTGCCGCTGGCGCGCCAGGTCGACGAGTTCCACGTGCGCGGCAACGAAAAGCGCGACGTGCGGCTGACCCATTTCTCGCCCTATGCGGGCGACCGGCTCGAGCACGCCAGCGACGAGCTCGCGGACCGCGACATGATCGTGATGCACTGCATGGGTTACGACGAGGCGATGCGCGCACGCGTCGTCGCCCGCACGGCGGGCGCCGTCGTGCTGGCGCGCCGTGTGGTCGCGGGCGCGATCGCCCAATTGATCTGAAGAACAGGAGGCAAGGATGAGCCAACTCACGCGACCCCAGCTCACGCGCCCAGGGCTTACGCGAAGGGGCCTGCTCGCCGGCACGGCGGCAGCCGGACTGGTCTCGGCAGGCCCGGCGTTTTCCTTCGATCGCGCGGGCGACCGCAAGATCCTGGTCTACTCGGGCGGACAGGCGGTGCCGGTGCTCGATCCGCATGTGCGCTACGACTGGTCGACGCGCACCGTCCAGCAGGCGGTCTACGACGCGCTCGCCAAGTACGTGAACAACCCGCCGCAGATCGTGCCCTGGCTCGCCGAGCGCTGGGAGACCAGCGCCGACGCCAAGACCTGGACCTTCTACCTCGTCGGCAACGCCAGGTTCCACAACGGCGACCCGCTCGACGCCGAGGCGGTGCGCTTCTCCTTCGAGCGGGGCTTGCGCCTCAACAAGGGCGTGGCGTGGATGCTCAACACCTATCTCGATCCCGAGGGTGTCACGGCGGTCGATCCGCGTACCGTGCGCTTCAACCTGAAGCAGGCCTTTCCGGCGTTCATCACGTACATCCCGCTGTGGTTCATCGTGAACCCGCGCCAGGCGATGGCCAACCAGGTCGGCAGCGATCTCGGGGAGGCGTGGCTCACCACCAATGACGCCGGCTCCGGACCGTTCAAGATCCGCCGCTTCGAGCCGCAGACCCTCATCCACATGGATGCGGTCGAGGACTACTGGAAGGGCTGGCCGATGGGCGCCGCCAACCGGCTCGGCGGAATCATCTACCGCATCATCCGCGAGCCTGCTCCCCGGCGCGCGGCCCTGCAGCGCGGCGAGATCGACATCATCACCGAGCAGACGCCCGACGATTACGACCAGCTGCGCCAGACGCGCGGCATGATGGTGCCGAACGAGACCGGCGTCACGACCTTTGCGATCACGATGAACACGACCAAGGGGCCGACCGCCGATATCAACGTGCGCAAGGCGCTGGCCTACGCCTTCGACTACGAGGCGCTGATCCCGTTGCACAACGGTGCGGCGTCGCTGATGACCAGCCCGTTCCCCGACGCGATCCCGGGCCATATCCAGGTGCCGAACATGCCGCGGCGCGACCTCGCCAAGGCCCGCGAGTACCTGTCGCGCACGCAATGGCCGAACGGCAATTTCGAGCTCGAATACGTCCACGTCCAGGGCCTCGAGGATCCGCGGCGCATCGGCCTGGCCCTGCTCAACTCGCTCCAGGCCATCAACGTGCGGGTCAACATCGTGGCGCAGCCGTGGCCGACCATGGTGGCGCGGGGCTCGCGGCCGGACACGGCGCCCGACATGGTCTCGGTCTACGTGACGCCGGTGTCGATGGACCCGGACGTCATCGCGGCCAAGTACCATCCGCGCGCGCACGGCCAGTTCTGGGGCATGCACCACCTGACCGACCCGCAGCTCGCGCAGATGATCGACGCGGCGCGCGGCGAGGCCAATGCCGAGCGGCGGCTGGCGATGTACGCCGATATCCAGCGCCGCGTGGTCGACGATCAGCCGGAGATCTGGGGCATGCTGGCGAACCGCCAGTGGGGCATGCGCGACTACGTCAAGGGCTTCGTCTACTGCCCGCTGCGCCTCACGGGCGAGGTCGACCTCCACCCGCTGTGGGTCGACGCGCGATGACGGGGTGCGCCCTGGCGGGCGCGTGACCGGGCCGCGCGCGACGGCGCGGCCCTGAGGGGCGATGGCGGTCTACGTCCTCCAGCGGGTGATGCTGACCGGGCTGATGTTGTTCGGCCTGGTCTGCATCACCTTCGTCGTGGCGAACGTGGCGCCGTCGGATCCGGCGGCGCTCGCCGCCGGTCCCGACGCGACGCGCGACATGATCGAGACCATCCGCCGCGAGTACGGACTCGACCAGCCGCTGTGGCAGCAGTTCCTGCGCTATGTCGGAGAGCTTGCCGCGGGCAATTTCGGCCGTTCGATCGTGTCGACCCAGCCGGTCGGCCGCGAGCTCGCGCAGTACTTCCCCGCGACCTTCGAGCTCGTCGTCCTGGCGATGGGGCTGGGTGTGCTGCTCGGCGTGCCGCTCGGCATGCTCGCGGCGGTCTACAAGAACCGCCCGATCGACCACTTGGTGCGCGTCTTCGCTGTATCGGGGGTGGCGCTGCCCGCCTTCTGGTTCGGCCTGGTGCTGCAGCTCGTATTCGCCGCCCAGCTCGACCTGCTGCCGACCTCGGGCCGGCTCGACATCGCCAGCCCGCCGCCGCCGCCGCTGACGCGCATGTACCTGATCGACAGCCTGATCGCGGGCGACTGGGCGACCTTCCGCGACGCGTTCGCGCACGCGGTCCTGCCGGCGCTGGTGCTGTCGCTGCCGTGCCTCGCCTCGATCGTGCGGGTCAACCGCTCGGAGATGGTCGAGGTGCTGGCCTCGGACTACATCACCGCGGCGCGCGCCCACGGCGTCGGCCCGCTGCGCGTCGTTGCGGTCTACGCGCTGCGCAACGCCATGTTGCCGACCCTGGCGATGATCGGGCTGCGCTATGGCTGGATGCTCGGCTCGAGCGTGCTGGTCGAGACGGTGTTCGACTGGCCCGGCATCGGTCTCTACGCGGTCAACTCGGCGATCGCCGGCGACTTCCGGCCGGTCATGGGGGTCACCCTGGTGATCGGCCTCAACTTCATGGTCGCCAACCTGATCGTCGATCTGCTCTACGGCTGGCTCGATCCGCGGCTGAGGGCGGCGCAATGACCGCAATGGAGCGCGCGCGGCCCGGCTTCCTCTGGCGCTTCCGCGAGGAGCATGCCTCGACCTTCCGCCAGCTCCGCTTTTACGCCTGGACCTTCGCGCGCAGCCCGTCGTCGATGATCGGTCTCGTGCTGGTCGTCGCCTTCATGGTGCTGGCGGTGCTGGGACCCGCGATCGTGCCCTATCCGCAGGACGCGCTGGGGGCGATGAACCTCGCCAACCGGCTCAAGCCGCCGTCCGTCGCGCACTGGTTCGGCACCGACGAGATGGGCAACGACCTGTTCACCCGGGTCGTGGTCGCGACCCGCACCAGCCTCTATGTCGGCCTGGTGATCGTCGGCGTCGCGACCGCCATCGGCGTGCCGCTCGGGATCACGGCGGGGTATTTCGGCGGCCGCACGCGCATGGTGATCATGCGCGTGACCGACGTCTTCCTGTCGGTGCCGAGCCTCGTGCTCGCGCTGGCGATCGTCGCGGCGCTGGGGCCGGGCATCCTCAACGGCATCGTCGCGCTGTCGCTGGTGTGGTGGCCGGGCTACGTGCGCCTGGTCGAAGCCAAGGCGCTCTCGGTGCGCGAGGAGCCCTATGTCGAGGCCGCGCGCTCGCTCGGCGCCTCGCATGCGCGGGTGCTGGCGCTGCACATCCTGCCCAACTGCCTGTCGCCGATCATCATCAAGGCGAGCATGGACATGGGGCTCGCGATCCTCGCGGCCGCCAGCCTCGGCTTCATCGGGCTCGGCGCGCGGCCGCCGGCCCCGGAATGGGGCGCGATGATCTCGATCGCACGCACCTACATGCCGACCTGGTGGTGGTACGCGTTCTTTCCCGGGCTGTTCATCTACCTGACCGTGCTCGGCTTCAACCTGTTCGGCGACGGCCTGCGCGACATCCTCGATCCCAAGAGCAACCAGGGTTGAGGGGCGGGGGCGCGATGGCGGCGCTGCTGGCGATCCGCGACTATCGCCTGGTCTTCGAGGGATTCGAGGGCACCGCGCACGTGCTCGACGGCATCGACCTCGTGCTCGAGCCTGGGGAGACCGTCGGCGTGGTCGGCGAGACCGGCTGCGGCAAGTCGGTGCTGGCGAAGAGCATCCTCAAGCTGCTGCCGAGCCCGCCGGCGCGAGTGCGCTCGGGCTCGATCCGCTTCAAGGACACCGAGATCCTGGGAGCCAGCGCGCAGGCGATGCGCGCGCTGCGCGGCCAGGAGGTCGCGATGATCTTCCAGGACCCGGCGACGTTCCTCAATCCGGTGATCAGCATCGGGCGCCAGCTGACCGACGTGATCGCCGCGCACGAGCGCGCCAAGAAGCGGGCCGGCCGCATGACCCGCGCCGCGATGCGGGCGCGCGCGATCGAGCTGCTGGTGCAGGTGCGGCTGCCGGATGCCGAGATCCTGATGGACCGCTACCCGCACCAGCTCTCGGGCGGCATGCGCCAGCGGGTGCTGATCGCGATGGCGCTGTCGGGCCGGCCGCAGCTGCTGATCGCCGACGAGCCGACCACCGCGCTCGACGTCACGATCCAGGCGCAGGTCCTGTCGCTGATCGCCGACCTGGTGCGCGACCTCAAGCTCGCGGTGATGATGATCTCGCACGACCTCGGGGTGGTCGCGGCGATCTGCCGGCGCGTCGTGGTGATGTACGCCGGGACGATCGTCGAGGACGCGCCGCTCGCGCGCATCTTCGCGCGCCCGCTCCACCCCTATACCCGCGGGCTGCTCGCGGCAATCCCCGAGGTCGACGGTCCCACGGTCGACGGCGCGCCGCGACGGCTCCAGGGCATCGCCGGCGGCATTCCCAACCTGCTCGATCCGCCGTCCGGCTGCCGTTTCCATCCGCGCTGCGCGATGGCGATCGACCGGTGCCGCGGCGAGAAGCCGCTGCTGCGCGATTTCGGCCAAGGCCAGCGCGTCGCGTGCCACCGCGCTGAGGAGCTGCAGTGACCGCGCCGCGCGCGGCCGCGATGCCGGGGACGCGCCCGTGCGAGGCACCCCTGCTCGAGGCCCGGGGTCTCGCCAACCACTTCACGGTGAAGCGCGGCTGGCTGCGCCGGGGCTCGACGGTGCGCGCGGTCGACGGCGTCGATCTCGCGATCGCGCGGGGCGAGGCGCTGGGGCTGGTGGGCGAATCGGGCTCGGGCAAGTCGACGGTCGCGCGGCTGCTGCTGCGCCTGGTCGAGCCCAGCGCCGGCACAATTCGGCTCGACGGCGAAGACGTGCTGGCGCTCGATGCCGCGGCGCTGCGCAAGGCGCGGCGCGGCATGCAGATGATCTTCCAGAACCCGCATGGCGCGCTCAACCCGCGCCGCACCGTGTTCGCCAGCATCGCCGAGCCACTGGTGATCCAGGACGCCATGAAGGGCCGGGCGCTTGCGGTCAAGGTCGCCGGCCTGATGGAGGTGGTCAGCCTGCCGCGGGCCTTCATGTGGCGCTTCCCGCACGAGCTGTCGGGCGGGCAGAAGCAGCGCGTGTGCATCGCGCGCGCGCTGGCGCTCAACCCGAAGCTGGTGGTGCTCGACGAGCCGACCTCGGCGCTCGACGTCTCGGTGCAGGCGCAGATCCTGGAGTTCCTGCGCGAGCTCAAGGCACGGCTCAACCTCACCTACCTCTTCATCTCGCACAACCTCGCGGTCGTGCGTTATCTCTGCGACCGGGTCGCGGTCATGTATCTCGGTCGCATCGTCGAGGAGGGGCCCATCGCGGACATCTTCGGCGCGCCGCGCCATCCCTATACGCAGGCACTGCTCGCCGCGGTACCCCAGGCGCGCGCCGACCGCGCCCCCCCGCAGGCCATCAGCGGGGACGTCCCGAGCGCGGCATTGCTGCCCGCCGGCTGCCGCTTCGCGCCGCGCTGCCCCTCGCGGATCGCCGGTCGCTGCGATCGCGAGGATCCCGTTCTGCTGCGCGACGGCACGCGCGCCGTGGCCTGCCATCTCTGGGCTGGCAGCTGACCCGGGTCGTTGCGACGCAACTTCATCGCGGGCGAGATGTCCCAGCAAGCCTGTCGGCGTGTTCGCCCGCTTCCTGCTGCTGGCGGTTGCGCTTGCCTGCCTCCGGCCGCGCCTGCAGGGCCGTCCGTTCGGCGCAAACGAGCGATCAGCGTCCCATTGGGGCTCGCGTCACGCAGTACCGCGTCATTTAATTGTAATTCCGCCGGCGGCGTTGCGTCCCGCCCCCGATAGCCGGAGTTTTCCGCCGGGTGGCCTACTACCGGTAGCCCAGAGGAATAAAAGGAATAGTTGCATTGATCTCGGCTTGTCACACCGTAGTCACGAACTGAACTGGCTGCTCGCTACGTTACTACCAAGCACCATGAGTTGAGCGTCACTCCGCGTCGAGCGTCACTCCCGTTCCGGGGAGATTAATGCACAAGCGCTCCCTTGCCGTCGTCGACGATGAGCCGGACTTCCGCCGCTTCGTCGCGAATGTCGCGCACTCGTGCGGGTTCGACACCTACACCACCGCGAGCACGGCGGACTTCGAGGACTACGTCGCGACGTGCCGTCCCGACGTCGCGATGCTCGACCTGACCATGCAGGAAGCCGACGGCATCGAGGTGATGTGCCGCCTGGCCTCCCGGCCGGTGACGATGCCGTTCATCATCGTGAGCCGGATCGACAACCGCATGCTCCAGACCGCGCGGCGGCTGGGCGAGGCGCGCGGCCTGCGGATCGCCGGCGCGGTGCGCAAGCCGCTGCGGGACGACGACCTGCGCGATCTGCTCGCGCGGGTGGACGACGACGACGGCACGCTGACCGCCGCGGCGCTGGCGGCCGCGCTCGCAGGCGACGAGCTGGTGCTGCACTACGAGCCGTGCCTGGACCTGCGTACCCGTCGGTTCGTCGGCGTCGAGGCGCTGGCACGCTGGCAGCATGCCCATCGCGGCCTGATCGCCCCCGCCGCGTTCATCCCGCTCGCCGAGGACAGCGGGCTGATCGACGACCTGACCGAGGTCGTGTTCGCCAAGGCCATCGCCCAGCTCGCGCGCTGGCGCGGGGACGGGCTCGACCTGCGCTGCTCGGTCAATTTCTCGGCCTGCACCATCGGCAACCTGCCGCTGATCGAGCGCGTGTGCGGGCTCTGCAGCACCCACGGCGTCGAGCCGGCCTCCTTCGTCGTCGAGCTGACCGAGACCGCGGCGGCGCATGACGCGGACAAGCTGCGCTCGACGCTGATGCAGCTGCGCGCCTGCGGCTTTGCCATCGCGATCGACGATTTCGGGACCGGCTTCTCGTCGCTCGCGCGGCTGCACCAGCTGCCGTTCACGGAGATCAAGCTCGACCGTTCCTTCGTCGCGGCGATGCCGTACTCGCGCGAGAGCCGGGTGATCGTCAAGTCGACCATCGACATGGCGCACGACCTCGGCCTGCGGGTCGTCGCCGAGGGGGTCGAGAGCGCGCAGCTGCTCGAGACCCTCGCGCTCCAGGGCTGCGACCTCGGGCAGGGCTACGGCATCGGCCGCCCGCGCCCCGCGGCCGAGGTGCCGGATCTGATCGCCGCCAACGCGCTGCCGGGCGCGGCGCTCGGCTGAGGGCCGCAGCGCGCGGGCGTTGACCGCGGGCGCGGCCTGGCCTATAAGCCGCGCCGCCTCCAACCAGCGGCAGACGACGATGAAACCCCGCCTTCAGAGCCGGAGACCGCGATGCAGCCGCCGATCAGGCAGCGGCGCGGCGGCGTTCGGTGCGCGGGAGATGCGGGCGTAGCGTCGCCGCCAGACGGCGCTCGTCGAACCCCTCCCGGGCACACCGCGGAGGGGTTTTCGTTTTGTGGAGTGGCGTGCGATGAGCGACTACGAGGTGATCGAGGCGGGCGGCGTCCCGATCAAGGCCTGGACGCGGGGCGTTCCGGTCGAGGCCGCCGCGCGCCAGCAGCTCGGCAATATCAGCCGCCTGCCGTTCGTGTTCCGGCACGTCGCGGCGATGCCCGACGTCCATCTCGGCAAGGGTGCCACCGTCGGCAGCGTGATCCCGACCCGGGGCGCGATCGTCCCGGCTGCGGTCGGCGTCGATATCGGCTGCGGCATGGCGGCGCTGCGCACCAATATCGCCGCCGCGGCGCTGCCCGATACGCTGGCGCCGCTGCGCAGCGCGATCGAGGCGGCGGTGCCGCATGGCGGCCCGGGCGCCAAGGGCTCATGGCTCGAGCGCGGCTATCGCCGGCCGGCCTCGATCGCCAAGGCGTTCGGCGAGCGCTGGCCCTCGGGCAAGAGCCTGGCGGACCGGCTCGACCTGATGGTCGACAAGCACGGCGCGCTCGCCAAGCCGGCGAAGCTGGCGCGCGACCAGCTCGGGACGCTGGGCGGCGGCAACCACTTCGTCGAGATCTGCCTCGACGAGGCGGACCGCGTGTGGGTGATGCTGCATTCCGGCTCGCGCGGCATCGGCAACAAGATCGGCACCGTGTTCATCGAGCGCGCGAAGGAGCATCTCGCGACGCTCGATGTGCGCCTGGCCGATCGCGACCTTGCGTGGCTGGAGGAGGGCACCGGCGCGTTCGACGACTACGTCGCCGCGGTCGGCTGGGCGCAGGACTACGCGCGCGCCAACCGCGCGCTGATGATGGAGAGCGTCGTCGGCGTGCTGCGCGCCATGTTCCCGCAGCTCGAGGCCGGCGAGGTGGCGGTCAACTGCCACCACAACTACGTCGCGCGCGAGGAGCATTTCGGCGAGCGCGTGTGGGTCACGCGCAAGGGCGCGGTGCGCGCGGGTGCCGGCGAGCTCGGCATCATCCCGGGCTCGATGGGGGCGCGCTCCTTCATCGTGCGCGGCAAGGGCAACCCGGAATCGTTCGAGACCTGCTCGCACGGCGCCGGCCGGACGATGTCGCGCGCCGAGGCCAAGCGCCGCTTCACCCTCGAGGACCACGCTCGCGCCACCGCGCATGTCGAATGCCGCAAGGACGCCGGCGTGCTCGACGAGACGCCGGCCGCCTACAAGGACATCGACGCGGTGATGGCGGCGCAGGCCGCGCTGGTGGAGATCGTCCACACGCTCCGGCAGGTGGTGTGCGTGAAGGGGTGAGTGCCGGCGGTGTGCAATTCTTCGGGCGGGGCTTGCCGGGCCCGCCTGAGACGCGCGCGCGCTCTGGCCGAAGTAGGGGCGACGCATGCGTCGCCCTCTCGGCGCGATCTCGCGGGGACGGGCGACCCATCGGTCGCCCTACGCGGTCGGCCTGCGCAAGAAACGCGGGCGCAGATCGCGCCCTGTCCCGCTACACCAGCACCTTGTGCTGGTGGACCGGGATCTGGGCGCGGACCTTGCCGACCAGGGCGGGGTCGATGCGCGACGAGACCACGCCGACGCCGTCCGAGGCCTTGGCGACCACGTGGCCCCAGGGGTCGATGACCAGCGAATGGCCGTAGGTGAAGCGCTTTTCGTTTCCGGCGTTATGGGCACCGGTCTGCGCCGCGGCGCAGACATAGGCCTCGGTCTCGATCGCGCGCGCGCGCAGCAGCACCTCCCAATGGTCCTTGCCGGTCATCAGGGTGAAGGCGGCGGGCAGCGCGATCAGCTGCGCGCCCTGCTTGGCGAGCTGTTGGAACAGCTCGGGGAAGCGCAGGTCGTAGCAGATCGAGCAGCCGACGGTGATGCCCTCGCAGTCGTAGGTCACGACCTCGCGGCCGGGCTTGACCGAGGCGGACTCCTTGTATTCGGCGCCGTCGGGCGTGGTGACGTCGAACAGGTGGATCTTGCGGTAGCGCGCGATCTCCTTGCCGGCGCGGTCGAACACCACGGTGGTGTTGTGGATCTTGTTCTCGCCCTCGACGCGCTCCATCAGGCTGCCGGCGTGCACGAAGATCTTGTGCGTGCGCGCGAGTTCCTGGCACATCGTGTAGGCCGGGCCGCCGGGCACGGTCTCGGCGTTGCGCAGCTTGTCGGCGGTGGTGCCGCCGGCCCAGTCGAAATGCTCGGGCAGCAGCACCCAGTCGCAATGCTCCTGGGCGACCGCCTTCTCGATCAGCGCCTTGGCGGCGGCGATGTTCGCCGCCTTGTCGCCGATCGAGTTCATCTGGATGAGCGAGACCTTCATTCTGGTGTCCTCCTAGTTCTTCGCCTTGGCGAGCGCCTCGAGCACCATCCGGGTCGCGCCCGAGAGGTCGCCGAGCTTCTCGCCGGCCTTGACGCGGTCCTGGCTCTTGAGGCCGCGCTCCTGGCGCGCGATCGCCTCGTCGGCGACGGCGTCCGCCTCGGCGGGGTCGAGCACCAGCACGCCACTCTCGTCGGCGAGGATGACGTCGCCCGGCCTGACCGGGACGTTGCCGCAGGACACCGGCAGGTTGAGCGTGCCGCCGAGATTGTAGAGCCGCGTGGTGATCGGCGACATGCCGCGGCACCACATCGGGAAGTCGCTGTCCTTGATCTCGGTGAGATCGGTGCACGGGCCGTCGACGATGCCGGCGACCGCGCCCGCGGCCTTGGCCGCGACCGTGACGCCGCCGCCCCAGCAGGCGTGCTTGTCGTCGCCGAGCCGGTCGACCACCAGCACGTCGCCCGGTCGCAGCAGGCCGAGCGCGTGGTGCAGCAGGGTCGAATCCTGGCCGGGAATCGCGACCGTGACCGCGGTGCCGGCGATGCGCTTGTCGCGCAGCAGCGGCTGGATCCCGCGGTCCATGAAGCCCCAGTGGCGGAAATGGCCGACCGTCGCGGTCTCGACCTGCAGCAGCTTCTTGACGAGCGCCGGCGGCAGCTGCGCCGGCATGTCCTTGATCTTGTATTGGGTCATCGGGGCACTCTCGCGGCCGGGTGCGGGTTCGTCAATCGCCGGCAGCGATTGTCCGGCATGCAGGCGGCGCGCTTGGCGCGCACGCCGAGCCGCGGTCCGCCTCACCGCCCCACCGCGCGGAGCACCCCGACCATGCGCTCGACCAGCATCACGATCGCGATCGAGCCGGTGATCAGCAGCATCGACAGCGCTGCGATCGCCGGATCGGTGCGGCGCTCGACATAGTGGTAGATCGCGACCGGCAAGGTCTGCAGTCGCGGGCCGGAGATGAACAGCGAGATCACCGTCTCGTCGAACGACAGCAGGAAGGCGAGCGCCGCCGCGGCGATGATGCCCGGGATGGCGAGCGGCAGCGTGACGCGGCGGAAGACCTGGGCCGGCGAGGCGCCCAGCGTGGCGGCGGCTTCCTCGACGTCGCGCGGCAGGTTGGCGAACGAGGTTGTCATGATGCGGATGACGAAGGGCAGGGTGACCGTGAGATGCGCCAGCACCAGGCCGGGCAGGGTCGCGACCAGGCCATAGGGCGAGAAGGCGAGCAGCAGCGCCAGTGCCAGCACGAGCGTCGGCAGCAGCAGCGGCATGGTGAAGAAGCCGAACAGCGCGTCGCGGCCGGGGAAGCTGTGGCGCGCGAGCAGCAGCGCCGCCGGCAGGCCGCAGGCGAGCGCCAGCAGCATCACCACCGCGGCGAGGATCAGGCTGTAGCGGAAGGATTCGAACAGGGTCGGATTGGCGAGCAGCGCGCCGTACCAGCGCAGGCTCCAGCCGCTCGGCGGAAACACGATGAAACTGTCGCTGCTGAACGACACCACCAGCACGATCAGGATCGGTGCGAGGATGAAGCAGTAGACCAGCGCCACGATCGCGCGCAGCAGCGGGCCGGTGCGCCTCATCGCTCGATCCGTCGGGTGAGCGCCCCGTAGGCCCCGAGGAAGAGCAGCAGCAGCACCAGCACGTAGACCGAGAGCGCCGCGGCGGCCGGCCAGTTCACCGTCTCGACCGCCTCCTCGAACACCTGGGTGGCGAGCACGAAGACGCGCCCGCCGCCGAGCAGCTTGGGTGTCACGAAGGCGCTCATCGCCAGGATGAAGCAGATCAGCCAACCGAGCACGATCGCCGGCGCGCTGAGCGGCAGCGTGACGCGCACGAAGGTGCGCCACGGCCGCGCGCCGAGGCTCATCGCCGCATCTTCGAGGTTGCGGTCGAGCCGGCCGAAACCCGCGAGCAGCGCCAGCACCATGTAGGGCAGCAGACTCTCGGTCAGGCCGATGGTGACGCCGGTCCAGTTGTAGATCAGCCGCAGCGGCTGCGACGTGACGCCGAGCCACATCAGCAGGCCGTTGACCAGCCCGCGTTCCCCCAGCACCGCGATCCAGCCGAACACCCGCACCACGCTGCTCACCAGCAGCGGCCCGACCGCGACGATCGCGAGCATGCCGCGCCAGCGCGATTCGGTGCGGAACAGGAACAGCGACACCGGGTAGGCGAGCAGCAAGGCCAGGGTCGTCGCGGTGACCGAGAGCTGGATCGAGTTCAGGGTGAGCTCGAGGGTGAAGTCGTCCGACGCCAGCTCGCCATAGGTCGCGAGCGTCCAGTCGGGCCGCATCGCGCCGCCGGGCAGCGTCCGGTTGAACGACATCCGCGCGAGGCCGAGCATCGGCAGCAGATAGGTGGCGAGCAGGAGTGCCGCCGCCGGCAGCGCCAGCCACAGCGGCGGCAGACGGCGCAGGCTCACGCACCCTCCGGCGCGAACACCAGCGTATCGGCCGCACGCCACGCCACCGTGACCGGCTGGCCGGCGGCGAGCGTATGCCAGTCGGGACCGGCGGTGCTGCGCTCGGCGGTCATCGTTCCGGCCGGGGTCTCGACCGCGATGTGGATCACGTCGCCGATATAGACGATGTGCGCGACCTTGCCCGGCAGCCGGTTCTCGCCGGCGGTCTCGGGCGCGGCAACAGGGGCTCCGGCATCGCGCAGAATGGTCGTGCGATGCGGCCGCACCATGATGTCGACCGCGCCGGTGCGCGCCGGCGGGCGCGCCACCGCCAGCCTGGTGTTGCCGACGATCACGCTGCCGCCGTCGGCGCGGCCCCGCAGGATGTTGATGCGCCCGACGAAGTTGGCGACGAAGCGATCGGCCGGGCGCTCGTAGACGTCTTCCGGCGAGCCCACCTGGGCGATGCGGCCGCGGTCCATCAGCGCGACCCGGTCGCACATCGAGAGCGCCTCGACCTGGTCGTGCGTCACGAAGATCGTGGTGATGGCGAGCCGGCGCTGGATCTCGCGGATCTCGATGCGCATCTGCTCGCGCAGCTTGGCATCGAGGTTGGAGAGCGATTCGTCGAGCAGCAGGACGTCCGGGCGAATCACCAGCGCCCGTGCCAGCGCCACGCGCTGCTGCTGGCCGCCCGAGAGCTCGCGCGGCCGGCGGCGTTCGTAGCCCTCGAGCCGTACCAGGGACAAAGCCTCGGCCACGCGCGCCTGGCGCTCGGCCCCGGGCAGGTTGCGCATCTCGAGCCCGAAGCCGATGTTGTCCGCGACGTTCATGTGCGGGAACAGGGCGTAGTTCTGGAACACCAGCCCCATGTTGCGGCGATAGGGCGGCAGGCTGGTGATCTCGGCGTCGCCGACATGGACGCGGCCGGCGGTCGGCTCGACCAGGCCGGCGAGGATGCGCAAGGTCGTGGTCTTGCCGCAGCCCGAGGGCCCGAGCAAGGCGAGGAACTCGCCGCGCTCGACGCCGAGCGTCAGGTCGTCGACCGCGGGCGGACCGGACCCGTAGACCTTGCGCAGGCCCTCGAGACGGACGTGGGCCATCAGGCGGGCGCCATCAGGCGCGGGCCATCGGCGGCAGTCAGCGGCCTGCCGCCGTGACGACCTCGCGCCGCCAGCGGTTGTTCCACTGGTCGCGCACCGTCGCCATCCACGCCCAGTCGAGCGGGATCATGCGCGAACGGAATTCCGGCGACGCCGCGGTGCGCGCCAGGGCTTCCGGCGCGATCTGCGCGCGCGCGTTGGTCGGCGCGTAGAACATGCGCTCGGTGAAGGCCTTCTGCGCCTCCTGGCCCAGCGCATAGTTGACGAAGGCGAGCGCCGCGGCGCGGTTGCGCGTGCCGGCCGTCACGTTGATCGTGTTGATCTGGAACACGCTGCCCTCGGACGGCAGCAGCACGCCGAGGCGCCCGTTGCTCTGGGTGTGGAACAGCTGCGCGCGCGCGTTCCAGCCGGTGGCGACGCTCAGCACGCCGTTGAGGATCAGGACATAGCCTTCGGGATTGGGGTCGAAGGTCTGCACCGAGGGGGCGAGCTCGCGCAGCCGCGCGATCGCGGGATCGATGGTCTGGCGGTAGTCCACCCCCTCCATCTTCGCGACCATGACGGTGAGCGCCAGGCCCTGGATGTTGGGGGGTGCCGAGAGCCCGATCTGGCCGCGCAGCGCCGGGTTCCACAGGAAGCGCAGCGAGGTCGGCGCCGGGGTGACGCGCTGCGTGTCGTAGACGACGACGAGGTGGTCGTAGGTGACCGCCGGGCCGAACTCGCCGCCGACCGCGCGCGCTTCGGGGTGGAGCTCCTCGAGGGCGGGCACCTCGGCCGGGGTGATGCGCTCGAACAGGCCTTCGCTGTTGCCGAGCATCGAGATCGAGGCATCCATGATCACGACGTCGGTCTGCGGATCGCCGCGCTGGCCGCGCACCGTGCCGAGCATCTGTGCCGACGAGCCGCCCGGGAAGTAGGTGACGCGCACGTTGGGGAAGCGGCGCTGGAACGGCTCGATCACCGTGGCGGTGTAGTTGTCCTGGAACACGCCGGCATAGCTGACGAGGGTGATCGTGCCGCTGATCGCCGTGTTCGGCGCCGGGGCGCCGGCGGCGGGCGTTGGGGTCGGTGCCTGGGCCGGCGCCTGGGCCTGCGCGGCGGGCGCCGCCGAAAACGCAAAAACCGCCGCGAGGGCGGCGGGCAGCCATCTGGCGTTCATACCCTTGTCTCCTGCTGGCGAGGGGTGGCGCTAGGATTGTTGCCGCACCCTTCCCGGCGTGTCCAGCCGCCGGTGCGGTTCCACGGTGCGATACGCGTATGTAGGTTTCCTACAGCGAGGCGCGTTTTGGCGTGCACTGCGCAATCGTCGCTGCAGGATTGCCGCGTTTGCAGATTGAACGGCGCCTTCGTGTATGTAAGTTTCCGTCAGCGATGATCTCTGTCATTCGCCAGATGCAGGCCGGGCTGTCGCCCGCCTATGCGCGGGTCGCGGCCGTGGTGCTGGCGCGGCCGGAAACCGCGGTGCGCAGCTCGATCACCGCAATCGCGCAGGAGGCGGGGGTGAGCGAGCCGACCGTGCTGCGCTTCTGCCGCCAGCTCGGCTGCGCCGGCTTCCCCGAGTTCAAGCTGTCGGTCATGCGCGAGCTCGCGGCACCGCCGCCCGCGCAGCCGCAGCAAGAGGTGAGCGGCGAGGACGACATCCAGGGCGTCGCCGACAAGGTGTTCCAGGCGACGATCGAGACCCTGGCGCGGGTGCGCCGCGCGCTGCCGGCGGCGGCGCTGCAGCGCGCCGCGACCGCGATCGCGCGCGCGCGCTGGGTGCACGTGTTCGGTTTCGGCGCCTCGGCGACGGTCGCGGCCGACGCGCAGCACAAGCTCTTCCGCCTCGGCGCGCTGTCGGTCGCGCACGGCGACGCGCACATGCAGGCGATGGCGGCCGCGACCCTGGGGGCCGAGGACGTGGTGCTGGCGATCTCCAACACCGGCCGCACCCGCGAGCTGCTCGAGACCGTGGCGGTCGCCGCCGAAGGCGGAGCCACGATCGTCGCGATCACCCGCACCGGCTCGCCCCTGGCCGCCGTTGCGGCGGTGCTGCTGCCGGTCGACGTCGAGGAGCGCGCCGAGATCTACACGCCGATGACCGCGCGCATCGCGCAGCTCGCGGTAATCGACACGCTCGCGGTGGGGGTGGCGCTGCTCTCGCCGCCCACCACCGTCGCCGCACGGCTCAACCGCATCCAGCGCGCGATCGACCGCCGGCGGCTCGATGCCGACGGCGCATCCCCCTCCCGCAGCACAGGCGAGACATGACCACAGCCGCAGCAGCCCCCGCCGCGACCACGACCGCAACCCCGGCCGATGTCCGGCTGCCGTCGTTCGACTGGATCCGCGGCCGCATCGCCGCGATTCCGCGCGTGCGCATCGCGATCACGCCGACGCCGCTGATCGAGGCGCCCAACCTCGCGAAACACCTCGCTGGCGCTCGCGGCGGCCCGCGCATCTTCGTCAAGCGCGACGACCTGACAGGCGTCGCGTTCGGCGGCAACAAGCTGCGCAACCTCGAGTTCCGTCTCGCGCGCACCATGGCGGAGCAGCCCGACACGGTGATCGTCGGCCTCGACCTGCAGTCGAACTCGGCGCGCCAGACCGTCGGAGCCTGCAACAAGCTCGGCCTGCGCACCATCCTGGTGCTCGAAGGCGAGAAGCCCGCGGAGGTCCAGGGCAACCTGCTGGTCGACTACCTGCTCGGCGCCGAGGTGCATTTCGCGCGCGACCGCCACGAGCAGCGCCGGCTGCTCGACGAGCTCGCCGCCAAGGTCCGCGCGGCCGGCGGGCGGCCGCACATCCTCAACGACAACCCGATGTTCGACGTGGCCTCGGCGCTCGCCTATATCGAGACCACGATCGAGGTGCTCGAGCAGCTCGCCGCCGAGGGTCTGGCGCCGAGCTGCTTCTACATGTCGTCGAGCGGCAAGGGCCAGGCCGGCATCGTGCTGGCGCAGCGCCTGTTCAACGCCGGCTTCGCGATGCACGGCGTCACCGCGACCGCGGAATACGACGTGCCCCAGCGCACCGCCGACATCGCCAACCAGACCGCGCGCGCGCTCGGCCTCGACCTCGAGATCACCACCAAGGAGGTGGTCAACTTCGAAGGCTTCGTCGGCGAGCGCTACGGCGTGCCGAGCGAGCCGGGCAACGAGGCAGTGCGGCTGTTCGCGCGCCACGAGGGCATCGTGCTCGACCCGGTCTATACCGGAAAATGCGCGGCCGGCATGATCGCCCATATCCGCGAGGGCCGCTTCGGCAAGGACGACATCGTCGTGTTCGTCCATACCGGCGGCATGCCCGCCATCTTCACGTGGAACAAGCTCTGGCTGGACGAGACCAACTGACCGGCCGACCTCAACAGGGAGAACCCAGCATGCTCAAGCGCCGCCATTTGCTGCAACTCGCCGCCGGGGCCGCCGCCGCTCCGGTGCTCAATCTCCGCTCGGCCGCCGCGCAGAGCGCGCGCGCCATCACCTACGGACAGAGCACGTCGCTCACCGCGCTCGACCCGGGGCAGGGCGGCTTCCTCAACTATCCGGCCGGCTACGAGGCGGCGCTGTGCCTCTACGACCGGCTGATCGATTTCGACGCCGACCTCGCCTTCGTGCCGCAGCTCGCCGAGCGCTGGGAGATCGCGCCCGACCTCAAGGCGATCACCTTCACCCTGCGGCGCGGCGCCAAGTTCCACGACGGCACGCCGATCGACGCCGCCGCGGTCAAGTTCAACATCGAGCGCACGATGGACCGCCAGCGCACGCCGACCAACCGGCCGATCTGGGATCCGATCACCGCGGTCGAGATTCCGGACGACCGCACGGTGATCGCGCGCACCGCGACGCCGTTCTCGCAGCTGCTCAACATCTTCGCGCACGGCTCGGCGGCGATCGTCTCGCCGACCGCGATCCAGCGCAACGGCGAGCGCTCGATCGCGCAGAACCCGGTCGGCTCGGGCCCGTTCATGCTGGAGTCGTTCGACCCCGGCCAGAAGCTCGTGCTCAAGGCGTTCGACGACTACTGGGGCGGCAAGCCGGCGACGCCGCGCCTCACTTTCCAGTTCATCGCCGAGGCGGCGACGCGGGTGAACGCGCTGCGCACCGGCGCGGTCGACGTGATCGACGCGGTACCGGTGCAGCTCATCCAGAGCCTGCGGCGCGAGACGGGCATCGAGGTCATCACCAAGCCGGGCCTGCGGCCGATGGGCTTCGTGATCAACCTGACGCGCCCGCCCTACGACAACGTCCTGGTGCGCCGCGCGCTCAACCTCTCGGTGCCGGTGCAGACCATCGCCGAGCGGGTGTTCTTCGGCTTCGCGCGCGCCTCCGACTCGCCGCTCGCCTTCAACACGCGCGACTACCGCAAGGCGGGTGACCCGGTCTTCGACCCGGCGCGCGCGCGCGCACTGCTGGGCGAGGCGGGCTTCCAGCCGGTCAACAACGTCCTGCAGCGCAACGGCGAGCCGCTGCGCATGACCCTGCAGACCTCGGACGGGCTGTTCCCCGGCGACGTGGCGGTCACCGAGATCGCGGCGCGCGGCTGGCAGCAGATCGGCATCGACGTGACGATCAACAAGATCGACCGCAGCGCCTATTGGGACACGCTGCGCCAGGACCGCGCCAACCTGCGCTTCGACCTGGCGATGTTCGGCTTCAACCCGTCGAACGCCTCCGGCCTCTACCATCTCGAATCGCTGTTCAAGGCGAACGCCGACGACAATGCGCGGCTCGACGTGTGGAATATCGGGCGCTACCGCAACCCGCGCGTCGACGAGCTGCTGCGCACCGCCAACATCACGCCCGAGCCGGCGCGCCAGACCGAGCTGCTCGGCGAGGCGCAGCGCATCATCTGGGAGGACGCGCCCTATGTCTGGCTGCAGGTCAACGAGAACGCCACCGCCCTCAAGCGCGGCGTGACCGGCGTCGAGCTGTGGCCGATCGTGTTCACCAGCGTCCGCAAGGCGCGGGGGTAAGTTCCGCGACGTGAACCGGTCGCTTGCCCCGTATCCTTCGACACGCATTGCGGTGCGGGGCACCGCAGTGCGTGTCGAAGGGTAAGGCCACGAGCAATCGCATGAGCGAAGTCTAGTCCTCGAGCCCATGCCTCTCCTCTCCTTCATCGCGCGGCGCGTGCTGCGCATCGTGCCGATCGCGCTCGGGGTGGTGACGATCATCTTTCTCATCTTCAAGGCCGTGCCCGGGGACCAGGCGACCTTGATGGTGGGCGCGACGGCGACCCAGGCCGAGATCGACGCGATGCGCGTGCGGCTCGGGCTCGACCGGCCGGTGATCGAACAATACGTCACGCACATGGCCGGGCTGCTGCGCGGCGATTTCGGCTGGTCGTCGACCTTCCGCGGCAATCCCTTGCCCTTCATCCTCGACCGCCTGCCGGCGACCCTCGTCCTGATGCTGTCGGCGATCCTGGTCACCGTGCTGCTCGGCGTGCCGGCGGGCGTGGTGGCGGCGGTCAATCACGACCGCTGGCCCGACCACGTGCTCACCGGGATCGTCGTGGCCCTGCTCGCGGTGCCCAATTTCTGGCTCGGGCTGATGCTCGTGGCGCTGCTCGCGGTGCAGTGGGGCGTGCTGCCGAGCCATGGCTTCGCCGGCCCGGCGGCCCTAATCATGCCGACCATGGCGCTCGCGGCCCGGCTCATCGCGCTGGTGGCGCGCATGACGCGCGGCGTCGTGCTCGAGGAGCTGCGCAAGGATTACGTGCGCACGGCGCGCGCCAAGGGCCTCGACGGCTTCACCGTCGTGGTGCGCCACGTCCTGCGCAACGCGATGATCCCGACCGTCACGGTGATCGGCCTGCAGATGGGCTACCTGCTCGGCGGCTCGACGGTGGTCGAGCGCATCTTCGCCTGGCCGGGCATCGGCGATCTGATGCTCAACGCCATCGGCATGCGCGACTACACCCTGGTGCAGGGCATCGTCGTGGTCTACGTCGCCGGCTTCATGCTGATCAACCTGATCGTCGAGGCGCTTTACCTCCTGATCAACCCGAAGCTCCGCCATGCCTGACGCCGTCCTGCCGGAAGCAGCGCCGCACGCGGCGGCCGGGCCGTTCGTCTATCGCGCGCGGCCGCGGCTGCGCCTGTGGGGCGGGGGGCTGATGCTCGCGGTCTATGTCGCGATCGCGCTCCTCGGCGATCACCTGGTGCCCTACGATCCCGACGACCAGGACCTGCTCAACATCCTGGGCCCGCCCGATGCGGCGCACTGGCTCGGCACCGACCAGATCGGCCGCGACCAGCTCTCGCGCCTGCTGATCGGCACGCGCTTCACCCTGGCGATGACCGCGCTCTCGGTCGTGCTGTCGGTCGGGCTCGGGGCGGGCCTGGGGCTGATGGCCGGCTATTTCGGCGGCCGGATCGATGCGGCGGTCACCGGGCTGGTCGACCTGCTGCTGACGGTGCCAAGCCTGATCCTCGCCATCGCCATCGCGAGCGTGCTCGGCGCCGGCATGACCGGCCTGGTGATCGCCACAACCTCGAGCTTCGTGCCGGGCATCGCGCGGCTGATCCGCGGCCGCGTGCTCGAGATCCGCGAGGAGGAATACGTCCAGGCCGCGATCACCGTCGGCATGCGCGACGCGCGCGTGATCCTGCGCCACGTGCTGCCCAACGCGCTGACCGTGATCGTGATCGAAGCCAGCCTGATCGCGGGTCAGGCGGTGCTGGTCGGCACCGCGCTCGGCTTCCTCGGCCTCGGCGTGCAGCCGCCGGCGCCGGAATGGGGAACCATGCTCGGCGCCGGCCGCGAGTTCCTCGACGTGGCGCCGCACCTCGTGGTGCTCCCGGGCATCGCGATCTCGCTGCTGATCTTCGGCTTCAACATGCTGGGCGACGGGTTGCGCGATGCGCTCGATCCCCATGCGCGCACCTAGGGAAACCAAATGACCTCCAGTCAGATCCCGGCTCCGGATTTCGACGTCGTCGACTGCCACGCCCATATCTTTCCGCCGCTGGCCGAGGCCGCCGGCTGCGGCAGTCCCGAAATGCACCTGCTCTACCAGCAGCGTGCCATGCACACCCACGGCAACCAGCCCTATCGCCGCACACGCGACCATGCGGTCTCCAGCCTGCGGCCCTTGTGGGATGCCAACGACCCTTCGGAGGCTGGCCGCGCGCGCGACGTGAAGTTCCGCGTCGGACGCTACGGCCGCTTCGAGTGGGAGAAGGACGGCGAGGGCTACTACGTCCAGTTCCTGCCGCCGAGCATGTTCGACCTGAGCTGCCCCGCCGAGTACATGGTCACGCAGATGGATTATGTCGGCATCCGCTCGATCGTCCTGCAGAACGACCACATCTACGGCAATCTCGGCGGCTATTTCGCGGACGCGATGCGCAAGTATCCGGGACGCTTCATCGGCCTCGCCAATGTCGACGAGGCCTTCGCTTGGCGCGACGACCAGATGGCGATCCTCGAGCAGCAGCTCCCGACGATGCGCGGGCTCTATTTCACGATGACCGCGTATTTCCGCAACGGGTACGCGAAGCTCTACGACGATCCGGCCTACGATCCGTTCTGGAAGAAGATCGCGGCGGCGAAGTGGCCGGTGTTCTGGGTGCATTCGGCGAAGTCGCCCTTGGGCGACTACGCGGACGAGATGCGCATCTTCCGCCGCTTCCTCGACCGCCATCCCGGGATGAAGCACGTCCTGGTGCACGGCATCCCGACCAGCGTGTTCGCCGACGACAAGGAGCGCCTGACCTTCCCCGCCTGGATGAGCGAGGTGATGGACAACTACCAGGTCACGTCGGAGATCCTGTTCCCGATCATGTGGGGCGGGAAGATGAACTTCCCCTTCGCGCGCGCGCACGGCCACATCCGCCAGCTCTACGACCGCTTCGGGCCCGACAAGCTGGCGTGGGGCTCCGACATGCCGAACGTCGAGCGCTATTGCACCTACCGGCAGACCTTCGCCTATGTCTGGGACTACTGCGATTTCCTCGACGCCGGCGACCGCCGCAAGATCTTCCGCGACAACACGCTCGGGCTGTTCGGTGACGCCGGATCCGCGCGCGCCGCCGCCGATTGAGGCGCCGCCCCGCGAGGGGGGCGCGGTGCTGTCGGTCGAAGGCCTCACCACGGCCTTCGACACGCGGCGCGGCCGCCTGGTGGCGGTCGACGGGCTGTCGTTCGCGCTCGCGCGCGGCGAGACGCTGGCGATCGTCGGGGAGTCCGGTTGCGGCAAGAGCGTCGCGGCGCTGTCGATCATGCGCCTGCTCGAGTCCCCGCCGGCCAATATCCTCGCCGGGCGCATCATGCTCGACGGCATGGACCTCGCGCAGGCCGACGAGGCTGCGATGCAGCGCATCCGCGGCGCCAGGCTGTCGATGATCTTCCAGGAGCCGATGACTGCGCTCAACCCGTCGATGACGGTCGGCCGCCAGATCGCCGAGCCGCTGATGCGCCATCGCGGGCTGACGCGCGCCGCGGCGCTGGCGCGCGCGGAAGAGCTGCTGGCCCTGGTGCGCATCCCCGATGCCGCGCGCCGCGCGCAGGATTATCCGCATCGCCTCTCGGGCGGCATGCGGCAGCGCGTGATGATCGCGATCGCGCTCGCCTGCGAGCCCGACGTGGTGATCGCCGACGAGCCGACCACCGCGCTCGACGTCACCATCCAGGCGCAGATTCTCGACACGCTGAAGGAGTTGCAGGCGCGCATGGGCGCCGCGGTGATCGTGATCACCCACGACCTCGGCGTGGTCGCCGAGGTCGCCGACCGGGTCGTGGTGATGTACGCCGGCCACAAGGTGGAGGAGGCGCCGGTCGCGGCGCTGTTCGCGCGGCCGCGCCATCCCTATACCCACGGCTTGATGCGCTCGGTGCCGCGTCTCGACGCGCCGGGGCGCGCGGCGGGCCGCGTCCGGCTGCCGGAGATCCCGGGCATGGTGCCGCCGCCCGGCCAGCGGCCTCCCGGCTGTCCCTTCGCGCCGCGCTGCGCGCTGGCGAGCGCGCGCTGCGCGGCGATGCCGCCGCTGGTGGCGCTCGCGCCGGGCCATCTCGCCGCGTGCTGGCACAGCGATCAGGTCGGCCTGCCGGATCCGATCGCGCCGGCCGCCCCGGTGGGGCCTGCAGCCCAGGTCGGCCATGCCTGACGGATCTGCACCGAACGGCGCGGTGCTCGAGGTCAGCGGCCTCGCCAAGCACTTCACGCTCAAGCGCGAGGGCCTGTTCGGGCCCCGGCCGGCGGTGCGCGCGGTGGACGGCGTGTCGTTCGCGATCGCGCCGGGCGAGACGCTCGGGCTGGTCGGGGAGAGCGGCTGCGGCAAGTCGACGGTCGGCCGCATGATCATGCGCCTGATCGAGCCGAGCGCCGGCCGCATCGTGCTCGACGGGGCCGACATCACCACGGTATCGCGCGCCGGCATGCGGGCGCGCCGGCGCACCCTGCAGATGGTGTTCCAGGATCCCTACGCCTCGCTCAACCCGCGCATGACGGCGGGCGCGATCGTCGGCGAGCCGCTGCTGGTGCACGGGCTGGCGCGCGGGGCGGCGCTGCGCGCGCGGGTCGAAGGCCTCTTCGCGCGCGTCGGTCTGCGCGCCGACCACATGGCGAGCTATCCCAACCAGTTCTCCGGCGGGCAGCGTCAGCGCCTGTCGATCGCGCGCGCGCTGGCGCTCGAGCCGAAGCTGATCGTGGCCGACGAGCCGGTCTCGGCGCTCGACGTGTCGATCCAGGCCCAGGTGGTGAACCTGCTCGCCGACCTGCAGGACGAGCGCAAGCTTGCCTATCTCTTCATCGCCCACGACCTCGCGGTGGTGCGCACGATCAGCCATCGTGTCGCGGTCATGTATCTCGGCCGCATCGTCGAGCTCGCGGCCGCCGAGGCGCTGTTCGCTGCACCGCGCCACCCCTACACCCAGGCGCTCCTCGCCGCCGTGCCGCGTCCCGATCCCCTGCGCCGCCGGCCGAGAAACCTCGTGCCGCAGGGCGAGCTGCCGAGCCCGCTGAACCCGCCCGCCGGCTGCCATTTCCATCCGCGCTGCCCCCACGCCATGGCGCGTTGTCGGACCGAGGCCCCGGCGCTGCGCCGGCTGGCCGACGGCCGCGCGGCGTCGTGCCACCTGCTAGAGTGAAGCAAGAAGGAGTCGGGCGCTCGATGGCGACACGCACGCAGGCGATCCGCGCGGTGAGCGAGCAGGAGGTCGCGGCCTACGAGAACGACGGCGTGGTCTGCCTGCGGCAGATCATCGGCGCCGACTGGCTCGAGCAGCTGCGCGAGGAGACCGAGCGCGAGCTCGCCGATCCCGGCCCGCTGGTGCTGGACATCACCCGTGGGCAGAAAGGGCGGTTCTTCGCCAATACGTTCCTCTGCCACCATCGCCCGGGCTTCCGCGATTTCGTGCGCCACGGGCCGGGGGCGGCGATCGCTTCGCAGATCACGCGCTCGCGGACCGCGACCCTGCTGTTCGATCAGCTGCTGATCAAGGAGCCGGGGACCGAGACGCCGACCTTGTGGCATCACGATGCGACCTATTGGCCGGTCGCGGGTACGCAGCTCGCGACGATCTGGATCGCGCTCGATCCGGTGACGGCGGAGAGCGGCGCCGTCGAGTACGTCAAGGGCTCGCATCGCTGGGGCCGCCGGTTCAAGGCGCGCGCCTTCGTTAGCGACGCGCTCTACAAGGACGACCTGCCGGCGGTGCCCGACATCGATGCCGAGCGCGACCGCCACGAGTTCATCCAGTTCGCGCTGGCGCCCGGCGACTGCACCGTGCACCAGGCGCTCGCGGTGCATGGCGCGCCGGGCAACCGCCGCAGCGACCGCCGCCGGCGCGCCTATATCCAGCGCTGGTGCGGCGACGACGTCACCTGGGACCCGCGCCCCAACATCCAGCCGATGCTGCGCGACCCCGGCCTCAAGCCGGGCGACCCGATGCCCTGCGAGCTCTTCCCGCAGATGTGGCCGCCGGCGAGGTGAGCGCCGGACTACGGACCGATCGTCGGCGGCGTCGTCACTGCGCCAGGGCGCGCAGGCGCGGCATGTCCCACCCGAACACCATGGGCCGGTCGATGAACACCGGGCGATCCAGCAGGGTCAGGGCGTCCTGCGGCCAGTCGCGCAGATAGGCGCACGCGTTCGACACGTTCGAGGTGCCGGTGCCGATGAAGGCATCGGCTTCGATGGCGATCAGCACATCGCGCAGGACCTCGCGGCCAAGTGCCCCTCCCGCAAAGCGGCCGGTGTTGTGCACGCCTTCGGGTCCCGAAATCCGCGCGGCCTCGGTGTAGATCGCGCGCGGCCCCAGCAGCTGCACCGCATGCGCGAGCAGGTCGGCATCGTCGGTCATGACGAAAAAGCGAAGGTCGGCGTCGCGCGCGGCATGCGCTTCGATCCGCGCGAAGGCTTCGCGCTGAAGCAGCGTCGCCCGGTCGCTGCCGGTCTCGATCGTCTTGTCGGTGCCGCGCAGATGGACGGCGATGAAGCTCCCCGCGAGCCTTTCGCGCACGAAGCCGCGCGCCTCCTCTGCGATCACCGCGCGCGGCCTCAGATACTTTGCCGCCAGATGCCGGTAGGCGTCGCGCCAGGCAGCGGGACCGCGAGGGAGCGCCGCGAGCGGATGGTCCCGCGGCACGAAGGGCATCAGCGTCGCCGCGCTGAAATAGAGATCGCTTACGACCGTGCGTGCGTCCGATCCCAGCAGCCGCAGCGCGGTCACGACCTCCTGCGGGCCCTGCTGCAGACGAAGGCCGTCCTCGCGCAACCTGGCGGGAGAGTAGGGCGGGGGGTAGACCGGCCCGGCCTGCGCCGCGACGTCGTCGATGGTCTCGGCCGACGGCGGCGCGAAGAAATCGGTGAAGTGATCGCGATCCGTGCCGTCGCCGAAGCGCGAGCCCGCGCCCCAATGGACGACCGGGACGCGGCCCGCGATCTCCGCCAGCAGGGCGCATCCAAGCACGTGAGTCACGTCCGACCAGAAGCCGTAGCCATAGGCCTTGGCGACGAGGAAACGCTTGCCCGGCGGGGCCGCAGGCCGCACCGCCGCGCGCGTCGCCGCGACGCGCCGCTTCACGGCGGCATTGGCAGGCGCCAAGCGTGCCGCCTTTTTGAGGAAGCCGACCTCCGCGGTCGGCAGCCCGACCCGCCATGCCAGGTGCGCCGCGAGCAGCCAAGCCTGGGGATCGTCGGGGTACTGCTCGAGATAGGTGAGGGTCACTGCTTCGGCCAGGGGCCAGCTGCCGAAGTCGATTTCCCACGCGAGCTTGTCGAGGAACCGCGCGCGATCCGCGATCGGCACCGCGACGACGCTGTCGAGGACGAAGCTGCGCGGCAAGGCAGACCGGAGGTTGCTCGGCATTCGTGCCACCCCCGTGTCGGCGCGAAAGCATTGAAGCGGGCCTCGCCCGGTGGCGAGCGATGGCGCTCGCGCCGCTCTACGACCTGCCGGCGAACTTGGCAACGAATACGTTGCTTGTCGGTGCGCAAACGAAAGGCCGCTGGCGTCGCCGCCAACGGCCTTTCTGCGAACTGGCTCCCCGGGTCTGATTCGAACAGACGACCAGCCGGTTAACAGCCGGCTGCTCTACCGCTGAGCTACCGGGGAAGAGAGCGCGGGTCTTATAGCAACCCGCCGCGGCGAAGGCCAGAGGTTGCAGACCGCGGCGCGGGTGGAGGCCGGGGCCGGAATCGAACCGGCGCGTGCGGGATTTGCAGTCCCGAGCATTACCACTTTGCTACCCGGCCGCCGTGCCCTCCAGGGTGGCGCGTCCTTGCCCCGCGAAGGAGGCGCCGCCCGGCGGATTCTCGCACAAGCGCGCTTCTATAGGAGCAACCCCGGCGGCGGTCAACAAGCGTCGGGCGCGCGCCCGCGGGCACCGACGCGGGCGAATTCGCCGGCCCGCCGGGACAGACCGATTGCACCTGCGAGACGCGCTCGCTATACCTGCCAAGCACAGCAAACACTGCGGCGCAGAGCCGCGTTCGGGTCGTCCGGGTCGAGCCCTCATGGATTACGCCGCCGCGCGCCTCAACATGGTCGAGAGCCAGGTTCGCACCAACAAGGTGACGGACCCCGCCATCCTCGCCGCGATGCTCGAGATTCCGCGCGAGCGCTTCCTGCCGGACGCGATGCGCGGCGTCGCCTATGTCGACGAGGACATCCCGATCGGCGATGGCCGCTACCTGCTCGAGCCGATGGTCCACGCGCGGCTGCTGCAGACCGCCGCGATCGAGCCCGGCGACAACGTGCTCGAGATCGGCAGCGGGCTCGGCTACGGCGCGGCCCTGCTCGATCGGCTCGCGGCACGGGTCGTTGCGCTCGAGAGCGCGCCCGCCCTCGCCGCCGCGGCGACGCGTCTCCTGGCGGAGGTCGGCGCCGCCCGGGTGAAGGTGGTGCAGGGTCCGCTCGATGCGGGCTGGCCGGCCGCTGCGCCCTATCGGGCGATCGTGCTCGCCGGCGCCGTCCAGCGCATCCCTCCGGCGATCGAGGCGCAGCTCGCCGAGGGCGGGCGGATGGTCGCGGTGGTGACGCCGCCGGGGGAGCCGGGCAAGGCGACCCTGATCCAGCGCATCGGCGGGGTGATCGCGCGCCGTGTCGTGTTCGATGCCGCAAGCGCGCTGCTGCCGGGCTTCGCGCTCGAGCCCGGTTTCGTGTTCTAGTTCATCGCCTGGGGGATCAAGCGGATGCCGTTGTCGTTGCGCACGGACCTGCTCCTGCGAGCCGGGATGCTGGCCGTGGCTGGTGTCCTCGTCGGCGCGATGCCGGCGCGCGCGCAGTCGCTCGAGCAAGCGCTCGCCTCGGCCTATCGCACCAACACCGCGCTGCTGGCCCAGCGCGCGAGCCTGCGCGCCACCGACGAGAACGTGCCGCAGGCGCTGTCGAACTGGCGGCCGTCGGTGACGCTCGGCGCCGTGGTCGGCGTCGGCGGCGACAGCCAGGTGCAGGACGGCAATTTCGTGCCGGGGGCCTCGGGACGGCGCACCCCGCGGCAGATCCAGCTGTCGGTCAACCAGCCGGTCTATCGCGGCGGCCGCACCGTCGCGGGCACCAGCCAGGCCGAGAACCAGGTGCTGGCGGGACGCGCCACCCTGGCGCAGACCGAGCAGCAGGTGTTCCTCGACACCGTCACCGCCTATGCCAACGTGCTGACCTTCGGGGCGGTGCTCGAGCTCAACCAGAACAACGTTCAGGTGCTGACGCGCCAGTTCGAGGCGGCGCGCGACCGCTTCCAGGTCGGCGAGGTGACGCGCACCGACGTCGCGCAGGCCGAGGGCCGCCTCGCCGGGGCGCGCGCCGATGTCATCCAGTCGATGGGCAACCTCGAGAACGCGCGCGCCAGTTTCTTTCGCGTGGTGGGCGAGCGGCCGACGCGGCTGACGGCGGTGCTGGAAAGCTTTCCAGCACAGTGGGATCCGAAGCTTGGAATTCACGTGACTT
>JADMIO011121674.1_pt1 | contig 40470 bp, 37 predicted proteins | sample 8958161 | NCBI WGS metagenome assembly JADMIO01 (sample SAMN16585339, study PRJNA669376) | soil metagenome | isolation source: Crop rotation soil | place: USA: Cullars Rotation, Alabama | collected 2011
CGCGACAACTTGTCCACGTGGAATTCTAAGCTTAGGATCCCAATGTGCTGGAAAGTGACGTGGTGCTCGACGATGGTGTGGGAACCGATGCTGACGTTGTTGCCGATTTCGTTTTCTTCACGAATGAGGACGCCGTGCCCGGTTTGAAAATCGTCGCCAATTTGGTTGCCCGCATAGATGACGGTGTGGGAACGGAGAACGGGGCGCGCGCCGAACCGGGTTGGGAGCTCGCCTGCGGCTTTGCCGCGCGGGGGTTCGCCAAGGATGACAAAGGCGCCGACGTCGGCGTCGTCAGGGAGATGGACGTTGGGAAAGAGTTGGGGGTCTGACATTGGTTTCTTGTGAAATACCGAGTGCCTGGTCGAGTTTTGTGCGGATGTCTGTGCTGTCCCATTGGTCGCCGACGCGAAAACGCAACATGGGAATCTTGGCATCCGCAAGGATTCGATTTTTGATTTCATCCTTGCTGCGGGTGGTCGCTTGTTGATGCGACGAATCATCCAATTCGATTACCGCTACAGTACCCAGATATTTGGGATGTGCAAGGACGAAATCTGCGCGGCTGTTGCGAACAATACCCCAAACGCTTGAGGGTAATTTGCCGGACTGCGCGACCAGACAAGTAAAAGGCACCTGGGGGAAGATTACGTAACGATTTGAGATTGCGGCTTGCAATTTGTAGTAAAAAGCCTTTTCTGCGTCGGTCAAAATCGGTTTCGGTTTGACTGCCAATGGAGCTTTCGACAAGCCACCAAAGCCAAATCCGTTCAGCATAAATTGAATAACCAGAATTGCGAGAAAGGCAAGCACAATCAGGATGATGATTGTGGCGAGTGGGTTGAATGCGGCAAGTGCTTGTCCCATACGACCTCCAAGAAAATTTTCTCAAAACTCTTTTAAATTTACTTTGTCATACTTTCCATCCTCCCTCACAATAATACAAGGTGTCCATTCCCAAGCAGAAGGAGTTTCGGCGGTTAACCAGATTTTAGTCGCGACTTGCTGCGGCATCAATGGGACAGCGGTCGTCTGCAAGACCTTGATGTAGTTGCGGTCGTTGGGTTCGGTGACGATAGTTCCGTCGGCGCGGAATTGGGCGTTGAATTCTTTGTACATTTTTTCGGCGACGGCAAAGACCTGCGTTTGCAAGTCGGGTCCGTGCCAGGTGTCGGGGACGCGGAAGTAGTAGAGGGATTCGCGATCGCCGGATTGGAGATAGGTGTCGTCCACGAGGTGCATAAGTGTGTCGGTAAAGGTGACGGCGAGATATCGGCTCATATGGTTCACCCAAGTGCAATCAAGAAAATTCTGTGGGGTAGGTTGAGGTTGCGGCAATAAAGTTCATTGCTTTGTCGCAAAGTGCGCTCCTTGCAATTACATATCCCACATTACTTTTGATTGCACCTGGCGGACTCTTGATAGATTTAGAGGAGCGTGATTATGCGAGACTTGCTTTCGAGCCGCGATCCCGCTAAAGCGTTGACTCCAAAACCCCAAACTCGTCAGGAATTTCTCCAGAGCAAATTTCTAATAGATGTACGACCAGACTTCAGAAGTTTAGGTAGTTACGCACTCTCCCAGGCAAAGTAGCAAACTTCGGAAGTCTTTGGGGCACTATCCCTTTGAGCGAATAGGAATGTGCTCTAGGGAGCATACTCGACGCGATAGATGCGGGAATAGGAGTTGTCGCCGCCATCGGCGGGGTTTGCCATGTCGAGGACGTAGAGTTCGCCGTTGGCTCCAAGCGTCATACCAACGGGAAATAAAAGGTTGGTGATGAATGGTTGTGACTGCCATTTTCCGTCGGCAGTGCGCGAGGCGCGTACGACTTGATGTCCGATGTTCCAGAGGGCGACAAAGAGATTGCCGCGATATTCGGCGGGGAACTGGTTGGCGTCGTAGGAAATGACGGCGGCGGGCGCGCTGTCGGCGGGGAAATTGACGAGGGGGGCGATGGTGTTGGAGTTGGGCGGGGGTTCGCCCAAGACAGTGGGATAACCAAAATCACCGTTCTCGACAATTTGGTTGAGTTCGTCACCGTGGAACGGTTTTTTGACGGAATCTTCGCCGTTGTCGGTGGCATAGAGCGAGCCATCGGCGGCAAAGGTGAGACCAAAGGGGTTGCGAAAGCCGCGCGCATAGACGCGCAACTGCGTGCCGTCAGGGTTGGCGACGAGGACGGTACCGGCAAAGGGTTCCATGGCTTCGGCACCCTTTTTCTCAAGGCGGCGCAAGCGCGGCGCGCCATCGGCGACATAAAGTTTACCGTCGGGTCCGAAGGCGATGCCGTTGTTCGAGTGCATGAAGTCGAGGTCGTACAAGTCCTTGAGGACGACGCGGTTTTCGTCGGCAACACCGTCGCCGTTGGTGTCCTTGATGGCGTTGACCTGGCCGCGACTGGAGACAAATAATTCTCCGGTGGTGGGATTGACGGCGAGATAGCGCGGGGTTTCGAAACCGGAGGCGACGACGACCGACGCATCGAGCAAGCCATCGTTATTGGTGTCGGCGAGCCGCAAGATGTTGCCGGTTATCATTTCGGCGACGTAGAAATAATTCCCGTCGCGCGTGATGGCGGTGCCGATTTTGGGCTGTTCGGAGACGAGAGTGATGCGAAAGCCGGGGGGGACGGTGGGTAATGGCGGCGTCGGACGCGCAGCGGGGGCATTGTCGGTGGGAGGAGCGGGGGGTGGCGGCGTTGGGGTGGGTCTGCCGGGACCGCAGGCGGCACAGGCGAGCAGACAGACGAGGACAAGTAGGACCTTGATATTCATGCGGACGCGGCAGGGGTCAGGTCAAGGACCATGGAATAGATATCGAGTCCCTGTCCGAACCCATCTTCCTGAATTCCTGAAATGCTAAAGCCAAATTTTTCAAAAAAGGACGTACTGTATTGACTGGTTTCCAAGATGACTTGTTCCACGCGCTCGAGCGCGCGCAAATCCCGGAGGCACGTTTCCACCAAGAGACGCCCATAGCCCTGACGCTGCGACTGACGCGCCACAATCAACCATGACAGAGCGGCAAAGGGAGCGCCCGGAACAATCCAGTAACCGCCGCACGCGACAATGGTCTGGTCGCGCAGGACGACAAGATATTCGCCCTGCGGCTCGTCCAAAAAGCCGCTAAAGACGTCGCGTTCGTGAAGCGCAAAGTAGGGGGGGGTGTTTTCGTCAAAGAGGGCGAGGAGCGCGGGCTTGTCGGCGGGGTCGTAGGGGCGGATGGTGGGCATGGGGAACAAATTCGGGCGGTTAAAACCGCAGCAACCTATGGCAAAGTCGGCCTGCGCCGACTGGGAGCGACGGGCAAGATTTTTAGAATAATTTCGAATCAAGTGTTTTCTTGAAGAGCGATAGGTGCGCCGTTTTGCTTGAGCGACTGTTGTGCCGCTTCCAGGACGCGGACGACACGCAAGCCGTTTTCACCGTCGGTGCGCGGGGTCTTGTTGTCGCGCATGCATTCGACGAAATGGGCGCATTCGTATTTGAGAGGTTCGGTGAGGTCGATTTTGGGGATGTAGAGGTCGCCGCTGCGGACGCGGAGTTGAAATTCACCAAAGGCATCGCCGCGTTTGTAAACGCCCTTGTCGTAGATTTTTAGTTTGGCTTCGGGGTCAACGTCGTCATAGACAACCATTTTTTCGGAGCCGACGAGGGTCATCAAACGCGCCTTGCTGGGGTCGAGCCATGAGGCATGGATGTGTCCGACAATGTTCTGCGGAAATTGGAGCAGGGCAAAGACGACATCTTCGACACCGGGATGCAAATACGTCGCGCCGTGCGCGGAAACGGACAGGGGCATGGTGTTGAGCAAGGCAAGCATAATTGAGACGTCGTGGGGGGCGATGCTCCACAGGGCGTTGATGTCGGTTTGGACGCGTCCCAAATTTACGCGATTGGAATAGATATAGAACAGGTCACCGAGCTCGCCTTTATCGAGCAGTTCTTTAATCTTCCAGACAGCAGGGTTATATTCAAAGGTGTGTCCGACCATGAGGACACGATTGTGGGTGCGCGCAATGTCGATGAGGGTACGCGCATCCTCACTGTTGAGGGCGAGGGGTTTTTCGACAAGGACATGCTTGCCCGCGGAAAGCGCCTGTGAGACGAGAGGAAAATGGGAACGCGCGGGGGTGGCAATGACGACGCCGTCGAGGGTGGGGTTCTCGATGAGCTCGCGGGCGTCGGAGGCGGTCTGTTTGATGGAAGGATAGAGCCGGGTAATTTCGGCGAGGCGCGCGGGGTCGGCGTCGGCGCAGGCGACGAGCTCGGCGTCGGGGAGTTGGTGGAAATTGCGGGCGAGGTTGGGTCCCCAATAGCCGTAGCCGATGAGACCGATGCGAAGGCGTTCTGGCATTTTTGGATGAGAGATTAGAGTGATGGAGGGATGAGAGAAACGAGAAAATAATTTATATCTTTTTTAGTGTCACAGGCGCCTTGCTTCTTTGCGAATGGATGCCCACAGCTGCTCGTCGAATGTGATGGTTGGACTAGATGCGATAGATGTTTCGGATGCTTATTATGCCACTTTGAGGATGAGATGCAACTAGGAATTTTCATTGAACGGGAGATTGGGATGCTATAGCTTTGATCCTTCACTGCGCACTGCGAGAGGAGCGGAAGGGCAAGCAGCGCCGGTGCTGCGTTCAGGATGACAAAAGAACGCGCAATGCGCAGGGAGGTGATTGAAGACGGAGAAGAACGGACCGCTACGGCGAGCGCTCCCTACGAAAGAGGAGTGGTGACCGGGGGAGTTAGGAATCTGCCCATTCTGCGGGGAGACTGAGGCGTTCGGTTTCGGCAAGCGTTAAATTGTGGCTCCATTGGGGGCGGTTTTTACATTGAAGGGAGCGGGTAATGAATTCGGCGGCGGGGTTATGGGTTTGTTCAGTGGCAGTGATAGCGGCGGCAAGGTCGTATTCAACGCGGCGATGCTCCAGCGTGTAACCGTTCGTGTCTGCGGTGAGCAGAACGTATTTGGCGCGGAGGTCGGGCGCAAATGGGAGACTGAGACTGCCGAGATTGATGATGCGGGTGTTATCTATGGTTTTGTCCAGCGCCCAATGGGTGTGACCGACAAAGATGAGGTCGGCGTTGGCATCCTTGAAGAGGGGACGGAGGGCGTCGTCGGTGAGGCGGGGGTGGATGCCTTCGCCATCATCCGTGCCCGGGGCGGCGTGAACAAAGAGTATGCGCGTGCCGTCGGGGAGGGTCAGGCGTTGTTCGAGGGGGAGAGCGGCTAATGTATCGTACCACGCTGTACGATGCAATGCGCCGATGGTCCACGCGAAATTTTGGGCAATCTGCATGACGCGCGGCAAGAGGTCCGGGTTTTGTGCCAGCTGCTCGGGCGTGGGGGATGGTCGTTCGCCCGAAACGAGATAGCGGTCGGTGTTGCCGCGGACGTAGGAGGCGTTTGGCAATTGCGCCAAGCGTTCCAAGACGCCTACGGGATCATAGCCGAGAGCGAGCAAGTCACCCAGCACCCAGTAGCCATCCACGCCGCCCTGCGCCTCGATGTCGGCGAGGACCGCATCGAGGGCGAGCGAATTGCCGTGAATGTCAGAGAGGATGGCGAGACGCATGGGTGAATGGACAATGGACAATGGACAATGGAGAATGACAGCGAGTTGAGCAGAAGTTAAAGCCGCGAACCCGCTAAAGCGTCGACTCCAAAACCATCACTTATGCCAGTTCGCGGACGGGGACGAGTCCCATTTCTTCGAGTTTGGACAGGATTTTTTGGGCGGATTCCTGTACGGTCTCTTTGTCGGAGTGATAGGTCACTTCGGCGTTGGTGGGCGCTTCGTAGGGGTCGCTGACGCCGGTAAAGTTTTTGATTTCGCCGGCGAGCGCTTTTTTGTAGAGTCCCTTGACGTCACGTTCGGCGAGGACGGGGATGGGACATTCGGCATAGACCTCGACAAAATTTTCGACCTTGCCGCGAATTTCGTCGCGAATTTCAGCATAGGGCGAAATAGCGGCGGCGATGGCGACGACGCCGTTGCGGGAAAGCACTTCGCACACCCAACCAATGCGGCGGATGTTGGTGTCGCGGTCTTCTTTGGAAAAGCCGAGACCTTTGGAGAGATTTTCGCGGATGACATCGCCATCCAATACTTCAACTTTCATACCGCGGGCGCGCAAATCCTGTTCAATGACGCGCGAGACGGTGGTTTTACCTGCGCCGGAAAGTCCGGTAAACCAGAGAGTAAAGCCCTTGTGTTCCAATTCATTCCTCCGTAGATGAGTAGGTTGCTTGTATTACGACGTGCTGTGAATCTGATGATGCTTGAATTGCCAAGCTAGGTTGTCCTGCCGGTTTGCGGGCAGATGTTTGTTGGACGATGCGAATTTTTTTATCTGCCCACTTGAGCGCCATCCAACTTTTGATGCTGTTGATATACATCCACTTGGGCGGGACGTTTTGTAATTCTAGTGTCGTGCCCTCGGGTAAATCTTTGATGATGCGGTCCAATTCGTCCAAATAGGCGAGGGTGGTTTGTTCGCGGGCGACCCAGTTTTGGGGCAGTCCCCACAACGGCGCGAGGGGGAGCCACAAGATTATGCTGGCAAGCAAAACTATTTGCGCGGCGCGGTTGATGTAATGGATGGCGGGCGCGCGGCTTGTGCCTTGCGTAAACAGTGCGGTTGAGAGCAGTAACAGCAGTGGTGCGGCGACGCTATAGGCATAGCGTTCGACAAATTCCTGAAAGTTTGTGGTTACATAGACGAGGAGCGCGAGCAAAATCCAAACGCACCACAGAAGTATCCAAAATCGGCGGGCGGTTAAAACCGCAGCAACACATGGCAAATTCGACCTGCGTCGAATCAAACTGTTCTGCCCGTCCTGTGCGAGCAGGAAAACGATGGCGGCGCACACGGCAAGCAAGACGAATCCCGTCAATGCGCCCAAGACGGGGTTGGGGACGAGCAGGGATTGCAGATAGAGAAGCGGCAGCGCAAAATTATAGGCGGTCGTATCGGACGTTGGCACCAGATTCGGCGGGGTGGCGTAAAGATGCAATAGCGCATACGCGGCGGTGACGCCGAGAAAGGGCAAAGCCTGAACGATGCCGCGAGTGTAGTGCCGCTGATTTTGGTAGGTAATAACGCCGAGCGTGAGAGGGAGGGCGATGATACCTATCTCTTTGAACCCGAGCGCCGCGATGAATGCGAGTACGGCGGCGCTGTACCAAAAAAAGCGGCGCCAACTGTGCGCCTTGAAAAATTGATTGGTAAAGACCAAACCCCAAACCAGGGCTAACGTGACGAGCACGTCCTGACGATACGAGATGTTGGCGATGACGATGCCAAAGACAGGGTGCAGCGCCAACAAGAGTGCGGCGAACCATCCTACCACAAGGCGGCGCGTGGCTTGAAAACCGAAGACGAGCAAGCCCAAGCAATTCGCCCAGTGGACGAAAATATCTTCGAGATGGTAAAAAAGCGGTTGTAAGCCCCAGAGCTTGAGGTCGAGCGCAAAGCTGACGTTACTCAACGGGCGATAATAGGGCAGCTGCGGCAGTAATGTTTCGGTGACTAGTTTTGTTACAGAATGGGACAGGTTCCGTTGGGACCATTCCATCAACGGGACCGTGTCCCATCCCGTAAAACCAAGCGGCAAGATTTGTTGATAACTGGTCCAGACGACCGCGCTCAAAGTCAGGATGGCGAGGACGAGTGCAACGGTGCGCTGACGGGCGAGGGCGGATAATGCTTCAAGCATGAAAGCTATTTCAATTGTCCTTTCGGGCGGTTGAAACCGCAGCAACCCATAGCAAAGTCAGCCTGCGCTGACTGGAAACAAAGAGAAATACGTTCCAGCATTGAAGGCAGCGAGACCTTTATTGCGTCCGGAGTTTTTTGCCAATCATGTCTTGCGGAATCGGCATGCCGAATTCGTTCAACACGGTCGGCGCAATGTCAACGAGTTTAGAGCCGATGATTTCGCGCCCGCCGAGATTGCGCTTGGGGTCGAAATAAATGACCATGCCTTGCTGGGCGTGGTTGGCATCATCGGGACCTGTGTCGTTCTCAAAGGTGTGAAGTGCGCCGTGTCCGAGGGAACCGACGCCGCGCCAGTAAAGGTCGCCCCAGATGACGATGAGGTCAGGCGCGACGTTGTTGACCTTGGTGTAAATGTCTTCGGGCTTGTAAACGCGCGTTTTCATCGGCTTGCCCAGATGGTCGGGCAGTGCTTCGATTTTGCCAATGAGTTCATCGCGCACGGCTTCGTACTGCGCTTGGGGAATGACGCCGTTGGGTTCGCGTCCCTGCACATTCAGGAAAATACGCGAATAGTAACCGCCCTCGCCCCAGACGCTGGTTTTGCCCCAGTTGATTTTGGCTTTGGACAGGGGAATGATGCCTTCGGGTTTTTCGTCCAGTGACAGGTAGCCCTCGTTCACCAGCCACTCGTTGATGGCGACGCCGCCGTCCATGCGCTTGGCGCCGTGGTCGCTCATGACAATGACGGTGGTGTCGTCGTCAATGAGTTCGAGCGTTGCACCGATTTGTTTGTCGAGCCAGACATAATAGTCGTGAATGCAGTTGAGCAGGACGTTGCCCGGCTCGTGGCGAAAGTGCAGCGGGTCGTGGTATTTCCAAAAGCCGTGATGGAGACGGTCAACGCCGATTTCGACGGACATGAAATAGTCCCAGTCGCGCGTTTTGAGCAAGTGATTTATCACTTTGAAGCGCGCTTCGGTCATTTCATAGATTTTTTCCAACAGCCATTGTTTGTTTTCGGTGCGGAAATTATCTACGTCTACGGCATAGTTGGGCGCGACACGCAGAATTTCTTCGCGCAGCGTTTCGGGATAGGTGAATTTGCTGTTGGTGTTGGGCGAGAGAAAACAGCCGACCATCGCGCCGTTCACTTGCTTGGGCGGATAGGAGGGCGGCACGCCAATGAGATAGGATTGTTTGCCGACGCGCCCGAGATAGTCCCAGGTGGCGGGCTCGGTGACGGAACGCGCGTTGGCGATGTTCATTTTTTCGTACGAGTAATCGGCGCGGTTGCGAAAGCCATAGATGCCGAGCGTGCCGGGGTCTTTGGAAGTTTGCGAACACGCCCACGCGGGTACGGTGATGGGGGGCATGACGGATTCGAGCTGCCCCCAGACGCCATTCGACATCAAGTAGTTGAGGTTTGGCAGTTCGTTCCGATATTGTTGGAAAACAAGGGACGGTTCCGCACAATCGAGACCGATCACGAGGACGCGCTTCTTTTTTCCCTTGCTGAATTGAAAATTAGGCATGGAGTCAGGACGGACGACGGACGACGGTTGACGGGTGGATTCGTTCGTCGTCCGTCCTTCGTCATTCGTCGCAGTTACAGATTCACTGCTTTTTTTTTAGCGAGCCCCTCAATCAACACTTGTGCGACTTCGGGGCGGGTAAATTCGGGCGGAAGCATTTCACCCCGTTCAAGCATTGCGCGCACCTGCGTGCCGCTCAAGACGATATGGTCTTCTTTACCGTGTGGGCAGGTCTTGCTGGATACGATGCCGCCGCACTTTTTGCAGTAGAAGGTGTGCTCGAATTTCAGCGGCGTGATGCCAATCTCTTCGGCAGTAAATTCATCGAACAGGAGCTGGGCATCATAGGTGCCGTAATAGTTGCCGACGCCCGCATGGTCGCGCCCGATTATCATGTGGGTGCAGCCGTAATTTTTGCGGCAGATGGCGTGGAAAATGGCTTCGCGCGGACCGGCATAGCGCATGGCGGCAGGAAAGACGCCGAGCAGGACGCGGTCAGCGGGATAGTAGTCGCGGAGAAGCGATTGGTAGGATTCCATACGCACATCGGCGGGAATGTCATCGGCTTTGGTTTCACCGACAAGGGGGTGGAGGAACAAGCCGTCCACGATTTCGAGTGCGGTCTTTTGAATGTATTCGTGCGCGCGGTGGATGGGATTGCGGGTCTGGAACGCGACAATCTTTTTCCAGCCGTTGCGGGCGAACATTTCGCGCGCTTGCTGCGGTGTGTGGCGAAATTCGGGAAATTCGGTTTTCGCCTGATTGGGCATGTCGAGCAGCCAGATGTCGCCCGCGAGATAGACATCCCCCTGCGCATAGAGACGCGCGACGCCGGGGTGTTTTTCTTCGTCGGTGCGATAGACGTTCTTGGCTTCGTTGACTTTGTCGTAATCGTATTTCTCGGTCAGCTCGAGGAGACCGACGAGATGTCCGTCGGATTCGACGAGGGCAATGTCGCTGCCGATTTCGTAGGTGTCGGCAAGTTCGCGCGAGACGGGGAGCGTGACGGGAATGCTCCACGGCAAGCCGTTGGCGAGGCGCATTTTGTTGACGACGGATTCGTAATCCGCCTTGCCCATAAAGCCCGTAAGGGGGCTCATGGCGCCAACCGCAATCATTTCGAGGTCCGCGAGGTTGACAGAGTTGAGCGTGCGATAGTGATGCGCCGCTTGCGCTTTTTGGGCGCGGGCGAGAATGTTTTCTCGTTCTGCGCCGGTGACAACGCGGTTGACGAGGACGCCGCCGTGGGGGGCGATTTCGCCGGTGTAGGTTTGAGGCATGTTTCCTTTATCCATTCGTTATGGGATTTTTTTATTCTTCCGACCAGTCTATCCGAGCATAGATTTCAGACAAAGCTAATTCCATATCCAAAGCACGCAATTTTAGTACTGCATCCAAGCCCTCCAAGGTTTCGAGCATCCAAAACCGCCCCTCACAACGATACGCTTCGATGTAGGGCTGAGTTTGGTCAATCATGATGTAGTGTTCGAGTGATGGAATGTTCCGGTATATTTTGAATTTTTCGTTATGGTCGTACGCTTGCGTGGATTCGGACAAGACCTCAATGATAACGGTTGGGTTGAGGACGGTTTCTTTTTGGCGCGGGTCTAGTTCTGTTGTGCCGCAGATTACCATGACATCGGGATAGGTGTAGGCATTGTATTTTTCGATGTGCAAGCGAACATCTGCGGTGTAAATCTCATAAGGTTTTTGCGCAAGTTTTGCACGCAGGGCGACGTAGGTGTTTCCCGCAATTATGTTATGACGACGCGATGCGCCTGCCATCATGAAAATTTCGCCGTGCCAATATTCGTGCTTGTCACGGGATTTTTCTTCGAGGGCGAGGTATTCTTCGGGAGTGATGAGGGTGTGAGACGGTTGAATCATTGATGAACTCCTTTACGTGCAGGTCCTCCGTTCAATCTACCCACAGCCAACGCACAAAGATATACACAAAAATGCACTGGAAGCCGAGTGAGAGCGCTATCCACAAGGGGGCGCGCAACCGTCCTTGCAGTAACACGCCTGCCATCATAAACGCCGGAAAGATGACGACGGCGCGACGGGCGGCGTTTGCCATGGGCAAGTGCTCCATCCCAAAGCCGTGCCCGACCACGGTAAGCGGCACAAGCAAAAAGACAAGCCCATAAATACCATATGCCAAAGGCAAGCGCGGCGTCCAGCCCCGCAGGGAGAGCGTCCGCCAAGCTTGCGGCAAGAGTCCGACGATGACCATGCCGAGAGCAAAAATCGTTGCACCCAAATCGAGCAAGTTGTTGAGAAGGGTGCCAGGATTACCAAACAGGATTTCGTTTAGTTGTACTGCAACTGTGTCCCACGGAAAACTGAAGCGATTTTCCCACGCTGCCAGCGCATGCAGCCACAACAACGCATCCCCAAAGGCAAGCTGCAAATAAAGCATGTGGAGCAAGATGCCAAGTGGAACAAGCAGCAAGGGCAATGCCGTGCGCACGCGCGTTAGGTTCGACTGCGCGCGCGCTTGCTCTAACCACACAACTGCCAAAGGCACAAGCAGCCACACACCGGGCGGACGGGTCAGTGCCGCCAGCCCACCGAGTATGCCTGCCGCAACCCAGCGATTTCGTCGCGCCGCTTCCAATGAAACGACGGACAACAAGAGCAAGAGCGCTTCGGCATACGGAATGAACAGATAGAATGCCGTTGGAAAAACTGCCCAACTGACAATCGCAAGACGGGCGGTAGTGCGGTCAAATAATTCTTGGGTAGTGCGATAGACCAGCGCAAATGTGCCCGCGGTGGCGGCGGTTGAGACAAGGGTGCCAACCAAAAAGGTTGCGCCGGTACCAAGCGCCAGCACGCGCATCAAGAGCGGCAAGAGCGGAAAAAATGCGGCGCTCTGGTCGGTTACGACATAGCCGCGTGAGGCGATGATATCGTACCAAACGGCATCCCAACGCTGGAACGGTCCTATCAGCGCATCAAGTCCAACAGGCGCTAGTGGGACGAAGGCGCCGTTGTAAAACTCGAACGGCGGGTCGCCGGGACTGGTCGCCGCGATGAATGCGCCAAAGACGGACAAAAAAATTCGAGCAACAAGCGCTGCCCCAATCGGAAAAACGAGTTGGTCATTTTTGCCCAGCCACTGCGCCAGATTGCGCCCCGCTTGCACCATAACATTTCACTCCAAACCGGACAACACACTACAACTATGGCATGGGCGCCCATGCAGGATAACCATCTACCAGCGGCTCATTGGTGACGCGCAAAACAGTTGAACCGTCAGGGTGCATGACATAAATTTTATCCACGCCGTCGCGGTCGGATTGAAAGGCGATCCAGTTGCCATCGGGGGACCAGGCAGGGCGTTCGTCGTTTTTGATGTCGCTGGTCAAGCGCTGCAAGTTTGAGCCGTCGGAATGCATCAAATAAATCTCGTGGTTGCCGTCGCGGTCAGAGACGAGGGAAAGTTGAGTGCTGTCGGGTGACCACGCAGGCGACCACGCGTCCTCTGCAATACGGCGCGCACCCGAACCGTCAGCGCGCATGACATAGACAGAGTAGGTGCCGCGATTGAGATATTCGTACGCAATCCACTGTCCGTCGGGCGACCACGCCGGATTCATGTTGTCGCCTGAATTTTTGGTCAGGCGGCGCGGGTTCGAGCCATCGGCGCTCATGGTGTAAATGTGGGCGTTGCCCATGCGGTAGGAATGAAAGGCAATTTGCTTGCCGTCGGGGGACCACGTGGGCGACCAATCACGTTCGGGGTTGTTGGTCAGGTTGCGCAGGTTGGTGCCTTCGGCGTTCATCAGATAAATCTCGGCATTGCCATCGCGCGTGGTGGAAAAGGCAATTTGGGTGCCATCGGGTGACCACGCGGGGGTAATGTCGTCGGCGGCGTTATCGGTCAGGCGGCGTTCCACACCGTCGGTTGTGGTGACATAGAGTTCACGGTTACCGTCGCGTTCGGAATAAAAGGCGATTTGCCCCGAAGGGCGCGGTGCGGGCGTGGGGGTTGGGTTGGGTGTGCAGTTGGAAAGGAACAGGAGTGCGACTATTAATGTGATACCGAGAATGAACGAGGTCCGCATGACGACCTCCGACAAATTACAAGTAAACGACAGTTATTCGTAGTTTTGCAAGAATTTTATTTGGTTTCGCATTTCGTCAGCAGAAACCCGATTTAGTAAATTTATCAGAAAGCGAACCAGTCTTCCAACATCTATTTGGGGCGCAACGACAATCCCCGCATGCTCTCGTCCTTGATTCATATATTCAGTATGCAAACGGACATAATCGCCGCGATTAAAGGTTACGATCGTCCAATTGTGCTGCACAGCGTACGCCAGTTGAGTAGGATCGCTCTCGGTGAGCATCTTTTCGTCACGGGCACTATGAAGCTCAAAGCCTTGTGCACTCAGCGGTTGCATTACTCGCAAATCAAAATCTTCATCCAGATAAGGAACAAAATAGAGACTTGGCTCGCTCATGACGATTTTTGTGTGCGACGTTGTTCCCAAACTTGCAGGATTGCCTGAACATAATCGGAATCATTCTCGGCGAAAAAAAAGTCGATTTCCTCTGGGTGGTCTTGATAATACGCAAGCGCGGCTTGCACCTGTTCGAGCGAAAGATGCGGCAACGCGCTCGTGATTTCGGTGAGATTGCCAGGATCAAGCCGCTCGTAGCCGACAATGTTACGCACGCGAACACCTGTGCCCAAGATAGCGGGTTCATAACCGCCCGCACCCTCACGCTGATAAATGAGTGGATGGCGGGGGTCATTGGCGGGCGCAGTGTGGCTAATTTTACGAATTTCTTGTTCGTGGTCAGAGTAAAGTTCCGCCGCCGTCGTCAGCATTTCTTGGCGTGGTGTCCAGGCAACAATACTGCCCGTCTCTTCATCCACAGCAATCACACCAACTTCGCCAACCAGACCATAATTCGGATAACGCAATTCGACAGGCACAGTCCAAACACTGCGGAGTGCCGAAACCATACGGCGCGGCGCACCCACCGTGAATCGCACCAGTTCGTTCTCACGTAAGAACTCTTGTGCGCGTGTCTGGGCAACCTGTGAGGGAATGGTTTTGACAACAATCGCCATACTGAATCGTCCCTGAACTAGCCCAAATACCCCAACCCCGCCAGTCGTTCTTCAATCGCCTTTTGGTCCTCGTCCGAATACTCCCCATCCATTTTGTTTTCGAAATTCAGCGCGGGAGCGTATTCTGCCGCGCGTTGAACGGACAGCATTTCGTTCAAAACACGCCCGTCCATATCTTCGGGGATGGGTTCGCCAAAGAGCTGCAAGATAGTGGGCGCAAGGTCAATCAACTGCGGCGTCGGTGAGAATGTGGCATGGCTTGCTGTACCTGCGCCGTTGCCAATGAGAATGCCGTCCATGCGGTGCTGTCCTGAGGTGTCGCTGACAAAGAGGAGTTGGCTGCCCACTTTTTCGACGACGTTTTTTTGATGCCCGTTCGTGCCGCGCCAGTCTACGGCGGCGATGTGATAGGGTCCGTCAATCAAGCCGATAACGTCGGGCGCCTCGTCCACCGCGCTGCCCTTGTAAATTTCTTCACGACGATAGACAAAATCAAAGATGGGTTTTTGCGTTTCAGGGTCGCGCAGCGCGCGCATGGCAGCAATCACCCGGTCGCGGGTGGCTTTATAGTCGGCGGGTTCGACGCTGCCCTGCGGCTCGCGCCCGCGGACGTTGAGATAGACGTTGCCCATGGTGCCAACCGCATACGCTTGCGTGCGTGACCAGTCCATGTTGCCGTATGCCATCGAATAGTGAAGGTCGGATTTGAGCCGGGGCACTGCCTCGAATACTTTATTTTTAACAGCGGCGATAAAGGGATTGTTGAGGCGTTTGACCCCGGCGCGGAGGGCGGAGGAAAGGGTGCTGCCCTGTTGTTCTTTGTATCCCAAGATGCCTTGCTGGGCGAAATAGAGGTTGAGGTAGACCGCGTGTGTTAGGGGACCAAACCCGTGGTCGGACAAGACGATAACGGTGGTGTTGTCGTCGGCAAATTTTTCGAGCAGGCGCGCGTTATAAACGTCGAGATATTCAAAGCAATCGTTGATGACGCTGCCCCACTGTGCGGCTTCTTCGGGATTGTAAAGAGGATGGGTGGGGTCCTGGTAGCGCCAATATTTGTGGCAGAGAATATCGGGTGCGCGGTGGACGAGCATGCCAAAATCCCAATCGGGATTTTTTTCGAGGAGGTGTTCAAAGGCGGCGGTTTGCAGTTCGCTCATGCGTTTGACGCGCGCGGCGAGTTCGCCCAAGGAGCCGAGGTCGCTTTCGCCGCGCTCGATGTCTACATCAATAATGTATTCGCCGAGTTTGCTCAACAGTTCATTTTTTAGTTCGGGTGGGTAGGTGAATTGGCTGTTGAGTCCGGGCGTCATCAAGCCGCTGACGAGTGCGCCATTGATGGGCTCGACGGGCCAGGTCAGAGGGACATTGACCACGACGCATTTTTTCTGACGGTCACTCAAAATGCGCCAGAGGGTTGCGGCGCGGCGGTGGGAGGCGTTGATATATTCGAGAGCGTAGGAATTTTGGGAGCGCTGGTAAAAACCATACAGCCCGAATTTGCCGTTTTGTTTGCCGGTGGCAAAGGCAGACCACGCCTGTTCGGAAGAGGGCTGGATGCACGAACGCAAAATCGAGCGCGTGCCGTTTGCGATTAACTTGCCCAACGTCGGGAGTTTATTCTGCGCGAAAAGAGGGTCGAGAAGCGTCCAGGTTGCCCCATCCAAGCCGAGGACGAGAACGCGAGGTTTAGTGCGTGGCGTCATTTTTACAACATTGCGATTATAGCGCGGGGATGCAGAATCGAGAAATTATGAAAAAGAGATGAGAGGGATGACGAATGACCAAGGACGAAGGACGAAATAGAGGGACCGCGACTTGTATGAGCGGCTAGGGGGCGGGTTCGAGGCGGATTTCGCCGATGGAGGCGGCAAGGTTGGGGGATGTGATGAGGTCGTTGAGATAGACCTGGGAGACGCTGGTTTCGGATGCGGATTCGGAGGCAGAGCCGGGGAGCGCGCCTTTCACGCCGATAACTGCGTGGGACCAGCGAAAATTGCCGCGGAGGTCGCGGCGCGCGCCGATGGAACGGAGGGCGTCTACAGCTTGGAGGGTGAGGTTGGCGTCGTTAAAGTTTGGGGTGGAAACCGTGTCCTTGGCGGCAACTGCGACGAGGTCGCCTTCGGCAACATTGTTTAGAAATTCAGCCATACGCGTGGATTCGCGCCCTGATAAAAAGGTGTCGAAATTCGCGCGCGCCTGCACTTGGCCCGTTTTTGGTTCGACGACGACGATGTTATAGCCAATTTCGTTGGGGGATTCATCCACACCGTTGACGTAAATATGCCCGAACGAACCCTGCTCTTCGCCTGCGCTGCGGACGACGATGGAAACGGGATGGTCGGGCATGTTCGCAAACGGGAGTGTCTTGTCAAAGACAAAGGTCAGTTCGTTCATGCCGCTTTTTAGCGAGGAAGCGGGCAGGATGGCACTAAAAGTTCCGTCTGTGATTTGAAGCGGGTTGTAGTGCGCGAGGGACTGTCCATTTATGCGCAGGGTCAGCCCCTGCCCGAACGAGGGTAGCGGTTTGAAATTATCCAGGGTCAGTTTGAGGTTGCGCGGCGCGGTGAGCGGAAAGAATATTTTTGCCTCGCTGCGTTCTGCCCATAAAGTGTCGCCGCCGACCGCGCCCCAACCCTCGCCGAGATACAAGCGCGCGAGCGGATTATCGGGACGGATGCTTAGGGTGTCCTCTGCGGGGAGGTCGTTGACACGATAGACCGCGACGCCACGCCCATTTTCATAACTTTCAGAAATTTTGGTGACGGGGAACGTTTCCTCGATATACGCGCGCGTTTTGTTGGCTACATCGCGGTTCTCGTCGGTGTAGGGAGTGTGCCAGACGAGATAACGCGTGCCGAAAAATTGGAGGAAACCGGGAGCGAGCGCGCGGTCGCGCTGTTGGGCATCGTCAGATACAGCGTGACCGGTCTGAATGGCGAGCAGTGATTTTAGAACGGGCGCTTCGGCAAAATATTGGAATTTGAATTCGGGATTGCGCGAGGTGTTGCCGTTGAGAATCGGATGCTCCTGGGTGGTCTGATACCACTGGGCGAACATGAAAATGCGGTCGGGCAATGCCTGTGAGTCGCGGCGATAGCTGCCCGTGACGCGGAACCCGTTGCGCCAGGCGAGCGGGATTTCCATGACCGAAAATGCGCCGGGGTCACGCCGAATTTGGGTATAGATTTCGGGCACGCGGAAATCGGAGAGCGGGAGCGGGAGGGAGAGATGCTCAAAGAGGAGGAGGGCGGCGATGAGAACGGCGACAAAGGACAAAGGACGAAGGACGGATGACGAACGGCGATGGGCGAGGCGTGAGAGCAGCCAAGCGAGACCGTAAGCGACGAGAACGGCGAGACAGAGGGTAAGCATGACGCTCCAGCGCGAGGGATAGCGGTTGCCTTTGATGAGAGGGATTTGGAGGAGGAGGTCAAAGGGCAGTGGGAGGTCGGTTTCGGCGCCGTTGATGCGAAGGGTGGGTCCAAGAGTCAGGAGGGCGATGAGGGCGAACCAGATGCCCCAGATGCGCGCGGGTTTTATTTTCCAAAGGGCGATGCCCGCCAGCACCAGCGCGGTGAAACCCAGATACATGAAATTGAGATAGGTAAAGTGGAATTGAGATTCGAGCGCGCCGAACAGAGGGTGTAAATGAGAGGGGATAAAAAAGCCGAGGACATCTGCGGAAAAGACGTTGGAAAAACCCAACCCCTGCTGGATAAAATCGCCCTCGGTGAGCAGGTCCGAAAACATGGCAGCAAGGATGGGAGAGAGTAACACGGCAAAGAGGACAGCGGCAACTGAGAGATTTATGATTTGTGATTTATTATTTTGGATTTTTAGGCGCACCGTTAGCAGCCAGTAAACCAGGTAGGCAATCGTAAAGAGAATGAGGAAAGACGCAAAGATGAATTCGCTGAGGGCTTGGGCGAGTAGGAATATGCCGAGGAGAACACCATAGCGGAGCGGGGGTTTAGGGGTGTTGAATATTTTTAGGAGGAAAAGGATATAAAAGGGAATCCATTGGGAGGAGGCAATATTGTATTGACCGAGGGCGGCGTAGAGGAATTTGTTGGCGGAAAAGGCATAGACAAGTCCCGCGATAACGGCAGAGAGAAAGATGATTGATTCTTTATTGGATATCCACTCTGGCGAGTGGATATCCAATAAAGAATTTTGTTTTAAAAGATACGTGACAAGGAGACTCATGCCAAAACCGCAAAGGGTAAAGGAAAAGATGAGGTTTAGGTTGGCGGCGGGGACGAGACCGAACGCAAATTGGAAGGGGATGGCAAGAAAGGCGTTGAGATAGGTGAGGGTGTAAAAGCCGAGATTAAGACCGACGGGGAAGAACATGGCGTCGGTATAAATCGGATTGGTGTTGAGGTCGAGGATGGCGTGGGGGACCCACCAGAGATTCCAGGCAAGCCCCGGGTCGTCACCACCGTCGCCGACAACGTGGGAGGTGAATTGGAGGACGAGGGGATAGGTAAGGACGAGCGTGAGGAGAAAATAGAGTCCCAACAGCAACCCATTGCGACCCACGGTATGACGTTGAAAGAGCATACGTAATTTTTCACTCACTTGGGAAGACGATAAATACGTGCCCGAACTATTTTTATGCCGTCGCCAACTGCCGCCCTTACGGGATAGTTTGTTTTAATCCATTGTACAAGTTCGGTATGCCGCAGATAGGGTCCGGTCATTGTGATTGCTGTCACCGGATATTCACGCGTACTGCGAGCAAAGCGTGCCTCCGCTTCAGGCAAAAAGTCAAAGGTGGTATTGTACAGGAATAATATCGCAGAAGGCGGGACAAGGCGTTTTGCAAGATAAATCAATTTCGGGTCATCACCCATGACAAAACTGTTGGCAGGCGTGCTCTTTTTTAGCAAACGGATTGCCGGTGAACGGTCCAGCCAGCGGTCGTCAAAGACATGCGCATTCAAAGCAAGGACCCGGGGTGCATTCAGAAAAACAATAGGGAGTGCCAGGCAAAACATCATCACCGCAGCGCCATGCGCCCAGACTGCGCGCCGCCGGATGCCCGCGCGCAGAGAGCGCTGACGCAATAATGCGACAAAGAAATGGACACCTTTGATTCCGGCATTCACACCCATGGCGGTAAAGACGGCAAGAGGGGGAACCAGCACGGCATAATGATGTGGGAACGGTGGAAGTATAACCAAAAGGACAAGGGTAGCGAACGTACCAAGAATGAGGGGACCGCTCCAAACCAGGCGTTTCAAGCTGACGCAGATGCCAAGAAGCGCGAGAAGCAACCAGGGGCTGCTTGCGAACAGCCAATCTTGCAGCCCCTGCAGCTGGGCGGCAAAGGACGAAGCATACGACGGAGACTGCAGCATATGAAAGCCGACCGTACGGTCGAATTCATGATTCAAGTGCAACAAATCTACAAAGGGCGCAGCGGTCATCAAACCGGCGAGGCACACGATGCCGAGATTGACCAGCAATACGCGCCACATCACCCGGACATGTCCCCCGGCGCGGCGCAAATGTGCCATGATGAACCAAAATGCAAGCGTCAAAGCAAACCCTATCAGGAGGGGTTTTAGCAAAACACTTGCGCAAAAGAGCACGGTCGAGAGAATCAACCAGCGTTGCCGTTGCGACTGGGCAAAGACAATCATGCTGACCAATGACCACATCAAGAGACCAAGGCTTGGCGCTTCCGCAATCGTAACGCGCGATACATACAAATAATAGGGATGCAGAATCGCCAGGGCAATGGCTAGGACTGCCACAAGGCGTCCTGCATAGAATTTCCCGAGCGCGGCAATGCCAGCCAGTCCAAACGCCGCAAAGAGCAAGACCGTAAGGCGCGCGGAAAGAAGGGTTTCACCCCCCAGACGCTGTGTCGCAGCCAGCATGAACGGAAAGAGCGCAAACTGGTCGTAAAAGAAAGTGTGGAAGGGATAGCCATGGTTCAAAAGACGCGCAACGAGGAGGTGGACCCCTTCATCGGGATCTCCATTCTCCGACAAGCCCAAACTTTGTAACGCGAACGCGATGGCAAGCGCCAGAGTGAAACCGAGAGCGATCGACCAAAGGAGGCTCCGCCGGTTGGCAGTGGTTTTTAGAGAGGTATTCAGCATGGCAAGCTTTGAAAGCGGCATCGTCCGCTGAGTGTGCGATGCAAACGAATCCGTGCGCTGAGAAATTATTTTCCCGTGTATTCGATTTTATAAATTGCACCACCAACCAGACTGTGCTTCCACGTAAAGTCAGCCACATACATCGAGCCGTCGGGCGCGACGGTTACATCAATGGGATGGTCAAAGTCCCATGCAAAATCGCTGCTGGCACCGCGCCAGTGTCCGTTGACCTCGCTCAACTGGACGCGGTCTAGCTTGCTGCCGCGAAACCCGCCGGTATAGCCGCGCTGCAAATCGGCTTGGGAAAAAAGGCGTTCGCTGTCACTCCAAATCGCGACAAAAATATTGCCGCGAAAGCGTTCGGGGAACTGCGTGCCGTTGTAGACGGTCACACCATCGGGCGAGGAGTGGGCGCGATAGGAAACCACGGGCGCGAGCGTATTGGACCACGGCGGCGGAAAACCCCCGGCTTCGGGATAGCCGTAATCACCGTCAGCCACGACGAGATTCAGCTCATCGCCGGAAGGGTTGGGAGAGGAATCGGTGCCGTTGTCCGTAGCAAACAATCTGCCCTGCGAATCAAATGCAAGGTCGTAGGGGTTGCGCATACCGTGGGCAAAGGATTTTAGATTGCTGCCATCGGGCTCTGCGACGAGGATGCCGCCCACCAGCGGGTCAATGGGTTTATCCTGATAGAGATACTCCCCATCCTTGAAATCAATGTCTGTTTCGCGCGGTCCGCCAACAGAAATATAGAGTTTGCCATCGGGTCCGAACACAACGCCGTTGCTGGAATGCTCGTTGTCAAAGTTCGACAAGCCGCTGAGGATTTGTTTGCGTGTATCGGAAACGCCATCCCCGTCTGTATCCTCGATGACAAATACGTCACCGGGCATCGAGACATAGAGTTCGTTGGTGTTGGGACGAAAGACGAGACCTTTGGCACCTTTATAGCCCTCGGCGAAAACGCGCATGTCCTCTGCCTTGCCGTTGTTGTCGCGGGCGCTCCAGATTTTCCCGGAAATGTATTCTGCCCAATAGACACGTCCATCGGGTCCGACGGTGAGCGTCGTTGGCGCGGACGCCTCCGTGAAACGCGTGATTTTGAAACCTTTGATAACTTGCGGGTCCTTGGGCGGGACCGTCGTCGGAGTGGCAACGGCTTTCGGTGCGTTGTCGGCGCGGATAAGGAGCAGACTGCCGACAGTCAAGAGTAATGCCGGGAGGAGCACAGCGGCGAGGACCGTTGTCGCGCGGACACGCCGGGCAAGCCAGACCAGTCCAATGGCGAGGGCACAGCCAAGCACGACACCCAAAACGGTGAAACCTGTTTCAGGCAGGATGACGCCTAAATCAATTGGGACGAGTTTTTCGGGGAAAAGAAAAGTAGAGATGCGGGTGCCGAAAAATAGCAGCGCAATGGCGCCGATGACAGAGGCAAGGGCGACCAGCGCGGTGCGTTCACGCGAAAGTTGATTGCGCTGCCACAGGACAACTGCCAGCACAATCCCGGTGAGAGCGAGCGCCAAGAGCAGCCAAATAATTAGACTGCTCACTGTTTGTCACCTGTAAAAGTAATGCGATAGATCGCGCCCGGGAAATCAGGGGCGGCTTTGCCGCCACGCATGTCAGCCACATAGACAGCGCCGTCGGGTCCGACAGTGAGGGCGACGGGACGGTCGAGACCTTCGATAAAGTTGCGGCTCCGCCAAACGGGCTTGCCCTCTTCCTCGACCTGAAGGGCGCGGGTGACGAGGCGAAAACTGGAGGCTTCACGACCAAGCCAATAGAGTGTGGTCAGGACATTGCCGCGATAGTCTTCGGGGTACTGGTCAGCGTCATAGACGATGACGCCTGTGGGCGCAGTGTGCGGGGCAAAGCGAACGATAGGGGTTTCGGTGTGCGTCCACGGCGGGGGAATCCCAAAATAATAGGGGTAACCGTAATCTTTGCCGGGCTCTATCAGATTGAGTTCGTCGCCGTCGGGTTCGGGAATGGTCTCGTCGCCGTTGTCGGTGGCAAAGAGTCTGCCGTCCGCGCCAAAGGCGAGGGCGTAGGGGTTGCGCAGACCGCGCGCATACAATTTGGGGTTTTTGCCGTCGGCATCCATTTGCAGAATCCCGCCAAACATCCAATCGTCGCGCGTTTGTCCTTGATACCAATAGGTCTGCCCGCGGAGGTCCAGCTGCCCCACGCGCGGTCCGCCAATGGCGACATACAATTTGCCGTCGGGTCCAAATGTGATGCCGTTGTTGGAATGTTGGATGTCGAGCGAAAAGAGTTTGTCAATGATAACGTTGTTTTCGTCGACGACCCCATCCCCATTTGTATCGCGCAGGGTGTTGATTTGTCCGCGGCTGGCAACATAGAGTTTTCCGTCATGCCAGGCGAGACCGCGCGGGTTGCGAAAGCCCGAGGCAAAAACCTTTTTTTCTTCGGCAACACCATCGCCATCGCCATCACGCAAGCGAACGACGCTGCCGTCGACCAATTCGGTATAGTATAGGTTGCCTGCGTTATCAAAGGCGAGGGCGTTGGGTTCCTGCAAGTCCGAAGCAAAGATGTTGGCGGAAAAGCCCTTGTCAAGTTTTAGTTGGGCGAGCGAGGGGTGTTCAATCGGCGGGGGCTGTTCGGCGGCGACAGCGGCTTGCCAGCGCGTGATGCCATAGAGTGCGACCAAAAGTACGAGCGCGCCGCCGAGCATCAGACCGACTGCGAGGGGCAACCGCTGTTGGGCGAGGCGAAAGACACCATAGGCAGCGGCAACTGCCACAAGACCAACCGCCCATGACAGCAATGACGAAAGGGCAAATTCATTCAGGTCGACGGCAAAGGGCAGCGCTCCAAACAGTTGGAGCGCAAAACGACTGGCGAGGAATAGGAAACCGACCAGAGCAGCGACGCCAAGACCGACCCAAAGCAGCGCGGTACGTTGGCGCGTGCGAATGTATTGAACGAGACCGAGAAGGACGAGAGCAAGCGCAAACGCAACCAGAGCGAGAGCGAGGAGATTGATCATTTACGACGGGGAACTTGATGATGGTGCCGACAGCGCGCTTCGTACATTTCATTGGCACCGACGATGACGAGAGGGTCTTCGTAGGCGGCGGGTTCGCCGTTGACGAGGCGCTGGGTGCGGGAAGCAGGTCCGCCGCAGACCATGCAGATGGCGTTGAGTTTATCCACCTGCTCCGCCTGCGCCATGAGGATGGGCATGGGTCCAAACGGTTCGCCGCGAAAATCGGTATCGAGTCCGGCGAGGATGACGCGCACACCGCGCTGGGCGAGCTGCGCGACGACATCGGCGATTTCCCAATCGAAAAACTGTGCTTCGTCGATGGCGACGACGCTGACGGAATCGTCCCAGTGTTCCCAAATTTCGGCGGCGCGCTTGATGGGTCGCGCATCGAGGTTCGAACCGCTGTGCGACGCAATGGTCGCCATGCCATAGCGAATGTCAATGGCGTTCGCAAAGACGAGCACTTTTTGTTTGGCAATTTGGGCGCGCCGCACGCGCCGAATGAGTTCTTCAGACTTGCCACTAAACATAGAACCGCAAACAAGTTCGATGTGACCGGGTTGACCGGAAATGCGCTCCATAATCGGGTTCACAAAAACGCCCACGCCTCATCCAATTGCATAAATGCCGGTGGAACTGACAATGAAGCGGGGCTTGCAATCATTATTTTATGAGATTAGTGTGGTTTTCTGCCGTACGACAAAGAATTATAGCACAGTCATACAGCTGCGTTCTTTTTTGAGAAAAAAACCCCTTGCACGTTTGCAAGGGGTTTGAATATAAAAAAGCGGTCAAAAACGTATCAGGGTACAAGCCCATGCCACGCGCTACGCTTTCAAGAGGCGTTCGACCGTATCAAGCAATTCCTGAACGCCAAAGGGCTTGGAGAGGATTGCAGCCACCTGCTTGCCATCGAGCCGCTGACGTAGATTCGGGTAGGCGGATATTACAAGGACGGGTATCCGGGTACGGGCGGGCAAGTCATGGAGCCGTTTCAGGAATTCTTCGGGGCTAAAGACCGGCATTGCCAGGTCCAGAATCAGCAAATCAAACACATTGTGGCTCAGCAGTTCGATGCCTTCGAGCCATTCATGCAGACAGGTCACTTGATAGTGCGGCGACAGGGTCTGCTCCACGAGTTCCAGGATTGCTTTGTCGTCATCAATTACCAAAATACGACTATGGGATGTTTCCATAGCCACCTCCGGTACCGTTCTTGTGACGGCTTTGTGAATGTGAATTGCGGTTAACGCTTTCCTAACTTTAAATCAAGGTTCACTTGGCGTCAATATGGTCTGTTTTCTATATACAGCAAGGCAGCGGTTTCCGTCCCGGACTGCCGCGATTGCTTGCGGGAGAAGACCGATAAAATCAGACGCGGTCGAAAAAAGGTAAAATAATAAAGGCAGCGCTTGCCCTCAACCTGCCTCCGGTTTGAATCTCTATTTGAGGTTGACGTATATGCAACTCTTTTCAAATCCTCCTCCAATCACGCGGTATGGATTTGCCATTGTCATCAGCGTTACGGCGCTGGTCGGTGCGCTCTTGTTTGCGCCTCTCTTTGAGCGCACCCCATTTCTTTTGTTCTTTCTCGCCGTCGTTCTCGCCGCGTGGTATGGCGGTCTCGGTCCCGGTTTGGTCGCCACCATTGCCAGCCTGGTGATGATTAATGTCTTTTTGGTTCCTGCCATCAGTTTCAAGGGGTTGGAGCTTACGGAACTCGTCCTGCTGATTGTATTTACCACGGTTGCCGTGATTGTCAGTCTTTTGTACAACGCGCGCCGCCGGAACGCACAACAGCTGTCAGAGCGCTTGAATACGTTGAGCTGCATTTATCAATTGAGTGAGACCGTCAACCGCGCGCCTTCCGTAGATGTGATTTTCGAGAGCGCACTGGACGCCTTGCAGGGCGCGATTAAAGCGGACCGCGCGTCCATTCTCTTGTTTGACGACCAGGGGATTATGCAGTTCACGGCGTGGCGGGGTCTATCGGACAGTTATCGCGCGGCAGCAGCAGGACATTCGCCGTGGACCCGCGAGGCGCGCAACCCGCAGCCCCTGCTGGTTCCCGATGTCACAAAAGACCCCACGTTGGCGGCGCTGCAGAGTGTGATTGTGGGAGAAGGAATACGCGCACTTGCGTTTATTCCGCTGGTGAGCGGAGAGCGGCTGCTGGGTAAATTCATGGTCTATTACAACGCACCCCACATCTTTGAGCAGCAAGAGATTCAAGCGGCACAAACGATTGCGAGACATGTTGCCTTTGCACTGGACCGGCGCGAAACAGAAGAAGCGCTGCGCCAATCACAACGGCAGCTCGAAGTGATTCTGCAGGGAATCACAGATGGGATTACGGTCCAGGAACCGAGTGGCAAATTGGTGTATGCCAACGAGGCGGCGGCGCGGGTACTTGGCTTTGGTTCCCCGGAAGAGCTGCTCCGCACGCCCGTTCCGGACGTGATACGGAAATTTGAGGTGCTCGACGAAACGGGGTTACCGCTGCCGTTCGAGCGTCTGCCCAGCCGAATTGCGATGCGGGGAGAAATGCCACAGGAGCAGTTGGTGCGGTTCCGCGTGGTCGAGACGAACGCGGAGCGGTGGTCGGTTGCGAATGCTGCCCCCGTTTTTGACACGCAGGGTCAAGTTCTATTTGTGGTCAACATGTTTCGTGATTTTACCGAACGGCAGCGCGCCGAGCGCTCTGAACGGGAACAACGGCAGCTGCTTCAAGTTATTCTCTCGAGCATCGGCGACGCCGTGATTGCGACCGACGCCAACGCACGTATTACGTTTATGAACCCTGTCGCCACCCATTTGACCGAATGGTCAGAGGTGGAAGCGCGCGGCAAACCGTTGGCAGAGGTCTTTAAGCTGATTAATGAAGAAACGCGGCGCGAAGTTCCAAGTCCTGTGGAAAAGGTGCTAAAAGAAGGCACAATTGTGGGGCTTGCCAATCATACGCTGTTGGTGACCCGGAGCGGCAAAGAACGACCCATTGACGACAGCGGCGCTCCGATTCGTGATATACAGGGACAGGCGGTTGGGGTTGTGCTGGTCTTTCGCGACGTGGCAGAACAGCGGCGGTCAAGAATCGAATTGGGGCGGCTGGCGGCGATTGTGGAATCGTCCGAGGATGCGATCTATGCCAAGTCGCTCGAAGGCATTGTTACGAGCTGGAATCAGGGGGCAGAGCGATTATTTGGGTATCCAGCCAGCGAAATTATTGGACATTCGGTGGCGCGCATGATGCTGCCCGAACTCCTGTCAGAATTGGATGAAAACCTGGCGCGCATCAAGAATAACCAATCGATCAAATCGCTGGAAACGCAGCGACTGCACCGCGAAGGCAAAGTGATCGATGTTTCCGTGACAATATCTCCGGTCAAAGATTCGGATGGCAAAATCGTGGGGGCTTCGACGATTGCGCGAGATGTCACGGAACGCAAGCGCCTGGAAGAAGAACGCGCACGCCTGTATGCGGCAGAACAGCTGGCACGCGCGCAGGCAGAGAGTGCTATTCGAGCGCGCGACCAATTTCTTTCGCTTGCCTCACACGAGCTCAAGACGCCGATTACATCCATTATGGGTTTTGCGGAACTCGTTCAGCGCCGCGCGTCGAATGGCGAAAGGTTGACCGACCGCGACCAACGCGCCTTGCAACTGATTCACGCCCAGTCCTCGCATCTTGCGCAGCTGATTAACTCGCTGTTGGACCTTTCGCGGATTGACGGCGAGCAGTTTGTGATTGAAACAGCGCCAATGGATTTGAATGCGTTGACAACACGGGTTGTGGAGTCGCTGCGCCTGACGGCAGAAGCGCACACGCTCACGTTTAACGCGCTGCCTGAACCGTTGGTCATCTATGGCGACGAGATGCGCCTGGAACAGGTCGTGCAAAATCTGATTCAGAATGCGATTAAATACACCCCGGGCGGCGGACTGATTGGCATTACGTTGGAACACGATGGGGCACATGCGTACTTGAGCGTCACTGACCCCGGCATTGGCATCCCGGAGGTCGCGTTGGACCGCTTGTTTGAACGGTTTTATCGCGCCGAAAACGTCAAGGCATATCGAATCAGCGGCATGGGCATCGGTCTGTTTGTCGCGAAACAAATAGTGATGTTGCACGGCGGTGAAATCCAGGTAAAGAGCCGCGAGGATGCAGGCAGCACGTTTATCCTCTGTCTGCCGCTTGCGCCGCTTGAACCTTTGGCAGCGGAACCTACAAATCAGCTCGATGGGACCGGGGAGAAAGAGCATGCAACCGATATCCAAGGATAGGACGGAGATTTTGATTGTTGACGATGATTTTAGTATTCGTGAAATGCTCGTCCAGATGTTGGAGGATGAAGGCTATCAGGTTTCTTCCGCAGAGAATGGAAAGGTTGCCCTCGATTATTTGCGCGCTGCAACCCGACTGCCTTGCCTGATTCTCCTTGACCTCAAGATGCCGATTATGGATGGGGCTGAATTTCGGTCGCGCCAAATGCAGGACACGCGTCTGTCAGGGATTCCGGTGCTGCTGCTGACGGCAGACCAGAATATACATATGGACCGCGCCAACGCGCTGGTGGCGAATGTGCTTGCCAAGCCAATCAAACTGAATGTGCTTTTGGAAGTTATCAAACGGAAGGGGTGTTAGGATGAGCGCGGTGGTCAACCGCTCAAACGGCAGACGAAACGGCGCGAGGGGTTACCCGGGAGAGGACGCAACGGATAGAAAAACGTACAAAAAAACAACGGCGGCGTGGTAATGGATTACCACGCCGCCGTTGTTTTTTTGTACGCTCAAGAGACTAGATCCAAATGCTCTAGGCGGATGGCTCCTGGTCGGTCGCAACCGACTCGGGGGCAGCTGCACCTTCGTTCGACGGTTCGGCGGTTTTTTCCGCCGCAGGTTTCCGTTCGCGCGGGGGGCGGGCAGGACGCGGTTTGCGTCCGGTGACTGCACCCGCAGCGTTGGAAATGGTTTCGGCGGCTGCGTTTAATCCTTCACCAATCGCCTGACCTGCTTGTTCGACAATGGCTTCGGCGGTACCGACTGCGCCACCGACTGCTTTGGCGGCGGCAGTAACAGGGGTTTCGTTGGCTGCGCTTGCCGGTTCGGGCTGCATGGCTTCCAACATGCCGCTGCGCTTGATGCGTTCTTCGGCGCGGCGCTGTCGTTTGCTGCCTTTGACCTGACCTGTTTCCACAGCAGATTCGCGTGCTGCCAAACGCTTGGTGAAGCGTTCGACCTGACCTGCGGTGTCTACGATGCGCTGCGTGCCGGTAAAGAACGGGTGGCAGTTGGAGCAAACATCAACGTGGACAATCTTTTTGGTAGAGCCGGTCTGCCAGGTGGTCCCACAGGAACCACACGTAAACGTGGCATCGGCATAAAACGTGGGGTGAATTCCCTCTCTCACAGTATCAATCCTTTTTCGCGCACGGCTAGTCAAGCGGTGGAGCGGATAACTCACGCTCGCGCGGTAACGTCACGCGTTAATTGCTTGAACCAGTCGCGACTTACGCCATCTCGGCTTGTGCCGCGACGACGGGTTTGTCAGCATAGACGCTGGCTTGTTTTTGGGCTTGGGTATAGGGTTCGAACTTTACATACCCATCTATTAGTGCAAACAGGGTAAAGTCCTTACCTAACCCAACATTTTTACCGGCTTTGATGTGGGTGCCGTGCTGGCGCATGATAATGGTGCCGCAGCGCACGTATTGTCCATCAAAGCGTTTGACGCCGAGACGCTGGGAATTGCTGTCTCGACCGTTGCGGGTAGAACCGCCACCTTTTTTATGTGCCATGGGAGTTAGTCTCTAGCTACTAGTCGCCAGTCGTTAGCAAAAGACCGAAATACCTGAATGCTTTTGCTACGTGCTATCGGCTATTAGCCAAGCAATATGTCCTTGATTTCCAAATGGGTCTCGATTTGGCGATGCCCGTGCGTGGTGCGGCGGCGGTGCTTGTTGCGATAGTCGAACGAGATGACTTTTTTACCTTTGCGCTCGTCCAACACCTGCGCGGTCACGCTGGCTTTGGCGGCTTGGTCGCCGACAATATATTTGTCGCCATCACCGAGAAACAAGACTTCGAGTTTGACCTGGTCGCCCACTTCTTTCGGGAGACGTTCGACGGCGATGCGGTCGCCTTTTTCCACACGATATTGTTTGTTGCCTGTGCGAATAATTGCGTACATGAAATTCCTCCAAACCCACCTGTCGGGGACTGTTTCCTCCGCAGGCGACAAAAAAGCGGCGCGTCTAGCCAGCCGCTTCAAACTGTAGGATTATACGCGAACGCGTTTTTTTGGCAAATCGCGCTATAAAACGAACATTACTAGGTGTGAGGGTGGTGGGAGAGCTTACGGGAGGAAACCGCGAATCTTGGTCACGGAGTGCGTGACAACGAATCCTCACGAATCTATTCGAATCAATAAAAAATGGATGTTAATGACCAGAATCCAGGTTTAACAAGGTTTGTAATTCGTTGTGAATCTTGCCGTTCGAAGCGATCGTGTACTGCATCTCCGGCTGCGCCGGGTTGCCATAGAGTCCAAATGTGCCGCCCGCTTCGGTCAAAATGAGCCGCCCACCTGAAAAATCCCATGGAAACAAGCCGCTGTCGCAATAGCCATCGAGGCGTCCGCATGCGACATAGCACAGGTCGAGGGCGGCGCTGCCGTTGATGCGAAGGGAACGCACGCGCTTGGCAAGCAGCACCATTTCATTGATGCCGTGATCGGTTTCCCAGACTTCATAGACCAGCCCGGTTGCGACGAGACTCTCGCCCAACCTGGTCGCGCTGCTGCAATGAATGGGCACGCTGTTGAGAAAGGCACCGCCCGCGCGCGTTGCGGTAAAAAGTTGGTCAAAGATGGGGTCATAGACGACGCCAACAACGGATTCGCCGTCCTCTTCCAAACCGATGGAGACGGAAAAGTACGGAAAGTGGTGGGCGTAGTTGGTGGTGCCGTCTACCGGGTCAATGACCCAGCGATAGCGCGCGCCCTGTCCGTGGGTGCCGGATTCTTCGGTGAGAATGTCAAAGTCGGGGGTGGCGGCGCGCAGGTGTTCCAATATCAATTTCTCGGAGGCATGGTCTATTTCGGTGACGAGATTGACTGCGCCTTTGAATTGGATGTTGTGGGTCTTGCCCCAACCGTCGCGCATGATGGCTCCGGCGGCGCGGGCGGCGGTGACGGCGATTTGGAGGAGTTCGGAATGGGTTTTGTTCATGGGCGCAAAAAAGGTCGAGAGGTGTCTCTCGACCTAGAGTTCAGGTGCCCAGGAAGGGAGTTGAACCCCTACGAGCTTGCGCTCACCGCCACCTGAAGACGGCGTGTCTGCCATTTCACCACCTGGGCTAACGGAACCATTCTACCTGAACAATTTGCTTTGTCAATTTCGATTCTGTTTTTTCAAATAATTTGTTTTGGAATTCGCTTCGACGCGCTTTCGGTTTGCTTCGTCTCGAAATTCTTGGCTGTTGCGCCATTCCACATTTTCGCGGATACGTTGCATATCGTTGGAACGCTTTTCATGTTTGATGTATGGGGATATGAGTTGAATGAAGCGCAACACGGACTCTTTATTCTCAATTGCGAAACCCCATAGTGCTTTTGTTGCAAACACGCCGCGCTTGCTTGTTTGTCGACCTGCATCATATGACTTGGAAATTGATGAGGGACGAATACCAAGAGCGACCAGGCTGCGATGACACAGTTCAAGAAGTTGAAGGTCAGTATGTTTAATACTGAACCTCGCTTTCGCACTCCTGTTGTTGTCTTGGGTTGTGTGAAACGAGCCCTCGGCGTCGGTTAAACCGCCAAAGAAGGAGAGAAAGACCTTGTCGGTTTCAAAAACCCACGATGGAACATGGGTCTTGTGATAATCCAACAAAAACTCAAAACTATGATTTACAGAGCAGACTATCATATCTTCGAACATTCCATTGATTGCCAATTTTGCCTTGCGGCTGATATTCACATGACCATACGGGCGGAACAAATTCTCGATCAAGTTGATTTGCTCGATACGCGTTGAACTTCCGTAGATACGCAAGACCTCGCTGCCAGCATGATCTCGTTTGACGTGCAAATCACCCAAACAGAAACCAATCAGATATGCTTTTTCTTGAGGGTCGCCGCTAAAGTCATGATATTCGTCCCAAGTATTATGTTGAATCAGAGTTGATTGCGAGAAGGTGCGAATCGGGATACCGTACTCTAGCATTTTGAGGCGAATAGTCTCGCGTCCCCAGCCGCATTGTTCGGCGATTTGGGGAATGGAGAGTTTTTGTTCGAGGTAGAGTTCGCGGAGGAGTTGTTCGTTGATTTCGCCGTGTGGTAAGAGGCGTGAGCCCTTGGGTCCGCGGGAACGGGAGGGGATGCCGAGGTCGGTGAGGCGACGGCGGATGGTGGCGGGGCTGATGTTGAGTTGGGCGGAGATTTCGGCGACGGTGAGACCCTGGGTGAGGTAGAGGTCGCGGAGTTGGGCTTCCGAAAGAGTGTCGCGAAGGTTGGACATGATGCCTCCAAAGATGAAATTCAATATTCAGCTGTGGGACAAATTGTCAATTTGTCCTACGGTTGAATGGGCATCCTGTGCTGCGAAAAAAAGATGCAGCACCCAATTGACTTGAGCACTGCAAGAGATAAAATCTAGGGCAGCCAAGTCCTGGTGAAGCAGGATGCGGTTAGTGAGCGTCGGGTGGTGACACACCCGGCGCTTACGTTTTTTTATATCGTTGCGCGCATTATAGCTGACGGAGCGCGCGGTGTCAAGGGGAATTGATTGAAATAAAAAGACGTTCCCATTTTTTCAAAATGGGAACGTCTTTTTATTTCAATCGGGCAAGTCAAAAGAGCAATTGCTCAGGGAACCAGCGGTGTTGGTGCGGAACGAACCTGGGACTCGCTCAAGATGACGCGGCGGGTGTTGATGAACCATTGGGAGATGTTGCGGAAACGGTCGCTGGGGTCGAGAAACGGGGCGAGTTGGACGCCTTGCAGGCGGTCGTCAATGCCGTAGGTGTAGACGGGGTAATAGAGGATGGCAGCAGGCACGTCTTCCATAAAGAGCATTTGGAATTGGCGATAGAGGTCGGCGCGGGCGGCGACGTCTACGGTGCGGCGCGCTTGCTGCAGGAGGTCGTCGGCTTCGGAATTTTCCCAGCCGCTGTAATTGCGCCCGGCATCCGACTGGTCGGGTGTTTGGGAACTGTGCCACGCAGCATACGGGTCGGGGTCAGCGGGCAGGTTGGCGAAGGCGGAAAGGACGGCGTCGAATTTTCGCGTGCGGAGGTTGTCCTGGACGAGCTGCGGCGCAGGGACGGTCTCGACGACGACCTGCACTCCCAGCTTTGACCAATCGTTAGCCAGCTGTTCGGCGATGCGTTCGCGGGTGGGGTCGTCGGTGTTGGTGAGCAGGGTAAAGGCGAGGGGCGTGTCGCCGCGCTCGCGGACACCGTCGCCGTCCTTGTCCTGCCAGCCGGCTTTGTCGAGCAGTTGGTTGGCGAGCGCGGGGTCGTAGGGGTATTTTTTCAGCGCGTCATCATACGCCCACGAGTTGGGGAGAATGGGTCCCGCGCCGAGCAGTGCCTGCCCCTGCAGGATTTCGTCAATCATTTTTTGGCGGTCCATGCCATAGAGCAATGCCTGACGCACCTGTTTGTCTTGGAACAGCGGATTGGTGGTATTGAAAAAGACGAGTGTCATGCCCGCGAGCTGGGCGCTGGAGAGTGAGAGCTTTTGAAGCCCGCGCGCGCGTCCCAAAAGTTCGGGCGTGACTTGATAGACGCCTTCGACTTCGCCGCGTTCATACGCGGCAAGGGCGGCTTCGATACCGTCTTGATAAAATTTGAATTGGAGCGTGCCGAGATAGGGACGCTGTCCGAAATAACGCGGGTTGGGCGTAAGGGTCGCGCTGTCAGTGGTCAGTTCATCGAGAACAAAGGGACCGGTGCCGACAGGCTGCCGCGAAAATTGGGCGGTGGGTAAATCTGCGGCGCTGACGTCCTGCAAGAGATGCGACGGTAAAAGCCCGATGGTGGTGTAATCGAGAAAGGGCGCAAAGGGCTGGGACAACTGCATGCGCACGGTGAGGGGATTGACGGCGGAAATGGCGACGGTGCGCCAGAGGGAAGCAATATCCGTCAATCCGGGATAATCCGATGACTGGATGGTCTGGATGGTATAGAGAACGTCGGCAGAAGAAAAGGGCGCGCCGTCCGACCAGGTAATGTCGCTGCGGAGCGTAAAGGTATAAATCAGACCGTCGGGAGAGATTTCCCAGCTGCGCGCGAGGTCGGGCTTGATGACGCCGCGCTCGTCGGCGCGGGTCAGCCCGTTAAAAATGAGGGCAGAGAGGTCGCGGTCCACCTGGTTAAATTGATTAAACAGGGGATTGACGATATTGGGTGTGCCTGCGATGCCTTCGATGTAGGTGCCGCCATAATCGGCTTGGGCAACGGTGGAGAGTCCAAAGGCAAAATAGGCGATGAGCGTGCCGAGAAAGACAATGCCGAGGATGGCGATTAACGCCTGCCAGCGGATATGAACCATGAACGAATGGGGAATCTCCGATGACGGACAATAGTTCCAGAGCAGATTCCTATCAGGTCGGGGGTATGGACATCAAGTTTGATGTGCGCTCACGTTCGTAACCCGCTAAAGCGTCGACTCCAAAACCCCAAACCAATTCAGGATTTGCTCGAATCACAGCCCGTCGTCGGTGATTAGGGGAAAAACTTGGGAGCGAGTGCGCTTGCCAGAGACACGACAAGGAAAATGGCGACGAGCGCGATGGTGAGGTTATAGAGGGTGGCTTCCAGACCGCGCCGCTGGTGGGCGACGGGGCTGTCGTTGCCAAACGCACCGGAAAGACCTTCGCCTTTCATCTGCAAGAGCAAAATGGCGGTGAGAGTGACGGAAATGATGATTTGGACGATATTGATTACGGTAACCATGATTCTTCCTTTATGACAAAAACATCCCCTCCAAAATGACGGAGGGGGGTTCGGGAACGGAGGGGATTATACCACGCGCGGGGATGGGTGCAAAAGTAAAGGTTAGGTTTTTCGGGTTTTGCGCGTTCTCTTTTATAATGTCTACGTTATGTCGCAAGCGACGCAAGCACAGCTAGCCACGCACGAAACCGCGTTGGTTACGGGAGCCGCGGGATTTGTCGGCTCGCACCTCGCAGAACGCCTCCTCCACGATAATTTTGTCGTCCTCGGTTTGGACTCTTTTACCGATTATTATGCGCGCAATCTCAAAGAAAATAATTTGCGCCCGGCGCTGCAGGACCCACATTTTACGTTTGTGCAAGCCGACCTGCGCACTGCCGATTTGCGCGACCTGTTAACGCGGCACAAGGTTCGGTATATTTTCCACGAGGCGGGACAGGCAGGGGTGCGTCCCAGCTGGGGCAAGGATTTTCAGCCCTATGTGGAGCGCAATATTCTGGCGACGCAGGCGCTTTTGGAAGCGGTGGTGAGTTTGCCCGACCCGACACAGCTTAAAAAGTTTGTGTTTGCGTCGTCGTCGTCGGTGTATGGGGATGCGGAACAGCTGCCGACGGACGAGAACGTCCTGCCCCGCCCGATTTCGCCGTATGGGGTGACCAAGCTGGCGGCGGAGCATCTTTGCTTTTTGTATGCCAAGCAGTATGGGCTGCCGGTGGTTGCGCTGCGCTATTTTAGTGTGTATGGTCCGCGCCAGCGTCCCGATATGGCGATGAATTTGTTTGTGGATGCGGTGCTGCGCGGCAAGCCGATTAAGGTCTTTGGCGACGGCGAACAGACGCGCGAAATGACGTTTGTGAGTGACATTGTGCAGGCGAACCTGCTGGCGCTGCAAGCGCCCAATGGCGGACCACGCGTGTATAACATTGGCGGCGGGGAGCGTTCGACCATCAACGGCATTCTGGAAACGCTGGGAGAAATTGGGGGGACACAGCCGCGGCTAGAATATTTGGAGCGCGCGGCGGGCGACCATCGTCACGGTGCGGCGGATATTTCGCGGGCGCAGGCGGAATTGGGGTATGCACCGCGCGTGGGGTTGGAGGAAGGGCTGCGAGCGCAGTACGCGTGGCAGAAAGAAAGGATAAAGGCGGACGAACGACGAACGACGAATGACGAATGACGATTGTTTTTATGATGAGCCATTCGCCAGACGCTGAGAGGAATGAGCCCCCCGCGATTTTGCAGCCGCCTACGGCAGAGTATATTGACCCGAAGCGGGTGTGGACGAGCGCGGTGCGGGCGCTGCCGGATTTTTTGATTATTGGGGCGCAAAAGGCGGGGACGACTTCGCTGTATGCGTATTTGGATGCACATCCCAAGATTACGACGGCGCTGGCAAAGGAAGTGCATTTCTTTGATTACAATTTCGAGCGGGGCGAAGGATGGTATCGCGCGCACTTTCCCACACAGTTTGAACGGTGGCGCGGTGATTTTTTGGTAACGGGGGAAGCGTCACCGTATTATTTATTTTATCCGCTGGCAGCGCCGCGGGCGAAACAGATTGTGCCGAAAGCAAAAATCATTGTGCTGCTGCGGAACCCGATAGACCGCGCGTATTCGCATTATCATCATCAGGTACGGCTTGGTTTGGAAGAATTGTCATTTGCGCAGGCGATTGACCGGGAAGCAGAACGTTTGGTGGGTGAGTTTGAGAAAATTATTTTGGATGACGAGTATTACAGCTTTAATTATCAAAATTACTCGTATTTGGCGCGCGGGATGTATGCGGAACAGTTGGAACGATGGTTTCGTTTTTTTCCGCGCGAACAGTTTTTGATTCTGGAAAGCAGCGCGTTTTATGGACAGACGGCGCAGACCCTGAAACGGGTGTTGGAATTTTTAAACGTGCCGCCGGGTCCGCCGCAAACGTTTGGCGTAAAAAATGATGGGAGCTATCCGCCGATGGAGGCGGCGCTCCGCGCACAGTTAGATAGCTTTTATGCGCCGCACAATGAACGCCTGTTTGCGCTGCTGGGTGAATCGTTTGATTGGAATTGATGCATGAGTGCTATCCGCTTTGATAACGTAAGTAAACGTTTTTTGCTGCACCACGAACGTAACCGTTCGCTGCAAGACTTGTTTGTCAAGAAACTTGCGCGCAACGGCAACGGGAAACACGCGCCCGCCGTCGAAGAATTTTGGGCGATGCGCGATGTATCATTTGACGTTGCCGAAGGCGAAATGGTCGGGCTGATTGGTCCGAACGGCGCGGGCAAGTCCACGCTGTTGAAACTGCTGGCGCGCATTATCGAGCCGACGCGCGGCAAGGTGCACGTGAAAGGACGTTTGAATGCGCTGATTGAATTGAGCGCGGGGTTTCACGAAGAACTGACGGGGCGCGAGAACATCTTTTTGAGCGCGGCGCTGTTGGGGCTGTCGCGGGCGGAAATTCGCAAACACCTGGACGAGATTGTGGCGTTTAGCGAGTTGGAAAAGTTTATTGACACACCCGTCAAGCACTATTCGTCGGGGATGCACATGCGGCTTGGCTTTGCCATTGCGACGGTCATCGAGTCGGATGTGCTGCTGGTGGATGAAGTGCTGGCGGTGGGCGACGCCAATTTTCAGCGCAAATGTTTCGAGCGGATTGCGGAAATTCGCGAACGCGGGACGACGATTTTGTATGTGTCGCACCAGATGGCGGACATTGAACGGCAGTGTGACCGCGCGCTGCTGTTTATGCACGGGCAGTTGATTGCGGACGGTGCGCCGACAGATACGGCACAGCAGTATAAAGAACTGACCAAACGCCAGCGCACCGACACGCCCGATTTTTACAACGTCGAATATGTGGAATGGACGGTCCCCGACGAGATGCGCGTGGGTGAACGGGCAGAATTCAGTGTGACGTTGAAAAACAACTCGCGCGAAGTGTGGAACGGCGAAGCGGGTTCGGGGACACGGCTGGTGTCGGCGAGTTATCACTGGCTCGACCGTTTTGGCTCGATGCATCAGTTTATGGGTCCGCGCAAAATTTTGCCGCGCAATTTGGCGCCGGACGAAACGATGACCTTGAGCAGTTATATTTTGCCGCCGCACACCCCCGGCACGTTTTTGTTAGAGTTGGATTTAGCGGCGGAAGGCGCGGGCTGGTTTGGCGCACACGGCAAGCCCGGTCCGCAGATTACGGTGCAGGTGCTGCCCGCACGGAACGTACGATACCCCAGCGAATTGAACGAAAAGAGATTGGAGATTAGAGATTAGCAATGCGAGTTCTGGTCATTGGAATTGATGGGGCGACGTTCCGCTTGATGCGTCCGTTGATGCAAAACGGCTATATGCCGTTTTTGTGTCAGGTCGAAGAACGCGGCGCGCTGGGCACCCTGCAAACGATTTATCCGCCCGTCACGGCGCCCGCGTGGTCCTCGTTTATGACAGGCAAAAATCCCGGCAAGCACGGGGTGTATGAATTTTTGCACCGCAAGCGCGGGACGATGGAACAAATCCCCGTCAACGCGGGGATGCTGGGCAGTGAAACGCTGTGGGAAATGATGAGCAAGGCGGGCAAAAAGATGGTGGTGGTCAGCGTCCCGCTGTGCTATCCGCCGTTTCCCGTCAACGGCACGCTCATGTCGGACTTTCTCGCGCCCAAGGGCGCGCGTGATTTGTCCTATCCTCCCGAATTGTTGAAAGAAGTGGAAGACAAGTTTGGCGAATATTTGCTGTATCACAAGCAAGTGTATACCAAAGACAATGTCGCCAATGTGCTGCAGGAATTGGAAGACAACACCGCATATCGCCAGCGCGCCGCCGAATATTTACTCGAGCGCGACCCGTGGGATTTTGCGATGGTGTATTTTGAAGGCACGGACCGCTTGCAGCACGAGCTGTGGCATGTGATTGACCCGACCAGCCCGATGCATGACGCCAAGGAATCGGAGCAGTTTGCGGAACGCACGCGCAATTATTTCCGCCAACTGGATGACGGCGTGCGCAAATTGGTGGAACTGGCACAGTCCCAAGACCCCGACACCCAAGTAATTTTGATGAGCGACCACGGGTTTGGCGCGATTCACCAGTTTGTGAATTTCAACATCTGGTTACTGCGTGAAGGGTTTCTAAAGCTAAAGAACGACATTCCGACACAGCTCAAGCATGCGCTGTTTAACATGGGCTTTACACCGTCGCTCGGTTATAAAATGTCCATGAATTTCGGGTTTGCGAATTTGCGGCTGTCGCAGGGCATGACCAACCGCAACCAGATTTTGGATTTGGTGCGGCGCGGCTTTTTGTCGTTCCGCAATGTGGACTGGACGAAAACGCGTGCCTTTTCCAGCGGCAATTACGGGCAGATTTTTGTAAACCTGAAGGGACGCGAAATGTTTGGCAGTGTGCCGCCCGAGGAATTTCAGACCGTGGTGGAACAGCTGGGGGCGCGCTTGTCGGAACTGCGTGACCCGAAAACGGGGCAAGCCGTTGTGTCCAAAGTGTATAAACAGTCCGAGGTTTTTTGGGGTGAGTTTATTGACGATGCGCCGGATGTGGTGTTTTCGCTGACGGAAAATTACAAGGCGCTCGGCACGCTGGAATTTGCGTCGAACCAAATTATCGAGCCCGCGTTTGGCAATTCGGGCGACCACCGCATGGACGGCTTTGTGGGGATGCTGGGCAGTAATATCAAGCAAAACGTAAAAATCGAAAACGCCAACATCATGGACATTGCGCCCACGATTTTGTATTTGATGGGTCTGCCGATTCCATCTGATTTGGACGGGCAGGTTTTGACCGCGCCGTTGAACGAGTCCCTGTTAATGTCATCGCAGATTCTCCAGACCGATGCGTTGGGCGCACGCGACCAGCAGATTCCTGACTATACCGAGGAAGAATCGGAAGAGGTCAAGGAACGGCTGCGGGCGCTGGGATATCTTGGTTAGAGTCGTGCAATGCGCTTTGTCGCTTATTTTGGATTTACGCTGGGCTTGATTTTGGCGAGCGCGGCAGGACTGAATTTTGTCGTCAATCCGTATGCGCTGTATCCGCTGCGCTGGCTTGCGCCCGTTTCGGTCAATAACCTCGAAGACAGTCTGCGGCAAATCGAAAAGCCCGAGTTTCACCCTGACCTGATGGTCCTGGGCTCGTCGCGCAGCGCGCGTTTGCGCGCGGCAGACCTCAAGTGCTACAGCGGCTTGGAGAGCGCGAATCAGGCGTATGCGGGCGGGACACCGGAAGGGTATTTTGCGCTGGCGTCGTATGTGCTGGACAACAAACCGCATCCGAAAATGTTTATCATCGGGCTGGATGTGGAAGCGTTTAACGAGGACGCCAAGTTTGCCAACCGCCTGCAAGAAATTCCCCGCCTGGCGCGCTATACCACCACGTCGAACGCGGTGCACAGTCTGTGGCTCGATTTCACCAACCTTGTGTCGATGGCACAGGTGAACGACTCGCTGCGCGTGGTGTGGCTCGCGGTGGTTGACCCCAACGCCCAACAAAAGGCGATGGAAAAGGACGCGCTTGCCATCGAGAACCGCGCCGAGGCGACCCCAAAAGAGACCATCGCTCACAACTTGGGACGGTATCGGGGCTATACCCAACTTTCGGTCGAAGAACAAGGACATTTGGAAGATTTGCTGCGGCTGGCACAGCAAAACGGGATAGAGGTCAAACTCTATATCACCACCATGCACCCGCAGTTGATCGAGGCGCTGACCCGACAGGGCTATTATCCTGCCCGCCTCGTCGAGGTGCGCAATTTGCTGAATCGCCTGCGCGCCCAGTACCCGTTCGAGTTTTACGATTTTTCCACACCCGATACGTTTGGTGGGACCCTGACGGATTTTCACAATCTTTCGCACATCAACGAAATCAACAGCGCGCGTTTGATTGGCGCGTTGTTTGCTGACCGGAACCGCGCAGCGCAGTGCGCGGTCAACTCGTAACCGCCGATGCTCTTTAACAGCTACGAATTTTTGTTTCTGTTTCTGCCGATTGTGCTGCTGGTGTATTGGGGATTGAGATCGGAAGAGC
>JADMIO010823447.1_pt1 | contig 40468 bp, 42 predicted proteins | sample 8958161 | NCBI WGS metagenome assembly JADMIO01 (sample SAMN16585339, study PRJNA669376) | soil metagenome | isolation source: Crop rotation soil | place: USA: Cullars Rotation, Alabama | collected 2011
GCCGCGACTTCAAGTCACGTGAATTCCAAGCTTCGGATCCCACTGTGCTGGAAAGAAAACCCGCCGGTAAGTCGCTGCTTTACCGCTGTCATCCAGGCTTTGGTCGACGAGGGCAATCTGCCCTAGCCCTCGACGCTAACCTGAAGCCCGTCGCTGATCTTCTCGAACAGGCATTCACAATCGTCGACGAGTGCGTCGAGCGCCTCGACAGTCTCGACGGTTCTTTTGGCCGCGTGACGGCCTGGGGTGCTCATCAAGGGGCGCAACCTAGCGGTTGGCTGCTACAGCCTGTGCCTCGATGCGCTGGCGCAGGAGGCCGGCGCCATCTATCGACCTTTCATCGAGACAGTGGAACTCCTGACTTACCTCCGGCTGGATCCACGTCGCGTGAATGAAGTCCTCGAGGACCGATTACCAAAGGCCGGCAAGATCGCTCGTCTAATTGGGGCGGACCTGAAAGGTCTCCGAAATCACCTGAGCGAGCATGCCTCACACCTCTCTGTCAGCTTTCATTCCATGCGCCACCTGATCGACGCATCGGCTGGACGTCTGAGACCGGTGCAGGGGTTCAACGAGGTCGTGCTCCGGGAAAACCTTCGGATGCTACTCGTCTCCGTTGTCTGGTTGATGACGGCGGGCGTCAACTGCCTTACGGTTGGAAGCGGCAAATTCGATGATGCCCTCATCGATCGAGGCGAGCAGCTCCGGGCGGAGGCCCTGGACTTGGTCGAGCGGTGGGGCGCACCGCGTGTCGGCTGACCTCGCCCGCCGCCGCGTCCTCCTCACCGCCGCCCTTGGCTTCGCGGTCGTCGACACGAAGGGCAAGCCGGCGCCTGAGGAGATCCAGCTCGTGCGCGAGTGGCTCGACAACTGGACGGGCCTCGGCCAGGTCGTCACCGGGATGGAGCGCCAGGGCTTCAAGATGCACCTGACGAACGTGGGATCCGGGCGTCTGGCGGGCGACGTTCTCTGGGAGTCCGGCCATCGGCGCACACGGGTTTCGGCGCCGGCCCGACGCCCTGGAGCGCGGTGCAGTTCGCCGCCTGGGAGGCGATCAAGAACCCGCCCGAGCCGGAACCGCCGGCACCGGACGTCATCGTGCCGTGAGGACGGCGATGGAGGCGGGCGTGAGCGATCACGTGTGGAGCGCGGAGGAAATCGCGCGGCTGGCGGAGTAGCAGAAAGGCGGGCCGCAAATGTCTGAGGCAAGCCTCACCGTCCGAGCCCATTTGTTCGATCTGCCGCTGCCACATGATGGGTCGATACGTGACGAGCATATCTCCCTCTGTTGCCGCGAAAACCGCGGGATGCTGACGCCGGAGCTTCTCCGGCACGTTGGGCCATGGTTGCAGGCTCAGGGCTTCGATCTAGCGAGGGTCAGGGTGATTTGCTACGAGAACGAGGACTATCTCGACTTTTGTCAGTGAGCGTCACGTGACTCGACGGCAAGGCCAAATTCTTACTGGCTGTCTGATCTGGTTGGTGCTCTGGCTCATCTTCTTGGTTCATCACGACGAAGGCGAGGGGCCAGCGCCCTGGTCGTGGGCTGATCTGTTCGAGATCGTCACCGTCTTGCCCGCCGCCGTAGCCCCCGCAACCGCTTCCGGTCTCCTATTCCTGGGCGCCAGAATTCTCTACGATCGATGGCGCCCCGATCCGCCACCGTCAAACTGATGCACTACCGATCGTTGCGCCGGGTTGCGCGCTCGACTAGAATGACGCGCAAATGAAAACCCTCATCGCTGTCGCTATCTTGCTCATCGCTGTCACCGCGAGCGAATCGACCCGCCATGGGTACTTCTCGGCCGCTCAGGCGGTGGGTTTGGCCAAACGCATCACAGCCAACCGCGTCACAGCCGTCGAGCCGGTCTACGGTGAATTCATCCGCCCATTCACATTCGAAGGTGGACCGCAACTTCCCATCGTGCAGCCGGGTGGCAGTCTGATCTTTCCCGTTCCGACTGTACCGCCCGCCGGCGTGACCTACGTCGAGGACTCGCCCGGCTTGCTGGTACCACGCGGCACCTATCGCGTGGCTTGGGTGCTGAACCCGAGCGAAAACGCGTCGGTGACCCTGCTCGTCAACGGGGTCGCCCCGACGACCGTAGGCACCGCCGCTCCGTACACTCATGCTGTCGCCAGCGGTGTTGTGAACTTCGAGTACCTCGTCCGGGCTCCGCTCAACGAGAACGTGATCTCGTTGGTGAACACGGGCTCGACCCTGTTCACGCTTAACGACATTCCCAACACAAAGCTCGGCGGCACGTCGATCATCACGCAGATCCGAGTGCTGCGCCTCGGCGACGGCTGACCGGCTCCGATCGCGTCCGGGGCGGCGGATTCACGTAGGGCGGCACGCGCGCGGCCGCGTACGCCTCGCGGAGCAGCTCGAGGACGTCAGCCGCGCGGAACCCGCACTCCACCACCCCGCGGTAGCGTAGCTCGCCGTCGACGCGCTGGCCGACCAGCACCCCGTCGAACGCGTCGAGGTTCCGGATCCCGCCCACCACGAACACGCCCTCGTGGCGGAGCTTGACCTTCACCCAGGCCCGCGTCGGGCCCGAGCGGTATGTCGGTCGACGCCGGGTCCTTCGCCACGTACCCCTGGAGGCCGCGGCGCTCGACGGTCGCCCAGGCACGCGCGCCGTCGGGCTCGAGGCGCCGCACGGGGAGCACCATCTCAGAGCCGTCGATCGCGTCCTCGAGGATGGCTCGGCGGCGCTCGAGCACGAGCCCGCGCACGTCCTGGCGGCCGCGAGCTCGGCACGCTCCGCCGGATGTTGCGGCTCGCCTACGAGAACGGCAAGCTCATGCGGCTGCCGATCCTGCACCTTCCGAAGGACGGGGCGCCGCGGGAAGGCTTCTTCGAGCGTGACCAAGATGAGGCCATCCGCCGGCACCTGGCGCCTGACCTCCAGGTGGCGGCCGCGATCGCCTACACATTCGGCTGGCGGACGCAGAGCGAGGTGCTGGCCCTCGAGCGGCGCCAACTCGATGTCGAGGCGGGAACACTGCGCCTGGACCCCGGCACGACGAAGAACGACGAGGGGAGGGTGGTCTACCTCACTCCAGAGCTGAAACGGCTTCTAGCGGGCCAGCTGGAGCGCGTGGAGGCCCTCCAGAAGCGACTCCGCAGGATCGTCCCGTACCTCTTCCCCTACCTCACCGGCAAGAAGCGTGCTGGCACCCGGCGCCGAGACTACCGGAAGGCCTGGGATGCTGCCTGCAAGGCCGCGGGGATCGCCGGTCGTTACCGCCACGACTTCCGGAGAACGGCCGTGCGCAACATGGTCAACGCCGGGGTCCCCGAGCGTGTGGCCATGAAGATCAGCGGCCACAAGACCCGCGCCGTGTTCGATCGCTACCACATCGTGAGCCCGGCCGATCTGCAAGAGGCCGCGCGCAAGCTGGCGGGCACATTCACGGGCACAGCGGCCTCCGTCAACGTTGACGGAGGCTCGCAACTCCGCGACAATCCAGGCATGGGCGGATAGCTCAGCTGGGAGAGCGCAGCCCTTACAAGGCTGAGGTCGCAGGTTCGATCCCTGCTCCGCCTACCAGTTAAAATCCCGTACTTTCTGAGGAATCTCGGCCGATTGCACGCGTCGGCCGAGATCTCAGAAAACCGCAGAATCACCCCGAATCACCCCCGGCCGTGGCAGCGGAATGGCAGCGGCAGCTCACCGCATCGTTGCCCTCTAGACATGCATGACGCTAGACTTCGAGCCAACCCGGCGCCCCTGGGGGGAGGTCGTCCTTGGAAAGCCAAGAGTTTTACGTATACCGCGAGTCTGATCGCGAAGTGCTAGCCGCGCTCAAGCGTATTCGCGAGGATACGCAGGGAGCTGCTGGCGGCCACGTGAACATCTACGTAGCGAACGGCGTGAAAGTGATTGATGGATCCGTCAATGACATTGCCACGAAGGCGCCTCTTCCCCAGATCCTCAGCATAGAGTCGGCGGTCATCTATCGCTTTCACCTTTCTCTGGAGAACAGTACTGAACTGAGCGTCTATCGGGAACCAAAGCAGACTTACGATCGATGCGTGGCCACCTATCCTGGCGATGACCCGCTCCTAAGCGCGCGTCTACTCGGCTCCGCCCGGAAGCATCTGCGGTCTTTCGATAGCACAGACAAATTTCTCGAACTCATTGGTGCAGATAACGCCGCATACCTAGCGAAGCGTGATGAAAACCTGAGAAAGCTCGAGGAACTCGTCCAGTCTCAGATTGAACGGCTCGCGGAATACAGCAGTCAAGTCGATACTCGCGCGCTTGCGGCGCAGGAGGCATTAGCCAAGAAGGCCATGGCGGACCGAGCCCAGCTCCAGGAGGAATTTGATGCGAAGGCGGCTGAGCTGACGGATCGCGAACGAGCACTTACGGAAGAGAAGAAGAAGCTCGATGACAATACGTCGAAGTTTACTCGTCGCGAGATCTACAGAAGACTCCAAGAGACTCTGAAGGAGCGTGCCAACCTTTCGCCCGTAAGCAAGGACACAGAGGGAAAGCGGAAGTTCCTCCATGCGCTGTTCAATCTTCTCATCCTTATCCCCGGTATCGTATTCGTCCGATCTCTCTGGGAGGCGGCGTCGCTAGTATCATGGTCGGGCAACGTGCTGGATTGGGCCCGATTGGTGCGTCTTCCCATCGCCGGTATTGCGCTGGCCGCCGCGGTGATTTTTTACATCCGCTGGAATGACGATTGGGTTCGCAGACGCGCAAATGAGGAGTTTAGGTTGAAGCGCTTGGACCTTGACCTTAGCCGGGCGAGCTGGCTAGTCGAAATGGCTCTCGAGTGGAAGGATGAGAAGGCAACCTCGCTTCCTCCGGAGCTCATTAATCCGCTCACGAGAAATCTGTTCCCTGCCGATGAGGCCGAAGATGGTGGCGTTCGCCATCCAGCGCAAGACCTCGCTTCGAAGCTACTTGGGGCGTCGACAGAACTGAACGTCAACATTCCGGGTGTCGGCGGAGCGAAGCTGGACAGTAAGGCCGTGAGGCGATTCAACAAAGATACCGACGGATAACCTTCGCGGGCCTAGGGTAGCTCCCGAAGAGCCGCACCCGACGGCCTGGCCCGCGATCTCCCTTCGGGGCGCTCCACGGGAGGAGCGATGGCAACGAAGGCCCGCGGTCCGTACACTGTCATTCCGCTGCCCGATCCATTTCTGCCGTTTGTCGCCGTCGCGGATCTCGTCCGCGCTGACACTGAGACCGACCTGGTGAAGCACGCGATTGTCAGGGGCGCATTCATGAACGCGCTCGTCAATGACGCTCGGGTGCTCGCAATCTTCGATCTGTGGTCACGTCATACCAGGATCGGCGAGCTCGCCGGCGCGGCGGCCGCAGCGCTGGACGAAGTGGCCACCCGCGCTGGACTCGAGGATCGTGCACGACTCTTCGAAGACGAAGAGCTTGTGCTTCCCCGGAAGCTGGATGAGGTGGCGCAAGCACGTCTCGACCAGGCGCGCGAGGACATCGGGACGATCGGCGCACGGGCGGTAAAGCATGAGGGCCAGAATCTCATCGACGTCCTTACGGGGTTCGCCGGCGCCCAGCTGGGCCTCCGATGGGCCTTCGTCCCGTTCGAGCTCGCACGGACGTATTGGCTGCTCGTCGAGGCGCACATCATGGGATGGACCACAGTGACGATGACGGTGCACGCTGACGTGCTGCCCGACGTCCAAGCCTTCGACACCGTCCTTGAGCGAGCCGGCGAAGCACTGCTCACAGGCAAGGCCACGACTGGCGATCCGGAAGCGCTGCTCGAGCGTGTGTATCAGAACGCTCGCGGGGCCTTCGAGCAGCTCCGAGCGGTCCCGAAGGGCCGCGCGCCGAAGAATGAGGGGGCGCACCTCGAGGAGTACGCACGCTGGTTCTATCGAAACCGCGTCGGCGGCGAATCCATCAACAGCATCGCGAAGGACTACACGGCAGCTCACCGAGGGCCCGACGTCACTGCGCACGACCACCCAACCATCATGAATGGAATCGCAGAGGCCGAGCGGCTTCTGAATCTGGTGGAGTTTCACGTCCGGTAGCCCCCCTGTAGAAATAGCGGGCCCGACCGCGGCGCTCTATTTCTACATGTAGAAATAGCCCCTGCCACAGCCCCGCCAGTCTTCTACATCGACTGGCGCTCACCGAATGCTGTTGACTGCCCTCCGTGAGCAGCAGCCATTCAAGCCGACGGGGTGAGCCGATGACACCGGAGGATCTTCGTGCGCTGATCGCTCGACGTCGCCTCGTGCTCTACAAGCTGGCGCCCAGGGTCGGGCTCAACCCCGCCCGATTGGGCGCGATGTTGAACGAACGAGTCGAGATGCCGGCGGCCGTCATCGCACGCGTGGCCGAAGCGATCGAGGCCGCCGGCCGGTGAGCCTCGCCACGCGCGCCGCAGAGCGGGCGGAGCGCATCGCGACGGCGCTCGAGGCCGCGCGACTCCGCGAATGCACGCGGCCGCGGCTGATCGGCGAAGCAGAGCTGTACTGCGAAACCTCAACCTGTCCGGCTCGGGAAGTCGTCGTGCATTTCAAGGAGCTCGACGGATTGCTCACGCCACGGCTGCGCTGCCCCGCCTGCCGACAGCCGTTGAAGCTGCACCACGTGCAGACGCTCGACGAGGCGGAGCGAGAGCGCAATCGCTGCGCCCGGCGGCGTGTGAATGTTCAGCGGTACATCGCGGCAGAGCGCGCCCGGTCCAGAGACGCCCGCGCGCCCGTGGCGATCCCACTTGGCGTGCTGCTCGACGAGACTCTGTCGGGGCTCGCAGGATGACGCCGCTCGAGCTCGCCGCCGGCTACTGCGCGCGCGGCTGGCGGCCGATCCCGATTCCGCGCGGCGCCAAGGCGCCCACGCTCAAGGGATGGGAAAAGCTGCGCCTGGGCACCGAGGAGCTCAACGCCTACTTCAACGGCCAACCGTTGAACATCGGCGTGCTGCTCGGCGAAGCATCCGGCGGGCTCGTCGACGTCGATCTCGATTGCGCCGAGACCGTGGCGCTGGCGTCGACCTTCCTGCCGGCGACGGCGTGCCGGTTCGGGCGCGCGTCGCGGCGTGAGTCGCACTGGCTGTATCTCGCTCCCCCGATCGAGACGGAGCCGTTCAAGGACGTCAACGGCAACATGCTCGTCGAGGTCCGCTCGTCGGGTGTGCAGACGGTATTTCCGGGGAGCGCGCATCCGTCCGGCGAGCTGATCGAATTCAGCGTCGACGGCCAGCCGACCGCCGTCACCGCGGCTGAGCTGCGGGCCGCCGTGGTGCGCCTGGCCGTCGCGGCGATCCTCGCGCGCCACTGGCCCGCGAGTGGATCACGCCACGAGACGGCCCTCGCGGCCGCGGGCTTCCTGCTTCGCGCGGGACTCGACGAAGCCTCGGCCGTCATGATCATCAGCGCGGCCGCGCGCACCGCCGGCGATAGCGAGTGGCGCGATCGCACGCGCGCCGTGCGCGACACCGCCGCGGATCTTGCCGCGGGACAGCCGGTGACCGGCGGGCGGCGCTTGGCCGACCAGCTCACGGACGGGGAGAAGGTCGTCGCCCAGCTCCGCAAGTGGCTCGGCGCCGCCGGCGAGCATCCGCCGCTGACCGAGTTCGGCCTCGCGGATCGATTCGTCACGCGGTTCGGCGACGTCGCCCGCTACTGCCGCACTTGGCGCGAGTGGGTGTGCTGGACGGGGCAGGTGTGGAAGCGCGACGCCGGCGACGTCGCCGTGCGGCTGGCCCGGCAGGTCGTCGTCGGGCTCTTCCAGGAAGCGGCCCAGGAGTCGGACGAGGCCAAGCGAAAGAGCGTCGCGACGTTCGCCATGAAGGCGCAGACGGAGCCGATGGTCCGGCGCCTGTTGATCCTGGCCCAGGCCGAGCTCACGATCGAGCCCACCGAGTTCGACCGCGATCTGTACACGCTCAACACGCCGTCTGGGATCCTCGAGCTTCGGACCCTGCACCTGCGGCCGCACGACCGCGAGGCCTTCTGCTCGAAGATCACCGCCGCGCCGTACGAATCGGGGGCGCGGCATCCGATGTTCGACAGCTTCCTCGAGCGGGTGCTCCCGGATGAGGACGTCCGCACCTTCGTGCAGCGGGTGAGCGGATACTGCCTGACCGCCGCGACGACCGAGGAAGCGCTGTTCACGCTCTACGGCCCAACGGCCGGCGGCAAGTCGACGTATCTCGCCGCGCTCAAGGCCGCACTCGGCGCGTACGGCGCCGCCGTCGACGCGTCGACGCTCATGGATGCGCGCACCGAGGGGGGCCAGGCGCGCGAGGACCTGGCGAAGCTGGTCGGCAAGCGACTCGTCGTGTGCTCGGAGGTTCGCGACGGCGCTCGGCTCGCGGAGACGCTGCTGAAGGGGATCGCCGGCGGCGACGAGCTCACCGTGCGCGGGCTCTACGAGCGGGCCTTCACGTTCAAGCCGCAGCTGAAAGTTCTCATCGCCTCAAACTATCGCCCGCGCGCCCGTGACGACGACGACGCACTGTGGCGCCGAATCCGAGAGATCCCATTCACCGAGTCGATCCCCGAAGAGGAGCGGGACCCGGCCGTCAAGGCGGTCCTGTGCGATCCCGCCCAGGCCGGCGCGGCCATTCTCGCGTGGGCGGCGGAAGGAGCCGCGGCATGGTTCGAAGGGGGGCTACACCCGCCGGCCGCGGTTCGCCAGGCGACGGCCGCATACCGGAAGGACATGGACCCGCTCGAGGGGTTCCTGGCGGACTGCTGCACGCTCACACCCACGGCGCTGACCCCCGCGAAGGAGCTGCGGCAGGCCTATGAAGCCTGGGCGCGTGAGCAGGGCCTCCGGCATCCGCTCGCGGGGCGGGCCTTCGGCGATCGTCTGAGGGCTCGAGGGTGCGAGCCCGTCAGGCGCACAGGTGGCGCGCGGTGGTGGAGCGGCATCGAGCTTCAGAGTGGCGGAGTGGCGGATGGTGGCGCCAGCGTGCTCTCTACGCATAGCGCGCGCGCGCAGGAGGCAGGTTACCTACCTGCCGCCACTTCCGCCACTTCCGCCACTGAGGAGGTGCCGGCGTGGGTCAGGGAATGACTACGGAGCCCAGGATGGTTGGCCGGGAGGGGTTCCTCAGACGCGGCAAGGAGCCCCCCGTCGAAGTCCCGGCACCCCAGCTCATCAGGCCCGGCAACCATGGGCAGTCCCGCCAAGATGAACCCCTCGAGTGGTTCACCGTAGCCGAGGCCGCGGAGAAGTGCAGACGGTCGCCGCGGACGATCATGAACTTGGTCTCGCTGCATCAGCTCCCGCGGCGGAAGGGCTGGCTCGTCCGCCGGCGGCTGCGTCGGCGCCAGGTCCTGCTATCGCCGGATGTCGTGCGACAGCTGCAAATGCTCACGCTGTTCAAGGGGCGTCCGCGGTGACTGGCGTGACCAACGCCCTCGACCGTGCCGCGCGACTCCTGGGTGATCGCCTGGCCGAGCTCGAGGAGCGGCTCCAGGCGGGCCAGCAAGAGGCGTGGGGACCCTACGTGGAGACGGTGAGGGCACTGGCGGCCGCCCTCGAGCATGTGACCCCAGGCCGCCGCGGCGAGCTGCTCACGACGGCGGAGATGGCGGGCCGGCTCCGGGTGACGTCGAAGACGTTGCTGAAGCGCGCCGCGCGCGGCGAGATCCGGCCGGCGATGCGCCGCGGGAAGCTGATCCGGTGGGCGGGTACCGAGGCGACGCGATGAGCGCGGCCCTGCCCTGGCCAGGCAGCGTCTCGCGTAGTGACGGCGCGAGGTTGTGCCCCGCGCTGCCGTCGATGCTGCCACCGACCGGCACCCCGACCCCCCGCCGGTCGATCGCCGGGACTTTAGCCGGGCACAACACAGGCCCCCAAAAATCCGTTTCCCGCGGCGAGTGCCCTCGTCTGCACTCCCCAGGACGGCGCCCGTGAGCACGTCGTGGGTCGTGCGCATCATGCAGGCGGGGCCCACGCCCGAGGGCCGACGCATCACGCAGACGTCGCTCCACTCGCTGCTCCCGCTGCTGCCGTGGGCCCCGATCGCGTGCTATCCGGCCGCGGCCGGCGGCTTCGAGCATCTGCCGGGGGCGGTCGTGCGGCAGCTCCGCGTGTTGGAGTCGCGGATCGTCGGGCACCTCGTGGAGCCGCAGCTGCTGCGGGATGCGATCTACGCGCGGGCGATCGTCTACGACGGCACCCCGCTCGCGTGCACCCTGGCGCGCGCGGACCGCTCGCCCCTCGGCCTCTCGGCGATGACGTTTGCGCGCGAGAACGCGGACGGGGAGCGGATCTTCACGGAGCTGTGTTCGGTCGACGCGGTGACCGTCGCCCACGCCGGCGGCGCCTTCCTTCATCCCCTCACGACAGGAGAACAGACATGACCGACCTCGCCAGCCCCGCCGACGTCTTCACTGCGCTGGACGCGAAGCTCACGGATCTGACCGGCCGCCGCGACGTCGCGCGCGAGCAGCTCGACGAGCTGCGGACGGCGATCGAGAAAGAGCGCACGGTGTACCGCACGGCGCTCGCCCGGGCGGAGATCGACGGCGTCGACGCGCCGAGCCGGGACGTGCTCGAGGCGAAGGAGCGCGAGCTCGTGATCACCGAGGATCGGCTGGCCGGGCTCGAGGGCGCGCTCGCCGAGCTGACGCCGTCGTGGCGCTCCGCGAAGATCGCCATGCTCCGGGAGCGCGAGCTCGCGTTCCACGAAGAGGCCCAGCGGATCCAGGCCGGCATCCACGCGCGCGCGCTCGAGATCCGGGCACTGCAGGATCTCGACGGCCAGGACGGCGCGCGCATCCAGGCGCTGATCGGCCAGCGGCAGAAGGTCGAGCACGAGATCCAGGCGCTGCGGCGGGCCTAGCGATGCGGGGGACGACAACAGGCCGCCGAGCCACGACCTGGGTGACCGCCGCACGGCCCCCGCGAAGCATGTTCCCGTGCGGCGGATGGCTCATCTCACGACAGCACGCAACGGATGCGGGGCGCGACGCCGGCCGCCGTGGTCACGGCCGGTGCAGCGAACCCCGACGCGGCCCCGCGATGTCTCCCCCCGCGTCGGGGATGACCCCTCATCGATGAGGAGATAGCGCGCCATGGCGACGGCTGAACTGGCCATCGTTCTCACCGCCAACACGGCGGGCCTCGCCCCGGGGTTCGCGACCGCGAAGCAACAGGCCGTCGAGGCGGGCGACGCGATCGGGTCGAAGCTCGCCGGGGGCTACGACAAGGCGACGGCGGCCGCGGAGTCGACGAACGCCAAGCTGCGGGACACGACGCCGGCGATGACGAAGGTCGCCGAGAGCGCGGCGACGGCGAGCTCGAACCTGGGCGGGCTGAGTCAGGTGACGGGCGTGCTTGACCAGGCGCTGGCCAAGATCGGCCTCGGCGGGGTGTCGCTGAGCGGCATCCTGAGCGCCCTCGTGAGCCCGACCGCGCTGCTCACGGCTGGCTTCCTCGCCACGGTCGGCGCGGCCGCGGTGCTCGTCAGCGGTTTCCTCGATGTGGCCTCGAGCGCGAAACAACTCTCGCTCCTCGGCGGCAGCACCGCGACGGAGGCGCAGAACGTGGCGACGTCGTTCCGCCTCGCGGGGACCGACGCCGATGGCTTGCAGCGCGCGCTCTTTCGGGTGTCCGCGGAGATCGACGGCGGCGGGCAGAACCTCGCCAAGTACGGCGTGGCGTTGCGCGATACCGCGGGCAACGCGCGCGAGCCCATGGACGTGCTCCTCGAGCTGCGCGACCGCATTGGTGGTATGGGCAGCGCGGCCGATCGCAACGCAGCCCTCGTGCAGCTGTTCGGGCGTGCGGGCCTCGAGCTGGCCCCCGCCTTCGCGAAGAGCCGCGAGGAGTTCCAGGCACTGCGCGATCTCGCCAACCAGAAGATGCCGTGGTCTGAAGAGCAGCAACAAATGGCTAAGGACTACAACAAGTCCATGCGCGATCTTGGCATCGCGTGGGACGGCCTGAAGGTGCAGCTCGGCACGCCGATCATGGGCGTGCTGAGTATCACGATGCAGGGCCTCACCGGTCTGGTGTCCGGCGATTGGGCCAAGGGTCTCAACGAGAAGATCAACAGCTTCTTCGGCATCGTCGCGACCGCGGCGGAGGAAAAGAGCCAGGACGTCGTCACGTCGGAGTCGCGCGCGGCGGCCGCGGCGACGGCGGCATGGGATCAGTGGAGGAAGACGGTCGTTCAGTACGGGACCGAAGCCTATACGAGCATGGCGGCGTCGGCGAAGAGTGCTGAGGCCAGCATCACCGGAGAGATCGAGCGCGCGCTCGGGGCGCGCTCGGAGCTCACCAACCGCGAGATCAAGCTGCGCGAGGGCGTGTACAGCGCCGAGCTCCAGGCCGTGCAGCGGTCCGTGGCGGAGAAGGACATCCTCCTCAACATCAGCCTCGCCCAGCACGAGATCAGCGAGACGGAGGCTCTGCAAGGCCGGCTCACGAACATCCAGCGCGAGAAGGGCGCCCTCACCGAGTACTGGAACAAGCGTGTCGCCGACGCGAACAACGCCAAGGACCGTGACGCCGGTATCTGGCAGCAGATGGTCAGCACCCGCGCCCAGGCCCTGGGCCAGATCGAGCAGCGCGAGCAACAGAGCGTCTTGGCGCGTATCCAGCTCGAGCAGTCCTACACCGACGCCGTCGCGAAGAGCCACACCGACGCCGCGACGCGAATGATCGCTGATGAGGACAGCTTCACCGCGGCCCTGAAGAAGTCCCGCGCGGATCTGGAGAATGCGGCTGCGCAGCTCTTCGGTACCGAGGAGCAGGCATTCCTCACGATGCTTGGCAACAAGCGTGCGGCCGAGGTCGGGGCGTTCGACGAGAGCAAGGTCACGCAGGAACAGTACGAGCAGCTCGTCAAGGGGATCGACGACCGGCTCGACATCGAGAAACAGGCCTTCTACCGGAAGCAGGAGAAGGCGGAGCTCGACTCCATCACGCGGGCGACCCAGGAAGGCCGTCGGATCGGCCTCAATGCGCTCGATGCGATCGACGCCGACCACCGCGACGCCTTCAACAAGCTCGACGCTCTCCGGGCCAATGAGCTGATCAACCAGGAGGACTTCGAGAATCGCCTCCGGAAGCTGAACGCCGAGACCCAGGCCGCGAAACTCACCGCCGTCGGCGAGACGGACACGGCCTGGATCACGAAGACCCAAGAGACGCTTGGCAACATCGATCGGCTGCTCGATCAGTACCAGGGTGATGACGACGTGCGCGAGCGGCTCATCACGACGAAGCATCGCCTCGAGTCGGAGAACCGCGTCCGGCTCTTTCAGGACGAGACGTTTAAGCGCAACGAGCAGAACATCAAAGAGACGAACGATCTCGCGAAGGCGATCACCGACCAGAACACGCAGGCCCATCGGCTTCAGACGGCGAACGAGGAGCTGCGCGCGGCGATGCAGCAGCGCGACGGCGAGTACTTCGGCTTCCTCGGCACGCAGCTCGAGCTCGCGGTCGGGAAGTGGGGCGACACCTGGGATCAGATCAAGGGCGCGACGACCACTGTCGTTGACAGTGTGCAATCGACGCTCGGTGACGGACTCTTCACGTTCATCAAGACGGGCACGTTCGACGCCAAGAAGTTCTTTGGCGACATGACCGACGCCTTCCTCAAATCGGCGACGGATCTCCTTGCGAAGAAGGGGATTCAGGCCCTCGTGGGATTGGGCAAAGACTTTATCGACGGCTTCACGGGCGCCGATGGAGGCATCGGCGGCATGCTGCAGAACGTCGGCAGCAAGATCACCGGGTTTTTCGCGCAGGGCCAACCGTTCGACAAGCTGCTCGACTTCGGGGCCGACGTCGTGCACGGCTTCACCGGCGCCGCGGCCGGGATTCAGGGCGAGCTGGCGAGCGTCGAAGGCAAGCTGGCGAGTTTCTTCGGCGCCGGCGGTCACGCCGACGACCTGCTCGACTTCGGGGCGAACATCGTCACCGGGTTCAAGACGGTGCCGACCGGGCTCGCAGGAACGCTCGGTGACGTCGAGGGCAAGCTGTCCAACTTCTTCGGTTCCACGGGTCACGCCGACGACCTGCTCGACTTCGGGAAAGACGTCGTCGACGGCTTCAAGGGGATGGGCGCCGGCCTGGACACGGCGCTCACCGGCGCGAGCGGCGCCGCGTCGATCATCGACAAGTTCATGCAGATCCCCGTTGTGAAGAGCGTGTTTAACATCGGCAATGGGATCCTCGACGGGCTCAAGAGCGCGTGGACCGGCCTGACCCAATTCTTCACCGACTTCGCGAGCGGCATCGGTAGCTTCACCAACGTCTCGTGGGTCAAGAGCGTGTTTAACTTCGGCTCGTCGATCCTGGACAGCCTCAAGGGCGCGTGGGGCGGGCTCACCGACTGGTTCACGCAGTTCGCGGGCGGTCTCGGGGACTTCTTCAATGTGCCGTGGGTGCACAGCGTGCTCGACTTCGGCGGTTCGATCCTCGACGGGTTGGTCAGCGTCGGGCCGAAGATCGGTGACTTCTTCATGCACACGGTCGTTCCCATGGTGCAGGCGTTCCTCGACTCGGCCGCAGTCAAGGGCATCCTGGAATGGGGCACCGACTTCCTCAGCGGGATCTTCGACTTCCTGCACTTCAACACCGGCGGTCTGGTGCCCGGCAGCGGCGGGCCCGACACGGTCCCCGCGCTCCTGACCCCGGGCGAGCTGGTGCTGTCGACCGGGCAGACGAACATGTTCTTGACGCTCATCGACAAGATTGCCGGGACGCACTACGCGGACTTCCCGACCGTTTCGACGGGGTTCATCGGCGACATCCTCGGCAAGATCATTGGGGGAGACGCGTCGCTCAACTGGAGCATGGGCGGGTTGCGCGGCCTGCTCTTCGGCGTGCCGGAGGTCTTCGGTTCGCCAACGGCCGGCCTGCTCGGGTTCGGGGGCGTCGGCCAGGGGATCATCGGCTCCGGTGTGCAGGGCCTCTTCGAGGTCGCGCCGGTGATCGGCGCCATGATGAGCGGCTTGATGTCGGGAGGCAATCCGACGTCGGGACTGATCGGCTCGATCATCGGCAGTTACCTGCTGTCCGGTGGAGTGGAAGCAGCGGTCGCGGCCGCGGGCGGCCTCGCCCTCGGACCCCTCGCGCTGGCCGCGGCGCCGCTGGTCGCTGGCTTCACGTCCGCGATCAGCGAGCTGTTCACGAGTCATCACTACGAGAACGTCCGCAAGCAGGCGGCGGCGACGTGGGCGCAAGAGTTCCCGGAATACTTGCTCCACCTCGAGCAGCAGCGGACGCCGGCCGGGCTTCTCGAGGGGCTCGCGCTGCTACAGCAGCGGCCCGGCTGGGCGATTCAGCCGCCGCCGGACTGGCAGACGAATCCGCACGCCGCGGCCTCGTTCATCTCGGTCGGGTATCTGTCACAGGACTTCACGCACGGCGCCGGGAGGGAGCTGACCAACATCCTGCACCGCCAGTGGGAGCTCATCGTCAACGCCCAGGGCGGCAGCGCGTCGGCGATCGCCGAGCTGGACAACCGCGTGCATGGCGCGGAGGTCGGCCAGCGGAGCTACCGCATCATGGGCGCCGAGCGCAGTTGGCAGGGTGACCCGCTGGGGACCATCCAGCGCCTGATCGATCTGCACATCGACCCGGCGAAGCTGCCGATTCCCTGGGGCTCGATCGACTGGTCGGCCATGGGCTTCACGGGGTACGACAACGCGCTGAGCGCGATGCTCCAGGCCGGAGGCTACCCGCCCGACTGGACGCTGTTCCACCAAGGCGGCCTCGTCCCGAGCGGCATCGACATGATGCCGTTCGCTGATAAGTTCGGCGTCCCCGCGCTCCTCGAGCCTGGGGAGCTGGTGGTCCCCAGGCCGTACACCGAGGAGGTCTTGAGGCGCGCCGCCAACGACAACGCGGAAGAGAGCGGCGACGTGCACATCGACCATCTCGAGGTCAACATCACGGTAGCGGGCGGCGACGACACTCGATACGATCGACGCTTCTGGCGGGAGCAGGCGCGAGAGATCCGTGTCGCGCTCGAAGACGAGCTCAAGCTGCGCCGGCAATGAGCGCCACGACACGGGCCGTGTTCACCGATCTCGCCCACCAGGTGCGCGCGATCGCAAGCGAGGTCGTAGCCTCGTGGCCCGCAGCTGGCGCCCGGGAGCAGGCCATCGCCGCGGCGGCGGAGGGCGCCGAGCGGATCTGCGCCGTCATCGGCCAGCTGCCGGCTGATGATCACACCCTCGGCGTCGGCGTGGCGATCCAGACGCTGCTCATGTGCTGGGCCCACCCCCGCGGCGTCTATCCGGCGTTTCCGCTTTCGACGCGGCCCGGTCGGCGAGCTCGCGTTCAGGCGCGCCGTGGCCGGCTGCGCGTGGTCCGTGAGGAGGCGCCATGAGCGCCCGGCTATCTCACCCTTCCCGGCACGGGAAAAGGCCCGCAGAAAGCGCACGTGCGCTTGTGCGGGGGACTCCGCGCCTGTGTCCAGGCTGCCAGCGGCCGCTTCGCCGGCGTCAGAGAGCCTGCTCCGGAAGGTGTCGGGCGGCCGCGAGCCGGCGGGCCCGGCAGTCGGCTCGAGCCGCCTGGCTCCGCGCTTGGTCGGCGCGTGCCTACGCCGCGCTGGCGGTCGTCTGAGCCTGCTAGACTCGCCGGGACGTCGACCCCACGACCCAGGAGGCCCCCATGCGGTTGCAGCTCCGGCCGGCCGTCGCCTCCACCATCCTCGTCGCTCTCCTGACCGCGTGCGCCACACCCGCCCAGCGCCAAGAGCAAGCGGAAGCGGGCCAGTACTGGATCTTTCAGAAGTGGACCGGGAAGGCGGCCGAGACGGATCAGGAAAAGTCCGACGCGCGTGAATGCGCCGCGAGGATGGCCGAGGGATTCAACGATGGTGACACGGCACTCGCGGTCGCTGGTGCGTATTTGTTTACGCCGCTGGCCGTGGTGAGCGCCGTGCAGAACCGCCACCGTCTACCGACCTACAAGGCCTGTCTACGCGAGAAGGGTTACACCCTCGACGAGTACACGCTCACGCCGAGCGGTGAGTGGATTAAGCGGTGAACGGGCCGGCGCTTGACAACTTAACGGAGAGTTAAGTATTGTCGCCTCGGAGGCTGAGCCGCGTGATCAAACAGCTCCGTGATCGAGCCGAGCTAACACAGGAGCAGTTGGCGAGGAAGGCCGGTGTCACCGAGGCCTACGTCTCGATGATCGAATCGGGAACGCGAAAGAACCCGTCCCTGCCAGTGCTCAAGCGTCTCGCGAAGGCACTTGGCGTGCCCGTGACAGAGCTGTTGGAGTGACGGCGCTGTTGAGTGCCCCTATTGCTAAGTAGCAAGGAGCCCCGCGCGTGCTGGTAACACGCCGGGGCCGTGGCCCATCAAACCCCCAACCCGTGAAGGAGCGAGCATGATGAGCAAGACGAGGGTAGCACCGAAGGCGGCCGCGTCGAAAGTTCCCCAGCTGGTGACGCCATGAGCGCGGCCGCGCGCCCACCGCGCGATCCGATCAGCCGTACAGGGTTCTATCTAGGCCGAGCCCGGCATGCCCTCGTGCGCTCTGCATGGCCCGACTGCTTTCGCGCCATGGAAGACCTGGACCGTGCGACAGGACTGACGACTCCGCTTGATCGTTTCCGCGGAACGGCGATCACAACCAAGGATGCAGAGGCTTGGCGGGAACAGCTCGCCCTCATGGAGGGTGACTGCCGCCTTTTGCTCACGGCGATCTTTGAATTCGATGCGCGGCTGACTGAGGCAATCCGCCGCCGCGACTGGAACCACTATGGCAAGCTAGGGCCAAAAATCTTCAAGGATTCATATGCGAAGCCGGGCCCGGTCAGGAGGGGAGAATGAGGGCGCTACGAAGGCGACTCGACGAGAGCGTCGAGGGCAGACTTTGCGCGTGGATGGTGTTTGGAAGCGGCCTGACCATCCTCTTTGACTATTGGAGTCTGAGTTTCCCGACCACGCTTGTCGGTGATCTTCTCGCGGCCCGTCTGGCCTTGCTGGGACTCGTCGGCGCTGTTGCGACCTTTCAGTACGGCGTCTGGTCGGCCGGTGCTGATCGCGCGTATCAGCAAATCAATGATCCTCGCTGGATTCAGTTTGAAGCGGACTTGACTCGCGACCGTCTCGATCCCAACGCGATACCGGCGGCGTTGCGCACGCGCGAAGCTGCACTGACAGGGTGGCGCGCATGGCGTGAGGACAGACTTGACGGAGTCGTAAAGTTTGCCCTGCCATACAACAGGATCGTTCTCACGAACTATCTTGCAGCGGCCTATCTGCTTCTTGTCTCCGTCGTGACGGACTTGGTGTCATTGCTGCTGGGAACACGCGGTCGATTGGATGCTGCTCTGGCAGCCGCTATGTTCCTGGCTAGCCTCGCGCCCTTCGTCGGAGTCTGGAGACGGTACGCCGCCGCTGTGTTCGGTGAGTTCCAGATGTGGGAGCGAGCCTTTCAACCTCCACAGCCGTGACAGGACGGGAGGGATGATCCGATGGCCGTCAAACAGATCCGCAACCACGGGAAAAAGGTGTGGCTGGCTCGCGTCGCCTACCGCGGCCGCCGGCGCGCGGCGTTCCGCGACAGCAAGGAAGCCGCGCGCGAGGCTGAGGCCGAGCTGCTCCGCGCCTTGAAGGCGGAGGCAGGGCAGGCCGAGCTCGAGGGCCAGCGGCCGGCGACGCTGCGCCAGCTCTTCGACTACTACGCGGAGGACCTCGAGGCGCGCGGCAAGGGCCCCGACACGATCGGGCGCGCGGCCGAAACGGCGAAGGCCGTCGAGCGGCTCCTGCCCGAGCTGCTCGAGCACCAGGTCGGGAAGATCGGCGATCGCGAGATCTTCGCCTTCCGCAACATCCGCGCACGCGAGGGGAGCATCGTCTACGACGTCGTCGACGGGGCACGGGTCGCGCGCCGGGTACCGAGCAAGCCGAGCACTATCAACCGGGATCTCCGCACGCTGCGCGCGATGCTGAAGAAGGCCCGCCCGGACTACCGCTTCCCGGCCGGCGCGTTCTTCCCGGAGGATGAGACGCGCGTCCGCTGGCTCCGTCCAGAGGAGGAGCTGCTCGTGTTCGAGCCGATGCGCTCGCCGTTCCGCGAGATCGCGAAGCTCGCCGCCCTCACCCTCATGCGGCTGTCCGAGGTTCGCACGCTGCAGCGTGAATCCGTCCACCTCGAGCAAGGCGTCGTGATGCTGCCGCGGGCCAAGTCGGGGGCGCGCCCGGTGATCCTGAGCGCCGAGGCGCAGAAGCTGCTCCGCGCGCAGCTCGAGGCCGTCGACCAGGCGCACGCGGCCGCAGTGCGCGAGGCGGCCGCCGCCGGCGACGTCGTGCGCCCGGTCAGCGCCTATGTGTTCCCGGGGCCGGATGGCCAACCCTACGAGCGGTCCTACGTCGGGCGCGTGTTCCGGCGGGCGGCGCGCGCGGCAGGCCTGCGAGACTTCCACTTCCATGACCTGCGGCACCACGGCGCCACGATGGCGCTCAACAAGGGCTTCACCGGGCCGATCGTGATGGCCCTGGGCGGCTGGAAAACGGAGCGGATGATGCGTCGCTACGCGGCGGTCACGGATCAGACGCTCCGGGCCGCGGCGGAGGCGGTCAGTGGCAGCGAGCCGTGGCAGCCGATTGCCAAGTATGCGAGAGTAAACGCGTAGGCGAGTCCCTTACAAGGCTGAGGTCGCAGGTTCGATCCCTGCTCCGCCTACCACCTCGAACACCACGGTCAGAGAAAGGAACCCCCGACCATGAGCCACTATCACGACTCGGACGATCTGAAGATCCTCGGCGACTTCAAGCGGCTGGCTCCGGCCGAGTTCAAGGGCTTCGTCGAGCTGGACGCCATCGTGGGGCGTGACGACGGCAAGATCCCGCGCAAGTACCGCGAGCTCATCGCGCTCGCCGTGGCCTGCACGACGCAGTGCCCGTACTGCCTCGACGTCCACACGCGCAATGCGAAGAAGGCGGGGGCCACGCGCGAGGAAGTCGCGGAGACGTCGCTGATCGCCGCCGCGCTGCGGGCCGGCGCCGCCGTGACCCACGGCGCCCTGGCCGTGAAGCTGTTCGACAACGCCTGACGGGATCGAGCGGCCCGGGAACGCCCCGGGCCGCTCGGACACACCCACGAGCTAGTCGGCGTCCTCGTCGTCCTCGTCGTCGGCGCCGGGGCCGTGACCGATGCGGGGATCGACGAACATCGCCAGGAGCTGGCCGCCCTCGACGAGCTCCGGGTCGGTGCTCAGCTTGTGGGACTGGACGTCGAGCCGACGCCCTGCGCGCGAGCCTTCTGCGGCCCGAGCAGCGAGGTGCCGACCACGACGAGCGGCGTCATGGCCAGGGCACCTTTCAGGAACGATCGGCGACCGAAGTGAGCGGGTTGCCCGACGTTGTCCATGCGAGCCTCCTGTGGCGATGCGTGCCGAGCGGACGATGATTTCGACCGCTCGCCACCATGCGCGATGGAGGTTGCGTGGGCGTGACCCCGCGACGAAGTTTCGGTGAAGGCGCTTGAACGGCCTGGATTGAAGTCCGGCGCGCCGCCTGCTACGTTCGGCCACGACGCTTCGCTCCCCAACCACGCTGCCGAGGAGGAACCCGCATGAAGCGCTGGCTGCTCGCCGTCGCCGTCCCCGGTGCGCTGCTGCTGCTCGTCGCGATGTCCTGGGCCGCCACCAACCTCAACTCGTCGCGGAGCAACATCTACCGAGAGTTCCCGGGCACGCGACTGGTCACGGCCTCGACCCCGCTGTTTCGCGCCAACGACACGCAGGTCGTGTACACCACCGCCCCGACGGGGGATTTCATCCTGACCCAGTTCTGCGCGAGCCCGGTCACCGGTGGCGTGCTGCTCTCCGCCGTGCGCGTGGGCGGGATCGCCCAGACCACCGTCGGGAGCCTCTGCTACAGCTTCCAGCCGGGCTTCGTGATGCCGCAGAACTCGGCCATCATCTGCGCGACGACGTCGGCGGCCGAGACCGGTGCGTTCTTCTGCTCGATCGCCGGCCTCGTCAGAGAATGATGGGCCGGAGCGCGCTGGCCGCGGCGCTCCTGCTCGCGGCGCTGTGCGTCGCCGCGCCTGCCCACGCGGCGGGACCGCTCGACGGCGCCTACGTGCTGACGGGCACGGGCCCCGACATGGACCCCGTCACGCTGGCCCTCATGGTGACCCAGAACGGCCCACAGATCGGGGTCGCCCTGCTCGATCCCCTCGACAGCTCGTGGACGTACCTGGTCGCGGGACTGAGCGCGGATCAGCGGGTGGAGGGGCCGCTGCTCTTCGGCGACGGCCTGCAGGCGGGCACCCTCAGCCTGCGGTTCCAGGGATCGACCGTCGTCGGAACGGTCACGCTCTTCGAGGTCGAGTTCGCCGTGACCGGCAGCAAGATCCTCTGATCGTGCGCGCGCTCACACTCGCCTGAGCGTGCAGACGACGTCGGGCCTGTACGGGCAGGGGGTCACGCCGCTGACCGACGCGGAGGGAGCTCGCCAGAACGCGCAGCCGCGCTCGCAGCGGTATGGCATCAGCGCCCGCGGGCGCGGGGCGCGACGGGCGGGCGCGCGCCGACGTGCGGGCGCCGGCACCGCGGCCGCCGGCTTCGGCGTCGAGACGACAGTGATCCGGAGCTGGCGTTCGACCTCCCAGACCTCGGCGGCGTGCCTCACGTAGGTCTCGATCGACGCCACGATCACGCGAGCGTCGATGTCCACGAGATGCAGGCCGACCAGCGAAACCCGGACCTGGGCGTCGATGACGACCCCCTTGTCGAGAATGCGGTCCAGGACATCGATGGTGCTGGTCCGGGGCGCGGCGCGTTCAATACTCATGAGGGGACTGGCGTGCAAGGCGAGTGCCCGGCAGCTGCAAACTCATCGTTGTAATCCTTTCGGATGGGGCCCAATGGACTTCGACGGCGACGACATGGAGAATCGAGCAATGCGCGCGCTTCGCTCCTTCCTCGTCATTGCCGCTCTGCTCCTGACCACCGGCTGTGCCGGCCATGGACCCGGCTCGCAGGCGAGCGTCGGCTCGGCGCCGTGCTTGCCGGCCGTGGTGTCGGCGCAGTTCTTCTTCTGGCCCGTGGTCGCCTTCCGCTCGGTCAACCTGCTCACCGAGGATGGCGATGCCGAGCCGGCGACATGGGTCATCTACCGGAAGGGCAAGACCGCGGTGGCGGCGATGTGGGTGCGCTCCGACCTCATCGCGGTCGATCCGAGCCCAGAGACCGACGATCCCGAATGGGTCGACCTGTCGCTGGTCGTGCCGCGCGAGGGCAAGCTCGTCCTGCGGAGCAAGCCGGAGGCGCCATGTCACTGGGAACGGTGGGAGAGCGGGGCCAGCGCCTCGCTCCGCCCGGCCTGAGCGCGTCGCCCGTGTGCACGCCGGTCGCGTGACCCGTGCGATCGGGCGACCCGAAAATGGGAGACCGCGCTGCAGACCCGGCGAGCGGCCGCCGGTGCAACCCCGCTGAACGTCCAAGCGTAGCGAGGGTTTAGCCGCGAACTCCCCCCTGGCAGCGGGCTTGCTCTTGATCCCTGTCATGGAACGATTCACGGGTGTCGTAGCGCGACTCACGGCGGCGAGCGGAGACGCTTCGTGGAATCGGTCGGACCTCTGGACGGTCGCCGCGGCGATCGTCCTGCCGTTCGGCTGGGTGTTGCTGCTTCCGCGTCTCTTCCGATTCCTGCGGTAAGCGGAGCTTCGCGCCTCAGGGCTCGGGTGGCGAGGTGATCGGGCCGCCGACGACGGTCCCGTCGCCCACCCGCTCGCTCCGGCTCGACGTGACCCGGTCCCGCAGATCCTTGGCGGGGCTCAGATCGTCCTCGTGCTGGGCGGTCTTGGATGCTCGCGCCGGCGACTTCTCTCCGGACAGGCGATCGGCGGAATCCTCGGCGATCGGCTCTCGTTCCATGCGGTCCTCCTCCGCTCACCGATGGCAGCAAGCGCGGAGCCACCCACCGGAGTCAACGGGACCGAAGCCGGCCGAACGCCTCGACGATCGATGCGAGCGGGGTGTCGGGACCACCGCGTGCGAGGTCGTGGCCCGCTCCCTCGACGGCGACGAGCAGCGTCCTGGCCGCGATGAGCCGAATCGCCTGGCCGAGCTGACGCAGGCTCCCGAACGGATCGCGCGAGCCGTGGACGAAGAGGGTCGGCGTTCGCAGGGCCGGGAAGTGCTCGGTCCGCGGCTCACGCGGCCGCCGCGGCGGGTGCAGCGGATAGGAGAGCAACACGAGGCTCTCGGCCAGCGTGGGATCGTCGGCGACCAGCATGCTCGCCTGGCGGCCGCCGTACGAGTGCCCGCCGAGCGAGATCGGGCCGCCGACGACGGACCGCAGCGCGGTGACCGCCCGCCGCAGCCCCTCGCGATCGCGCGCGGCCGACGTGGGCGAGGGCGGACCGGAGGCGCGTGCCTGACGAAACGGAAGATCGCAGCGCAGCACGGTGACACCGCTCTGCGCGAACGCCGCGGCGAGCGCCCGGAGCAGCGGCGCCTCGCAGTCCGAGCCGGCGCCATGGGTGAGCACGAGCCCCCGCGCCGACGGTCCTGCCGGACGATGGAGAACACCCTGGACGGCGGGGCCGGCCGAGTCGTCCTCGAAGGGCTCGATCGACGAGAGCGCAGGTCTGGGCACGTCGAGACATTGTCCCATCGTGCCGGCCATCCGCGTTGACCCTCCCGGACCCACATGTTAGGTTGATCTCGCTTGCACGCGCCCATCGGGCGGTGCGTTGGTGGTGCGGGCTCGTGGTGCAGCCTGGTTAGCACACTGGACTGTCAATCCAGAGGCCGCGGGTTCAAGTCCCGTCGAGCCCGCCAATTTCACGAGGACGACTGAGGGGCCGGTGACGAGCCGGCCCCTTCGTCTATCCGGCGAAGGAAGATACCCTTGCGACGCATCGTGACGTTCGACTGGCTCACGGCCGACGGATACTTCTCGGGACCGGACGGAGGCCTGGACTGGGTCGTGCCGGACGACGAGCAGTCCACGGCGGCCGTCGCGGGCATTCCCGGCAGGGACACGGTGCTCTTCGGGCGCCCGACGTACGAGCGCTTCGAGCGTTTCTGGCGCCCCGCGCTCGATGATCCGGCCACGGCGCCCGATCCCCACCGTCCCGGCCAGCGATCGCGGGACCACCGGGCCATTGCCGTCTGGCTGAACGCGACGACGAAGCTGGTCTTTTCCCGGACGCTGCGGGCGGCGACCTGGACGAACACGCGCCTGCTGCCCGAGCTCGATCCGCGCGAGATCGAGGCCATGAAGGAAGGGCCGGGCAACTGCCCGGTCTTCCTCGGAAGCGGCCGGCCGCTGCCGGAGGGCGTGTCGAAGGTGAAGCTGGAGCTCGCGGAGAGCAGGGCCTACCCGTCGGGCGACGTCTTGCTCCGCTACGTCCCCTCACGCTAGCGATGCGATCGTACGCCGAGGCCTGCGCGCGCTTCTCGTGGCAGCAGAGCCTGGACGCGCTCGGCTGGTCGGCGGACGCGGACGTCAACCTCGCCGACACGATCGTGGGGCGCCACGCCGGCTCGGGCCGCTGCGCGCTGCGATGGTTCGCCACGGACGGGACCGAGCGCGCGTACGGCTTCGAGGAGCTGACGCGGCTGGCCGGCCGGGTCGCCGGGTTCCTGGCCGCGCGCGGCGTCGGCAAGGGCGACCGCGTCGCCGGCTTCTTGCCGCGGGTGCCGGAGACGCTCGCCATCATGCTCGGCACCTGGCAGATCGGCGCCGTCTACGTGCCGATCTTCACCGGCTTCGGCGCCGATGCCGTCGCGTTTCGCGTGGGGCACAGCGGCGCCCGGGTCCTCTTCACGCACCACGCCTACCGCGACCGCGTGCCGCCCCTGCCTCCGGGCATCCTCGTGACGACGATCGGCGGGGTCGGAGGGATCCGCGGCGACGTCGAGTTCGTCGACGCTGTCGCCGGGCGGCCCGAGGGTGGGCCGTCCGCGAGATGTCGTCGCGAGGACCCGGCCGTGCTCCTCTACACCTCGGGATCGACCGGACCCCCCAAGGGCGTGGCGATCGCCACGAACTTCGTCCTGGCGGTGCATCCCTACATGACGTTCGGCGTGGACCTGCGTGCGGACGACGTGTTCTGGGCCACCGGCGACCCCGGCTGGGGGTATGGCCTCGTCTGTTACATGGTGGCCCTCGCGATGGGCGTCGGGGTCGTGTCCCACGAGGCGGCCCCCACGCCCGCGTTCGCGCTCCGGCGGCTGGACGAGCTCGGCGTCACCAACCTGGCGACGACGCCGACGGCGCTCCGCGGGATCATGGCGCTGGGTGAGGCCGCCGCCCGCGCCCGGCCACGGCGGCTGCGCTGTATCAGCAGCTGCGGGGAGCCGCTCAATCCGGAAGTCGTGGCCTTCTTTCGCGCGGCGTGGGACGTCACGCCCATGGATCACTACGGGGCCAGCGAGCTCGGGCTGCCCATCGGCAACTTCAACGCGCTCGACGCGCCGGTCAAGCCGGGCTCCATGGGCTTGCCCATGCCGGGCTGCCGGATGGCGGTCGTGGACGACGACGGCGCCGAGGTCCCCGCCGGCACCGTGGGGAACATCGGCATGGCGCCGAGCGCGATCGGGTACTACTCGCTCGGCTACTGGCAGGATCCCGAGCGCACGCGCGAGCTCGTTCGCGGCGCCTGGATGACGATCGGCGACCTGGCCCACCGCGACGCGGACGGCTACTTCTGGTTCGAGGGACGCGCCGACGACGTGATCAAGAGCGCCGGGTACCGCATCGGACCGTTCGAGATCGAGAGCGTGATCCTCGAGCATCCGGCCGTGGCCGAGGCCGCCGTGGTCGGCAAGCCCGACGGCCTGCGCGGTCAGATCGTGAAGGCCTTCGTGGTGCTGCGCGCGGGCGCGCCGGCCCCGGCGTCCCTCGCCGACGAGATCGTGGACCTCGTGAGGACGCGCGTCGGCCGTCACCAGTACCCCCGGGAGATCGAGGTCGTGGGCGAGCTGCCGAAGACCGAGACCGGAAAGATCCAGCGGTTCCTGCTGCGTCAGCGCTGACAGGGAGGCTTCGCGATGGCGATGCGTCGGACGATCACCGCCGCCGGTACCCCGTGGCCGGAGCGGTACACCTTCTCGCCCGCGCTGCGGGTGGGCCAGCTCCTCTTCATCTCGGGCACGACGGCGACGGACGAGGCCGGTCAGCTCGTGGCGCCCGGCGACATCGTGGGACAGACGCGCTACATCTACGGCAAGTTCGCCCGGCTCCTCGAGGCCGCGGGCGCCGGCTTCGAGCACGTCGTGGAGACCACCGAGTACATCACCACGACCCAGGGCTACCGCGGGACCGCGGCGGTGCGTCGCGAGTTCTTCCGGCCGCCCTATCCCACGGCCACCGGGGTGATCGTCGCCGGGCTCCTGCGTGAGGGGGCGCTCATCGAGATCTCCGCGGTGGCCGTCGTCCCCGACGCCGGTTGAGGCGGCCATCCGGCGACCCGGTGGTGTGAACCGCGGTCGCCAGGGCGGGTAACGGCGTCCCGATCGCACGCCCGCCGGGCGCGGCGAATCGACGTCGGATCAGACACTTAGCGCCAGGTATCAACCTTGCGAGGACAGAGTCCCATGACCGCCCGCCCTCGCCTGCCCGCGCTCGTCGTCGCCGCGGTCGGCTCCCTGGTGGCGTCGCTCCTGCTCGCCGAGCTGGCGGTGCGCGTCGCGCTGCCCCAGGACCTCGCCTTCTTCGATGGGTCGGCCATCAAGCGCGTGTCGGCGCAGCCCGGCCTGCGCTACGAGCTGATCCCGGGCGGTCACAGCCCCGACTACATCGGGGTCCCCGTCGACATCAACCGGCTCGGGCTGCGCGACCGCGAGATCGCCATCCCCAAGCCCGCCGGCACCGTGCGCATCCTCGCGGTCGGCGATTCGGTGACGTTCGGCTACGGCGTGCGTCTCGAGGAGACGTTCCTCAAGCTGCTCGAGGGCCGCCTGAACGCCAAGGGCGGCGCCGCGCGCTACGAGGTGGTCAACGCGGGCGTCGAGGAATGCGGGTTCGACGGCTACGACCGCCTCCTGCGCACGCTGGCGCCGACGCTCGACCCGGACCTCGTCATGATCGGGATCGTCCTCAACGACATCCAGCGCTACGACGACGTCGCGCAGGGGCCCCGGCTGGCGGGAGCCGCCCTCGAGCCCGGCCTCGCGCGACGCCTGCACGGCGCGCTCCTGCGACGGTCCCAGCTCTACCTCACCGGCGTCCACGGCGCTCGCTCCGTGCTCTATCGCTACCACGTCCTGGACGTCTCCGATCTCTACGGCTCACCGCTGCGCGCCGTCCAGCCGATGAACCCGCCGCTCGAGCGCGCGTGGCAGTCGAGCCTCGCGGTCCTCGAGCGGCTGGTCTCGTTCGCGCGTGCCCGGCACGTGCCCATCGTGCTCGTGGTGTTCCCGGTGGAGGTCCAGCTCGACGAGGCGACGATCGCGCGCTACCGTCGCGACTTCGGCGTGACCGTGCCCAGGGAGGCGCTCGACGGCGATGCCCAGCGCCGGCTACGGGCATTCGGCGCCGCCCACGGCGTGCCCGTGATCGATCTGCTTCCCGCGCTCCGCGCGGCCGGCGGCGAGGACCTCTACCTGCGCATGGGCCTCGTCCGGTTCGACCCCGTCCATCCCTCGCCGCGCGGCCATCGCATCGTGGCCGAGGAGATCTACCGCGCCCTGCTGGATGCCGGGCTGGCCCGCCCGCGCCCCTCGTAGGGCGGCTCGTCACCGCCGCGTCCGTCCGTGCCCCGACTGCTGACACCGCGCTGTCAGCGGTCGACCGCGACCGGGAGAAACGTAGAACATTCAACGCCCTACGTGCTGCGGGCTTGCGGCGATTCTCGGTCTGGCGTGTCTCTTGCCATCAACCCCGCGGCGACGGCGGCTCGACCGTCTCGACCATCGCCCAAGGAGCTGACATGCAGGTGATCGGCAGCAGCGTAGCGGATCGGGAGCGCCGCACGGCCGAAAGACTCCGGCCTGGTCTCGACGTCTCCGTGCTCGCGCTCGCGTCGCCCGCCGGCCGTCCGGAAGTCCACCTGAGCGTGCGCGGCGGGATGTCCCCCGTGCGCCTCTACCTCTACGTCGACGGAGACCTCCAGGACTCCCAGTCGTCGGCGTCGGACCGGTTCCGCGTCGATCTCGTCGGCCTCGACGTCGGTCGCCACACTGTCACCGCACGCGCCATCGACGCCACGGGCCGCTGGGGCGGCGCCTCGATCATCGTGGCCGTGCCCGAGCCTGCGCTGGTCGAGGTGTAGCGAAGCTCGATCCGGCCGTCAGGCCGGACGAGTCCCGCCGATGGCCTCGATGCAGAAGATCGGCACGAGGCTCCGCATCCGCGCGAGGTCGGGAAACGAGCGAAGGTCGACGAACCCGGCATCCGCCAGGGCCGCCGTCCACTGCTCCGGCGTGAGAAAGCCGCCGTTCGGCCGGTAGCGCGGATCGAGTCGCGGCGTCCGGAATGTCTCCAGCAGGTTGAAGATGAACTCCGGGTAGAGCGTCTGCCCCGGCGTCGGTCGGACGCACTCGGAGACGATCAGCTGGCCCCCCGGCCGGAGCGCCCGGCGGATCTCGCCGAGCGTGAAGGCCAGGTCGTGGGCCACGTGCAGCGTGTTCACCGCGTAGACGATCGACGTGCTCTCGGCCGTCACGCCCTGCTCACCGAACGGGCGATTCATGTCGAGCGGGGCGAACGAGACCGCGCGCGCGCCCGCGACGCGCTCCTGAAGCCGCTGCGCGCGCCGCAGGAAGGCCGGCACGAGCTCCGTGAACCGGTAGCCTTCGACGTCGCCGAGCCGATCGGCCTCGGCCAGCCGTTCGAGGGCCGCGACCGTTCCGCTGCCCAGCCCGCCCCCGAGCTCCAGGATCGTCTGGGGTCCGGCCGGCATCCACGTCTCGAGCGCGACGGCCCCGAGGCGATTGTTGACCGCGTAGAGCGGGTTGTCGTTCGAGAAGTAGCTCGTCCACAGGGACAGTCTCGTCGGCGAGAACAGGATCTCCTCGCCGGAGCGTTCCCCGCGTAGAAAGCCCGGGTAGTCACGGGCCGCGGTGTCGGCCAGCGCGTAGCACGGCAGGCAGGCGGTATCGTGCAGCCGCTGCGCGTCCAGGGCCGGCGCCGCGTCGACGGACGGAGCGTCTTGCACGCACCGGAACCGGGAGCCGGCGGGGGCATCCTGCCGGGCCAGCGCCCCGCGCGCCGCCAGATGCCGGAGCATCCAGTCCACGGGGACGCGGCCCGCGCGCGGGTCGAGTCCCGCGCGCGCCACGATCTCCTCGGCCGTCCCCCACTCGGCGGCGGCGCGGTCGAGCCCGGTTCCGACGACGACCTGCGCCGTCAGCCGATAGACGTACTCGTCGAACAGCAGGTGCGAGCGCGTGAAGCGGGCGCCGAAGACGGGCGCGAGCGTCGGCGGCAGGAACCCGGTGACGATCGCGGCCACCCGCTCGGCCTCCTCGCGACCGGTGTTCGGACGCTCCTCGGGATTCGCCGCGCTCATGCCGCCGGGCTCCAGATGTCGAAGAAGTTGAACCACTGCGTCGGGTGCTCGCCGACGATGGTCTCGAGGAGACCCACCCAGGCGCGCGCCGCGGCGGCCTCGTCGCCGCGCTCGACCACGATGGGCGGCGCCACGCGCACGGTGTAACGGTACCCGCCGTCGAGCAGGCAGAAGGCGGGGACGATCGGGACCCGCACGGCCGCGGCCAGCAGGAACGGGCCGATGGGGAACGCCGCGGGGCGCCCGAAGAACGGGACCAGCAGGTCGCCCCGGGTTCCGATGGCCCGATCGCCCTGGAGCGCGACGACCTCGCCGCGCCGCAACGCGGCGAGCAGCGTGAGGCCGACCCCCGGATGGGCGCGCGGCAGGAACCGCACGCCGTCGCCGTCGCGCCGCACCCAGCGCTCGAGCTCGGGCGCCTCGTCCGGCGTGACCACGACGTGGGTGGGGCGTGCCGAGCGGCCGGCCAGCAGCCGGCCGGCCATCTCCCAGTTGCCGACGTGGGCGGTGACCGAGATCACGCCGCCGTCGAGCGTGGCGAGCTCGTCGGCCCCGCTGACGTGCGTCACGCAGGCCTCGAGCTCCGCCCGGGGCCGGCGGTTGGTCGACACGAGATCGCTGAAGCACATGGCGAAGTCCTGGAAGACGCGGACCGTCAACGCGTCGAGGCGCGCGCCGGAGGCCCCGGTCATCACCTCGAGGTTGTGGCGGGCGACCGCGCGCTCGGTGCCGAGTCGGCGGGCGGCCAGGCGCCCGAGCCCGCGAGCGAGCGCCAGACGGGCCCGCCGGGGAAGCAGACCGAAGCCCTCGGCGAGCCGGTAGAGACCAGCGCGGTTGTACGCGTGCGAATACCAGCGCGAAGCTCGCGACTCGGGCACCGGCGTCAGTATAGTCTGAGCCATGCCGACGATCCCCGCCGCGCCGCGACGCCGGGCGCTGGTGACCGGCGGCAGTCGCGGGCTGGGGCTGGCGATGGCCGCCGCGCTGGCCCGTGATGGTCTCGAGGTCGTCGCCACCTATGCCCGCGACGAGGACGCGGCGCGGGCGGCCGGCGAATGGGCGCGCGCCGAGGGGTTGCCGATCTCGCTGTCACGCTGCGAGGCGGGCTCCGCGCGCGAGGTCGCCGACCTGTTCGGCCGGCTCGGGCCCGTGGACGTCCTGGTGCATGCCGCCGGCTTCACCCGCGACCGCCTCCTGGCCACGATGTCCGACGCCGACTTCGACGAGGTCATGGCCGTGCATCTGCGGGGAGGCTTCCTGGCCAGCCGCCACGTCGTGGCCCCGATGCTGACCCGCGGCTGGGGCCGCATCGTCTACGTGATCTCGCCCACGGCCCTGGTCGGCCGTCGCGGCCAGGCGAACTACGCGGCCGCCAAGAGCGGCCTCGTGGGCCTCTGTCGCGCGCTCGCGCGCGAGGTCGGACCGTCCGGCATCACCGTCAACTGCGTGTCCGCGGGGTTCGTCGCGACGGCCCTCACCGCGAGTGTCCCCGACGACGTTCGCGCCGAGCTGATCCGCGCGATCCCGCTTGGCCGGCCGGGTCGCCCCGAGGAGATCGCTCCGCTCGTCGCGTTTCTCTGCTCGGACCGCGCCGCCTACATCACCGGCCAGGTCCTCTCCGCCGACGGCGGCTTGACCTAGCCGCAGGACTCCTGGACGCGGTCGGCGGGCAGGATCAGGCCGTCCTCCGTGTGATAGGTCTCGGCGAGGTAGGCGCACTCGGTCAGGAGCCCGTCCCGGAAGGTGAGCACCAGCCGCTCGTAGGGCGTCTGCTTGACCGTGACCTTGCGGCCGAAGGGATTGAGGCGGACGGCCGACACGCGCGTGTACTCGTAGGTCCACCGATCGCGGCCGTCGGGATCGGTGGCCGTCGCGAGCGCGGGGCCGAGCAGCGTCTGCGCCTCGACCTTGGTGGTCCGGCTCACCGCCAGCTTGCGCCGGGCGTCCGAGGCGAATGGCTTGCCCGCGTCCCTGGAGGACACGCAGGCGGCCCCGCCGAGCAGGGCGAGGGTGACGATCAGCACGAGGCCGGTCGATCGCGACGCGAGCACCCCGCCAGTGTAGCAGTCGCCGGCATTGGGTTTGCTCATCCCGGATCGAGGCAAGGAGGGCACGCCGGTGATGAAGAGCTTCGTTCTCGGGGCGATCGCGGGTGGCACGATCGTGTGGTTCTGGGGTCGCGAGATCCGGGAGTTCGTCGACACGCAGACGTCGGGCCTCCGTGAGGCGACCGCTGGCAAGCTGCAGGCCGCGGCCGATGGGCTGCAGACCGTCGCGGGCGGATTCCAGGCGGCGAAGAACACCATCGAGACCGGGCTCGGCGGGGCGTAACGCCGCCGGGAGGGCCGACTAACGGCCCGTGCTGCCGAACCCGCCGGCGCCGCGCTCGGTGGGCGGCAGCTCGTCGATCTCGACGAGCTCGGCGTGCTCCACGCGCTGGAGCACGAGCTGAGCGATCCGCTCCCCGCGCGCCACCGTCACCGGCGTGCGGGCGTGGTTGATCAGCAGGACCTTCACCTCTCCGCGGTAGCCGGCGTCGATCAGGCCCGGCGTGTTCAGCAGCGTGAGGCCGTGACGTAGGGCCAGCCCCGAGCGGGGAAGCACGAACCCCGCGTATCCCGCGGGGATCGCCACCGCGAGCCCGGTCGGCACCAGGGCCCGGCTTCCCGGCTCGAGCGTGGTGGCTTCCGCGGCCTGCAGATCGAGCCCCGCATCACCCTCGCGCGCGTACGTCGGCAGCGGCAGCGTGGGGTCGAGCCGGCGGACCAGCAGGCGGAGAGTCGTCGTGGACACGGACGCGCGGGAAGAGGGCCGCCCGTCAGGACGCGTCGCGCGCCGGCCGACCGGCGTCCGTGGCCACCACCAGCTCGGACAGACGCTTGAGGATCTCAAGGGTGAGCTGGGTGCGGTTGCGGATCAGCCACTCGAGCTTCTCGTGGGTGATGACGAGCAGCTCCACGTCGGTGGCCGCGATGAGGTCGGCCGAGCGCGCCGCCTTCCGGAACAGCGACATCTCACCGACCAGCTCGCCTTCGCCGAGGCGGGCCACGATGCGCTCGGAGCCGTTGACGTGGACCCGGACGTCGACGGCGCCCGAGTGGATGACGAAGGCCTCGTGGCCGGCATCGCCCTGGCGAACGATGACGTCGCCGCTCTTGAACTGCCGGCGCTCGACGTCGCCGAGCGTGAGGTTCTTGTAGATCTCGAGGCCCACGGCGGGCAGGTGCGACTTCGCCTCCACCGGCAGCCGCGCGTTGGTCCAGCCGCCGAGCCCGCCCTTGAGGATGCGCACGTTGCCGAACCCGCGCTGGCGCAGGATCTGGGCGACGTGCGAGCTGGTCGCCTCCTCGGGGCTCGTGCAGTAGACGACCACCATCTGCTTGCCCTCGGCGTCGAGGTTGATCCGGCCGGCCTCGGCCTCCTGAGGGTCGAGCCGGATCGAGCCCGGCAGCTTCAGGGGGCTGGTCTCGTAGTCCGTCTTGGTCCGCGCGTCGACGATGGCGGGGCTCATGCCGCGCTCGATCACGCCGATCACCTGCGCGGGCAGGATGCGATACCGGTTCTTCCACCAGCGCCGCCCCCACATGCCGCCGTAGATCCCGACGCTGAGCAGCGTCACGCCGAGCGTCACCCACGCCCACGGGAACGGCTGCGGCGGCGGATTCTTGACGCCGAAGTCGGCGTCGGCCAGCGCCTTCTTGACGTCGGGCAGAGTCGGCTGGATGAGGCGGTCGGCCTCCTTCAGCCGGGTCATCGCGGTCGAGTAGCGCTGGGCGAACAGCGCCTCGACGCCCATCGTCCACGGCGGCATGAAGCGGCTGTCGCCCGGCTTCGTCACCTCGGTCCCCTTGAGGAACGTCAGCACGTCCTTGGCGGGGATGAAGAAGTTGAAGCCCTGCACGACGTCGCCCCGGGCCGACAGCGAGACCGCCGTGATCACGCCGACCACCTGGGCGTCGATGTTGATGACGGGGCCGCCGCTGTTGCCGTGCGCGGCCGGCGCGTCCGTCTGCACGAAGTCCTGCCCGATGGCGTCCTGCTTGTAGCCCGACACGGTGCCGCTGTTCGCGGTCGCCTGGATGGACGCGCTCTTGTTGAGGAGCTCGTGCGAGAGCACGACGCCGGGGAAGCCCATCAGGAAGATGGGATCGCCGATCTGCGCGGCGCGCGTGCTGATCCCGAGCGCGGGATAGACACCGTCGGGGACGCGCAGGAGGGCCAGGTCGCGTCCGGACCTGTCGGCGATCGGCCGGTTGGTGTTGTCCAGGACGACGGGCGGACTGAACTTCTTCACCTCGGCGGCGAGCTGGGTACCGTTCGAGAGCAACACGGTGACCTGGGGCAGCGGCGTGAGCTTGGCCGTGGGGAGCGCCCGATCGTTGGCCTCACGGCGGATCTGGTCCTCGACGTCGGGCCGCTGGCCGCGCATGAGGCCGCGGGCCTTCAGCGCCGGCTCCACGCAGGCCTGCTCGATGGCCGTCTTCTTGAGATCGTGGGTCACCCACGGGGGCAGGCTGTACGCGGGGTCGACCACGTGACCGTTGGTGATGAGCCAGCCGCGGCCGTCCACGAACCAGCCCGTGCCCGTCTCGATGAACGGGGCGGGCCGCACGATCACGGGCCCCTGCCCGCAGTTGAGGGTCACCTCGCCGTCGACCCGCGCGGTGATGAGCGCGACCGCGGGCTTGGCGCGCAGGATGGCCTCCTGCACGGTGAAGGCGGCGGCCAGGTGAGGGACGGCGAGCAGGACGGACAGGACGAAGCCCGAGACGAGCCGATACTGCATGGCGGGTCACGGTACCACGGAATCTGGATGGATGGGGGGCCCGGAAATGGCCCCGGCCCCCCTCAGCGGGCGCCGGCCAGGTAGGCGGCGAGGGCGTCGCCCTCGCGCTCGCGCAGCGCGACGGCGATTCGCAGCTGCTCGAGGTACTGCTCGAGGGTGCGCCCGCCCAGGTCGATCTTGCGATCGGCGAAGAACGCGTGCACGTCACGCTCGAGCTCGGGTGTGGCGAGCGCGGTCGTGCCGTCGCACATGCGCCGCAGCCCGTGCTTGGGGTACAGCCGGTCCATCGTGTCCCACTGGGCCTTGATGAACTGCCACGCCAGCTCCCGGGCATCGACCGACATCAGGAGGGCGCGGGCCACGAACGGCGCATCCTGCGTCCGGATCTCGCCGTTGATGGTCTTGGCCAGCGTCTGCTCGACGAGCGCCCGCGGGCGGAACGCCGTGAGGGCATACAGGTATCGCTGCTCCTCCTGCGGCGTGGCCGCGCCGCGGAACCGCTCGACGAACTCCGCGTACCGCGCGGCGTCGCCGCTGACGGCCAGCGCGGCGATGAGGGCGGGCAGCACGTTGGGATCCACGGCGCGAGGGTCGGCGAGCGCCGCCGTGTAGAGCTCGGCGGCACGGGCCTGGGTGGGCCCGTCGTTTCCGAGCGTGCCGAGGGCCCGGATGAGATCTCCCCGGACCTGCCGGAGCAGGTCGGTCTCGCCGGGGCGGGGGGCCCAGCCGAGGTCGGCGACGGCGGGACCGACGAGCCCGCGCGTGAAGCGCTCGAGATGCGGCCGCGCGTCCGGTCGGAGCACGCGGTTGAGCGCGTGCAGCGAGGCCAGCAGGCTCGTCCACACGTTGCGATCGCGCTCACCGCGGAAGCGCGTCATCATCTCGAGGTACTGCGGCAGCGGGACGAGGCCGGCGACGGCGGCCGCCCACGTGTCGTTGACGAGGTTGAAGCGCTCGATCGGCGCCAGCCCGTCGGGCAGCCGGGCCAGCAGGCGCTCCAGCAGCGCGCCGTCGTGCCGGACGCGATAGAAGCCGTGCCCACCCTCGTTGACGAGCACCGCGGAGAACCCCGACGGCATCGCCAGCCGCGCTTCCTTGTCGCCGAGCAGCAGGCGGTGGACGGTGCCGCCGCCGGGAGCCTCGACGCGCACCTGCACGGGGATCTGCCAGTGCTGGGTGGCCGCCTCGACGCGGGCCGGCGCCGGCCGCCACGGAAGCGCGGGCGGAGGCGACGAGAGGTAGGTGAAGCGTTGCTGGGTCAGCACCAGCTCTCCGTCCTCGAGACGCGCGGACACCAGCGGATAGCCCGGACGGAAGATCCAGCCGTCCATGACCGTGGGAATCGGCGCGCTCGCGGCCTCGCCGAGGGCCTGCCAGAGATCGCCGGTGTCGGCGTTGCCGTAGGCGTGCGCCCGCAGGTAGTTCCGCACGCCCGTGCGAAAGACCTCGGGGCCGAGGTACTGCTCGAGCATGCGCAGCACCGACGCCCCCTTCTCGTACGTGAGCACGTCGAACATGGCGTCGGCGTCGCGCGGAGCCAGGACGGGGAACTCGATGGGGCGCGTGCTCCACAGGCCGTCGACGCTGAAGGCGGCCGCGCGCGAGACGCCGAAGCTCGTCCAGCGGTGCCACTCCGGCTTCCACGCGTCGACCGCGAGCATCTCCATGAACGTGGCGAAGGCCTCGTTGAGCCAGATCCCGTTCCACCAGCTCATGGTGACGAGATCGCCGAACCACATGTGGGCGTTCTCGTGCGCGACGACGTCGGCCACGCGCTCGAGCTCGCCGTGGGTGGCCGCCGTCTCGTCGATGAGCAGTGCGGTCTCGCGGAAGGTGATGGCGCCGAGGTTCTCCATGGCGCCCGCTGCGAAGTCCGGGATCGCGAGGAGATCGAGCTTGTCGGCCGGGTAGGGGACGCCGTAGTACTCCTCGAAGAACCGCAGCGTGGTCACGCCCGCCTCGTGGCCGAAGGCGGCCAGCCGCCGCTTGCCCGGGACGCAGCACACGCGCAGCGGCACGCGGCCGACGTAGACCGGATCGGTGGCCTCGAGCTCGCCCACCACGAAGGCCACGAGATAGGTCGACATGCGGATGGTGTCGGCGAACCGGATGACCTTCTTGTCGTCGCGGACCGCCTCCTCGACGACCGTGGTGTTGGACACGGCGGTGAGCGCGGGATCGATGACCAGCGTGGTGGCGAACACGGCCTTGAAGTCGGGCTCGTCCCAGCAGGGGAAGGCGCGCCGGGCGTCCGTCGCCTCGAACTGCGTGGCCGCGATCGTGCGGGTCGCGCCGCCCGGGTCCTTGTAGGTGCTCCGGTAGAAGCCCCGGAGCTTGTCGTTCAACGTCCCCTGGAAGCGGAGCCGGAGCCGCCACGGGCCGACGGTGAGCGGGCCGTCGAGCTGCAGGGTCGAGCGCTCGGCCTCCTCGTCGGTGGCGGCCACGCCGTGGATGCGGGCGCCCGCGTCGTTCTCCGCCACCACCTCGCTGATGGCGAGCTCCGCGGTGTTGAGGACGACCTGCGCGGTCGCCTCGGTCACGTCGACGGCGACGATCTCCTCGCCGGCGAACGTGTGCGTGACGAGGTCGGGCTCGAGACGCAGGTCATAGCGGTTCGGGACAACCGTGCGCGGCAGCCGATACGGATCCACGGGCAGCCTCCAGGCGTCGTAGGCGACGCCTCGTACTGTACCCCAGAGATCAGCTGGCGTGCCGGCGCATGGAATCGGCGGCCGGGGTCAGCTCCCCGGCCTCGACCGCGCGCTTGAACTCCTCGAGATCCGTCTCGATTTGGCTGCCCGCGTCCTGGCCGAAGACCGCGGCCAGCATGTGACCGATCTGGCCCGCGGGCGGATCGTACTGCACGGAGACCCGCACCACCGTCGAGCGACCGTCTGGCACCCGGTCGAATCGCACCGAGCCGGCGTGATCGACGGGCGGGCGGCCCACGGTCTGCCAGGCGATCAGCTCACCGGGGCGATCGTTGATGATCTCGGCGTCCCATTCGACAGGGGCTCCCACGCCGGCCGGCGCCTTCACCGTCCAACGCGATCGGCGATCGTCGAGCACGCGCACGCGCTCGAGATGAGACATGAAGCGCGGCAGGTTCTCGAAGTTCCGCCAGATCCGATAGAGCGTGTCGGGCGAGCCGTGCACGGTGATCTCGCGGTCGAGCTTGACCCCGCGGTTGCCGAGGGTCTCGCCGGTCAGCGTGGAGGCTCGATTGACCCCGAGCCCGCGGTAGAGACGGCTCTGCCCCGTGAGCCCCCGGTACACGAGCGCGCCGCCGAGCGCGGCGAGGACGAGCCCGCTGAGACGGATGCGGCCGAGCCCGTAGAGCCCGAGGACGGCCCCCCCGACCACCGAGAAGAGGCGCTCACCGTCGCTCACGTTCACGCCCCGGGCATAGTCGCCCTGGCGGGCCTCGCCGAGCTCGCGCGCCGTGCGCATGACGTCGTTCTGCACGCTCATGGGGGGGTCCTCCTGCAACGCAGAATCGTTCGACTGAAGCTCTGGGATGCAGGCTCGATGCCACGCACTTGGCGGATCAGGGAGCAGTGGACGGAGCGCCCAGCGCGCCGAGAAACCCCGTCAGCATGTCCCAGCCCGAGGAGTGCCCGATGCGGGTGAGGCGCGCGGCGGCCGCGACGGCCGTGGGCGCGTCGCCGAGCATCAGCGCCACCGCGAGGTCGTGGAGCGGGGCATAGGCATCGCCCTCGAGGAGATCGTCGAGCAGCGTGGCGCTGATCCGGTGCGTGCGCTGCGGCGCTCGCTCGCGAAGGTAGGCCGCGGCCAGCCGCCATGGCGCCCCGTCGACGGCGCCCGTGTCGGCGAGCGCCCATCTTGCGAAGAACGCGCCCCCGACGAGATCGTCCCCCGCGGGCGTGAGGCCCGGGCCGACGCCGAGCAAGGGCTCCGCGCGCTCCGCCGCGGCCGAGGCGTCGCCGGCGCCGCAGGCGGCGAGAAACGCCGTCGCGGCCCCGGTCACGTGGCTCAGCGGGAATGCGGGCGCCTCGCCGCGGAGCAAGGGCCCGAAGCCGTCGGGACGACCGATGCACGGCAGCGCCTGCGCGAGCCGCGTCGCGGCGCGGGCCATCGCGTCGACGGTCGTCCCGCGCGGAAGCGATGGCGGCGACCACGGCCGGGCCGCGGACAGATCGAAGCGCGCCCCGGCCACGACGGTGTCGGTGATGATCGCGCGGCCGTGGAGCGTCGAGCCCGTCGGGCCGAGCCACACGATCTCGCCGTCGACGTCGAGGTAGACGGAGCGCGAGAGCTCCGCCACCACGGCCGGGACCGCGGCGGCGCCGGCGACGAGCCGCTGCGCCTTCCATCCGATCTGCGTCACCACGACCGCGTCGCTCCCCACGGGGGGCGAAGCGTAGCACGCCGTCCGGAGCTGACCGGCGGCGGACGAGCGGGCGCCGTTCCACGGTAAGGTGGAGCGATGCGTCGCCTGCTCGCGAGCGCGGTGCTCCTGGCCGGCATCGCCACGGCGGCCCTCGCGGCCGAACCCGTCGGCGACTTCGTCCGCCGGCACTGGGCGGCGCCGATCCCGCCGCAGGGCCCGCCCCCGAAGGGCTGGAGCGCGCTCGAGTCCAAGCTGGTGCCCGAGGCGTGCGGGACGTGTCACCCCGTGCAGCTCGGGGACTGGCGCACGAGCGTGCACGCGGTGTCCATGGGGCCGGGCATCGCGGGGCAGCTCGTGGAGATGGAGGCGGAGGCGCGCGGCTCCACCCTCGAGTGCTACACGTGCCACGCGCCCCTCGCCGAGCAGTCGCCGATGACGCGGACGCGCGCCGGCCTCGAGGCCAATCCCGCGTTCGACGCCGGCCTCCGCGAGCGTGGCGTCGTGTGCGCGTCCTGCCACGTGCGCGGCCACCAGCGCTTCGGTCCCCCACGCCGTGACGGCTCGCTGACGAGCGCGACCGCGCGCGCGAAGCTCCCGCATCGCGGCGTCACCCGCACGCCGGCGTTTCTCTCGAGCGAGTTCTGCCGGAGCTGTCACCAGTTCACCCCGAAGGGGTTCGCGCTGAACGGCAAGCTGCTCCAGAACACCTACGCGGAGTGGCAGGCCAGCCGCTTCGCGCGCGAGGGCGTGCAGTGCCAGGACTGCCACATGCCCGATCGGCGCCATCTCTGGCGCGGCATCCACGACCCGGCGATGGTGGCCTCGGGTCTCGAGATCACCGTGACCCCCGAGACCCCGCGACTGACCGTCGGGCAGGAGTTCACGGTCACGCTCGACGTGCGGAACGCGCGGGTCGGCCACGCGTTTCCCACGTACGTGACCCCTCGCGTGCTCCTGCGCGGTGAGCTGCTCGACGCGAACGGGCCGGTGGCGGGCAGCCGGCGCGAGGTCGTGATCGCCCGCGAGGTCGCCCTCGATCTCTCGCGCGAGCTGACCGACACGCGGCTCCTGCCGGGCCAGAACGCGCGCCTGATCTACACGGGCCGCGCCGACCGGCCCGACATGCGCGTGCGGCTGGGCGTGATCGTCGAGCCGGATGCCTTCTACACCGCGTTCTTCGAGACCCTCCTCGCGCAGGGCGCGGGCCGGGGCGAAGCCCGGATCCGCGAGGCGCTCGAGGCGACCCGGGAAAGGCGACCCGCCGCTCGCCCTTCGTCCTGTTTCAGCGCGATCTGGCGCTCGGCGGGCCGACGCCGTAGGACGGGGGCCGCAGGCGCTCCGTCGCCGCCGCGCTCCCGTCGCGCGCCGCGGCCCGGGCGAGCGGCGGCAGGCGATCGATCGTGTCCGCGACCCGCCGGGGGTCCTCGCCGAACGCGTCCGCGATCTCCCAGCCCACGCCCCAGAAGAAGTCCTCGCGGTGCGCGGCGCCGGCGATCGCCGCCAGCGTCGTCACCCCGTCCGGAGTCTCGAGGGTCCACGCGCCGCGTCGTCGCAGACAGGCGACGTCGCCGAGCGCGATCCCGGTTGTCCAGCCCCCGGCCGGCGCGCCCGTCCGCGCACTCTCCACCACGGCGGCGCCACGACCGAGACCGCGATAGACCCACCGCTGATCACTCGGCTCGAGCCCGGCCAGCATTCCCCGCAGCTCGGCGCAGCCGCCGTCGGTGCGGCGGTACGTGGCGAGCAGGAAACCGAGCCCCAGGAGGTCGTCGTCCGGCGTGCAGGGCGGGCCGATCGCCGCTCGCGCCCATGCCTCGAGCGCGCTCCGGCCCTCGAGCGCGACCCGGTGCGCGCGCTCGAGGGCCAGCGCCGGACAGGCGAGGCGACGTCCGCGGGAAAG
>JADMIO010828246.1_pt1 | contig 40467 bp, 34 predicted proteins | sample 8958161 | NCBI WGS metagenome assembly JADMIO01 (sample SAMN16585339, study PRJNA669376) | soil metagenome | isolation source: Crop rotation soil | place: USA: Cullars Rotation, Alabama | collected 2011
CCGCGACAACTTGTCCACGTGGAATTCTAAGCTTAGGATCCCAATGTGCTGGAAATTTAGATTTAAGGAACGCCCGGCTTTGGTCAAAAGCCGGCTGGACGAGCGTCTCGCGTCACGATGCCGCGTATATCGAAACGCCTGACGGATTAAAAGTTGTCATCGTTATTTTCACCAATAATCACGCCAATGAACGTGAAATTCTTCCGGGAATTTCCGAAAAAATCATTAAAGAAATGAAGGAGACTAAATAAAGATTATGAAAACACTAAATAAATTTTTCGTTTTGAGCATTATTTTCGCCGCAGCCGCAAGCGTTTTCGCGCAAGGCTCTTACAAACAACCGCCGAAGGAAATTATGGACGTGCTGAACTCGCCCGCAACCCCCGCGACTTCGATTTCTCCGGCAAAGGATAAAATCGCATTGCTCGAACCGCTTCGCTATCCGCCGATTTCCGAGTTGGCGGAACCGATGCTGCGGCTTGCAGGTTTGCGAATTAATCCGCGCACGAACGCCCAGCATCGTCAGCCTTATTCAGTTAAGTTGACATTGAAAAACATTGCCGACGGCAGGGAAACTCCGGTTAATCTTCCGGCGGGCGCGAAAATCATTTCGCCTAATTGGAGCGCCGACGGCAGATATTTAGCGGCGGGAAATGTTACGCCAACCGGAGTTGAGCTTTGGATTATAGAAACGGCTACGGGCAAAGCGACAAAAATCAAAAACGCGATGGTCAACACGGCTTTCGGCAGTTACGATTGGATGCCGGATCAAAAATCTCTAATCGTCAATCTCGTGCCGAAAAATCGCGCCGCGGCGCCGGGTTATCAGGATTTAGTCCCAACCGAGCCGAGCATTCAGGAAACCGCCGGGAAAACCGGTGCCGTGCAAACGTTTCAGGATACTCTCAGCTCGCCGAACGATGAAAAGCTTTTCGAGTATTACACAACCTCGCAGCTTGCAATTATCGGCGTTGACGGCAAAATCAAGGAAATCGGGCAGCCGGGAATTTACGACACGGCAGATCCGTCGCCTGACGGAAATTATATTTTGACTTCGCGCATTAAACGCCCGTTTTCTTATCTTTACCCGGTCAACCGCTTTCCCGAAGACATCGAAATTTGGGACAAGGACGGTAAATTGGTCAAGAAATTAGCAAGCAACACTTTGCAGGACAATCTGCCGGTGCAGGGCGTTCCGACTGAGCCGCGCGGTTTCAGTTGGATTCCGACCGAACCGGCGACTGTGATGTGGGCGCTTGCGCTCGACGGCGGCGATCCGCGAAATAAAGCCGAGTTTCGCGATAAATTGATGAAACTCGCCGCGCCGTTCAACACCGAGCCGACCGAAGTAGTCAAAATCCAGCAGCGTTATCAAGGCAGAGCGTTCGGCGAAAACGCGGGAATGATGCTCTTTTACGATTTCAATCGTGACACGCAGCATCGGCGCATTTTTATGATGGATTACCGCACGAATTCAGCGCCGAAAATGATTTCTGATCTAAATTCGCGCGACCGTTATAATGACATCGGTCAGCCGGTAATGAAAACTTTGCCGAACGGCAAAAACGTCATCGAGCAAAACGGAGACGAAATTTATCTGAGCGGCGCGGGCGCTTCAAGAGAAGGCGACCGACCGTTTTTGCGGAAAATGAATCTGCAAACTTTAAAAACAGATGAAATTTTCCGCTCCGAAGGCGACATATACGAAAGCTTCGTCGCTTTGATGGATGATAAAGCAAACGCCTTTATCACTCGCCGCGAATCGCTTACCGAACCGCCAAATCTGATTCTGCGCGATCGCACCAATACGCCCGAGGCTAGAGCAAACGCTGCTTCGATGAAACCAATAACTAATTTCACCGACCCGACGCCGCAGCTTCGCGCCATCAAAAAACAACGCGTAACCTACAAGCGCGCCGACGGCGTTGATTTGTCGTTTACGCTTTATCTGCCGCCGAATTATAAAGAAGGTACTCGTTTACCAACCGTCGTTTGGGCTTATCCGCTCGAATTTACCGATGCTTCGACCGCCGGACAGGTAACGGGTTCGACCAATCGCTTTACGCAAATCGCGGGTATGTCGCATTTATTCTTCCTGCTGCAAGGCTATGCAATTCTTGATGATACGACGATGCCGATTGTCGGCGATCCGCTGACGGTCAACGATACTTTTATCAAGCAGTTGACCGACAGCGCGGAAGCCGCAATTGACAAAGGCGTAGAAATGGGCGTGGTTGACCCGGAAAGAGTCGGCGTCGGGGGGCATTCTTACGGCGCGTTTATGACGGCAAATCTGCTCGCGCACACTGATTTATTCCGCGCGGGAATTGCGCGTTCGGGCGCGTACAACCGCACGCTTACGCCCTTCGGTTTTCAATCGGAAAGACGCACTTTTTGGGAAGCAAAGGAACTTTATCAAACAGTTTCGCCGTTCTTTTTCGCCGATAAAATCAATGAACCGATTTTGCTGATTCACGGCGAAGCCGACAACAATCAAGGCACATTTCCAATTCAATCCGAACGCCTTTTCGCCGCCATTCGCGGCACGGGCGGAACGGCGCGGCTGGTCATGCTGCCGCTCGAAGCGCACGGCTACGCAGGCAAGGAGTCAATCGAGCATACTTTGTATGAAATGATAAATTGGTTCGATAAGTACGTAAAAAACGCCAAACCGCGAGATAACCGGCAAGTAGCAGACCAATAAATTAAAAAAAAACTCCGCTTTGGTTTCATCCGGAGCGGAGTTTTTTTTAGAAATTTTGAGCGAGGAGAGGTTCCTTCACTTCAAAATATTTAGCTTTGATTTATTGCAGATTTTCGATCTCGATAAAATTATCCTGCGCTAAACCAGTCTGAACAAAAGAAATTTCCAATTCAGATATTTGCGTTTCCAAACCGCCTTTTATCAATTTTCGGGCTTCTTCGGCAGCTACGGGTTTTGAAAACAAATAACCTTGCCCGAAACGACAGCCGAGCGCAATTAATTGATTAAGCTGTTGCTGGGTCTCGACACCTTCGGCGACTGTTTCGATATTCAGATTTTGCGCCAGCATCAGAATTGTCCGCACGATTTCCGCGCTTTTTTCGTCGCAGTCCATTTTATTGATAAACGAACGGTCAATTTTGAGCCTTTCAAACGGAAAGCGGTGCAGGTAACTCAAACTGGAAAACCCCGTACCGAAATCGTCCGTGCTGAGACGAACGCCGAGTTTGCGTAATTCGGAAAGCACATTCAGAGCCGTTTCGCTGTACTCCATGACCGTGCTTTCGGTAACCTCCAGTTTCAAAAAATACGGGTCGAGCGCCGTTTTTTTCAAAGTCTCTTTGACCTGAGACACCAGCGACGGATGCATCAGTTGTTTCGCCGAAAGATTTACGCTGATTGACAGTGGCTCCGTCATCTGAAAATCCTGCTGCCATTGTTTTAATTGCCGGCATGATTCTTCCAAAATCCATTGTCCGATGGGAATAATCAAGCCTGTCTCCTCGGCGATGCCGATAAATTCGTCCGGTGAAATCATTCCCTGTTCGGGATGTTCCCACCGGATCAATGATTCAAATTCCCAAATCTCACCCGTGCGAAGCGAAACTATAGGCTGATAATAAGCTCTGAACTCATCACGTTCAATCGCCCGTCGCAAATCGGTTTCCACGCGCAGTAAATTTATGTTCTGAACGTGCATTTTACGGTCAAAAACTTCATATCGAGCTTTTCCGCTTTCCTTGGCGTGATACATCGCCGTGTCCGCGTCGCGGAGATATTCTTCGGGTTTGCGCCGCATTTCGTCCGAGACAATAATGCCGATGCTGGCAGATGTAAAAACCTCATAATTGGCGAGTTTGAAAGGTTTTGACAGTTTTTGCTGTAATCTTTCAGCGACCTGAACAGCATCTTCTTCTTCCTTAATAGTCAGCAAAATGGTAAATTCGTCGCCTCCGAGACGCGCAATCACATCACTTGGTCGGACACAGGATTTTAGCCTCTCGGCAATCTCCACGAGCAGTTTGTCGCCGATGACGTGACCGAGACTGTCATTAATAATTTTGAAGCGGTCAAGATCAAGGAAAAGCACCGCAAAACGAAACCTTTTTTCCAGGTCTGCTCGTTCGACCGCGAGGGTCAACTGCTTCATAAAATGAGCGCGGTTGGGTAAATCGGTCAGCGTGTCATACAGCGCGTTATGATGGAGTTGTTCTTCGGCTAATTTTCGCTCGGTAATATCGCGGGCAATTCCCTGCACGCCGACCGGTTTTTCGCCCTTGAAAACCAATTGCGTGCTGAGTTCCAGAGTTGCCCGGTTTCCGTCTTTTTTGACAATCTGTAGCTCATATGAAGTCGGAATCTCTCCGTTGAGCTTTCGAAGTGTTTTCTGACGAGCCATTTCCATAAATTCCGGCGCGACGACCTGAGAAATGTTCATTTGCAGCGCTTCTTCGCGGCTGTAGCCTGTAATCATCTCGCCTGCACTATTAAGCGAAGTAAAATTTCCCTGTAAATCGTGCGTGTAAATCAAATCGTTGGCTTTTTCGAACAAATCACGAAACCGCGTCTCGCTCTGGCGCAAGGCTTCTTCCGTACGCTTTCGTTTAGTAATATTGCGGGCAATTCCTTGTACGGCTACGAGTTTGCCGTCTTCATAAATCCCGCAACTGCTTATTTCAAGCGGAATGAGTCGCCCGTTTTTGGTCAAGCCTCTTATTTCATACGTCGAATGTTTAATATTCTCAGCCTTTTCCGCTAATTTACGTCCGACTAATTCCAAATCTTCGGGTACGACAATCTGGCGCATATTCATTTTGAGAAGTTCCTTGCGCTTGTATCCGAAAATTTTCTCAGCCGCTTTGTTAACCGAAAAATAGTTTCCTTCGAGGTCGTGAACATAAACGATGTCGTTGGCGTTCTCAAACAAATTTCTATATCTCTCCTCGTTTTCTTTGAGAGATTCTTCGGCTCGTTTGCGCTCGGTGATGTCTATAATGACGCCCTGCCAGCAGATTGTATTTCCGTTCTTATCTTTGAAAAAACGCCCGTTATCTTGAACCCAGCGGACTTTTCCGTCGCTATCTATGATTCGGTATTCACAATTCGTTTCTCTGCCCCGGCTCAAAGCATTTTCAGTTTCGTTTAAAACCCGTTCGCGGTCTTCGGGGTGCAGGACATTTACCCAAAAATCGGAGTTTTCATACCACTGCAGGAGCGAATAACCAAAGTTTTCGAATGAAGGACTGAGATAAATAGGCGCGTAGGGTGGATTCGGTTCTGCAATATAAAACATTACAGGCAATTTTTCGACAAGACTGCGAAATCTCGATTCGCTCTCGCGAAATACATGAAGCGTCAGCGAATTTTGAAAGGCATATCGAATGGAGCGCTCCAAAAGTTGAGCGTTGATTTCGCCTTTAACGAGGAAATCAGTCGCGCCCGACTGCATCGCTTCAATATCGTTTTTTTCATTTTCTTCGTCGGACAAAATTATTACAGGAGCGCGGCATCCTTTCAGCTTTGCTTCCCGCAAAACCTGCAAACCGCTTTTGCTGCCGACACGATTTTCAACCAGATAAACGTCGTGCGAGTTTTCCCGCATCGCTTTTAAGGCTTCACGATATGAAGAGATCCATTCGAGAGTGTAATGATTGTTTCTGAATTTTTTAAAAAGCTCGCGCGTCAGAATGTAGCTGTGTTTGTCATCATCAACCAGCAAAACCTTAATGTTTTGATCGCTTTTTTCATTCATAGAGGGAAACATAAGAGTAATTCGGTCGAAAAAAATGACAATTTACGGTAGGCGGGTATAGCAATTTATGTCATTTTGAATTGAAAGTTTTTCCGGGCAATTAACAAACCGGAAAAACCGAAGCCTTAAAATTTGCGGGAATTGTGGAATCTCTATTTGAAACTAAAATTTTAGATAGAGAAATCGGAGCGCTCTCCGCAAGATTAAAAGCATTTATCGTGCCAGCAATATAATTAAAATGCTTTCCGATTTTTCTGACAACCCCGACTATCCAGCCGCCATCCGACCTGTCATAGCATTAGCTATAAATAACTTACGAACGAGGGAGGATTTTATGAATTATTTGAAAAAATTGGGTTTGGTTTGTGCGGCAATCGCATTTCTGATGAGCATTTCGGTTATCAACGGCTATGCTCAACGGAGTCGAAACCGCAGTTGGCAAAACCGTGATTATTACTCACAAAGCCGACAATACCGAAACCGTAGAACTGAGAACAATCGCAGTTGGCAAAACCGCAGAAGCTATGGGAATAATAGAAGATATCAAAGCAGATATTATCGCTATGACGGAAGCGGCAGAATCACACGGGCTGAAGCAATCCGGCTTCAGCGTCAGAGAGCGCGTCTTTTGCGGGCACGCAATCGTTATTACTACAATGACGGTCGTATGAGCCTTAGTGAAAGGCGCAGGCTGGCGGAAAGATACCAAAGATATCGCCGCAGTGTTAATCGCGACCGCCGCGATTGGTAATCGTCAAATAAATCACTCTCCTCGAAATCCAAAGGAATAGTCCGCCAAAGACTATTCCTTTTTTATTTTATATTTGAACTTCCTTTTATTTCGGTTAAAATCTGCATTGATGAAAAAACTTGTCGTAGGATTTTTAATTTTTCTCGTTATTTTTCTTGTCATTTCTTCCGCGCTTTTTGCGTTGAGCAAATCTCGCACTTTTCAATTTTTCGGTGAAATTGTGCCGCGCGTGGAAACTTCGGAAAAGGCGGTCGCATTAACTTTTGACGATGGTCCGACGCGTGAAAAAACCGATGAAATTTTGCAGATTCTGCGCGAAGAAAATGTGCGAGCGACATTTTACGTAATGGGCGCGGAAATCGAAAAGAATCCGGGCGAACTCGAAAAAATCGTGTCGGAAAATCACGAAATCGGCAATCATACATTCAACCACGAGAGAATGATTTTTGTTTCGCCATCATTTGTTAAAAGCGAAATTGAAAGGACGGACGAACTTATCAGAAAAGCGGGTTGGACTGGTGAAATAACGTTTCGCCCGCCGTTCGCAAAGAAATTGTTTACGCTTCCCTATTACCTGTCAAAAAACAATCGCAAAACGATAACTTGGGATGTCGAGCCGGAAACTTTTGTTGAAAAATCCGAAGACTTAATCAAACACACGCTGGAGAACACGAAAAACGGTTCGATTATTCTGCTTCACGTAATGTATAAAAATCGTAATGAATCAATGAAATCCGTGCGCCCGATTATCAATGGCTTGCGTGAAAAAGGATTTGGGTTTAAGACGGTTTCCGAACTTTTAGCGATGAAAAATTAGGATTTTTTACTGAATAAAAAACAAAAGGAGGAGCAAATCTAAAATAACCGCTTATTTTATTTTGGAATACCTTTCTAAACTTTCTGCTGTAAATCAATCACATCTGCCGCCCAAGCTCTGACTTCCGCCGTCAAAATTTTTACATCGGCTTTAAGATCATGTCCGATGTTCAGCGCGTCATGAGCCATTGCCTGCACTCTTTCAAGCCGGACATCAAAGCCAAATTGTGACTGCTTAATTTCCAGGATTTCAGTTTCGATTCTGGTAAAGCGTTCATTCATCTCACGGCGCAAATCGCCTATTGCCTGCAAAATTTTATTTGTTGCCTCATCGTTTTTTCGTAAAGTGTCTTCGGATTTCATAATCCTTTATTCTTCGCTAAAGATTCTAACACAAAAACGACGACAAAAGGTTTTAGCTTTTCTCGCCAATTTTGGCAAAAGGGGCTAAACTAAAAATAGTTTCAAATCACTCCGAAAAAAATTATGAAAAAACTACTTTCTTTTGTTCTGTTATTCATTTTCTGCGTTTCGACTTTCGCTCAAACGATGCCGAAAGACGCCGACCCGAAACTCTGGCAGCGGGCTTTGGAGATTCATAGAAAAGCCATCATCGTTGATGGGCACAACGACATCCCGTCGCCGATGGTTGATGAAGATTTCGACCTTGCCACAAATTCCGTCGGCAAATTTCACTTTAATGACGGCACACCGTTTCACACGGATTTAAATCGTCTGAAACAATCGGGCATTACGGGCGAATTTTTCTCGATTTACGTTTCCGGCGACACTCTGAAAACCGGCGGCGCAATGCGGCGGGCGATGGATTTGATTGATGCAACTTATCGTGAAGTGGAAAAACATCCCGCACAATTGACTTTTTGCACGACGGCGGAGCAAATCCGGCAGGCGAAACGACAGAATAAAGTCTGCGTTCTGATGGGCATCGAAGGCGGTTATGTGATTGAAAATTCCCTCTACGCGCTGAGGAATTTTTACCGTCTCGGCATCCGTTACATGACCTTGACGCATAACGTCACGCACGATTGGGCTGACGCTCATCCTCCGGCTCAAAAAAAGCATAACGGCTTGACGGATTTCGGCAAAGAAGTCGTACGGGAAATGAATCGGCTCGGAATGCTCATTGACATCTCGCACGTTTCGGAAAAAGTGATGCATGACGTTCTGGATGTTTCGACCGCGCCGATTATCGCTTCGCACTCGTCGGCTCGCGGCATTTCCAATCACACGCGCAATGTGCCGGACGACGTTTTAAAACGAGTTGCGAAAAACGGCGGCGTGATGATGATAAATTTTTATCCCGCGTTTTTAGACGAAAATTACGGCAAAGCCGATAACGAACGCTCCGCACGCTTAAAGCCGCAACTTGACGCGCTGCGCGAGCAATACAAAAACGACAACCAGGGCTATAACGAAGCCGAGCGCAAACTGCTGGCGGCAAATCCGATCACCGTGCCGAGTTACACGCGCATTGTTGACCATATTGACCATATGAAAAAAGTCGCCGGAATTGACATTGTCGGCATCGGCTCTGATTTCGACGGCGTTCCGCTTCTTCCCGCAGGTATGAACGGCGCGGAAGACCTTGTGCTGGTAACTTACGAAATGCTCCGGCGCGGTTATTCGGAAACCGACATTCGCAAAGTCCTCGGCGAAAACTTTTTGCGGGCGTTTTCAAAAGCCGAAGAAGTCGCGCGAATCAATTCACGCAAAATCAGCGGCGAAGGCAGTTTGAAGAAGATTGGCAAATAAATCGCCGGGCGATTTAAAATAATCAAAAGGCTGAGATAGCGTCATCTGTATCAAAAACGCCCATTTTTGCGACGGGTTTATTGCTTTTCTCGGAGCAAAGACTTGGAGAAGGTCAAATAATCAGTTATAAATTTATCCGTATATAAGGTTATTATGAAGAACGATTCTTCATAACATACGAAATTTTGACGGTTATGCAGAATGATTCCGCATAATCATAAGTTAGGCGCGGGATTAGTGCGTGTTTGTCAGAAAATAGAAGGACAAGAACAATATTTCTTAATCAGTGTCTAATCTCTGTACTGGCTGGCGGTTACTATTTCGTTCAGCTTGCCAAGGGGAAAGGGAAACTAAGATGAAACCGGAGAAGCCTATTGACCGTCTTCGCTCGCTGCGTAAAGAGATTGCCTCCTTACGTGTCGTAAAATGCCATATGTCACATGAGCGAATCAAAAGAGTTGGCGAGTTTATGCTGCCTATTGTTTCTCGCTTTCCGAGCGGTGGCTACCAAAGGGTTGGCTTATGCAGCCCGGAAGTGCGTGCCGAGAGGCTCGGCTGTAGCCATACTACTGCCAGAATCAAATTACAGGACGCTATCAGTGAACTGAGCATAGGTCATGAAAATAATGAGGGGCAGGACTCAGAATTAGCCATTGAGTTAAATAGGCTGAATAATCAGATACATTTGTTAGACCATCGTAAAAGTGAGGCAGAGAAAAATCTTGCCGAAATAGAAGAGCAGAAGTATCACGCTAGTGACCAAGCGGACAAGGTTGAGGAGTTAACCGCAGCTAAGAAAGTCGTCTTGGAGTTGGAGCAGCTACATGATAAATATGTAGAGCAGATAGGAATGCTGAAGGATAGAGTTTTGAATAGTTTGGATAGGCTGATTCAACAAGTGGAAATGAATCAAAGCGCGGGCGTAACAAAGCAATAATAAACGCAAGATGGTCTAACAATTCATCAAACCGGCGATTATGGTTTAGCGTCAGGTATCTCCGCCGTTATAAGAAATTTTCTGTCTCAAAAAAGACCCGATACTGTTGCCCTATTCAATTTGCTAATCTTGCAAATCGGGAAACCCTTGTTTTTGCTGGTATTTCCTGATTCAGGAAGTTAACTGCCCGCACAATATTGATCGCCGTTGCTGTCGCCACTTCCTGAAGATGAGTTTTCTCAAGTCCCCGGTATCTTGATCGGCGCAAAGTTCCGCGTCTGACTCCCTGTGAAATCGTGCCTTCGATTCCGGCTCGTTTCCGGTATTCCGCTCGTCCTTCAGAGCCGGCTAGTTTTCTTCGCGTCTGCTCGAGTGCTTCATACATCTCCCGACCCGGAATTTGTAAGGATCTGCCTGCCTTTTTGTTTCTGACACATTTTGTGCGACTTAGACAATTAATACAATCCTGCGGTTTGAATCTGATCTTGACGACCGGGCGAGAATATTCTTTTGTTTGATATTCAGACCAGTAAGCACTCTCTTTTCCCAGTGGACATCGCGCCAGCTTTTTATCCCAATCGATTTGAAACTGCGCCGTCTCAATGCCTCCCTCGCGAGACTGCCAACTCGGATTGAGCCGCATCGGACCGAACAGTTCAATGCCGTATTTTCCGGCGCTCTCGACCACCAGTTCAGCATCTATATAACCAGTATCAACCAAGTGTCTCGCAGGCAGTAAGTCTTTTCCCTGCAATGACTTTTGAATATCATCGGTGCATCTGACATCCTGCATCGTGGCAACCGTCGTGTGCACATTGGTAATCAGGTGCGGCATTTGTTCATCACAGCTTTCGCTTAAATGAACTTTATAACCTGTCCATGATAGATCACGTTTGGTCGAGAAACGTGCCTCAGTTTCATAAGGCGATTCGATGGCGGTCGCGGCTTTTGCCAGCTCAACCGTCGGTCGCAAGTGAACTTCGCCGTCTTCATGACGAGTGTAATGCCGCTCCCAGACTCTTTCCAGCGTTTCAACTTGCTCGAGCTTTAATAAATCGGGTTGCTCATCACCAAGCAGTTTAAGCAGATAAAAACCATCTCTCCCAACCTGGCGGGCATATGTTTCGCGAGCCGGATCGGTGCGCGGCATCCGGGATTGTTCGGCTCTTGCCCCATAGCGCGTAAACCATTCGGGCAGAGCCGCTCCGGTGAGCCATTCGGGAGCCACGAGAGCGACTTCATTCAAGGCAGCACGCATCGTTTCTGTCACCAGTTCGAGCCGGTTCATGACTCGAATGGCAGCGAGGACATACGTTGAATCGGTGCGCTGCCGACCTCTGACTTTGAGCAGTTTCTTTTCTCGAAATCTTTCCAACAGGCGTTCGAGCAAGAGCGTCTGTTTCTCGCCGGCAATCAGTCGTGAGCGGAATCCGCTGAGAACCGAATAATCAAAACCAGCATCGGTGAGCTCCAAGCCGAGCAGATACTTCCAATCGATCCGCGAACGCACGGCTTCCGCCGCCTGACGGTCGGACAAGTTCTCCAGAAACTGCATAATGGTGATCAGGGCTAATCGCCAGGGAGTCACTGCCGGATAACCGAGACGCGAGAAAAGCTCCACAAAATCAGTATCTTCAAATAAAGTTCCCAGTTCATCGCGCATCGACAGATAAAGATTGCCTTTCGGAAAAGCGGCACGGGCGACCAGCACCGTTTGATCAGGCACAGGTTCGATAACAGAAGGTGTTAAAGACATAATAAAACTCCTCCAAAATTGATTGAAATAGTGTTATTATACTGAAAATACAGCTCTTATGAATAGGACAACAGTATCAGACCCTTTTTGAGACTTTTTGTGCATCTTAGGAATATGAAGCGAATTTTACTCTTACTAATTATTCTTGTTTTGTTTCTAGTTCCTTGTTTGGCTCAGGAAAACCAAATCTTTGAAGTCGAGATAAACGACAAAAAAGCCAAATTTGAACCTATCATTGCTCCTTCACTAAAGAAAATATTCTTTGATAACAGAGCCACAGGTTACGACATGAAACTAACATCAACTAACGATGACTTTCTCAATTCGGTAATTAAGAAAATTAGATTTTTATCAATCACCCGAGATTTGGTTGACCTTGCTCCGCCTAGAGTAATAAGAAAAAAAAGAGAAATTATTAGAACATCAGGTGGCTATGTTTCTCACCCTGCATTTTATCAATCTGCAATTTTAGGCAAAAAAATATATGTTTTTCCTGATGATGAAAATGAAGGAGTAGAGGTTTTCAATCAATTGATTAGAGACTTAAAAGTAGATATTTCTAATCCGATTCAGGCAAAACAATTAACAGATTTTTTTCTAAGGTTTTATACAATCAGGTATAGAGACCCAAAAGAAGTTAGAATTTCAAGAATAGAAGATATTCCTGAAAAGTATCGAAATGAAAAACCAGACCGAGTAGAAAAGGTAAAAGATATGATTCATCCACTAAAAATCTCAAACCCTGAAAACTTATATCAAATAGAGTTTTACACTTGGGAAAACTTTCCGCGAGGAGAGGTTAATAAGTGGCAAATCAAAGTCTCAAAAAATGGTGAAATCAGTTTAGCTAAGGAATTGATTACAATTATTTAATTCATACAGACCGTCTTAAAAACGCCCCTTTTAGAAGCAAATAAAAAGCAGGAAAAACTGTCTCATAATCCATACCTTTTTGGGACAGCTCAATTGTTGATTTATTTAATTTTAACCCTCATTTTCCGTTGATCTCGTTTTTACCAATTTGTCTCATAAGCCGTCTCATAACTAAAATCTCAAAAGTCTCCAACATTTTTGACTTTTGACACACTTTTAAGATCACGTTTTGCCGACTTCAAAAACCGTTATTTTCTAAAAAATAGAATCACAACGCCGTCAAGCGAAAAATCCTCTTGACAAAATATCGTAAACGCTCTATAAAATAAGCGTTTAGCTGATTGAGATTGAGTTTAAGGGCATTTCTTTTGTGCTTCCCTTTTGTGAAAAGGGACGTACCTTTTACCGTTAGGTACATACCTTTTGACTTTAGGGACGTACCTTTTGCCGTTAGGGACGTACCTTTTGGCTCTAGGTACATACCTTTTCTCGTTAGGGAATGCACTTTTGCCGTTAGGTATCTCCCTAAAACCGTTAGGGAGATACCTTTTGTCATTAGGGAACGCACTTTTTGATTTAGGGAATGCGCCTTTTCTTTCAGGGGCTTCACGGAAACCTTTAGTGAGCTTTACAAACGACTTTGGAACCGCTTTTTCTCTCCAAAAGCCGATACAATAAATAAAAAATAATTATTTTCCTAACTGTTAAATGTGCTATTATTAATCTACCTAAATTTATTCACAAGCCTCGCGCCTTCTCCTGATGTGATACGTTTGATATTATTAACGACAAGTCATTTAAGGAGACTATTTTGAAATTTATTGTATTTAGAAAAGCGACTCTGTCAGTCGCTATTTTGCTTTTATGGTTAACTAATTTACCATTAGAAATTTTTGCTCAAACATCTTATACGACCGGTTTTGAATCCCCGACTTTTGTTTCCGGCAATGTCCAGGGTCAAAATGGTTGGGGATATCTTTCTAACAGTCCGACAAAGGGTGTCATCGAAACCGCACCTTCGGGAAGTCCGGCTAGTTTCGGCGCCCAATCGCTTGCCATACGAACAAATAATGTTGACTTCTTTGGAGTCTCAAATCATCTTTATTCGGCTCTCATTGACCCGGCGGGAGAAACCGGGAGCACCATCGGCGGAGTCCTTGTTGCCGCGCCGTATAATCAATATAACGCTTCATTTTATTATCAGGCTCCGGCAACGCCGGTAATTTCAACCAGAGCCGATGGGCGTTTTGCCGAACTAAATCCGAGCAGCAAAGGAACTGCGGCTGGCGACCCGGCAAATCGTTATGCGCAGATTCGCGTAATTAACGATACTAATACCGCCGCCGGGAAAGTTAGGTTGGAGATTGGCTGGTATTCTGTTTCAACTTCAACTTTTACCGTCGCAACAGTTGTACAAAATCTTAACTGGGGCGAATGGTATCGGTTTGATTATAGTATTTCATTCTGCGACGGATTAAACGGTGCAAGTCCGAACGATACTTTCAAAATCACTATTAAGGATATAAACGGCAGCATTCTCGGAATGGCTGTCGGCTCGACCTGGGAAGCTGCCTATAAAACCGGAAGTTTTGGCGGCGGGACAACGCCGCGAGCCGTTAACGGTTTTGATCTCTGGTCGCAAACCGGACCCAATAACGCACTGGTCGGCTATATAGATAACTTTTCGGAATCGGTAACCAATACTGCGAATCCCTGTATGGTGCCGGATGTCACGATCAATCAAGCTGCCAGCCAGTCAGACCCGGCAACCGGAACGAACATTTCCATTCACTTCACTGCTCAATTTAGCGAGCCGGTAACCGGTTTTGGCAATTCCCAGACGGATGTAAATTTAAGCGGCACGGCAGGAGCGACAACCACCGTTGTTTCGCAAATCGCGCCTTTTGACGGTACAACCTATGACGTGGCGGTCAGCGGAATGACAATGGGAGGAACTGTTACCGCCAGCATTCCGGCAGGTGCCGCGCAAGATGTATCAAACAATCCTAATATTGCTTCAACCAGCACAGATAATACGGTTACTTATGTCGTGCCGTATAGCTTTAACTGGTTTTACTATTCTGAATTGCTTTTGAGAGAAAATGTCTTGAATCAGGTAACGGCGGGCAGCAATGTGACCATCAAATTCAGTTTGAACGGCTATAAAGGAAATCCTTACAGTTCTCCGCCAACATCGCAGCTAATCAGTTGTTCAACGTTTGCTCCGATCGGACCGGCAACGGTAATCAACCGATTCGCGCCCGATCCGTATTACTCAGCGTTGTATGATTTTTATCAAACGACGTGGCAGACTCAGGCAAATTGGAAGTATACTTGCCGGAATTTAACGTTGTATTTAACAGACGGCACAACAAAAACCTTATATTTCTACTTCAAATAAGCCGATTGAAAAAGAAAGGGCGGAAAATATTCTCAACACAAAAGCAAAGGAGGCTTTTGTTAATATTTTTCCGCCCGTAATAAATATGATTCTCAGAGACATTCACTTTCCCGTACGCGAAGCGACAATCAGCGGTTATATTCTTGATCCCGACTGGCTGAGCAAATATGGTAAAAATGAGAAGCTGCGGTTGGAATGGGAAGTAGTGGTGCAAACAGAAGAACAAACCTTATTCAAGGAGACTGACGAAGAATGTTTTGCAGATCCTCGCATTTCCTGGGGTGAATTCAGCTTTCCCACCATGCGCCGATGGTCTGAGCTTGAGGGTAAAACCATTCATTTCGATGCGGCTAAGAGCGACCCAAGCGCGCCGCACCCGTTTTCTTATTTTTGGACGCATGAACTAATTCCTTCCTCAACGCTAAAGTTTGTCAAAAGAGCGGGAAACAAGTTCGTAATTCATTGGGAAGGAGTCTGTGACCCGATGTTGGGCGAACCGTATCACAAAAACGTGCCGTTTCTCATTCAAACAGAAGCCACCTTTAAGGAAATCACTGTCCGCGCAAACCCAAAAGATACAGACGCGACGACTCTCGAGCGTTTGTCCAAATACCTTGACACGTCTGATTTTATTCAGCACCCGATGAAAGAAACAGTTCATAATATCCCGGTCGAAAACCGTTTCGGTGTAATTGACCCGTTGCTGCGGTGGGTATTTGGGCAACCAGATACCAAACAATGGGTACAACGTTACAGCATATTTGAACCGCGGGTATAACGCGAAACACTGTATTCAAAGGTCAACAAGTTTTGAAGTTAAATAAAGAGTAAATTCTTGTTTCATAAACGCCCTTTTTGAAATTGTTTATTTAGATATTCGGGCTGCTGTGCAGAGTCGGAATTATAGACTTGGCGACTGTGCTATAATGACAGCCTGTAAGGACAATTCCTTTAAGATCAAAAGGAGAGCACAAATTGTGAGAGCCATTATTGTATTGCTTTTAGCTCTGTTTGCAGCAATGAATATCTCCGCGCAGACGCCTCCTGCTCCCGTGAACCCGCCCGATGTCCAGATCATCAAGAATAGCTGGTCAAAGGAGCGTATCAATTGGGAGAAAAACCCCTTTGGCACAACCGAAGGTTTTTTTGAGGACGTGCGCAATCGTGCCAGCCGGGAGAGATACTCGTCGTCTGTCATGATAGAGCGAAACCGGCGTGAACAACAAAAAGAGCGTCCGCCCGCGCCACCCCGCTACGCTTTCCACTATAAACTATCCATCTACAATGCCGGGTTGAAGGCAATCAAAGAGATAGACTGGGACTACGTCTTCACGGACTCCGCGACAGGCGCGGAATCGGGACGCCGCCAGTTTACAAGCGTCGAAAAGATAGCCCCCGGTAAACGTAAAGAACTCTCGATCTTAGTCTCCTCACCGCCGACTCAGACAATCAGCGTTTACGCGCTCGGCAAAAATGAGCGTGACGGGCTTGGCGAGCGGGTTATTATCTCCCGCATTCTCTATGCCGACGGGACTTCGTGGCAAGCCCCTTGACTCTTTCGCTCTGTATCTTGAAAATAATATTTTTCGAGACATTCAAAACGAAGTAATTAGTGTCTCGAAACCACCTTTTTAAGACAAATCTGCAATGCAGCCCAATCATAATGGGAGTGACCAAAAGATATAAATTCAAACAGTGGTCAATTAAGCTGCCTGCAAACTGGCAAGCGCAGAGAAAGGAATATTGTGTCACTTTTAGTGCGGAAAAAGGCGTCGGAAAACTACAAATTATCACCTATCGCCACAAGAGCCGGGATATAACTTATAATAATTTGCTTAATTTGACCGAAGATAAATTGATTGACGGCGTAGAATTGCAAAATATTAATTGCGGTGAATTTAACGGAATCGGAATATCTTATTTGGTAGATAATGATTATTGGAGAAAGTGGTGGTTGTGGCGAGATTCTGTGCTTCTATTTGTAACTTACAATTGTTCGGCGAAAGAACGTCTGATTGAAATGCGTATAGTTGACCAGTTGATGGGTAGTCTCAAATACTACCCTGCTTGAGAAACTTTACAAAATTTCATGTTTTATAAAAATTCGGCTTTTGTCCAGTAGATTTGCCGGAAACAACTGAAAAACTATTGTTTAGAATTTCGTTTGAAATATTTCACTTTGTCATCCCCTTTCTCCACAACGATGTGAGATAGGTAAAACGCAAAAAAGGCTGAGGATTAGTCGCAAATACATCTTCAGCCTTTTGTGTTTTGCTTGACGAAAATCGTTAAAACTATCCGGGATAGTTTGGCGTGATGGCAGTTATCGTTTCAGAATTTATAACGACATACGTCTGAAATTGATTAAGCGGATATGAAGCATACCACGGTCCGTCAAGCGCGACGTTGACATTCTGCCTGATGTTGCTCGAATCCAGCCGGGCGCCGTTATATCCGTCGGTTGACCACAGATCGCCGTAGCTGTCCGTGAATTCAAGAGTCCATGAATCGGTCGGGGCAAAAAGACCGGTTTTGAACTCGACATCTAGGGATAGCTGGTCACCGTAATTCATCGTGGACATTGAAGCCTGAGCCTGGAGATCATGCTTGAACCCACCATGGTCATAATAATGCGATAAGGTAACGCCGGTGATTATCTGACTCTGCGTCGTTTCTCCGTTTCCGGTGAACTGGTTCTGCAAAACAATTGTTGCCGTGTGCGTGGTGATTTCAGGTTCCTGTGGTTCGGGGTCTGCTGTCGTCATAATCGTTTGCCTCTCGAATCTGTAAAATTATTAGGTCGTGCGAACAGTCTAGTCCTTTAAACGGGCAGCGTCAAGAAAAATTGTTTTCGCCGTCCCGGAAACTCAAAAGCCCATTGAAACTATCGCTTTAAATATTGAATATGTGAAACGGAAATTCCGGCGATTTGTGAGCAAGGCAGATATTACGAAGGATGCCTTTGTGTACGCGTAAATACTCCCACTGCCGAGGCTTGCAGCAGCCTTCGCAGTTGATGCAATCCCACGCATATTCGTTAGCTTGACGCGCCGCCGAACAACACATTAGAGCGGACGGCGATTCAGCTTGGATGTCATCGGTAACTTGGCTATAATCACGTTGTCTCCGCCGCTCAATTCAGGCATCGGGCATCCGCAAATATGAACAGAAAACCAAAGTGCGTCATCATCACGGGACGTCCGGGATCGGGAAAAACCACTCTTGCCAAGAAACTCGGGGAACAACTGTGGATGCCGGTTATAAGCCGTGATGAGATAAAAGAGGGCTATGTCAATACCTCTGGCATCAAACACGACCAACTCCCGCCTGACACCAATAGTCTGGTCTCCGACTTTTTCTTTGAAATAGTGAATCAATATCTTGCCGGTAAAATCTCAGTTGTCATAGAGGCAGCATTCCAGCACCAGGTTTGGAAACCAAGGATGCGTAAGATTATTGAGTTAGCATCACCGTTTATTGTTTTATGCTCTATTGATGGTACAGTTGCCGCAAGACGCCATCTCAAACGAGGCTTAGAGAATCCGAAACGAGAGTTTTATCATAGCGATAACCGTGTCGCCCATTACAGGAAATCAGGCGAATTTTTACATCCCGCCAGTTATACAGCGCCGAAATTCAATATACCCACAATCCAGGTCTCGACAGATGGAGAATACATCCCTTGTATTGATGAGATTGTCAAACAGATCCGTGTATGGTGATTTTTTTTCAATAGCCCGGTCGTTTACGGCTGGGGTTTGGACGAATAATGAATTTTAGCCCGTTCGGGCGGGCTTTGAAACGGCTTAAGCCAAAAGAAAAGAACGTTGAAACGCCCTTTTAATCTGCTGAAAACTAGTTCCCAGCCGTAAACGACCGGGCAAAAATACCGTAAATCCAATCCTTAACCGCTCTAAAGAAGGCAACACAACCATTAAGGATATTGCCGATAATCAAAAGATTTGGAAATCAACGCCGTAACAATTTAAGTTCAGTTTTCGCGCAACTGCTTGCGAGGCGCTATTTTCCCACGAAGTGCTATACAACGGAATTGCGCCGAAAGTTTGCACTCGCAGCGCCCATTCGGCAACTACTTCCCCGGCGCAACATTTTCCGCGAAAATCCGGCAATGTCTCAACGCCTGCTTCGTGAGCCTCACGAGTAATGCGAACACTGCGACAGACTGAAACAGTTCGACCGTCTTCGACAAGCGCGACGAAAGGCTGCCAGGTTGGAAGTTCCACAATAAATTCCTCAAAGCCGCCCCGCAATACTTCCGCATTTTTTTCCGTAACGGCGAGCAGCGGTCTCGACGGCGGCGACACGTTTTGAGGAAAATGATATGCCGGACCCATTTGCGGGTTCTGCACGGGCGCGTCTCTTTCAAGCAGCCGTATATATTTCTCAAGATGACGGGGCGGTTCGTCAAACTTGCTGCTTACCGGCGGCTCATCCGCACACAATGCACTCAATTCCTCGCAGAGTTTTTCCGAAAGATCGGCGCGAAATCGCCAGACGTTTCCTGCCCGCGTTCGACCTAAAAACAAACGAGGCGCGTGTGCAGATGATCCTCCCGGCTCATTAATAAATAAAAGCCGCAAATCGTTACTGTGCGTGAACAACGCCCGAACGTGAATGTTCATTAAATCTCGATCAGTAAGCATTTTATATAGGTAACCCAGGTTACGGATTATGATTTTTTACCGCCTCAGACGCAGAGTTTTTGCAGAGAATCGCTGAGATTTTTTCTTTTTCTCCGCGAAACTCTGCGATTTCTCTGCGTCTCAGCGGTAAAATCCATCATAAGTTTAATAACTTCCAATTTGGTTAGGTCGCATTTGAAACAATATTTCAAAATTATTCTAATCTTCGAATATCCGCGCGGCAGGCGATAGAAAGATTTTTTGCTTTTAACGGCTCTCAAGAATATCCCCCGAATCAACCGGACCTATTTTTACGGCAAATTTCCTTGAACCGAGCAGTCGGACAAAATCCCGAAAATAAGCCGGAAAAGCGTCGGCGTCAACGGTGCTTGCGCTTCTCAGTTCATAATGAACGTGCGGAAGATATGCGTCGCCCGAAACTCCCATTTGGGCAATCTTTTGCCCGATTTTCACCGTGTCGCCTTCCTTGACCAGAACGCTTCCCTGTTTGAGATGAGCAAGCAGGCTGAATTCGCCGTTGAGATGGTCAATCATAACGAAATTGCCTGCGGGAACGGTAGAATCCTTGCGAAATTCTTCGGACGTAAAAGTGCTTTTGCCGTCTATATTGTCGGCGACCGTGTTGCGAGCGCGAACGACGCGTCCCGCGCCGGGCGCGTAAACGTCCGCGCCAAAGCCGTACCAATCCGTGTTTTCGCTGCTCTGGTTGCGGCGCAAATCGCCTTTTTCGTTGATGATGCAAAGGTCGGATGCAAAGCGCGTAAAGTTGCGCGTCACGTTAATCTCTTTCAGAAATGGATGCGCCAGGTTAAAACGGCGATGATGCGCGAAAAAATCGTGCCCGTCGTGAACGAGAACTTTTCCTTTGAGCGGAAGTTTGAGCATTGTTTTTGGAGTAAAAACCTGGGGCGTAATTGTTACGGATGAGGAAAATTCTTTGTTTTCTTTTTCCGACTCAAAGAAAAATTCATATCGCATACTGGCGAGTTCCACATCAGGCGCGAAATATTCGAACGGGTTGAAAATAAAAGCCGTGGATTTCGGCGCAAGCTGCACGATGTCATAATCGCCGTGTTGAAGCCCGCCCGCAGTTAAGAACTTTCGTAACTGCAAATCGCCGCGTTTATCGAAAACCGATAATTCGATTCTGGTCGTGTTAATCGTCTCAGCGCCAGGATTTTCAAGCAAAAAATCGAAGCTCACGAGTTGTCCCGCTGCCGTTTTCTCGATCAAAACCGTCTTCGGCTCAACGCTCACCCGCGCCGTTTGCTGTTCGGTTTCGATCGCCGCGAATAGGTTGTAATTCCAGGCAAAAAAGGCAAGGAAAAGTAATATGCATTTCATATTTTTTTAATCACAAAACTACGCTCAATCCGGTAGAAAGTCAATTTTTTCAAAAATTTGACCTCCGATTTTAAAATCCGTCGCGTTAATTAAGTAGAGAGCAAAAATTTTTTATTGGAGGATAAATATGACCACAAAACCTGAAATTTCATCACCGGAATCCGCCATCCGCGAGTACGAGAAGCTCATGCAGCCGATTCGTGAGCGTTTCGCTTTAAGTCCCGGCATTCAGGGGATGATCAACACGGAAACCGAAGCGCAGACCATGACGGCATTTTTGATGCATTTTAGCGCCCTTAGCGTCCCTATCACCGAACCTGTCGAGGGATGGATTTGTCGCGCCGGTGAAAGCTGTTCGGCTTTGGGGCTCGATAAAATCGCCAACTCATTGTACAAACATTCCAAAGCGGAAGCCGGGCACCACCAATATCATATCAATGATTTCAACGCACTTGTTCCTTTCTGGAATGCTCGCTGGTCTCCGCCTGTTAATCCGAATGTTATCCTCTCACACGAGTCAACTTCGGGCGGCGACCGCTACTGCCGCATCCACGAAGAAAATATCGCAAGTTCTACTCCGTATTGCCAGTTCGCAATCGAGTATGAAATCGAATTGCTTCCGGTGCAATACGGTTCAAAATTTGTCGGAAACTGTGTTCGCCTTCTGGGGCAGGAAATTCTTGATTGTATGAGTTTTGTTACTTCACATGTGGAGTTCGATGTCGGACATACAAAATTCAATTCTCATTTTTTGGGTAATTTGATTCTCGAAGACCCGTCCCGCCTGGCTCCGCTGGCAGCTGCCGGCGCGGACGCGCTCGATTCATTTTCAGACCATCTAGCCGAATGTTGGCAAATGGCTGTGCAATTTAGGAGGGAGTTATGATCAGTTGGGAATTACACAAACCGGACGCGGCGTCATTGAGCCGGTTGGACGAAATCTCAGAACTTCGCGGACGGGTTCTGTATGACAACGGGCGTCGTCCCGCCTTTAGACTGCCGTCCGGGCATTTTGCCGATTCGGACCCGCTCGACCGGCATGCTTATCACATCATTGCGCGAAACGACGGCAATTCCGTCGGGTGCGTTCGAAATGTCCCTGGTACTGAGGACGTTACATTTATCACCGAGCGTTTGTTGGGTGAAAGACGATTTGCCGAAATGCTCGCTGCCTTCGGCGTCGAAAGAAAAGCCGCGGTGGAATCCAGCAGATGGATGTTGGATCCGAATTTTCGGGGGTCCCGCATCGGTGTATTGTTAGCGGCAGGCGCTGTAATCGCTGCACAGGCTTTCGATTTCAAATTGTTGTTCTGCTCGGTGGGCACGCGCGACAGGCAGGATCGCGTTCTTGCGCGCCTCGGACTTAGCCGTGTGCCCGAACTTCCCTTGATACCCGTTCCCGAGTACGACGACGAACTATGCGTGATGTACATACAACCACATCTCCCAACGCCTGGTTTTGCGGGGTTGATGGCTGAAATGGATGTGGAATTGAAACTGAATCGAACAAGGAATCCGGGCAATCAAGCAACTAGCCGAATGAGTTTTCTTTAATTTTCCCTTTTTACGAAATTCTTTTTTTAGGTAAAGACCTTATGCTCCAGGCAATATCAGTTGGAATAACCGGAACAGGACATGCCCTTCCCGGCGAGATTATTACCAATGCCTTTTTTCAGGAGAGTGTTGGTTTGTCGGACGAATGGATTCTGGCGCGAACAGGAATTAGAGAACGACGGCGCGCCGGGACAAATGAGACTGCTTCGACGCTCGGTTCAAAAGCAGCACGAAAAGCCTTGGAGAGCGCAAACCTAAAAGCCGAAGACATTGATTTAATCATTTGCACGACGATCTCGCCGGACATGCCGATGCCTTCGACAGCCTGCTTTATTCAAACCTTAATTGGGGCTAAAAAGGCAGTTTGTTTTGACTTGTCGGCGGCGTGTTCCGGTTTTCTCTATGGTTTGGAAGTTGCAGAAAAGATGGTTCGTTCCGGTGCTTATCGCAATGCGCTTTTGATTAGCGTTGACTTGATGACGCGCTGGCTTGATTACACAGATGCGCAAACCTGCACTTTGTTCGGTGATGGCGCGGGTGCCATTGTGCTTGAACAAGTTGAAAACGGTCATGGCATTTTGGGAACAAAACTTTATTCAGATGGAGATTTTGCAGATTTGGTTTTTATCTCCCGGAAAGATTTTGGACCAGATGCGCCGCAATGTGATGGTTCGGGTAAATGCAAACTGCAAATGGATGGCAAACGAACTTTCAAAGCTGCTGTCCAGACAATGGCATCCGTCTCACAAAACCTATTGTTTTCATTGGGAATATGTACTTCGAAGATTGATTTGATTGTACCTCATCAAGGCAACCAGCGTATTAGTGATGCTGTTGCAAAGGCTTTGGATATTTCGAGAGAAAAAGTATTCAGCAACATAGAACGAGTCGGAAATACGACATCGGCTTCAATTCCGATTGCTCTTGATGAGTGCGTTAGAAAAGGAAAAATTAAATCCGGCAGTTTAATTTTGCTAACGGCTTTCGGCAGCGGCGCAACATCTGGCGCTTCAATCGTGAGATTCTAAAAGTTAATGGCACAATACCGGGTTTTATAATCCGGATTTAAAATGATTAGTTTACTCCGCGTTAAATTACCGCAAGGTTTTTTCTTCCAGTTTGTCAGGTTTATATTTTTCGTAATATGTACGATAGCCAAGAAGTCGCGCCGTCGGACCGATTACGAAAAATAAAACCTTTTGCAGAAAAACCGGCGGACGAGCGAGCCAGCTATCGTATTTCGGGCTGAATCTCGACATCTGTAACAAAGCTGCGGGCGGTTGGCTGTTCGATTCCGATTCATCGAAAAAACCGTATGCTTGAGTGAGAAAAACAGTGAACTGTTCGGGTATTTCGTATTCGGGAGTAAACGGACCTTTGACGACAACCGGCAAGTCAGTTTCGTTAAAAGGTTTGTGAACAGTGCCGGGAGAGATTAACAACGATTCCCCGGCGAGCAAAGTCTTCTTTTCATCGCCCACCATCAAACTCAACGTCCCTTCAGCGACGATGAATTTCTCTGGAAACGTCGTATGAATATGCTCGGGCGGTCCGGCGGCATAAGGCTCCAAAACAAGTTCTCCCCAGACAAGACCGTTTTCGCGTTTCAGAATTGTCTGGCGAAAGCCTTCGGACTTACTGACAAAAACCTGACCTTCTCGCGGATAATATTCGGGACCGGGTTCGGCTTCGGGAAAAATAACTTTATCCAGCAAAGCGCCAATCAGAAGGTATGCCACGATAAAAACTAATATTCCCAGAAACAGCTTCTTCATTTTTCTTCATCTGTCTGACAATTTTGCGAAACTCGACCGAGCGTAATAGGTTGAAAGCTGGACGAAAGAAAGATTGGCGCCCCGCTTTGCCCGGCTTATTTAAAATCAGACGGATTAAATCATATCGCCTTCTTTTGAGTTTTCATCAAGTTCATACCGGTTACGGTCGCGTTTCTCCATTTTTTCCAGAAGGTCGAGAGGTTCATTGTCCTGAAAATCAATCCCCATCGCATGTGCGTTGGTTTCGACATCGGATTGGTCAGGCGTCGGATTATGACCGCCGACTGATTCCGCTCCCGAATCATTAACATCTTGCCAATCTGCGTCAATATCGCCGCCTGAATCTAACGGAGAGGCTGAATGATCCGCATTTAGACGTTCTTCCAATTCGTGCGGGGCTTTCGGGGCGCGGTTGATTTCCGTCTCCATTAACTCTCCGATTTCCGGGTCCGGCAGCGGCGCGTCTTCGTAAAATTCCATATTCTTGTTTGGCATAATTTTCTCCTTGTTCTTTTTATAATTTTTTCCAATTTAACATTTCAGGTGTTAAATAAAAACCACCGATTGCGACGAAGGAATCTCGAAACGCTTGCGGCAGCGCATATTTCTGCACATCAGCATATCGTCCATCCGCACCATATAATCGCGCGATTTTTCAAAACGGGCGCGGTCGTGTTCGCTCAAATGTCGCGGCGGATGTTTTTTTTTCGTCCGTTTCATCCACCGCACGTCGTAATCGTTTCTTTCGCGGCAAAAAGGGCAGACGAAGCTCGCTGTCTTCGTTTCCTGCCGTTCGTCAAAAATATCTCTCTCCTGCATAAACGCACTCCTTGCAAAATAAAAATGCAGATTGATTATAACCAATCTGCGTTTAATTTTGTTAATCCAAATGAAGGTAATTAATTTTCAGCCAATTCGCGCAAATATTTAAAAGTGTAAATTCCCGTATTGTGCCCGTCAGAAAAGTGAAAATTCAGCGCGTATCTGCCGACAACCGAAATTTGCGAAAAATTTATGTCCTCTGCCACGCTTTCCGCCTTCAAAATCTTTTCGCCCGTCCATTCATTCACGCATCCGGCACACGGGCAAACCCTTCGCAGTTCAGCGGCGTTATATTTCGTTTCCGCATCATCAGACCATTTGATAGAAATCTCGGAGTCCGATTCTTCGATAATTTGTAAAGGTTCAATCATAAGACAGTTGGCACTTGCGGATGGCAGTTGGCAGTCATTAAGCAATTACGTAATGATTTACTGCCTGCTGACAACTGCCGCCCTTTCCAAATCATTCGCCGTTACGTCGTAATGCGAGGCATAATAAACCGGCTTTTCATTTTTCAAAACAATAGCTTGCGGCGATTCGTGACGAACGCCGGTTTTTTCGGCGAGCAGATTTGAAACGCCGCGGGCGTACTGCACGACGATCAAATAAACATCCGAATCAACGCCGGAAACTTCGCGGTAAACGCCCGCACTGATCGGACAAGTTACGCTGTGCTTAAATAAAACGACGGGCTGCTCTTTTGATTTATCAAAAAGTTCTTCCAATTCTTCGCTTGAGTGTATCTCGATAAAATTCGCTTTCATTATTTTTATAATAGTGAGTAATTCGTGTCTTTTCCAACCCGCAATCAAATTCCCTGATAAAACTGCGGCGACGGCGGATTGAAATTTCGTTCATTCGGCGCGGGAAAAACCTTCCGGTAAGCGACGACATTTCCGGCAATCATTACCGGAATGACGAAATAAAGCCCAATGCACAAAGCCAGATAGCCGAGAAACGCCAAAACGAAATTAACCAGAATCAACCCGACAACGCCGCCCATATTTTTCCAAACCGCACGCGCGCTCGTTTTCATCGCTTGAAAACCCGATAAATTGCGGTCAACAATCAGCGGAAAGGAAAACATCAGCAAAGTGTGAAAACAAACCATTATGACAATGACTACCAAATCAACCGCTATCGCGCCGAACAGCAGCGTCATCATTTCGCTCTCACTGAGTTTTGAACCCATGACCATCGCCATTACAAACGGCGCATAAATTATGGCGTAAACAACTATCATCGGAACGACGATAAAAAGCGTTACGACCAGCCCGGGCGCGAAATAACTAAAGCCTTTCCAAAGTCCTTCAAACGAGACACGCTCGCCGTCAATCGCCTGTAAATAACAGTAAAAAATGCCGCAAACCATTGCGCCGAGCAGAATATAAAAACTGAAGCCGCCGATAAGTCCGCCGACCAGCGAGACAGCAAATAATATCCAATAATCGTTTTTTATCAGTTCCCAGCCTTCTTTGACGCATTCGACGGGCTTAATGACGCCGGTTCTAAATTCCGTGTTGTTCATTCTTTTGCTCCTGAATATAGATTTTATCGAAATAATCCCTGACCATTCTATCGCTCGAAAATTGCGGCGTGAGCGTAGCGAGCGCGTTTCGCATCCGCTTTATCCATTCGCGCGGCAAACCGCTTTCGTCCAATGCATAATATATCGGGACAATTTCATTTTCCAGAACCTGATACAAGGATTCGGCATCTGCCGCGTCAATTATCTTTTGCCGCTCTTTGTCGGTCTCATCGCTTTCCTGATTTTCGCTCAAATCGCCGATCGAGAAACCGTTTTCGCCGTTGTAGCCTTCAATCCACCAGCCGTCGAGAATCGAAAAATTCAGACCGCCGTTCATCGCCGACTTTTGCCCGCTCGTGCCTGACGCTTCCAGCGGACGGCGCGGAACGTTCATCCAAACGTCAACGCCGTGAACCAGATAACGGGCTGTTTCCTGATCGTAATCTTCTATAAAAACAGCGCGCTTTTGCCAGTTTGAATCGTGATTGATGCTCATCAGGTCCTGCAAAATAATTTTTCCGGTGCGGTCTTGCGGATGCGCCTTTCCGGCGAAAACGAACTGCACGGGACGCTCTGAATTATCAACTAATTTTAGAAGCCTATCCAAATCCGTCATCAAAAGATTCCAGCGTTTATACCCGGCAACTCTTCTGGCAAACCCGACGGTCAAAACACCGGGATCAAACAATTTGTTCGTGTCTTCGTGTTCGTGAATCCTGTCGTGAAACCCGGTACTTTTTGAAAACGTCCGCTGCCGGATAAATGCGACGAGCAAATGTTTGAGCGTTCGGTGCGCACTCCAGATTTCTTCGTCGGGAATTTTCCCGATTGCCTCGCGCCAGGCGTTTGAATCGCGAGCGATTTCATTCCAATTTTCACCGATGTATTTCTCATAGAGTTTTTTGAAAACGGGCGCGACCCATGTCGGCGCGTGAACTCCGTTGGTGATGTGTGTAATCGGAACTTCTGCCGGATCTGTCGCCTTGGGAAACATTTTAAGCCACAATTCGCGCGAAACTTCGCCGTGCTTTTCGCTCACGCCGTTTGCCGTTCCCGTCATTCGCAAAGCAAGCGGCGTCATTCCGAACCATTCTTTGTCATCTGCTAAATTGGCTCGCCCCATGGCAAAAAATTCTTCTTTCGAGATTTTCAGCGAATTGATAAAACCTGCGTCGAAACACTTTTCAATCAATTTCGGCTCAAAGACATCGTTTCCGGCGGCAACCGGGGTATGCGTCGTAAAAACGCATTTTTCGCGGGCGAAATTGACCGCGTCAACAAATGACGATTCCTGATTTTCCTGCAAAAATTCACGCGCCAGTTCCAGAGTCAAAAATGCCGAGTGACCTTCGTTCAGATGATAAACCGAAGGCACGATGTTGAGCGCTCTCAATAGCCTAATGCCGCCGATGCCTAAAACCTTCTCCTGAACAATCCGCGTTTCCGCGTCGCCTCCGTAAAGATGCCCGGTGATGTAGCGGTCAATTTCGTTATTCCGCTCGATGTTCGTGTCGAGCAGATAAAGCCGGATACGCCCGATTTTTGCCAGCCAAGCCTGCGCCGCAACTTCGCGTCCGCGGATGTGAACGGTTACAAAAACCCTTTCGCCGCTCGCGTTTTTTACAGGTTCGATAGCCGATTCGTGATTAAACAAATCCTGATAGTGTTCTTCCTGCCAGCCGTCGTGAGTAAATTTCTGCCGGAAATAACCGTGCCGGTAAAAAAGTCCTATGGCAACCAGCGGCGCATTTAAATCACTCGCCGATTTCAGATGATCCCCGGCGAGAATGCCGAGTCCGCCCGAATAAATCGGCAGCGAATTGTGAACCCCGTATTCGGCGCAAAAATACGCCACCGGATTATCTTTTGTAATGCTTCCGTAATCATCGGGCGGCGCACCCAGATATTCATTTTGTTTTTTAGTAAAACGATTTAGCTTTTCGACATAATCCGCGTCGGTTGACTTTTGCCAGAGGCGAAGCCCGCTGATCTTTTTGAGCAATTCGCGCGGGTTTTGCTCGACTTGCTGCCAGAGAGCCGGGTCAAGTTCGCGGAAAAGTTCTCCGCCGCCTGCCCATGACCAATAATAATTCCATGAAATTTCCTCCAAAGCCTTGAGGTTTTCCGGTAAATCACGCATAAAATAAAAATTATTTCTAAAACTTTGTTCGGTTCGCAAACTAACTGCTGACTGCATATTTAAGCTTCCTTCATTTAAAACCTGCTGCATATTTTATTGTGCAAATTTTATGATTACAGGAAAGAGATTTGGAAAATATAAACTATAAAGGCGCAACTATCAAATCATTTCCTCATTTTTATAAAAATTCAAAAGTCTTGATGTTTCAAAAACATCTCAGCATCCGAATCGGAAAAGAAAACTAATTTGACTTGGATAAGTCGCTCGTCCGCGTTCAAAAATTGTTTGATTGCGCGTGAAGAAATTTTAGCGGCTTCGTGCTTCGGATAGCCAAATGCGCCGGTCGAGATTGATGGAAAAGCAATCGTTTTCAAATCATTTTCCGCCGCTAACCGTAGAGAGTTTTGATAACAATCCGCTAAAAGTTCAGCTTCATTTTCCTGATTCATCCCGTAAATCGGACCAACCGTGTGAATCACAAACCGCGCCGCTAAATTTCCGCCGCTCGTTATCACCGCTTTCCCTGTCGGCAAACCGTTTGGATATTGATTTTCACGAATCTTTTTACATTCATCCAAAATTTTGCTTCCGCCCTTTCGATGAATCGCGCCGTCAACGCCTCCGCCGCCGAGCAAGGTGGAATTTGCCGCGTTTACGATTGCATCCGTGTCTTCTTCGGTAATATCACCGACCTTAACGATTACTTTTTTATCTAAAAACCTTTCCGTCATTAAACTAACTTACTCGATTTTGGTTTTGTCGTCCAAAATGAGCAAAATCAAATTTTTGGTAGTGATCTAAAAGTAATGCTTTGAAAATTATGTCCCGCAGGGATTCTTTTGTTAATTGCCCCGCGATTTATCGCGGGGAACATTTAAATAACAAGTTCGAGTCCCGGCAGGGACGAAAGAATCTGCCGTCCCTGCCGGGACTCGAACTCTAAAATCATGCAACCCCGCGATAAATCGCGGGGCTATTTTCAACTGCTCCTACGGAGCAAAAAAAATCATCATTACTTTTAGATCACTACTAAATTTTTACCCGGCGCGTGAGATAAACATCTAAAATACAGCATAACCGGTAAATGTCGTTAGAAATTATTTGGGATAATTGAGCTTTTATAAAAATAAATAAAACAGGGCTTCGGTTGGGTAGGTTCTCCAGTCTCTTCGAGTCGGTTACTGCCCTAGCTTTCGCCCTGATTGATTATGCTAATTCGTTAAAATGAGCTTATCCATTAAAATCTAATCAAAAAAAAAAAAAATAACTGTCATCCGGCATACATAACCCAAAGATTTAAGCTAAATAAATTACTTTATCTTCGCTTTTTATTTTTCACGCTAAAAAACCAAGCGCCGCAAAATCCGTTAATTGACAAATCTCACGACACTTGGTTTTTTGAAGTTTGTAAATAAAATTTATTCGCCGCCGACGGTCATTTCCGAAATAAGCAGCGTGGGCGAACCCGTGCTGCCGTAACGGAAATTTAAATCATTGCCGATTGCCTGAACGTTTTTCAAAACTTTTAAAACGTTTCCGGCAATCGTGATTTCCTGGACGGGATAGGTAATCTCGCCGTTTTCAATCCAGAAACCGCTCGCACCCTGCGAAAAATCGCCGGTTACGCTGTTGATTCCCGAACCGAACATATCAGTCAAATATAAGCCGTTTTTGACTGATTTGATAATATCTTTCGGCGTATCCTTGCCGTTTTTGAGGAAAAGATTAGACGCGCCGACGCCGGGAGCCGATTGATAGCTGCGCCCGGCGTTTCCGGTAACTTTCGCATTCAAACGCCGAGCTGCGTAGGAATCGCAAACGTAGGTTTTCAAAACGCCGTTTTCGATTAGCGTAAACGACGATGATTTAACGCCTTCGGCATCGAACGGGCGCGAAGCCAGACCGTCAACCATGGTCGCGTCGTCCACAATTGTAACCGTCGGCGAAGCGACCTCCTGACCGACTTTATCAACCATATACGACGAGCGGCGATAAATATTTCCGCCCGCAGCCGCGCCAAAAATCATTCCGACAAAACTGCTCGCCACCGACGGGTCAAGCACGACCGGAACAGCTTGCGATTTTATCTTTTTGCCGCCGAGACGTTTGATTACGCGCCGGGCGGCTTCCTCACCGATTGCTTTCGGCGCGTCAAGTTTGTTCAGAAAACGGTTAAACGAAAACCAACCGTCGGTTTGTTTGACGCCCCTTTCTTCCGCCAAAAGCCGAACGGAAAGACTCGCACTCGTCGTTTTATACTGCCCGACAAAACCGTCTGAGTTCGCCAGCGTAACCTGCCCGATTGAATTTGACCAGCTTGCGCCGTTTGAATTCGTAATACGCTCATCCACTGAACGCCCGGCGGCTTCGGCTTCTTTGACCATCGCAATTTTCTTTTCGGGCGAGAGTTTGACCAACTCTTCGTCAAATAGCATCAATTTGCCCGTGTATTCGCCCAAAAATTCTTTCGGTGCCAGTCCGTTATGTTTGTCCGCACTCGAAATTTTGACTATCTCAAGCGTATCGCGGACGAGATTCTGCACGGCTTTTCCATCAAAATCAGTCGTAAAAGTCAGAGCCGTCGCGCCGTTTTTAAAGACGCGCAAGCCTAAGCCTTTGCTCGTTGACTGCTGAAGTCTTTCGATTGCGCCGAGCCTTACAGTCGTGTTAAATCCGTCAACCATGCTGATATAAACATCTGCGGCATCAGCACCCTGTTTTTTCAAAGCCGAAACGAGTTCGGACGCTAAATTTCTGTAATCGTTCATAATTCTTTCAGAAATTTCGAATTTCAAACTACAGATTTCAAATTAAAAACTAATCCAAAATCCAAAATCCAAAATCCAAAATCATTTTGCCTCCTTACTCCTCGTCTCCAACTTTCGGTTGGGCTTTGACTTTTGTTCCGCCGACGGTAATTTCCGAAACTTTGACCGTGGGCGTTCCCATTCCGACCGGCACGCTCTGACCGTTTTTGCCGCAGGTCCATCCGCCGTCGGTAAATTTCAGATCGTTTCCGACCATCGCTACTTTGGTCATTACGTCAGGACCGTTGCCGACGAGCGTTGCGCCTTTGACGGGCGTGGTGATTTTGCCGTCTTCGATCAGATACGCTTCCGAACAGCTAAATGTAAAATCGCCTTTTGTAATGTCCACGTTTCCGCCCGTAAAGCCTTTCGCGTAAACTCCTTTTTTGACGGATTTTAGAATTTCTTCCGGGGAATATTTGCCGTTTCTGAGGTAAGTATTGGTCATTCGCGGCATCGGGGGATAATTATACGCCTGACGACGACCGTTGCCTGACGATTTCACGTCGAGTTTTTTGGCGGAGATGCGGTCGGTCATGTAGCTTCGCAAAATTCCGTCCTCGATCAAAACCGTGCTGTTCGGCAGGCTTCCTTCGTCATCAACATTAATCGTGCCGCGCATATTTTCAAATAAGCCTTCGTCAACGACTGTGCATTGTTCGGAGGCGACTTTCTCGCCGATTCTGCCCGAATAATTTGATAATTTCTTGTAGTTAAAATCAGCTTCGAGTCCGTGTCCGACGGCTTCATGCAAAAGAACGGCGCTTTCCGCGCTGCCTAAAACGACTGTTTGAAGACCGGCTTCGATTTCGACTGCAGAAAGATTCAGAACCGCGAGCCGCGCAGCATCTTTAGCGATGTCCGCTGCTTTGCGTTTCTGGTTAAAATATTCCAGACCGATGCGCCCGCCGCCGCCCGTGTAGCCGGTTTCGCGCCGTCCGTTTTGTTCGGCGATACAAACCGTCTGAAACATAAACATCGGCTGCGAATCTTCCCAGTAAACGCCGTCGCTGTTGGTGTAAGCGATGTGTTTTACTTCGTCGTTAAAACCGACGTTGACGCGCACGATTTTTGAATCGTATGCTTTCGCCGCTTCGTTTGCTTCCTTGATAAATTCAAGTTTTTTCGTCAAATCGGCGGATGTAGCAAGCTCACTGACTTTGTATAAATTTTTCGGCTTCATCTCCGAAACCGGCAAAATTCGCGCTTTCGCCGTATTGTCCGCCGCAATCGCCGCCGCCGCGTTAGCCGCCTCGAGCATCTTTTCGAGCGTTAATTCTTCGGAAAAAGCAAAACCGATCTGGTCGCCTTTGACCGCGCGAATTCCTACGCCCTGCACAATTCCGCGCCGCGCCGATTTGACCGCATCTTCTTCAAATGAAAGACTTGAAGTAACGCGATATTCAAAAAACACATCGGCAAAGTCCGCGCCTTTTGCCAAACACGCCGCCAGAACTTTTTTGATTTGTTCCTGCGAAACGTGAAAATATGTATCGAGCAGTGATGTTTTCATCAAACCTGTTGATTCTCCCGCCACTATTTTACCAAGCCACAGGTCGCTTGCCGCAACTGCGCCGAGAGCAAAAGCCCCCTTTACAATAAAATCTCGCCTTTTCATTAGCTTATCTCCTTAATTTTTTAGAACTTATGATTTCGGGTTGAAACTGACCGTTTTGTCGTTCAAATTTATCTACGCAAAAAGCTGAGATAGGGTTTCATCTGAATTTTTGCGACAAAAAGCCTTTATAAAAAAGACACCGCCGAGATTGTTTTTGTGACGAAAAGGTAAGAAATAAATTTAATGAATCAACTGATTTTCAGCTTAGCGACCAAACCGTTCGCGCCGACCGCCCAAATTGCATTTTTGCCCTTGGCTTGAACGGCGTTGTAATTTTCCTTATCGAGATTTTTCCAGTTTTTTCCGCCGTCGGTCGTAATATCAGAGCCGCTTGAGCCGACGGCGATAATCGTATTTTTATTGATATAAGCTACCGCCGAACGATAACCGTTTAAACCTTTGCCGGTCATCCAGGTTTTTCCGCCGTCATTAGTAAAAGCTAAATTATTTGTGACATCGTTCGGTTTTTCGTAATTTCCGCCGACAATTACGCCATTTTGTTTATCGCGCATCGCAATCGAGAAAATTCCGCTTCCGGCTGTTCCTTTGACGATTGGCGTATCGGCGACAAACCAGCTCAATCCCCGATTATTCGAGCGAAAAACGCGCGCGTCATTGCCGCCCGAAATGAGAAAAATGTCGGATTTCCCGTTCGCAGTCAAACAAGTTCCGCTCGCCGCAAATGCCGCTTCGCCGTCTTTTGCGTTCGGCATTTTTTCGTTGTCGGCAATTTTCCACGTTTCGCCGTCATCGGTTTTGAGCAAAAGATATTTGCCGTCAACCGGGTCTGACATTGCTATTCCATTGTTTTTATCCCAAAACGCAAGCGCGTCGAAAAATGCTTTCGGATTTGTATTTTTAAATTGCATTTTCCAGGATTTTCCGCCATCGGTCGTCTTGTAGATGCGCGAGTTTTCGCCTTCGCCGATGCTCAAAAGATAAGCCGTATTTGCATCAAAGGCTTCGACATCACGGAAATCGAGTTTTTCCGCGTCGGGAACTTTTCCAACTGTCCACGTTTTTCCGCCGTCAATTGTTTTGAGAAATGTTCCGCCCGTGCCGCTCGCCCAGATTATATTTTCGCTGACGACGGAAAGACCGCGCAAACCCGCTTTTGTATCAACCGATTGTCTTTGCCACTGAGCGTTGACCTGCACGAAAAGCATTACCAGAAAAGTTATTGTGAATAAAATTTTTGCCGACAAACTTGGGTTTTGTAGTTTCATAAAGATTTTCATACCAATATCTTTACTCTACAAAATACTGCCGGTCAACGTAAAATTTTTTGACGCTTCAATTTTAATGATAAAGCAAATATATTCGGAATAAGGGAAAGGTGAAAAGTCAGAAATGAAAGATGAAAGCGAGATGAAACCTATTACTTTTTACTTCTCACCTATCACTTATTCCGAAGTATTCAACTGTATTTTTTTCCAATCATTAAACCTGAAATACACCATTTTTTTTTACGCCCATCGAAGATGACAAACAATATAGCCTGGCGATACTCGCCAGGCTATATTGTTTGTCGCTGTTAGCGGCTTTTCAAATACCGAAATCGCTTTTAGTAAGGCAGCCACCACACCCGTTTTCTGATTTGTCTTTTTGCCTCGGTTGCGGCAATTCCCTTAATAACACCATCGAGCTGCTGCGCCAACGTGGGATTTAGCTGTTTCAGCTTTTCCTGAGCTTTTCTGGCTTCTTTTTTATTGCCTTTTTTATAGAAGGCTTCTCCCAGATTGTAATATCCGAGCGCGAAATTATTGTCGAGATTAACCACCCGTTGAAATTGCGAGATAGCATCGTTCAAATTATTCAATTGACGAAAAGCTATTCCCAACTCGTTGATGGCGATAATCCAATCCTTTCTCAGCGCATTCGCTTTGGTCAAGGATTCGACAGCGTTGTCGTGTTCGCCAAGCCCGTTGTAAGTTACTCCCAGATTCAAATGGGCAGCGTCCAACTGCGGATTTAAGGCGACCGCTTTTTGCAAAGCCTCTTTTGATTGCGTTAATTTTGCGGTTGCCTCCGCTTCCTTCTGATTGCGAATATCTTCCATCGCGGCGTTGTAAAATCCCCAGCCGAGATTTGTAAAATCAATCGAATCGGGACTCAAATCTTTTGCTGTGTTTAATCTGGCGACCGCTTTGCCCCATTCGCTGACTTTGCCCAAACAATATCCCCATTCGCTGAAAAGGTCGGCGTCAGTCTTGATAACCTCGGCGGCAAGCTTGTATTCGGCGTTCGCCTCTTTGTATCGCTCCAATTGGCGATAAGCGCTTGCCAGATTCGAATGCGCCTGCGCGTTGGTCTTATCAATTTCGACAACGCGCTGATAAGCATAAGCGGATTCTTCGTAGCGTCCTGCATTATATTGAGCAACACCCAGATCAAACCATGCCTGCGAAAAGTTCGGGTCAAGCTCGACGGTTTTTTGATATGAAACAACCGCTTCGCTTTCACGGTTCAGACGGTCTTGTGCCGCCGCCTCGTAATAATGCGCCTCGATAAAATTAGGTTCGAGATTGATCGAATTTTTGAAAGCGGCAAGAGCCTGAGTATTTTCATTGCGTTTGAAATAAATCAGCCCGCGCAGAAATTCGGTTTCCGCGTCCGTTTTATTGATGTTTTCGGCTTTTGTCAAATAACTTTCCGCTTTGGCAATGTCGCCGCTTTTCAGATAAAGCAATCCGAGCGGCGCGAAGAGTTCCGACAAATCCTTGTTTATCTGCAAAGCTTTTTCATAGCTGTCTGCGGCTTTTACGTTCTCGTCCAAATCGTCGTAAATCTGACCTAGCTTAACGTAAGCCGTAAAATTCGAGCCGTCCGTCTTGACAGCTTCCTGATAAGAAGAAATCGCGGAAAGCCTGTCAGCACTTTCGACCATTTCGTCCCCTTTTGCCAGATATGCCTCGCTCAAACCCGATTTCGCATTCGCGTTTTTCGGATTTTGCTTTAAAGCTTCCTTGAAGGTGAGAATAGAATTTTCAATTTCCCCGTTTTGCAAATAAGTTTCGGCTTTTGCTGTCAGCGTATTCGATAAACGCGCCTTTGCCGCCAGGGTATTTTTTCTCGAAGCGCGGGTTTTAGCCAAAACCGTTTTGCCGGAGGCAGTTTGATTCGTTTTCCTAACGGATTTTGCCGCAATTCGCGTATTTAACTTTCTCCGGAATCCGTTTCGCTGCAGAGCGGCGGAACTGAATGCCAATCGGGTCGCAGACATTTTCGCCTGCGGTTTTTTCCTCGACCCGCGAAAAACAAAAACGCTCGAACCGGCAGTTATATCCGCCGAAGAAACTATATCCTGAGCTTTGACCGGAATGCTTTGAATTATGATTGCACTTGCTATGATTATTGCGTTAAAAACCTTTAATAATTTATATTTACCCAACATATTTACTACCCCAAAAAAAAATTCATTTAAAATTGCCAAGCAGCGTAAGAATTAAGCTAGGTTTTGACGCTTTTTTGATTTTTATTTGCCGAGAAGTCTGAGGTCGTAACTTTGACCGGGCTGTTAATCAAACCCGATAAATACCGGCTCAACCGTTAGTTCGATATTGAATGTATTTTTCACCTTCGCCTGAATTTCGCTTTTTAGTTCGAGAATTTCAGTGGCAGAGGCGCTGCCGCGATTTATCAGCGCGAGTGTGTGTTTGGACGAAAGTCCTGCGCCTCCTTTTTTATATCCCTTTTGAAAACCTGACTTTTCGATTAGCCATGCGGCGGGGATTTTTATGTTTTCTTCGCCGAAGGGAAAATTTGGAACGCTTTCAAATCCCATTTTTTTGGCGATTTCGACTATTTCTTTAAAATCGTTTTTGGAAACCACCGGATTTTTGAAAAATGAACCGGCGCTGTTGGAATCTATTCCGCCCTGCCGGACCATCATCGCCTTTTCGGCTCTGATGCGGCAGACGACTTCGCGCGTTTCCGCCAGCGTCGGCGTTTTGCCGCCAAAAAAATCAAGCAAATCTTTGTAAACTATTTTCGCCTTGCCGCCCATCTTTAGCGCAAGCGTTACGGCTAAAACGATAAAGCGGTTTTTCTCTTTCGCGTTGAAAATGCTTTTACGATATTCAAAGCCGCAATCGGCGTTTGTCAGTTCGAGAATTTCCCGTGTTTTCCGGTCAAAAACGCGAACCATCGTAATCGTCTCGGAAATTTCCTGCCCGTAAGCCCCGACATTCTGGACCGGAGTTCCGCCGACAAAACCCGGAATGCCGCTCAGGCATTCGATACCCTGAAAATTCTTGCCGACGCAAAAATGAACGAATTCGTCCCAATCTTCGCCCGCCTGCGCCGTAACATAAACGCTGCCGTCCTTTTCGGCGGATATTTCGATTCCCTGCAAATTTATCTGTACGACGAGACCGTCAAACCCTTTGTCAGCAATCAAAACATTGCTTCCGCCGCCTAAGATAAAAACGTCCAAATTGTATTCTTCGGCAAATGCAATCGCTTCCAAAACTTGATTTTCAGTTTCAGCGGAAACAAAAAAACGCGCCTTTCCGCCGACTTTTAAGGTCGTCAAAGGCGCGAGCGAAATATTTTCCTGCACCAAGATTGATTTCACAATTAAAATTTATTTCCTACAAAACTGCGATTTACCTGAAATTAATCTTAAAATCAAGCTCATTGATTTTAAGATTAATTTCTTACCGCTCAGACGCAGAGAATTGCCGAAAGTGGTTAGCTCTGCGGTTCTCTGCGCAAAACTCTGCGCCTTTGGCGGTAAAATTTCTATCCGGAATTACCGGCTTCTTGGCGCGGCAATCATATATTCCAATTGTTTTGCCAGTCTGGGATTCAGCGGTTTGAGTTTATCAACCACCTTTTTCGCATCGTCCGTTTTCTGGTTTCTGTACAAAGCCTCACCCAGATTGTAATATCCGGCGGCAAAATTGGTATCTACATCAACTACCTTCTGAAATTGTTTTATCGCATCGTCGAGTCTGCCGAGTTTTCGATAGGCAATTCCGAGTTCGTTGAGCGCCGGAAGCCAATCTTTTCGCAATGCGTTGGCGCGTTCCAGGGCTTTTGCCGCGCCTGCGTAATCGCCCAAATCAATTAATGTAATGCCCAGATTCAAATAACCGGCTTCATTTTTATCGTTCACCTGAACTGCCTGCTGCAAAGCGATTCTGCCGTTTTCAAGATTTTCTTTGGCTTCCGCTTCGCGGCGGTTTCTGATACTGTTCTGAGCCGCGTTGTAATAAACAAAACCGAGATTCGCGTAATCAAATCCGTTTTTATCAATATTCAGAGCATTGTTAAGCTGCTCGATCGCCGGTCTCCATCTTCCCAATCTGGTCAGGACATAACCGTATTTGCTGAACAATTCGGCATCATCTGTGATTCTGGAGGCAGCAATTCGATATGAACCTTCCGCATTAGCGAAATCATTTTTCATACGGTAAGTGTCCCCGAGATTGGCGTGCGCTTCCCAGTAATCGTTCTTTAACGTGATAACCTTTTTATAGGCGGCTTCGGCGGCAGCATAGTTTTCGGCATTATACTGCGCTACGCCCAGATCGAACCAGGCATCAACATATTTCGGGTCCAGTTCGACGGCTTTTTGATATTCGGCTATCGCTTCTTTATCTTTACCTTGTTTGCCGTAAACTTCGCCGAGATAATAATGCGTTTCCGGGTTGTTTGCATCTAACTGCAGCGAGCGGCGAAGAGCCGTCAGAGCCTCTTCAAGGCGGTTTTGTTTGTTGCGAATCAGCCCCAGAAAATACTGTGTTTGGGCGTCAGCCGGTTGAGCGGCGAGAGCCTTTGACAAATATTTTTCCGCATTCGACAGATTTTTTTCCGCATCGGCTGTTTCATTACTGGCTTGCTGATAGTAAAGAATTCCGACCGGGGCGTAAAGCTCGCTCAATTCGGGATCAACCTGCAAAGCCTTTTCGTAATTTTTGAGAGCTTCTTTATCATCTTCTAACGCCGAATAAACTTCACCGAGTCCGGCGTACGCCGTCGCATTCCGGTCGTCATATTTTATTGCCTCTTCATAGAAGAATTTAGCTTTTTCGATTTCATCTTTTTCAAGGTGTAATCCCGCCTGACGCGTATAAGCATCGCTCAAGCCGCTGCTTCCAAATTTATTGGTGCTGTCAAGCGTAACGGATTCTCTGAAAAACCCAATCGCTTGGGTAATGTCATCTCTTTCCAAAAAATATTCGCCCGCCCCAGCCATAACAAGGGATGCTTGTTTAGCCGGCATTGTTTTGGGATTGTATTTAGCAAGAGTCGGCGGATCAACCCGTTTTGTCGGACGTTTCTTTTGATTAACTTTAGCGACAACAATAGTTTGCTTGACGACTTTGATGCGGGTTTCCTTTTTCTGGGCTACCGTTCGTTTTGGTACGGATTTGTAAGCAACTTTGCGCTGTTTGTTACTTGAAGGACGAAATACAAAAACGCTGGAACCTCCGGTTATATCCTTCGATGCGACAATGTCCTGCGCATTCAAAGCCGGAACGCCGCTAATTAAAAAAACTAAAATTAACGCAAAAGTTAAAAATCCTCTTAGCTGCCGCTTTTTAGTAATCATTTTAAAATCTCCTTAAATTGATGAACGAAACTGTATTTTAATTTGTTTTGCCTTCCAGGTAAATTCCTATTTCGGGATATTCATCGCTTTTTGGACGTTTTATATATACTTTTTTTGCATTTTAAAACGGATTGGCTTTTCTGAAAAACCAATCCGTTTTTTGATAATCAGGCTAAGTGCTGAGAGATCCCCTCATAATTTCCCCAAAGCGTAACCATGTGTGAATAAATTTTGAGCTAGTAGGGTTGCAGCCACGAGTAAGTCTTCCCTTGTTATTGTGTAGCCAGAATGCCGCAAAACTTCCATGCCTAAGCGAACTGTTGAGAGTACGTTTCGATTTCTGACTGTGTTAGCCTGGAAGTGCTTGTCCCAACCTTGTTTCTGAGCATGAACGCCCGCAAGCCAACATGTTAGTTGAAGCATCAGGGCGATTAGCAGCATGATATCAAAACGCTCTGAGCTGCTCGTTCGGCTATGGCGTAGGCCTAGTCCGTAGGCAGGACTTTTCAAGTCTCGGAAGGTTTCTTCAATCTGCATTCGCTTCGAATAGATATTAACAAGTTGTTTGGGTGTTCGAATTTCAACAGGTAAGTTAGTTGCTAGAACCGGGAAAG
>JADMIO010828247.1_pt1 | contig 40466 bp, 26 predicted proteins | sample 8958161 | NCBI WGS metagenome assembly JADMIO01 (sample SAMN16585339, study PRJNA669376) | soil metagenome | isolation source: Crop rotation soil | place: USA: Cullars Rotation, Alabama | collected 2011
CACGCCGCCGCCGGCCGAGGCGCGCGCGCCGCAGCAGGCGCCGCAGCCCCAGCCGCCGGCCGCGCAGCCGGGCGAGGGCGACCGCGTCGAGCCGATGTCCGTCATGCGCAAGAAGATCGCCGAGCACATGACGATGTCGCAGCGCACCTCGGCGCACGTCGCCACCGTCTACGAGATCGACATGACGCGCGTGCACCGTCTGCGCGAACAGAAGAAGGCCGAGTTCCAGCAGCGCGTCGGGACGAAGCTTTCGTACATGCCCTTCGTCTTCCAGGCCGTGACGCAGGCCATCCGGAAGTTCCCCGTCTTCAACTCGCAGGTCGCGGGCGACCAGATTATTTATAAGCGCGACATCAACCTCGGCATGGCCGTCGCGCTCGACTGGGGCCTCATCGTCCCCGTCATCAAGCGTGCCGACGACCTCTCCATCGCGGGGCTCGCGAAGGCCGCCAACGACCTCGCCGACCGCGCGCGCGCCAAGCAGTTGAAGCCCGACGAGGTGGCCGGAGGCACCTTCACTATCACCAACCCGGGCGTCTTTGGCGGCCTCTTCGGCACGCCCATCATCAACCAGCCGCAGGTCGCCATCCTCGGCGTCGGGACGATTGAGAAGCGCGCGAAGGTCATCACGACCGCGGACGGCGAGGACGTGATCGCCGTCCGCCACATGGCCTACTTCGCGCTCTCCTTCGACCACCGCATCATCGACGGCGCCGACGCCGAGCGTTTCCTTTCTTATGTGAAGGAGCTTCTCGAAGCCGGCCAGTTCACCGTATAGCCGTAAGAATTAACCACAGAGACACAGAGACACGGCTTGAAGTCTTATAACTTCAAGCCGTGTCTCTGTGTCTCTGTGGTTAATTCTTACAGCCTTAACTCATTCAATAAATGTTATTGAATAAGAAAGTGGCATCCATAAAAGCCAAGTTCGGGCGGGCTCACTCGAACCGCTAGCTTCTTAACCTCACGACCCTTCACAACTTACGCGTTGGAGCGGCAGGCGGCATAGCCGTTGCCCAAGTCGTCGCGCGGCCGGACTCTCCCCAGCAGAGTCGGCGCCGAGTAGACCTGAGCCTGACGCACGGCGCCGAGGTGACCCGGATGCTTGGCGACACGGCGGGCATCGGCCGCGCCCGCCTTCGTCGAACCCAACGCTTAAGGAGTCGATATGGCAAGGATAAAATTCAAAGTCCTGGTTCTGAGCACGCTGCTCTTCGCGCTGAGCGCGACGGCGTTCGCGCAGCTTGAGACCGGGCAGATCACGGGACGGGTCACCGACCCGAACGGCGCGGTCGTGCCCGGCGCGGCCATCACCGTCAAGTCGGTCGAGACCGGCGCCGAGCGCGCGGCGACCTCCGACGCGGAAGGCTCGTACACGGTGACGAACCTCCAGTCCGGACTCTACGACGTGAGCGTGACGGCGCAGAACTTCGCCAAGTCCACGCAGCGCGTGCAGATCACGGTCGGCGCCAGGGCGTCGTTGGAGACGACGCTCTCCGTGACCGCGATTGCGGGCGAGACCGTGGACGTGGTCGCAGGCTCAGGCGTCGAGGTCAACACGCAGACCCAGGAGCTTTCGACCATCGTCTCGGGTGAGCAGATTCGTGAGCTGCCGACGATCACGCGCAACCCCTACAACCTCGTCCAGCTCTCGGGCAACGCCCAGACCGACGACCCTTCGACCTCGCAGAACGACACATCCGGCACCTCGACCTTCCGCGGCGCGGGCGCGTCTTTGAACGGCCAGCGCGCCGCCTCGACCAACATCCTCCTCGACGGCGCCGACAACAACAACACCTACACGGCCACGGTCGGCCAGCTCATCCCGCTCGACTCCGTGCAGGAATTCCGTGTCGTCACGTCGAACTTCTCGGCCGAGTACGGCCGGGCCTCGGGCGGCGTCATCAACGTCGCGACGCGCGCCGGCTCGAACGACTTCCACGGCACGGGCTACGCCTTCAACCGCATCTCGAAGCTCGCCTCAAACGGCTACGACAACAACGCCAAGGACCTCGCGCGCGGCGTCTTCGCGCGCAATCAGTTCGGCTACTCGGCCGGCGGGCGCATCCTGCGCGACAAGCTCTTCTTCTTCAACTCGACCGAGTGGATTCGCGTGCGCAGCCAGGGGCCGGTGACGGCCTACGTCCCGACGCCGCAGCTCATCGCGCTCTCGGCCGCCAACTCGCGCGCCCTCTTCGCCAACTTCCCGCTCGCCGCGACCCCGACCGGGCGCGTGAGCACGGCCGGCGAACTCGGCATCACGGCGGTGCCCGCCAACACGCCCGCCTTCATGGAGGTGGCCTACAGCCTGCCGACCGACCTCGGCGGCGGGTTCCCGCAGAACGACCTCCAGACCGTGACGCGCATCGATTACAACCTGAGCGACAAGACGCAGGTCTACGGGCGCTACGCGTTGCAGGACACGACGCTCTTCGAGGGCACGAACGCCAACAGCCCCTACCAGGGCTTTAACACGGGGACGTTCGCCTTCAACCAGAACGCGATGATCTCGGCGACGCACACCTTCTCGCAGAACCTCGTCTCGCAGTCGAAGTTCGCCTTCAACCGCGTCAACACCGGCGCGCCGCTCGGCGAGAACCCCGCGGGGCCGACGCTCTACCTCGCCACCGCGCGGCAGGCCATCAACAACGTGCTGGTCGCGCTCCCCGGCTACCTGCCCTTTAATCCGGGCAGCGCCATCCCGGCCGCGGGGCCGACCAACCAGTTCCAGTTCTACCAGGATTTGAACTACCAGGCGGGGAACCACCAGTTCCGCTTCGGCGGCTCGTTCTTCCACATCCAGCAGAACCGCAACTTCGGCGCCTTCCAGAACTCGGTGCAGACGCTCGGCACCGGCGTCGCCTCGGGCGCCAACAACCTCGTCAACGGGCAGCTCATCAAGTTCCAGGTGGCGGTCGATCCGCGCGGCGGCTTCCCCGGCGACCAGATCACGACGCCTTTGAGCGAGCCGAGCTTCACGCGCTACAACCGCTACGACGAGTGGGCGGTCTACTTCAACGACGCCTGGCGCGTGCGCCAGGGGCTGACGCTCAACCTCGGCCTGCGCTACGAGTACTACGGCGTGCAGCACAACAACGACCCGTCGCTCGACTCGAACTTCTACTTCGGCTCAGGCTCGACGCTTCAGGAGCGCATCCGCAACGGCAGCGTGCAGGTTGCCGAGAACAGCCCCGTCGGCGGGCTCTGGGCGCCGGACAAGAACAACTTCGCCCCGCGCGTCGGCTTCGCGTGGGACGTGACGGGCGACGGCCGCACGAGCTTGCGCGGCGGCTACGGCGTCTCCTACGAGCGCAACTTCGGCAACGTCACCTTCAACGTCATCCAGAATCCGCCGGGCCAGTCGGTCGTGACGGTCAACGCCGGCGACCCCGGCTTCCCGACCATCCCGGTCTCGCCCAACAACCTCGGGCCGCTCGCCGGCAGCGGCGCGACCATCCGCCTCCCGTCTTCGGGGCTGCGCCACGTCCGCGAGGACGTGCGCAACGCCTACGCACACTTCTGGAGCGCGGCCTTCGAGCGCGAGGTGGGGACGGGCACCGTCGCCTCAATCGAGTACTCCGGCTCGGCGGGCCGCTCGCTCTACTCGCTTGAGAACATCAACCGCGCGGGGTTCGGCCAGGTCTACCTGGGCAGCAACGCGACGACGCCGACGGGTGGCAGCTCCAACCGCCTCAACGGCCAGTACACAGACATCAACACGCGCGGCAACAACGGCTACTCGGACTACCAGGCGCTGATCTTCGGCGTCGAGAGCAACAATTTCCGCAACCAGGGGCTCGCGTTCACGGCGCGCTACACGTTCTCGTCGGCGAAGGACAACCTGAGTTCGACCTTCAGCGACGCCAACGGCAACTACAACCTCGGGCTGCTCGACCCGTTCGACCCGTCGCTGGATTACGGCTACGCCGACTTCGACGCGCGCCACCGTTTCACGTCGAGCTTCACCTACGAGGTTCCGTACTTCGACAAGCTCGACAGCAAGCTGGCGCGTCACCTGCTCGGCGGCTTCACGCTGACGGGCATCTTCAATGCGCGCACCGGCAACCCGTTCACGGTCTTCGACTGCTCGAACGGCGTGGCGGGCACGTGCCAGCGCTTCATCCCCGGCGGGCCGCTCCAGTTCAGCGGCTCCGGCAACCCGACGCCGACGGCGGGCGTGGCGAACTCGTTCGACTACATCCAACTGCCCACGTCCGTCATCTTCAACAACCCGCTGGCGGGCAACGGCGCGGTCGGGCCGTTCCCGGCCGAGATGACGCGCCGCAACGCCTTCCGCGGCCCCGGCTACTGGAACATGGACGCCGGGCTCTACAAGCGCATCAGGTTCAACGAGAAGTACAGCCTTCAGCTCAGGCTCGAAAGCTTCAACGTCTTCAACCACGCGAACCTGTTCATCGTCAACGCCAACCTCGACGCCAGCGGCACGAACACCATCACCGCGCAGCGCGGCGTCTTCCCGAGCGCCAACCTTGAGCGGCGCAACGTGCAGCTCGCGGCCAAGTTCATCTTCTGACTTTCGGCCTCCCGAAAGTCACTGGCAAGGGGAGCCCCACGCGGGTGGCTCCCCTCCTTTTTATCGAACAGGCAGTCAGAACCACCCGCGGTAGCGGGTGGGCCTTCGCTATACGGTGCATCCGCATAGCGAAGGCCCACTCGCTACCGCGGGTGGTTCTGACCTGTATATTCTAGTCGGAGGTGGGAGGAGATGTCCGGCAACACTTACACCCGTCCGTGGCTCGCGGCGCTCGCCGCGCTCGTGCTCTGCGTCGCCGCGGCGCAGGCGCAGACGAACGACGGGCTGCCCGACCCCGGCGACATCGGGACGGGTGGGCTGCATGTGATCCAGGGACGGCTTTTCCTGCCGTCGGGGCGTAAGCTCGACCGGCGCCTGCGAGTGCGGCTGTCGGGCGTGGGCGGCGAGAGGTCTACGCTCACGGACGACAATGGCGTCTTCACCTTCCGGCGGCTGACGGCCAGCACCTACACGCTGACGGTCGAGGGCGGGCGCGATTTCGAGACGGCGACCGAGAGGGTGGACGTGTTCGACGGGACGCGCCGGACTGACCAGCAGGTCTACACCGTCCAGATTCGTCTGGAAGAGAAGCGCGAGGGGGCGGCGGCCGCGCCGACGCGGCCGGGCGTCGTCAACGCCCTTCCGGCGGACGTGCCCGCGGAGGCGGGCCAACGTTACACCCGGGCGCTCGAAGCCTCCGCGGCCGGAGACCATAAGAAGGCCGTCAAGGAGCTGAAGGCTGCGCTTGAGATACACCCGCAGTTCCCGCTCGCCTTGAACGAGCTGGGCGCGCAGTACATGGGGCTCGGCCAGCTCGGTGACGCGGCCGAGTCGTTTGCCGCCGCCGTCAAGCTCGTCCCGGATCAGCCCGTGCTGCGCATCAACTACGGCGTCCTGCTCATCCGCCAGAAGAAGTTCAAGGAGGCGGCAGAACAGCTCGCGCGCGCCGTCGCGCTCGACGAGAAGAGCGCCGCGGCGCGCCTCCACCACGGCCACGCGCTCATCCGTTTGAACCGCGGCGCGGAGGCCGAGGCGGAGCTGCGCGCGGCCCTCAAACTCGGCGGCCCCGGCACGGCGCTGGCTCACCGCTACCTCGGCGCGCTCTACTTCGACCGCGGCGACGACGCGCGCGCCTCCGCCGAACTCGAAGAGTACCTTCGCCTCGTCCCCGACGCCGCCGACGCCAAGCAGGTTCGAGACATCCTCGCGGGACTGAAGCCGGCGAAGAAGAATTAACCACAGAGACACAGAGGCACAGCTTTGAAGAGATTAGTCTCCAAGCTGTGCCTCTGTGTCTCTGTGGTTAATTCTTACCCTGCACCCCTTCGACGAGGCGCTTGTACTCGGCCTCGCCGCGCAGCGGTTCGAGGGCGGGCTCCTGCTCAAGCGCGGCTGTGTCTTTGAAGCCCAGCTCGAACGCCTTGCGGAGCGCGGCGAGTGACCTCTTCTTGTCGGAGTTCCGTGCGTGCGCGACGGCCAGCTCGTAGAAGAGCTGAGGGCTTTTGGTGGCGATCTCGGAGGCGATCTCCAGCGCCGCGACGACCTCGGGCGGGCGTGCCCGCTGCCTGCGCAGTTCGTCCGCCGTCTCGTAGAAGTGCGCCGACACCTGGTTGAGCGTGCGTCGCGCCATGCGCCGCTCGCCCGAGTCCGCCTCGGCCTTCGCCTTCACGCGCAGGCCCTCGACTATCGCGCGGAAGTCGGCCGTCAACTGCACACGCGCCTCGAACTCTACGCGCCGCCTTTCGGCCAGCTCGAAGAGCTGCCCGACGAGTTGCTGCTGCCGGCTCAACTGCTCCGCCTCGTCCCTGAGCGCGGTCTTCACCTCCTTCGACGCGCCGAGCGCGGCGAGCCTGCTCTCCGCTTCAGAGACATCGCGCAGGCTCTTGAAGTCCGCGGCTAACGATTCGTAAGCCCTGTAGGCCGTATACGACTTCGAACCCTCTTCGAGCCGGCGCGCTTCGGCGAGCCTCCGCTCCCACACGCCGGCCGCGAAGGCTTCATCCTTCGGGCGCAGCCCCGTCTTCAAAGCCTGAAGCTCCATCCATTCGACGGCCGCGGCGGCAACCTCCGGAGTCGGCCAGGCGTGCCCGCCCTCGAAGCTCTCGAAGCGGTGCGCCGCGCCGAGCCGCGCGAGAGTCGCGTCGAGCATCTTCATCTCCGGAAAGTTGAAATCGTCTACACCGGCGGCGCCGAAGAGCGCGAAGGTGACGGGCGCCTCCGGCTTGAAGTTCGGCGGGTAGCCGGCGCCCGCGGCGATAACGCCCGCGAGGCAGTGCCGGCAGATGAAGTCGATCAGGATGGAGTGGCGCGCCCCACCCGAGAAGCCGGCCGCGTACGTCCTCGCGCCGTTGACGGAGAGGCGCGCCTGCGCGTCTTCGAACATCGCCCGGGTCGCGTCGAGCGAAGGCTTGAGCGCGCCGTTGCGCGAGACGTTCGAGCCGACGACGACCCACCCGAAACGCTCGGCCGCCTCGCTGAAGAGCTTCACCGGAACGGCGCCGCGCGCCAGCGGGTCGAAGCAGTAGAGCATCGGCCAGCGGCGCGCGGGCGTGTAGTTCGAGGGCAGGTAGAGCGCGTAGGTCTGCGAAGAATCTTTGAGCGTCGCGACACTTTCGACGACGCGGCCGCGCGGGAGTTCCTCCGCCGGTGGGGATGGACGACCGGCCGTCGGCGGAGGAGTTGGAACGGCGGCCGGCGCCTGTGGGGTGCCCTGCGCGGAGCAGCGGCCCGGCGCGACGCAGCAGACGACCCCGCATGCGACGAGCAACACGCCCCGCCTCACCAAGTTCGATACGTTCGGCCTCACCTCTTTAAAGCTTCAATCACGACCCGCGCGGTTGGCAAACCCTCGGATGGCCTTCAGCAGCTCGATGCCGACCTCCCACGTCAGGCTCCCCTCGCCGAGCGTGACGTGCGGCAGGGAAGCCAGGCCCGCCGGCAGCTCGGCCGGCTCTTCGAGCAGCAGCAGGACACGCCGCTCGTAGAGCACTGAGGCGGCGCCGATCTCGACGAGCGCGCGTTGCGAGACGGCCGGTGCGCCCGACTCGTCCGGCCGGCAGTCCTCCGCCGAGAGGAGCACGAGCGCCGAGTCGCAGCGCCGCATCACCTCGGCCGCCTCGTCCGCGACGAGCACCGCAGAGCCTTCGCGCGGGGCGCGCTCGGAGGCGTGGCTCTTGATGCCGGCCAACTCGAAGACCGTCTGAATCTGCGCGACGACGTGGGCGGGCTGTCCGCCGTACGAGATGAAGAGGCACGTCCCCGACGGAGAGTCTCCGAACTCTTCTTCGTCGCCCGTCGGCTCGTCCGCCTCTGCGCGCGCGCGCGTCGCGTCCCGCGCGGTGCCGCGTCCCGCGAGGTATTCGCCGAGCCCCTCGTGCTCGACTCGCATCCGCGCCGGCTGGCCGCGCTTGCCGATGGTCAGCGTGCCGAGCCCCGCGGCCTGGCAGATGTGGAAGAAGCAGACGACGCCCTCCTCCGCGCCCTTCGGGCCGGCCGCGTTGATGAGCGGCTCGAACTCGTCCTTCAGGTACGCGGCCACGTCGGCGTAGGTCACGAGGTCGAGCCCCTGCCGATGTATCCAAGCGATTGCGGCGCGGTACAGAGGGTTGGATTCGAGCATCGCGCGGTAGGCCCGCGTCTCGGGTTCGAGCGTGCGCGCGAACTGACGGCCGCGCCGCGTCAGGAAGAGACGCTCGCCGCGTCGCGCGACGACGCCCCACGCTTCGTAGGCCGCGACCTTGCGCGGCTCGAAGACACGGCGCTTGGCGTCGGCGAGTGCCTCGACCAGCGAGACGCCGGTCGGCTTCCGCCTTAAGTACTGGATGGCCTCGCGCAGGTCGCCGGGCGTCGCCAGCACGGGCAGCACCGCGACCCTCGGCTCCTCCACGGCGGGCGTCAACAGACGCAACGCCGTCTGTTGGTTCACGGCCGACCCGCGCCGCACGCCGGCGTGGGAATATTCCCTCTGACTGGATGATGCTGACAGGCTTGTCATTTATACCCCTTCGCGGCCGCCCGCCGTCGGGTGAGGCTCGGAGCCGGCCGCCCCTTTACACGTCACGTCAGGCTAGACACTTTGATGCGAGTTACCCCGGCGCGGAAAAAATTGTGATGAACGGGCCGGCCGGAGTGATGAAATGGATTCAAGGTGCTGTGTCGGTCTCCCTCGCGTAATACACTGGAAAAAATCCAACGGCATGATAGCTAATAGGGTGAAGGGCTTCTGATTTGAACGTTCAAATCAGAAGCCCTTCACCTTCGTCTGCCGATACTTAACGACGGACAGCGGCTCAATGTTTCCCTTTACCTTTGCCGCCTCCGCCGCCGCCATGACCCTGGCCTTTGTCCTTGCCACCGCCGCCGGAGGGAGGGCCGCCCGCCGGGCCTTGTTGCTGCCTGCGCTCGTGTCGCGGCGGTGCCTGCATGGCCGGGCGCTGCTGCGTTTGTTGTTGCTGCTGGCGCTCGGCGCGTCTCTGCTGTTGCTGAGCCTGACGCGCGCGCATCAACTCCTGTTGCTGCTGTCCCCTCTGCGCGGCCTGACGCTGAGCCTGCGCGTTCGCCTCGGCCTGACGGCGCGCCTCGAAGCGTTGCTGATGTTCAGCCGCACGTTGTTGTTCGCGGGCCGACTGTGCCTGCTGTCGCGCCTGGGCGGCGCGCTCGCCGCGCGCGGACGCTTCAGCGCGGGCCGCGGCGACCCTCTCGGCCTGCGGGCTCTCGGGGCGCTGCCCGGAGTCACGCACACGTGCGGCACGCTCCTGCGCCTTCTCCTCGCGACGGTTGCCGCGCGCACGCCCGCGAGCTTCCTCAAAGCCGCGCACGACGGGCGCCGCGACTTGAAGAGGCTGACGACGTTCGTCGTTGAACTTCAGCTTCTCGCGCTTCTGCTTCTCGGGCACGGGCTCGACGTGGAACCTGCGCGCGAGGTCGTCCCTGTACCTCGGCGGCGGCGCGCTCGCGTAGACCTGCGTCGAGTCGAGCTTCTTAGCTAAACCCGGCGGCAGTTCGAAGCCGCGCCGCTCGTTGGCGTGCGCGTGCTTCAGCGAAGCCTGACGCAGCATGGCGTTAGAGAACGGTTCGAGCACCGGCCGCGTCCCCTCGAAGGCCCTCGGGTCGAAGCGCGCGATGGAGCGGCGGTCAACGGGTCGGCCGAAGTCGTCAACCGACACGACCGTCAAGCCGCCCGGCACATTCATGTTGACGACGCGTTCGGGCGCGTCATAGTTGTCGCCGGCGTAGTGCGGCTGCCAGTTCGAGTCGTAGTAGGCCGGCGCGTACTGCTCGCCCGGCGCGAGCGGCACCCAGCCGATCTGGTTCGCCTCGGTCGCCGGCAGGAAGGCCACGAGCGCCGGCGCGTATGCCGGCTGCGTGTTCGCGGCGTCCGGCACCCAGTACCAGCGGTCGTTCGCGCTCACCCAGCGTCCGTAGTGATAAGGCGCGTAGCCCCACGGCTCGTTCGAGACCCACGTCAACCCGTAAGGGTCGTCCGTCATCCAGTAGCCGTCGCGGTACGGCGCCCAACCCTGCTCGACGCGCGGGCTCCAGGCGTAGCCGTAGCCGTTCAAATCCTGCCAGTCGCCATAAGCGTCGAGGTCGTACGCGCCCGGCACCGACGCCGGCACGTAGCGATAGCTCGCGTAACGGTTAGAAGGGTCGTAGTAGTCCGGGTCGTTCAGGTACGCGTTGTAGTCGGCGTAACGCCCGTCGTAAGAGTCCGGGTAGCGGTAGCCGTAATAGTCGTCCAACATGCCGCCCGCATAGTCCGGGCTCAGGCGCGAGAGCGCGACCTGCGCCGCGGTCTGTCCGAGGAGCGTGAGCATCTCGCCCTTGCTGACCTGACCGCTGCCCGCGAGGCCCACCACCTGCGCCAACCCGCTCAGCACCGAGACGAAGGCGGAGCCGTCGTCGTTGTAGCCGACCTGGTAGAGGCCGGGCTGTTGAAAGTCCACGGCGCCGTAGGGCGTGGCGACCTCGAACATCTCGCCATCGGCGAGGTCGCCGAGGTCGAAGATGGCCGAGCCTTCGCGCAGCGCGAGCTGCGTGCGCCGGTCTGAGAGCGAGACCACGTCGAGCGCTGAGTCGGGGTCGATGGTGGCGAAGTTGCGCCCCGTGAAGGCGAGCGACGCGCGCGAATCGTCACGCGCGTAGAGCCGGTCGCCGACCGTGAGCGGCGTGTTCGGCGTCAGCTCCACCCAGTTCTCTTTGTTGCCTGCGTCGGCCAAATCCAGATCGCGGCTCAGGCCGACCTCGCCATCCACACGCTCGACGCGCGCGGCGCGGGGCACGGCGAGCGCCTCGGCCTTCGGCTCGTGCTTCATCCAGAGCGCGGCGGCGACCCCGCCGAGCGCGGCGCAGACGAGAAAGACTAACGTCAGGTGCGGCCAGACCTTGATTCTTTGATGACGAGCGTTCACGTTCATTACATCTCCGTTGCACTAAAAGTTATGCCATTACTCATTCGGCAAAGGCCGTGCCGCCACGCTCTATTTATAAGGTCGTCGGCTTTAAGGTTACAGGCAGGTGAGTTAAACGAAATGGCCGCGCTCGTGCTTCTCTCGGCCAGTGTAGGGAAACGGACAAGCCGGCACGATATCGTGTTCGGGTGTCGCGAACGGCTTTAAAAATGTTGCGGAGTCGTAGCGATTAGATAATAAATCGCTCGGGCACAACCAATTTCGGCCCCGGGTTAGTCAAACGGCTTGACTGCTTTCCCCGGTTCGCTCAGAATCCAGGCCATTCAGTAAAGATTCGGAGTACAACCTCGCAAGGCAGACAGATTCGGAGGGGATTACCCAGCCGCTCCGGCCGCCCGAGAGTTTGGGCGCTGACCCGACAGGTCAGAGTGGGCGCGGGCGTTCGCCAGAGGGCTTGAGGCGGCGGCCGTGGGGCGCGCGAAGTTTCCCGACGGACTTTCGCACGAACGGAGAAGGATAAAGATGAGCAACGTTTCGAAGAGGGTTAGATTGATCGCGCTGACTTTCACGCTCGCGCTGGCGGCGGCGCCCGCCGCGCTCGCGCAGGGCGGCATGAGCAGCGGCGGCAACACGCGCACCGTCGCCTCGGGCCAGAAGATGAAGATCAAGGGCGTGGTCACGCGCCGCGACCCCGATTCCTTCGTCGTCCAGGATGCCAACGGCGTCTCGACCACGGTGACGCTGACGAACACGACCAGCATCAAGACCACGGGCGGCTTCCTGCGCGGCGGCAGCAACTTCGGTGTGACCGCCATCCTGCGCGGCCTCAACCTTGAAGTCGAAGGCCGCGGCGACGGCACCAACCTCGTCGCCGAGAAGATTCGCTTCAAGGAAGGCGACCTGCGCACGGCGCGCACGGTCGAAGCCAACGTCACCCCGGTCGAGAACCGCGTCGGCGAGGCCGAAGGTAGAATCGGTGCGGTCGAGCAGAACGCGCAGCGCCTTTCGGGGCAGCTCGACGAACTCGCGGCCGTCTCGAACGCGGCGCGCGGCGGCGCGAAGGCCGCGCAGGAGACGGCCGACATGGCCGTGGCCGGCGTGAACGCGACCAACGAGCGCATCTCGGCACTCGATGACTATCAGGTGCAGAACAACACGAGCATCCTCTTCCGCGTCGGGAGCGCCGTGCTCTCGGCCGACAGCAAGGCGAAGCTCGACCAGATCGCGCAGCAGGCCCTACAGGCGAAGGGCTACGTGCTTGAGGTGAGCGGCTTCGCCAGCGCGGACGGCTCGACCGAAGCCAACCGCAAGCTCAGCCAGCGCCGCGCCGACACCGTCATCCGCTACCTCGTCGAGAACCATAACATCCCGCTGCGCCGCATCGTCACGCCCTATGGCTACGGCGAGGCGCAGCCGGTCGCGGACAACACGACGCGCGGCGGGCGCGAGCAGAACCGCCGCGTCGAGGTCAAGGTGCTCGTCAACCGCGGCCTCATACAGGGCGGCCCGACCATGACCCGCCCGAACGAGAACCCGGGCGGCGGCAACTAGTGAGGGGAAGTAGCCAGTAGCCAGTAGTCAGTAGAAAAGCTAAGCCGCGCCGCCCTGTCTTTCTACCGGCTACTGGCTACTGGCTACTGTTTTTATCGAGGAGTCATACAGTGTTCCGGTTACCCGACGCGGCGAGAAGGTTTCTGTTGAGGTTGACGCTGGCGGCGGTCGTGCTCTCGTTGATCTCGGCGGCCGGCGCGCAGCCCCGCCAGACGAACAAGAACGCGAAGCCGCGGCCGACGCCCGTTGTCGTCCCGCGCCTCCCGCAACGTGCGACGCCGACCCCGACGCCGGCCATCATCAACGTGCCCGTCACGCAGGACGACGCGCCGCCTCCGCCTCCACCGCCCACGCCGACCCCGAAGCCGACGCCCACGCCGAAGCCCGTCGAAGACACGCTCGACGAGACGGACGTGGTGAAGGTGACCTCGAACCTCGTCGTCGTGCCCGTCGCCGTCACCGACGCTTCGGGTAACGCCGTGCAGGGTTTAAAGAAGGAAGACTTTCTGCTTGAGGAGGAGGGGCGCGCGCAGGAGCTACAGACTGTGGGCACCGCCGAAGAGGTGCCGCTCGACATCGTCATACTCTTCGACATCTCTTCGAGCGTGACGGCGAAGGACTTCTTCGCGCGGCAGCAGGAGGCGGCCGCGCGCTTCCTGCGGCTGGTGATGAAGCCCGTTGACCGCGCGGCCGTCGTCACCATCGCCGACAAGCCCGCGCTCGCGGCCCCGCTCGCGCCGTCCGAGGCGACGGCCGCGGCGGTGCTCAAAATACCCGCGGCGACGCGCGCGACGCCGACGGCCTTCTACGACACCGTGACCTTCGCCGCGAAGTACCTCGCCGACAACGCACCCGGCAACCACCGCCGCGTCATCCTCGCCGTCACGGACGGCGACGACAACTTCAGCACAGTCGTCCGCGAGCAGACGGTCGCCGAGTATCGGGCGCAGCAGAAGGAAGAGGCGCAGGAGTCGGCTCAGCCCGTCGGCGAGCGCGCCGCCGCGCGCCGCGACCTGCTGACGCGCCATCAGCGCGCCGTCGCCGGTGTGCAGCGCGCCGTGCAGGGCGCCGATGCCGTCTTCTACTCGATCAACCCGGGCGGCCCCTCGGTGCGCCTCAACGAGATCAGCATGCGCGCGCAGACCGGGATGCAGACGGTCGCCGACGCCACGGGCGGCACGGCCTTCGTCCCGGCGCGCAACGAGGAACTCGACGCCATCTTCCGGCAGGTCGCCGCCGAGTTGCGCGCGCAGTACCTGGTTCAATACCTCTCGAACAACCAGGCGACGGCCGGCAAGTTCCTCCGCATCAAGGTCACGACCCCTGCACGACCCGACACGCGCATCCGCGCCCGGCAGGGGTATTTCAAGAAGGGATTGTAGACAGTAGACAGTAGGAAGACGAAGCGGCGCGTCACAGCCCGATGGCTGTGACGCGCCGCTCTTGTTCTTCTACTGTCTACTGTCTACTGCATTTCCAACAACACGTCCGTCAACTTGTTAGCGACATCGAGGAGGGTGCGGCCGGCCTGGTCGAAGCGGTTGGCGTTGGCCTGCTGGGCGGCCTGGTCGGCGCTGGCCGAGACGCCTTGCAGCGTCTGGTACTGCGTCCGCAGAGCCTCCTCGAAGCGGAAGTGACTCTCCAACTGGTCGAGGCGGTCGCGCATGTCGCCGATGCTGCGGATGAGACCGGCCTTCGCCTGGTTCGCCGCGTCGGCCGAGCCCGACTGCGAAGCCGTCAGCTCCAAATCCTTCGAGAGCCTCCCGTAGAGATAGAGGAAGCGCGTCAGGTCTTTCGAGAGCCCCGCGAGTTCGAGCCGCTGCGCGTTGAAGCGCGTCTGGTCGAGCCGCGAGGCCGGCGTCGAGCGCCGCTTCTGCGCGGTCGAGACGGAGCGGCGCGTACGAGTCTGCGCGGGCGCCACCGGCGCGGCGCAGGTGATGATGAGCAGGCACACGGCCGCTTTGGCGATGAGCGGTTTCACGTTTGCTTCCTCCGTATGTTTTTGGATACGACTCAAAGTGTACGGGCGGCCCAAGCTTCGCGCGTCGGCAACGCGAACGTCAAGGCGGCGCGCGCTCTCTGCTACAATGTGGCCGAAGGGGAAGAGTAACAGTTCCGCACACTGCGATGCACGCGAGACGATTGAGAGTTCGCCGCCTGGGGCGCTTAGAGTACGGCGAGGCGTACCGCGTCCAGAAGGAGACCGAGCTGGCGGTGCGCGACCGCCGCGAGCCCGACACGTTGCTCCTCGTCGAGCACCCGCACGTCCTGACGGTCGGCCGCCGCGCCACGCCGCAGCTCATCCTCGCCACGCCGGAGGCGCTCGCCGCGCGCGGCGTCGAGGTCTTCGAGACGAATCGCGGCGGCAAGATGACCTACCACGGCCTCGGCCAGCTCGTCGGCTACCCCGTTGTTAATTTGAGCCCCGCCCGCGAGGACGTGCACAAGTACGTCCGCGACCTTGAAGAGGTCTTGATTCGCGCGATGGCCGATTACGACATCGAGGCTTTCCGGATTAAAGGACTGACGGGCGTCCACACCGCGCGCGGCAAGGTCGCCGCCATCGGCGTCCACATCGCGCGCTGGGTCACCACGCACGGCTTCGCGCTGAACGTCAACACCGACCTCTCCTACTTCAACCTCATCGTTGCCTGCGAGGGCGAGCCCGTCACTTCGATGAAAGAGTTGCTGGGTCGCGAGATTCCGTTGGCTGAAGTTGAAGACCGCGTCATCATTCGCTTCGCCGAGGTGTTCGAATCGGCGCCGGAAGAGGCCAAAGCAGTAAACCGTGAACCGTCAACCGTGACAAGATGAAAGCCTGTCCTAACTTGTCACGGTTGACGGTTCACGGTTCACGATTCTTATGCTGACACTGAAATTCATCCGTGAGGCCGCCGAGCGCGTGCGGCCGTTCGTGCATCGCACGCCCGTCACAACCTCGCGCACGTTCGACGAGGCCGCCGGCCGCCGCGTCTACTTCAAGTGCGAGAACTTCCAGCGCGCCGGCGCCTTCAAGATGCGCGGCGCGACGAACAAGATTCAGTCCCTCTCCAAAGAGGAACGCGCGCGCGGCGTCGTCGCCTTCTCTTCGGGGAACCACGCGCAGGCCGTGGCGCTCGCCTCGCGCGACGCACGTCTGCGCGCCGTGATCGTGATGCCCACGGACGCGCCGCGCACCAAGCTCGACGCCACCAGAGGGTACGGCGCCGAGGTCGTCACCTTCGACCGCCAGCGCGAAGACCGCGAGGAGGTCGCGCGGCGCATCTCGGAACAGGAAGGGTTGGTGGTCGTCCCGCCGTACGACGACTATTACATCGCGGCGGGGCAGGGGACTTGCGCGCTGGAGTTGTTGGAAGACGTGCCCGACCTCGAAGCGCTGCTCACGCCCTGCGGCGGCGGCGGCCTCTTCGCCGGCGCGTCCGCCGCGGCGAAGGCTTTGAACCCGCGCGTGCGCTGCTTCCCCGTCGAGTCGGAACTCTCCGACGACACGCGCCAGTCATTCATCAAAGGCGAGCGCGTCAAGATTCCGCCGCCGCCCACCATCGCCGACGGCATGCGCACGCAGACGCCGGGCGCGCTCACCTTCCCGGTGCTGCGACAGAACGCCGAGGACGTGCTCCTGGTCTCCGAGGACGAGATAGTCGAGACGATGCGCTTTCTACTTTTCCGTCTGAAGATTCTGGTCGAGCCCACGGGCGCGGTCGCGGCCGCCGCCGCGCTCTTCCGCAAGCTCCCCGAGGACGTGGGCAGCGTCGGCGTCGTCATCTCCGGCGGCAACGTAGACCCCGACGCACTCGCGCGCTTCGTCCATCCGACTCTGGCTTAAACTTCGGCGCGCCTACTCGGGCATCTCGAACGTCGAGTCGGGGATGGGGTCGTTCGGGAGGTACTTCTCGATGGTGAGCGTCATCGACTCCTCGCCGTTTTTGAAGTAGAAACTGTGCGGGAGCTTGAGCCCTCCGACCTCTTTGTAGTCGCCGAAGATGCAGTCCATTTTGATGGCTTTGCCCTCGATCTCCTCCTCCCCGTAGTTGGCGCGCAGCAGCATCCCGGTCAGGGTGTCGAAGTAGAACTTCTCCTCCTTGCCCGCCTTGTTCATCGTGCTCACGACGTAAGCCTCGTGCCCGCGCAGCTCGTCGTCCACCACTGCGTGGCCCGCGGGGGTCAGCGTGCCCCGGGAACTCCAGGTGACGGGCACGCGCCCGTCGAGCTTGCCCCCCCTGTGCTCGCCCTCGCCCCGGAAGAGGTTTGCCATCGGCGAGTGGCGCTTCATCTGCTCCAGCTCGTCGCCTTCCAACTCGCGCGAAGTGTATTTCTTGATGGGGACGGTCGAGCCGGGCGTGAGGATCAAGCTCTCGGCGTACTCCCAGCCCCGCGTGCCGTCGAAGCCGCGGCGGAGAGACAACGTGATCTTCGGCGCGGCCGGCTGGAGGTAGCTCGAAAGGGACGGCCGCTCCGCCGCGAAGGGCAAGTTTGAATTGTTTGGCGCCCCGATCTCGATCTCGGTCTCGATCTTGTCCGGCTCCTTCGCGTGCATGACGAGGGTCACGCTGCCGCCGGCCACGCGCGCCAGTCGCGACATCTCGCCGCCGGCGTAGATGAGCCGGCCCTCGGCCCTGAAGCTGCGCAGAGACTTGATGCGCGTCGTCCCGCCGGACACTTCGAGGTTGTGCGCGAAGATTTCGGCGGCCGTCGGCTCGCTGCGGTAGAAGCTCCAGAACCACTGCGGCCGCGCCGGCTTGTGCGCGAGGTAGAGGGCACCGAGCGCCGAGAGCCCGAGCACGACGACCGCGCAGACCGCCATCACCATGCGCGCGCCGCGGACGGAACGCGCATGCCCGGCATGGTCGAAGGGCCGGGAGAAATAGCCGTGGCCATCGCTGCCGTCCGCGTCGAGCCCCACGAGCGAGGTTCCGCACCGCTTGCAGTCGCCGGTGTTCCAATCGACCAGCCCGCAGGCCGGACACTTCACGCTAATCATTTCGGGTGGGCTCCTTCGCTGGATGGGAGTTCTGGTCTCGACGCGGCAGGAGTAGGAATTTACCAGACCTTGCTTGTGAGTAAGGGGGCGCGCCGCCCGCACCCCTCACCTCAAATCTACTATCCGGCGCGCGCGGCGTGCAACACAATTCTTCGCCCGGCGTGTTAAAATCGACCAGCCCAAAAGATTTAATAAGGAGAAAGAGTTTGAGCCGCGAGCTGCGCGTCCTTAACAATCCCCCGACGACACGTCCCCCGCGTGGGCCGAAGCCCGAGTGGCTGAAGATACGTCTCGGCGACCCTTCCAATCAGAACTACGTCCTGAAGCTGATTGAGAATTTGAACCTCCACACGGTCTGCCAGGAGGCACGCTGCCCGAACATCTTCGAGTGCTGGACGGACAGGACGGCGACCTTCATGATCGGCGGCGACATCTGCACGCGTCACTGCGGCTTCTGTGCCGTCTCGAAGGGCGCGGGGATTCCGCTCGACCCCGAGGAGCCGCGCCACGTCGCCGAGGCGGTGCAGACCCTCGACCTCGCGCATGCCGTCATCACCTCGGTCAACCGCGACGACCTCGCGGACGGCGGCGCCGCGCACTGGGCCGAGACCATCCGGCAGGTGCGTGCGCTCAACCCCGGCTGCCGCGTCGAAGTTTTGATTCCGGACTTCAACGGCGACGAAGCCGCCCTCGACGCCGTGCTCGACGCGGAGCCCGACGTGCTCAACCACAACACGGAGACCATCGCGCGTCTTTATAAACGCGTGCGCCCAGACGCGAACTACCGGCAGACGCTCACGCTGTTAGAGCGCGCCGCCGCCCGCCGCGACCGCGAGCGGCGCGGGATGCTGACAAAGAGCGGCATCATGGTGGGTCTGGGCGAGACGTTCGACGAGGTGGTCGAGTTAATGCGTGACCTGCGCTCGGTCTCTTGCGACATCATGACCATCGGGCAGTACTTGCAGCCGCACGCGCGCCGCCTGCCCGTCGAGCGCTACGTCACGCCGGAGGAGTTCACGCGCTGGCGCGAGGTCGGGCTTGAACTCGGCTTCAAGCACGTCGAGTCGAGCCCCTTAACGCGCTCCTCCTACCACGCGCGCCAGCAGACCGACGGCGCCGACCCCGCCGCCGAGACATCGCCCGCGCCGGAATCCGCATCCGACACTGTAAATGCCTGAACGTTCCCGCGCGCTCTCGTCGAACGGAGAGATGAGCGATGATGAAAGTAACGCCCCTGAAAATCTTCGCCGTGTCGGCCGTGCTATCGTCCCTCGCACTGGCGTCCGTGGCGGCGCGCGCGGGCGGCGATAAGACGCTCACGCAGATCGCGGGCTATCGCGAGTGGTCGCGCGTGACGCGCGAGCCCATCGAGGTTCCAGGCATCCCGGTCGATGGTGGTTGATTTGCCGGCTTTGCGGGCGCCGTGCGCGTCCTTCACACGCCCCGAGTAATGACTTCGCGCGGGAGGACGGTCATCCTCAACGAGGGCGAGCTTGTTCCGCGCAACGGGCGGCCGGCGCCCGCGCCGGAGAAGGAGCCCGCCACGCATCAGGGCGCGGAGAGCTTCGGCGTCATCTATGCCAACGCCGCGGCGCGCGGCCCCATCGGCTCGTTGGAGCCGCAGACGTTCCCCGCCGGCTCCATCATCGTCCGCGAGAAACTGTCGAGCGCCAACTCGGAGGTGCCCGAGCTGCTGGCCGTCATGATCAAGCGCGCGCCGGGCTTTAACCCGAAGGCGGGCGACTGGGAGTTCCTGCTCGTGGACGGAGCGGCGTCGAAGGTCTTGGAGCGGCAGAAAAAGGGGAGCTGTTTAGACTGCCACTCCTCGCAGCGCGAGCGCGACTTCGTCTACCCGATGCCCGCTTCGCAGTGAGTCGTTCGGCTCACTCCCGCTTTTCAATTCGCAGCCCAAAAATCTAAAATCGAGAACATGAAAGCCGTCGTCTTCCACGAGCACGGGGGGCCGGAAGTCCTCCGCTATGAAGAGCGCCCGGAGCCGCGCATCCGCGCCGACGAGGTGCTGGTCGAGGTGCGCGCCTGCGCCTTGAATCACCTGGACGTGTGGGCGCGCGGGGGGCTGCCGGGGATAGAGATTCCTCTGCCGCACATCCTCGGCAACGACGTGGCGGGCGTCGTGCGCGAGGCGGGCGAGCTGGTCTACTGGGTGAAGCCGGGCGACGAGGTGCTGTTGCAGCCGGGCGTCTCCTGTGGCCACTGCCGCGATTGCCTCGGCGGCGCGGACAACATGTGCCCGCGCTACAACATCATCGGCTACCGACGCGACGGCGGTTACGCCGAGCTGGTCGCTGCGCCCGGCGTCAACGTCGTCCCGAAGCCTAAAGATTTAAACTGGGCCGAGGCGGCGGCGCTCCCGCTCGTGCTCGTCACCGCATGGCACATGCTGGTGACGCGTGCGCGCGTCGAGCCGGGCGAGGACGTTTTGATTCATGCCGCGGGGAGCGGCGTCGGGTCTGTCGGCATCCAGGTCGCGAAGCTTCGCGGCGCACGCGTCATCGCCACCGCGGGGTCTGAGGAGAAGCGCGAGCGTGCGCGCTCACTCGGGGCGGACGAGGTCGTCGATTACACGCGCGCGGATTGGACGAAGGAGGTCAGGCGCCTGACAGGCAAGCAGGGCGTCGATGTCGTCTTCGAGCACACGGGCGCGGAGACGTGGCCGGGGTCGGTCTTATCTTTAAAGAAAGACGGGCGGCTCGTGACGTGCGGCGCGACGAGCGGTTACGACGCGCGGACTGATCTGCGGCAGGTCTTCTACCGCCACCTCAACCTGCTCGGGTCGTTCATGGGCTCGAAGGCGGAGCTGCTCGACGCGTTGAAGTTCGTCGAGCGCGGCCAGATACGCGCCGTCATCGACCGCACCCTCCCCCTCTCGGAAGCCCGCCGCGCCCACGAACTCATGCAAGACCGCGCGCAGTTCGGGAAGCTGGTACTTGAGATTTAAGGGCGATGACAAAACGAAGAGTAAAAAGTTGAGGTGGGCCGAGCCGCCGGAGGCGGCGGACAGAATAAAGCCCGGGGTGCAAACCCCGGGTATGCGCAGTAGATAACAGTGGAGCCCCGGAGGGGCGACAGAGGTTCGAGCATGAGAGCCATGCTGACGGAACCGCTATCGCCCCTCCGGGGCTCCCTTTTTTTGCTGCCTGTTACCCGGCGTTCCGCTGCGCTCCACGCCGGGCTCTATTCTGTCCGCCCGCTTCGCGGGCTCGGCCCGGCTTTCCCGCTGTCCGGGCTTACTACTGTGGCGGTCTCTGGCCGTCGCGCATCTGCCGGCGCTGCTGGCGAAACTCCTCGCGGCGTTGGCGAAACTCTTCGCGGCGGGCTTTGCGCTCGGCCTTGAGTTGTTCGAGCTGGGTGCGCTGGTCGGACGTGAGCCCGGCGAGGGCGCTTTCGCGCGCGCGTTGGCGGGCGGCGCGCAACTCCTCGCGGAGTTGTTTGGCGCGTGCCTGCTGCGCTTCGTTGAGTTGGCCGTTGGCCTCGCGGCGCGCACGGAGCAACTGCCGCAGCTCTTCGCGCTGCGCGCGCGTAGACTCGAACGCGCCCTGCCTGAGCGTGCGGAGCTGCGCGGTCTGCTGCTCGGTCAGGTTCAGTCGGCGCAGCGCACGCAGGCCCTCGCGGCGCATCCTCATCCGCGCGCGCATGCGCAACGGCCCACGGTGTCGCATCCCGAGCCGCTCGCCCTGCGTCGGCGCGGGCGACTGCTGCTGCTGCTGCGACGGCGCCTCCTGCGCCGCCGCCGAGAGAGAGGCCGCGAGCGTCAGCAGCGCGGCCGTCAGGATTCTTCTCATCGTTTTAAAACTCCTTCGCGGAAAATGTCTGCCGGACTCTAAGACGCGCGCCCTTCCCCCTCGGCCGATAAAAAAGTAAAATACGCGCGCGATGAAACTCCTAAATCAGATCGACTCGCCCGCGGACTTGCGCCGTCTGCGCCCTGAACAGTTGCAGCCGGTCGCCGACGAGGTGCGCCAGTATATCCTTGAGACGATGTCGCGCGTGGGCGGTCACACGGGCGCTTCCCTGGGCGCGGTCGAGTTGGCCGTCGCCCTGCACTACGCCTTCGACACGCCGCGCGACCGGCTCGTCTGGGACGTGGGCCACCAGGCGTACGCGCACAAAATCCTGACGGGGCGGCGCGAACTGCTGCCGACGGTGAAGCAGTACGGCGGCCTCTCCGGTTTCCTGCGGCGCGACGAGTCTGAGTATGACACGTTCGGGGCGGGGCATGCCTCGACCTCGCTCTCGGCCGCGCTGGGGATGGCCGTGGCGCGCGACCAGCGCGGCGAAGACCATCACGTCGTCGCTGTCATCGGCGACTCGTCCTTAGCGGGCGGCATGGCGATGGAGGCGGTCAACCAGTCGGGACATTTGAAGACGCGCCTCATCGTCATCCTCAACGACAACGAGATGTCGATTGCTCCCGCAGTCGGCGCGCTCACCGGCTACCTCAACCGCATCCGCGAGGCGCAGGGCTACCACCGCATGAAGGACGAGGTGGGCGACCTTTTGCACGACATCCCCTCTTTCGGCGAGCGGCTCTACAACGCGGCGAAGACCGTCAAGGACGCCATCGCCGCGGCCGTTCTGCCCGGCGCGCTCGTCAACGAGCTGGGCTTCAAGTACATCGGCTATGTGGACGGCCACAACCCGCGCGCCCTTGTGCGCGCGCTCGAAGAGGCGAAGCAGGTCAAGGACTCGCCCGTCATCGTCCACGCGCTCACGCAGAAGGGGAAGGGCTACCCGGCGCGTGAGAAGAACTACTACGCGTGGCACGCCACCGGCCCGTTCGATTTGAAGACCGGCGCGGCCATCAAGTCCGCTGGCTCGCCGGCGCCGGCCTACACGACGGTGCTCGGGCAGACCTTGTGCGAGCTGATGGCGAAGGACAAGAAGGTCGTCGCGCTCACGGCCGCGATGCCCGACGGGACCGGCATTGATAAGGTGCTTGAAAAATTCCCCGAGCGCGCCTACGACGTGGGCATCGCCGAGCAGCACTGCGTCACCTTCGCCGCCGGCATGTCCACCGAAGGTTTAAAGCCCGTCTGCGCCATCTACTCGACCTTCCTGCAACGCGCCTTCGACCAGATCGTCCATGACGTGTGCTTGCAGAACCTCAACGTCAAGTTCTGCATGGATCGGGCCGGCATCGTCGGCGGCGACGGCCCCACGCACCACGGCCTGCTCGACATCGCCTACCTGCGCGGCGTGCCGAACATGACGGTGATGGCGCCGAAGGACGAGGGCGAGATGCGCGACATGCTCTACACGATGTTGGAGACCGAGGGGCCGGCCGCGATGCGCTACCCGCGCGGCAACGGCGTCGGCGCCGACATCAAGCGCGAGCCGCGTCTGCTCGAAGTGGGCAAGGCCGAGATACTGCGCGACGGCGGCGAGGTGGCCATCGTGGCCTACGGCTCGATGGTGTATCCCGCGGCCGCCGCCGCCGAGCACCTCGCGAAGGAAGGGATAGAGACGACGGTCGTCAACGCGCGCTTCGTGAAGCCGCTCGACGCGGGCCTGCTGCTCGCGCTCGCGCGCACGAAGCGGCTCATCGTCACCGTCGAGGAGGCTTACCTCGCGGGCGGCTTCGGCTCGGCCGTCGCGGAGCTGCTGGAAGAGAACGGCCTGCTCGACGCCGTCCGCCTCGTCCGCATGGGTGTGCCCGACCGCATCATCACCCACGGCGACCCCAAGCTGCTCTTAGCCAAGTACGGCCTCGACGCCGACGGCATCTACACGCGCACGCGCGAAGCCTGGGAAGTCCTGCAAGAGCGCCGCGCCGGCCGGGTCAAGTCGGAAGCCCGACCGTAGGGTAAGGCAGAAGTTAAAAAGGCAAAAGGCAAAAGTGAAGACGGGGGCTTATCCCTCCTCTTCACTTTTGCCTTTTGCCTTCTGCCTTTTTACTTCGTCTACGGTCGGGCTTTCGCCTGCTCCTGGTTGTACTTCCTGACCAACTCCTGGTACTTCTGCGCGATGAGGAGGGTGCGTTTGATGTCCTCGTCTTCGAGGTGCGGGTAGCGGCGGTAGGTCCTGGCGACGCCGGCGGTGATGAGACTCTCGGCCTCCTTGTATTGCTTGGCCTCGACCTCGGCGGCCATGTCGCGGATGGCCTGCGCGAGCAGGGCAATGGTGTAGTTCTTCCCGACCTCCGTGTCACGCAGCATGTCGCCCGCGCCGCCGAACGAGAGCGTAGCCTCCTCGCTCTTCGTGACCCGGCGCTTCTGCTCCAGGTCGTAGTAGCTGAAGTTGACGCGGACGGACGGACGGGCGGAGTCCGCGACGCGCGGCCCGGCCTTGAAGCGCAGCAGCACGACCTGGGTCAGCCCCTGATTCATGTTGTCGAGCTTGATCTTGAGGCCGTTCCCGACGCGCTCGGGCTCGTAGCCGTAGACCTGCGCCAGCTCAAGCCCGGGGCCGTACGCAATCTCTAAATTAGGCTCGGAGGCGACGGGCGCGACGAGGCTCTGCACCTCGTTGAGAAAGACCTTGTCGATGTCCTCGGCGTCGGCGACGAAGTGGAAGAGGCCGCGCCCGCTCTTGGCGAGCTGGCGCAGAAGGTCTTTGTTGAGGTCGAGCCCGACGCCGATGGTCGAGAGGTCTACGCCGCGGTCGTTGAAGGCGAGCGACTCGCGCGCGATCTGCGCCGGGTCGGTCACGCCCTGGTTCGCGATGCCGTCGGTGAGCAGGACGACGCGGTTCGCCCCCTCGCGGTTGAGGTGCTTGAGCGCCTCCTGGTAGCCGAGCACGAGGCCGGCGTGGATGTTCGTCGAGCTGCCGGTCTCGATCTGGCGGATGAGGCGGCGCACCTCCTCGCGGTTGCCGACCGCGCGCGCGGGCCGCAGCACCGCGGCCTCGGAGTCGAAGACGACGATGGAGAGGGTGTCCGACTCGCGGAGCTGGTTGACGAGGGTGAGCAGTGCCTCTTTGACTTTAGAGAGCTTGTCCGCGTCGGCCATCGAGCCGCTCTTGTCGATGACGAGCGCGAGGTTGACGGGCGGCAGTTGCTGCCGGTCGGAGGCCAGCGCGGTGCTGAAGCCGATCTGCAAAACGGCCTCGGGCTCCGACGCCGAGACGCGGTCGTTGCCCCAGCGCACGTCGAGGGCCACGGCCTCGCCCGCCTTGGGGCGCCCGATCTGGTGGCGGTGGTAGTTGACGAACTCCTCGACGGCGACCGAGCGCGAGGCGGGGATGAGCCCCATCTCCGAAAGGTAACGCGTGCGCGCCGCGGCGGCGGTCGAGGCGCCCTCCTGCGCGTGCGCGGGCAGGACGCAGAGGGCGAGCAGGAAGAGGGGAAGGAAGAAGCTGAAGCTGGGGCGCAGGGCTGCGCGCATCCGCGTGGGCATACACGTCCTCCGAAAGGTTAGGCCCGGTCAAGCGTCCGGGGAGACAGAGTCCGACGGCTCGTCACCTGCGAGGGAAATACTTTGTCGTGCCGCTTGGCTTCAAAGATGTGACTTCGGCGCGGAGGGATGCCCGCTGTTGAATTTCAGCCGCCCCGGCGCCGCCGCGGCAGCCCCTCGAAGAGATGGTCGCCGGCCAGCCAGAGGCTCCAGGAGTGATGGTAGAAGGCGATGGGGAAGAGGAGCCCGACGGCGAAGAGGAGCGGAAGCAGCGGCTCGTCGATGCCGGGGAAGGTAAGCAGGTAGAGGCCGGCGGCGGCCAGGACGACCGCCTCGGTCGTGACCACGTTGAGCATGATGGCGCCGACGAAAAAGCCCTCCTCGCGCTGGAAGATCGTGCTGCACGCGGGGCAGAACGGGCGCACGCGGAAGGGCGACTGGAAGACAGAGCGCTCGCCGCACGCGGGGCATTGGAGCCGCGCGCCGCGCGCGAGCGTGCTGAAGACGGGGCGTCCCTCTCTCTTCAATGTCCTCTCACTGCTCCTCGGCCGCCTCGCGCACCTGCCCTTCGAGTCCCTTGAGGTAGCGTCGGCGGTAGCCTTCGATGAGGTTCCGGACGTTCGCCTCCAACTCCTGCTCGGAGACGCCCGAGGCGTAGAGCGCCGACTTCTGGAGGTCGATGAGCGCCATCAGCATCGCCTTCACCTCGATCAACTCGGTCGCGATGATGGAAAAAGCTTCGGACGTAGACTTGCTGCTGTCGAGCAGCGAGTGCATATCCTGCGAGATGTCCGGCCCCATGTCCTGTTCCGCCACTTCCTGAACCCCTTATCTGCGCCCTGCGGGATTGCCGACCGCTGACGGAACTTAACAGAAGCCGCGGCCGTTGTGTAGCCTCCCCGCAGACTTTGTTTCCAACTTGAATCAACTTAAGTCCGCCTCCTCAAGCAGCTCAAGTTTTCCTCAAGTGGCCTTAAGCTGTTGAAAATCAAGGCCCTTAAAAATTCCCTCCGCCAGTCGAAAAATTTTCTCCGCGCTCAAGTTTCGCTCAATCGGTCTTGACTATCTTCTACACGCTGACGACGGCGTTTTAGTCAGCCGAACCGATTCCCAAACTTCGAGACCCGACTTCAAGGAGAAAATTTGAAAGCGATGCATAGAAAAATCTCTGCCGCGTTCTCAGTCCTCGTCCTGCTCGTCATCATCGCCGGGGCCAACGTCTCGGCCGCCACGCTCGGGCCTTCGCTCAAGACGAAGCTCGCCGGTCTCGCGTCGGACGCGAAGGTCGGAACCGTCATCATCAGCTTCAACACCACGAAGGGCCTTCAACCCGCGCACCTCGACGCGCTGCGCGCGCTCGGCATCACGAAGGGTCTGACGCTCAACCGCCTCGGCATGGTCGCCGCGGTCGCCACGGCCGGGCAGGTCAAAGCCCTGGCCTCCAACCCTTCGGTGCGCTCCGTCTGGTTCAACGACCAGCTCCACTACTTCGACAAGGAGACGCGGATGCTCACGGGCGTCGAGCGCCTGAAGACCGACCGCGGGTTCATCGACCGGAACGGCGGCCTGCCCGTCTCGGGCAAGGGCGACTTCTCGGTCGTCATCAACGACTCCGGCATCGACGCCACGCACCCCGACCTGCAACTTGGCAAGAACGTCATCCAGAACGTCTTCATCGCCACCGGCACCGACACGCTCTCCGGCTTCACGACGCTCCAGGCTTTAGAGAACCAGCCGAACACCGACCTCAACGTCGGCCACGGCACGCACTGCGCCGGCATCGTCGGCGGCACGGGCCAGCAGTCGGGCGGGCTCTACGCGGGCGTCGCGCCGGGCGCGAAGCTCATCGGCACGGGCTCGGGCGCGGTGCTCTTCGTCCTCAACGCGCTGGGCGGCTTCGAGTGGTCGCTCACGAACCAATCTTTCTATGGCATCCGCGTCATCTCGAACTCGTACGGCGGCTCGGGCGCCTTTGACCCTGACGACCCCGTCACCATCGCTTCGAAGGTCGCGCACGACAACAACATCATCGTCGTCTTCGCCGCCGGCAACTCCGGCCCCGGCCGCGACACGCACAACCCTTACGGCAAGGCGCCGTGGGTCGTCTCGGTCGCGGCGGGCACGAAGGAGGGCGGGCTCGCCTCCTTCTCCTCGCGCGGCATCCCGAAGGAGGAGCGGCTCGCCGACAACGACCCCCTCAACGACTACGACGCACCGACCATCACCGCGCCGGGCACGGGCCGCGAGTTCGAGTCGAACGCCGGGAAGTTCTCGGCCGCCTACGTCTCAACCCGCTCGAAGTCGAACGTCTTCGCCAACGGCCTGACCGACGACCTGGAACTCTCGCCCAGCTACCTGCCCTACTACACGCAAATCTCCGGCACGTCGATGGCGACGCCGCACATCGCGGGCGTGGTCGCGTTGATGCTCGACGCCGACCCGACGCTCACGCCCGACGAGGTCAAGCAGATTCTGACGCAGACCGCCTCGCGCATGCCCGGCCGCGACGAGTGGGAGGTCGGCGCCGGCTACGTCAACGCCTACGCCGCCGTCGATAAGGTCTTCAACCGCTCGAAGAACTACGGCACGAACTTCTCGCACAACTTCAACGCGCGCTACACGGTCGGCGGCCCCGCGCCCGAGCAGGTGCACATCGACTACAGCCCGGCGGGGCTGCCCGGCGCCGGCTCGCAGAACTCGCACAGCTTCAACGTCGAAGCCGGCATGAGCGTGCTCGACGTGTTCGCCACCTTCGACACGGCGCTGGAGGACGGCGAAGGCAACACCATCGGCCTGCTCGTGACCGACCCGAACGGCGTCAAGTACAGCTCCGGCATCGCGCTGCCCGTCCTCGACGCGCCGAGCCGCGAAGTCGTCGTCAAGAACCCGGCCGCCGGCCAGTGGCTCCTCGAAATCCGCGGCGTGCGCGGCCTCGCGGCGGCCCCCGAAGTCTCCCTGCCCACCTCGGGCGCGGCGGCGCCCGGGCCGGTCGAGGTCAAGATCACGCAGCAGCTCTTTACGCTCGAACCCATCGGCGACATCCAGGGTCACCCCGCACAGGCGCAGATCGAGACCGTCCTGAAGAATCGCCAGATGGACACCTTCCCGGATGGCGGCTTCCACCCCGACGCGACATTGACGCGCGAAGACTTCGCACGCCTCCTCTACCTGAACACGCCGCTGCGGCAGTTCCCCTCGGCGACGCCGAAGTACGTGGACGTTTCCGCCGAGCTGGCGCCCATCGCCGAGGCGGTGACGGCCAACGGCTCGACGCTGCGCGACTGGAGCTACCAGCCGGCCGGCATGGTCGCGGCCTACGGCTCGACCTTCAACCCGACGGCCAACGTCACACGCCTTGAGACGGCGGTCGCACTCGTCCGCGCCCTGGGCTTGGACGCCGAGGCGAAGGCGAAGGCGGGCTCAATCGTGACGGCGAACTACAACGGGCAGACTATCGCGCTCGCCGACAACGCGGAGATTCCCGCGGCCTCGCGCGGCTACGTGCAACTCGCGCTCGACAAGGGCCTGCTGCAAGCCTTCTACAGCCTTGAGCAGGGGCCGTTCGACTTCCAACCCGTGCTGAAGGCGCGCGTGAAGGCCAACGACGCGACCACTCGCGCCTTCATGGCCTACGCGCTCGACAACTTCCGCCAGCGCTTCGTGGCGGGCAACTGATTCGACGACTCTCGCCGCGCCAACCGTAGTCGGGACGGGGGGCGCGGCGAGTCGAGCGGCTCGGAGGGTTAGCCCGCTTGGCAGAGACGGGTGACCCTCCGGGCCGCAACCCCGGAAAAGTTCTTTCGCAACCGGGTCAGAACCACCCGCGGTAGCGGGTGGGCCGTGGCGACACGGTGCTCCCGGGTAACAAAAGCCCACCCGCTACCGCGGGTGGTTCTGACCTGACTTCATTAAGAGGAAACGACCATGACGACGACGTTGAGAGCTTCATTACTGGTGGCGTTGGTTCTCGTCCTCGGCCTCGCGACTCTGCCCGAAGGTAAGGGCGGCGCGTCGGCGGCCCCGGCCGTGAAGATCGACTCGCAGCTCACGCGCTTCTTCGCCACGCACCCGGCCGGCGCGACCCTGCCCGTCATCATCACCTACAACAAGAAGCCGGGCGCGTCGGAGTTCTCGCGCCTGCAACTCGCCGGCATCACCAAAGGCTTCGCCACGCGTGAGCTGCCGATGGTCATCGCCGACATGAGCGCCTTGCAGCTCGCGGCCGTCAGCCGCCAGCCCGGCGTCGCCTCCATCTACGCGAACCGCCTGATGAAGACCTTCACCAACGTGAGCCGTCCCTTTATCGGCGTCCCGCAGATGCAGGCCGACGCGCAGGTGACGAAGAACAATCGCTCGAACCCGGGCCTGCCCGTCACCGGCAAGGGCGTCGGCATCGGCTACATCGACACGGGGCTCGACGCGACGCATAAGGATTTGACCTACGGCAAGAAGACCGTGCAGAACGTCATCCAGCCGCTCTCCGAGACGGTGGTGGGCGACGGCGGCCTCGTCGTCGGCGTCGGCGTCTCCATCGGCGACATTCTCAACAGCACCGGCTTCGTCCCGCCCATCTACGTCGAGAACCAGCAGATGTCCGACGTGGAGTCCGGCCACGGCACCTTCGGCGCGGCCGTCGCCGCCGGCACGGGCGAGCAGTCGGGCGGCTTCTACGGCGGCGTCGCGAAGGGCGCGCACCTCGTCGGCGTCAACTCCGGCAACGAGCTGGGCCTGCCCACGGTCGCCATCATCGGCGCCTACGACTACCTGCTCGCCAACCAGTACGCCTATAACATCCGCGTCATCAACAACTCCTGGGGCGACGGCTTGAGCGCCGAGGGGCTCGACCCGAACAATCCCGTCAACGTCGCGACGCGCATCTCGCACGACCGCAACATTACGGTCGTCTTCGCCGCCGGTAACTCGGGCGACACGCCGACCTCCATCAACCCTTACTCGACGATGCCCTGGACGATCTCGGTCGCCGCGGGCGAGAAGCAGGGTTTGGGGAGCCCTGCCTCCTTCAGCTCGCGCGGCGTGGACAACGGCACGGGCGTGGACGTGGCCGGCATGCCCGCCGACCCGACGCTCGCCCCGAACCTGCGCCCGGACATCACGGCTGCCGGCGTTGACATCAAGAGCGCGCGCCTGCGCGGCGTCGGCCTGACCAACACGCTCGGCACGGTGCCCGTCGTCGGGAACGATTTGACGACCATCCCGCCGGCTTATCTTCCCTACTACACGACCTCGCAGGGGACTTCCTTCTCGTGCCCGCACATCTCGGGCGTGGTCGCGCTGCTCGTCGAGGCGAACCCTTTGCTCACGCCGGACGACGTGGTGACCATCCTGCGGCAGACGGCGAACCCGATGCCCTTCGAGGAGCGCGTCGTCGGCGCCGGCTACGTGGACGCGCACAACGCGGTGCGCTCGGCGATGGGCCTGACCGCGGTGCCGCACCCGTTCAACCTCATCCCGGCGCCGGGCGGCGCGGAGATCGTTGACCCTTCGGACGACCAGTTCGGCACTGCCGCGCAGGACATACGCTCGGTGGACTTCTCGTACGACGCGGCCCACCAGCAGATCGTCTACACGCTGACGCTCGCGGACGCCGCGGCGCGGACGCAGAACAACGCCTGGACGGTCAGCTCGGTCTACAACGGCGTGACGGTCTTCGTCGCGGCGCAGGTCTCGGAGACGGGCGAGCTGACCTACGAGTACGGCCACTACGAACAGCTTCCGAACGGGACGAACAACCAGGTCGGCGATGGCGCGCCCGACTCGGCCGAGGTCGTCGGCAACCAGCTCGTCTTCCGCGTCGCGGTCGCCAGCATCAACGCCATCGCGGGCGGCAGCGTCGTCGGCACGACCTCGACGGGCACCTCCGCCAACGCACAGATACTCATCGGCACTTCGGCCACGGGCGGGCTGCTCCTCAGCTCCGACACGGCCACGGGTTCGGACTTCGTCGTGCAGTAGCCACGGCTGGCCGCGAGGCGACGGCGCGGAGGGCAAGCCGCGCCGTCCCAGCCACGCGGTTCGGCGCAGTTCGGGTGAGGCCCTTTCGGGGGAACGGGGCCTCGCCCGAGCCGCCAACGTGACAGACCTAAACCTGGGAGCGCGGGCGGCCCGCCCGCCATGAGCGCCGCAGGCGCGAAGACGCAGCAGCTTTTTAAATCAACGATGAGCTGAAGCGAGAGAGAGGAAGCGTGCTGGCGCACGCTTTGGCGGGCGGGCCGCCCGCGCTCCCAGGTTAAGCAAGCCTCGCGGTTCATTGACGGGATGAAAAGGGAGAGGCGGTCATGAAGCGGCAGAGATTCTTCCGGTTGATGTTGGCGGTCGCGCTCGGCTTGGTCTGCCTGGGCGCCGTGCAGGCGGCGCCGAAGGTTGATCCGCAGTTGAAATTGAAGTTGACGACGGCGAGGCCGAACGACCTCTTCGGCGTCCTCCTGACCTTCAAGGGCGAGCGCGTCAGCGAAGCGCAGGCGGCGCAGGTGCTCGGGCTCGGCATCCGCGGCGGCTACCGCATGAACCGCCTGCCCGTCATCGCCGTCAACGCCAGCCCCGCGCAGATCACGAAGATGGCCGGCTGGGACTCTTTACGCTCCATCTACCTCAACGCGCCCGTCCAACTCTACGACCACCAGAGCAACCCGCTCATCGGCACCGAACGCCTGCGCAACGACATCGACCTCACGCGCGGCAACGGCGGGCTCCCGGTCTCGGGTCGCGGCATCACCATCGCCATCAACGACTCGGGCGTGGACGGCACACATCAGGATTTGACTTACAACCTGACGAACCCCGCCGCCGGCAAGACCATCCAGAACGTCATCATGAACATGAACGACAAGGACGGCCTTGTCATTCGCAGTAACACACTCGGCAACGTCTTCGCGGGAATCATTCCGCCGTCCTATCTTGAGAACCAGCCCGACTCCGACACGAACGGCGGTCACGGCACACACGTCGCTTCCATCGCCGCCGGCACGGGGCTGGCCTCGGGCGGACTCTACGCGGGCGTCGCGCCCGGCGCCTCCATCCTCGGCATCGGCTCGGGCGGCGGCCTCTTCGTGCTGGGTCAGGTCGCGGCCTTCGATTACATCCTGACGAACCAGACCGCTTACAACATCCGCGTCGTCAACAACTCCTGGGGCAACTCGGCCACCGACTACGACCCCGAACATCCCGTCAACGTCGCGTCGAAGGCGCTGCACGACAACAACATCGTCGTCGTCTTCGCCAACGGCAACGACGGCCCGGCGCCGAACACGCAGAACCGCTGGACGCCCTGGCCGTGGGTCATCACCGCCGGCGCCTCGACGAAGGACGGCCGCCTCGCCGACTTCTCCTCGCGCGGCGTCTTCATGAACCCGAACGTCCACCCGACGATTCTGACGCCGGGCACGGGCGGCGGCGTGGGCAACACGAGCGCCATCATCGCCGCGCGCTCAAGGACGAACCTCGCCGAGAACGGCCTGAACGCCGACCTCGAAATCCCGACCAACTACCTGCCGAACTACACGCAGATTTCGGGCACGTCGATGGCCGCGCCGGCGTTGTCGGGCGTCGTCGCCAACATCCTCGAAGCCAACCGTAACCTGACGGCCGACGAGGTGCGCGAAGTGCTCGTACGGACGGCCACGCCGCTCGCCACCTACGACGAGTTCGAGGCCGGCGCCGGTCTGGCGAACGTCCACGCGGCCGTCGATCTGGCGTTGAATCCTTCGAAGCCTTACGGCAACTTCGGCTTCACGGGCAAGGGGCTCGCGGTCGGCCGGCAGGACACGCCGCTGCAACAGGGGAGTGTCGCCCCGAACTCTACGCGCACGCACACCATCACGGTGCCGGCCAACGCGCGCTTCACCTTCGTCGAGCTGAACTGGGGCGCGGCTGCGGGCGAGGACGAAGTGGTGATTGACAACACGCGCACCGTCATCAACGACCTGCGCCTGACGGTTAAGCAGGACGGGCAGACGTTGGCGACTTCGGACGGCATCAACCTCGGCGGCCTCTTCGGCGCGCGCGAGGGCGTGAAGATTGAATTCCCCGCGCCGGGCGAGTACACGGTCGAGGTGTCGGCCGGCGTGGCCGGCTTCGGCGTCGTCGCCGAGCAGCCCTACTACGTGCTCACCCGCCACTACCTCTACAACCCTTCGGAGGTCGCGGACGTTTCCGCGCTTGACGCGACCACGCGCACGGGCGCACTGCGTCTTACATACGACCGCGTGATGTCGGCCGACGGCGGGCTGTTCCGTCCCGAGGACGTTCTGACGCGCGGCGAGCTGGCCCGCGCGCTGATGTTGGGCGCGCGCGTGCCGCAGTACCTCCCGAACTGCCCGAGCTTCACGGACGTTGTGACGGGGACGCCCGAGTCGCTCTTCGCCGAGTCACTCAGGAAGGAAGGCGTGTTGGGAACGTCGGGCACAACCTTCGGCGGGTCGGCTCAGGTGAACCGGCTGGAAGAGGCCGTGGCACTCGTGCGCGCGCTCCGGCTCGACAAGGAGGCGAAGGCGCTTGAGGTGATGGTCGTGACGACGGACGGCAAGGCGCTCACAGACAACGCAGACATCCCTTCCAACTTACGGGGCTATGTGCAGCTCGCTCTGGACAAGGGACTGCTGCAAGCCTACCCGGCCGAGATTAAACAGATCGGGCCGGGACAGTTCGTCGCCGTCCCCGGCCCGCGCTTCGAGGCCGCGCGCACGGTCAAGCGCGCCGAGTTCGTCCCCTCGATGGTCAAGCTCATTGTCACGATGTTCGGCGAGTAGATAAGAGGAGAGTACAAGAGTCATGTCCGCCACCAAGAGAAGCGCTTTCGTCATCACGCGCGGCCGAATCATTGCCGCACTGTTTGTCCTTGCGTTCGTGCTGGCGGCGCTCGCCGGCCCCTCCTTCCGCACGGCCTCGGCGGGCGCGGGCGACTCGGTCACGGTCATTGTCGAGTTGAAGGGCGAGCCCGCGGCCGTCTACTCGGCGCGCGCGCGTGGGGCAGGCCACAACGTCTCGACGGAAGAGCTTCAGGCTTACCGCGCGCAGCTCGCCTCGGCACAGGACAGGTTCCTGGCCGCGCTCGCGTCGCGCGGAGTCAACGCGCAGCTCGCCTCGCGCGGCGTGAAGAACTACGACGGGAGCCTCGCGGCCACGGTGCCCCTGCGCTACACGCTCGTCTACAACGGGCTGGCGCTGAAGGTGACCGCGGCGGCGGTGCCCGCGCTCAAGTCGATGCCCGAGGTGAAGGGCGTGAGACCGGACGCGCTGCTCTACACGCAGCTCGACCACAGCGTGAAGTACATCGAGGCGCCGAAGGTCTACGGCGCGGTCGCGGAGCTTTCACAGTTCGACAACCTGCGCGAGGGCTTTGAGGGGCAGGGCATGTACCTCGCCGTCATCGACACCGGCATCGACTGGACGCACCCGATGTTCGGCGGCGACCCCACGCCGCCGCGGCTCGCGGTCGCGCCCGCCTCCGCTTCCGTCCCGACGAACCAGAAGGTCGTCTACTACCTGCCGCTCGCAGACGTAGGCATTGAGGATGGCTTCGGCCACGGGACGCACGTCGCCTCGACGGCCGCGGGCTACCTCGCGCAGCATCCCGGCGCCGACGGCCTGCCGAACACGGCCGACGACATCCGGCTCCACGGCGTCGCACCGCAGGCCAAGCTGATGTCTTACAAGGTGTGCAGCGACATCAAGTCCACGGTCAGCCAGGTGCAGCCCATCGGCGGCTGTGAGACTTCCAACACGATCATGGCGCTCGAAGACGCCATGTCGCCTTTCACTTTAACGGGTCAGCCGAAGCCGGTCGCGCACGTCATCAACCTTTCCTTAGGCGGCTCGGGCGGGCCGGACGACCCCAGCGCCGTCGCGTGCAGCAACGCGGCGCTCGCGGGCGCGTCGGTCGTCGCCGCCTCGGGTAACTCCGGCCCCGCGGATGGCACCACGGGCAGTCCCGCCGCGGGCCGCCACGTCATCTCGGTCGGCGCGACCGCGCACCCGGGCAACAGCGTGGCCGCCTTCAAGGTTGACGTGGTCGGCGGGCTTGCGGGCATCCACGCCGAGCTGCTCGACGGCAGCGCGGGCATACCCGCGACCCTCCAGAACAACTACGTCTACTGCGGCGTGGGCGACACGCCCGACCAGTTCCCGTCTTCCGTGCGCGGTAAGATCGCGCTCATCGCGCGCGGCTCGACCGTTGACGGCGACACCGCGGGCACCGGCCTCTTCGTCAACAAGGCAGCGCAGGCACAGGCCGCGGGCGCTGTGGCCGCCGTCATCTACAACGACGTGGACGGCGAACTCTCCGGCGTCACCGTCTACGCCTCGACCATCCCCGTCCTCGGCATCTCGAAGGCGAACGGCGAGTACCTGAAGTCCATCATCGGCTCGGACGCCGCCGGCACAGTCTCTCCGAAGCAGATCAAGGTGAGCGCGGCGGCGGCCTCTTTCAGCCCCGACATGGCGAGCTTCAGCTCGCGCGGGCCTGTGCGCGGCTTCGGGCAGGTGAAGCCGGACGTGTCGGCGCCGGGCGTGGCGGTGCTTGCGGCCGTGCCGCCCGCAAGCCTGCTCGGCGCCATCGGCTCTCTGGAAGGGACGCCGAACTACGCGCACGTGGACGGCACCTCGATGGCCTCGCCGCACACGGCGGGCGCGGCTGTCCTCGTCCGGCAGGCGCATCTCGGCTGGACGCCCGACATGGTGCGTACGGCCCTCATCAACACTTCGACCAACCTGCGCTCGGCGGCGGGCGCGCCGAAGCAGGACGGCCCCACGAGCGCCGACTCCATCATCGCCGAGGGCGGCGGGCTGATTAACGTCTACGAGGCCGTCAACGCCCGTGCGCTGTTGGGCGTGAAGGGCGACGGCGTCGAGACGCCGGGCATTCTCGGCAGCCACTCGTACGGAGAGGTGCCCGTCATCAACAGCCGCGTGACGCACACGGCGACCGTCGCCGTCACCGTCCGCGATGTGTCAGGGCAGGGCGGCACATACAACCTCGGCGTCGCCAACAACCGCGACCTGCAACTCGCGGGCATCAACGTCTCGCTCTCGCGGGCGAGCGTGTCCGTGCCGGCGAACGGCGAGGCGACCTTCAACGTCAACGCCACGCTCGACGGCAACCTCCTGCGCGACGTGATGGCGGCCAGGACCAACGGCTCGCAGGTGCTCTTCGAGCGCTTGCAGCTACAGTGGTTCGTCAGCGCGAACAGCACGGACGGCGGCGAGTCTCTGCGCATGCCCTTCTACTTCCGCCCGGGCACTTCGCTCCCCGCCAATACCACCGTCGAGACCCTGACGCAGACCGGCACCGTGCCCGTGGGCGACTACGGCAGTCAACTCGTCAGCGGCGCCACCTACGTGGACGTGCCGTTCGGCGTTGACGCGCAGACCTATCAGGTCGAGGCCACGACCGAGTGGTTCCTCCTGCCGACGGGCGACCAGCCCGACATCGACTACGAGCTGCTCGACCCAGACGGCAACGTCATCGCCAGCTCGGGCGCGGCCGGCGGCCCCGAGTACGTGTCCGTTCGCGTCACGCGCCCCGGCACGTACACACACCGCGTCGTCGGCTTCACGAACGCGGCGACACAGTTCACCGTCACGACGAAGCTGACGAAAGGCGCGGCGCCGCCGTCGCTTCAAACTATCGAAGGCGAGTTCACGGACGCGCAGAACCGGCAGGTGGACTTCGACGGCGCGTTCACGCTCGCGTGGCAGCCGGCGGGAGGCGAGCGCCGCTTCGAGGTCGAGCGCTCGGCGGACGGCGGGCAGACCTGGGAGATGATCGCCCAGCCCGCCGCGGGCACGTCGAGCCTTGCGCTCGCAGACCAGCCGGACGGCGAGCTGCGCTTCCGCGTGCGTGGTCTGCACGACGGGCAGATCGGGTTCTACGTCACGCCCGCCGGCGCGGCGCAGTCGGTGCTCGTTGACCGCCGGACGCTCCTGGACATCACGAGCGCGGTGCAGACGACGATGTCGAACGTGACATTCGCGAACGGGGTCTTCCAGCTCGATTTGAATCTGACGAACGCGACGGGGGACACGTACCTGCCGCGGGTCGAGCTGCACGTCGTCGGCGTCAACTCGGCCTCGGGCACCGTGCGCGTGTCGAACGCAGACAACGGCGGCGCGGGCACGGCCCAGTCGCCCGCGCGCTTCGACTACTCGTCGGGCCTCGGCTCAGACCAGACGTTCACGGGCGCGGAGACAACCGCGGCGCGCACCATCCGCTTCAGCGACGCGCGCGCGGAACTGTTCACCTATGACATACAGGTGACGGCCTACCGGAGCGCCTCGGGCACGGGCGGCGGCGCGGTCCCGGCCGAGACCATGGGCGGCGCTTCGGGCGGAAGCACGTCGCAGTCGGGCCTCGCGCCAACCTCGCTCATCAGGGTCGCGGCCAATCCGCTGACGAAGACGTTGAGCGTCAAGCTCGTCAAGGTGCTGAAGTAGTCAGACTGGATTGCGGAGGGTGGAGCTACCGGTGGTGAGTGGCTCTCCACACCCTGCCGGACGGGGCGCGTGCGGTACGGGTCAGCGCACGCGCCCCGGTTTATTGTTTGGGCTGTGCGGGCGCGGGCGGCTGGCAGAGCGCGACCGTGGCGCGGCGGATGCGGACGGGGTGCTTGGGCTTCTCGCCGTCGAGTTCGCCGGCGGCGATCTTGTCCACGACCTCCATCCCCGAGCGCACGCGGCCGAAGGCGGCGAACGTGCCGTCGAGGTGCGGGGAGTCGTTGAGCAGGATGAAGAAGTGCGTGGTGGCGGCGTTCGCCTCCGCCGGGCGCGCGAGCGAGACGACGCCGCGCAGGTGCTTGACCGGGTTCGGCTCGTCGGGCACCTTGCGCGTGGCGCGGCGGAGCAGCTCGGGCGTTAAGGTCTCGCGCGTCGCGACGTTCCCGCCCTGCACGACGAAGTCTTTGACGACGCGGCTGAAGGTCGTCGTGTCGAAGGCGCCGGTCGAGACGAGGTTGAGGAAGTTACGCGCCGACTCGGGCGCGGCCTCCGACAGCACCTCGATGTGGATGTCGCCCGCCTCCGTCTCCAACGTCACGCAGCGCCCCGCCATCTGCTCCGGCGTCATCTTGTCGAAAGGCTCGGCCGCTTCCGTCTCGTTCGTCGGCCGCGCGTTCTTCTTCGTCGCCGGGGGCTCTGGCTTCGGCTCCGGCGTCTGCTGCGCGGCAGCCGCGCCCGAGAGGCACGCGAGGCAGAGCGTCATTAATACCGTTCTCGTGACTGAAATCATTTCCCAGTCGCTCGCAAGACTATTGCAGTTGGCAGTCGAGTGTAAGCGGGAGCTATTCAACACAGAGACACAGAGACTCAGCTTGTTGAGCTATCGCTTGAAGCTGAGTCTCTGTGTCTCTGAGTCTCTGTGTTGAAAGCTCACTTCATACCCACCTAGCTTGAAAACCGTTCACGGCTGCGCGCCGGCGCCCTTGAGCGACTCGTCGCGCTTGGCCTTGAACTCGGTGCCGGGTTTCCACTCGGGGTACTTGTCCCCCTGGAGGACGCGGTAGCCGATGGCGAGGAGGAGCTGCGCGTCCTCGACGGCGCCGGAGAGGTCCCAGTCGGGCTTCACCTCGTCCGTGGGCTTGTGGTAGTCGCGGTCGGTGTACTCGTCGCGCTTCGTCTTACCGTAGTCGGCCGGCTTGCCGACGTAGTTCGTGCCCGTGTCGGGGTCGAGCGCGGGCACGCCCTGCTTGGCGAACTCGAAGTGGTCGGAGCGGTAGAAGAAGCCCTTCTCCGGCTCGGCGTCGGGCGTAATGGTGCGCCCGCCCTGCGCCTGCGCCACCTCCTTCGTGAGGTCGTCGAGCGTCGAGTTGCCTAAGCCCACCAGGGTGATGTCGCTCGTGCGCCCCCACTGGTTGACGCCGTCGATGTTGATGTTCGCCAGCGTCTTGTTGAGCGGGTAGAGCGGGTGCTCCGCGTAGTACTTCGCGCCGAGCAGGCCCTTCTCCTCGGCCGTCACCATCAGGAAGATGACGGAGCGCTTCGGCGGCGTCGCGAGCTTGGTGAGGCCCTCGGCGATCTCAAACACCGTGGCGAGGCCCGAGGCGTTGTCGATGGCGCCGTTGTAGATGCCGTCGCCCTGCGCCTTTTCGTCTTTCCCGAGGTGATCCCAGTGCGCCGAGTAGACGACGTACTCGTTCTTCAAAGTGGGGTCGGAGCCTTCGAGTTTGGCGACGACGTTCTGCGAGTCGATGGTGCGCAGCGTGTTCTTGACGTGGAAGGTCGCCTTCGCGTTGAGCGCGACCGGCTTGAACTCCTTCGTCGTCGCGGCCGTATGCAAAGCGTCGAAGTCCTGACCCGAAGCGGCGAACAACTCCTTCGCCTTCTCTAAAGTGATCCACGACTCGACGCCGACGCGCCCCGCGTTCTTGTCGGGCGAGACGATGTCGAAGTTCTCGCGCCCCCAACTCCCGCTCACGACTTCGAAGGGGTAGCCGGCCGGCCCCGTCTCGTGGACGATGATGCAGGCGGCCGCACCCTTGCGCGAAGCCTCCTCGTACTTGTACGTCCAGCGGCCGTAGTAGGTCATGGCCTTGCCCTTGAAGACGTTTGGGTCTAACTCGTTCGGGTTCGACGGCGAGGGCACGGCCGGGTCGTTGATGAGCATGACGATGGTCTTGCCCTTCACGTCCACGCCTTTGTAGTCGTCCCAGCCGTACTCGGGGGCGGTGACGCCGTAGCCGACGAAGACGATGTCGGAGTTATCGACGTTCACCTGCGGCTCGTAGCGGCGCGAGACGGCGACGTAGTCCTTGAGGTTCTCAAGTTTCATCTCCTTGTCCCCCGCCTTCAAGGACGCCTCGGGCTCGGCCTTGAAGCCCGCGAGCGGCACCTTCTGCACGAACGTGCCGTCGGGGTTGCCGGGCTTCAGGCCCAAGCGTTGGAACTGCTCGGTGATGTACTTGACCGAAAGCTCCTCGCCCTTCGTGCCGGGGCCGCGCCCCTCGTACGGGTCGGACGAAAGCTCTTTGATGTGGCGCAGGAGGTCGTCCGAGTTGATGGAGTCGAGCGCGGGCTTGAGTTCCGAAGGGATGGCCGCGGTCGTCGCGGCGGCGGGCGTCGGCGTGGTCGCCGCCGTGTTATTCGACGGTGCGTCGGTCGTACAAGCGCCCGCGCACGCTGTCACGGCGGCGAGCGCGAAGGCGGCAAAGAAGCGTCTATTCATCGTCCGTATGGCCTCGCTTAAAGTAGAGAAGTGTGTGCTGCCGAACGTTACGCCGCGCCCCGGTTTGAAGTCAAACGCGCGGGCGGAGAGAGGCGGCCGCGCGCTTTGGACTTAATCCAACCCGGCGCTGGCCACACCCGTTACAACCGGCCGCGGCTGGGTTACAATCTCGGCCGTCGCGCAAGTGTTGCCGCGCCGAGGCGTTCTCTTCGAAGAGTCGGCGGCCGCGATTCCCCGGCGCCGCCCAAGGCCCGCTCTGTTAAGAAGGAAATGAATTCCCCTACACTTCTCCGCCGCCTCACGACGCACGCCTGCGTTGCCCTGCTCCTGCTGAACTTCGCGCCCGGAAGTCTCGCGCAAAGGCGACGCCGCACACCGACGACACCGCCGCCCACGCAGGCGCCGGCCCGTCCGAGCCCCGCGGCCACGCCCGTGGTCGCGCCTTCGCGCGCGCAGTCGCCGGGGAAAG